>Ga0187843_10002923_pt1 | contig 10137 bp, 11 predicted proteins | sample SpaLakP09_SKY_43_FD_134516 | JGI IMG/M metagenome (GOLD analysis project Ga0187843, IMG submission 134516) | Oligotrophic lake water microbial communities from Sparkling Lake, Wisconsin, USA - SP09_SKY_43 | ecosystem: Environmental > Aquatic > Freshwater > Lake | place: USA: Sparkling Lake...
GAGCGGGCCGAGGTGGGCGAGCAGCGCGAGGCGCTGTTTGCCGTCACCCTGCCCGAGGAGCGCGGCAGCTTCAAGCGCTTTTGCGAGCTGCTGGGCCCGCGCAGCGTGACCGAGTTCAACTACCGCATCGCCGATGCGGCGCAAGCGCGCATCTTTGTCGGCATCGGCACGCAAAAACGCGAGGAATCGCTGAGGCTGGCCAAGACCTTCGCCAAGCACGGCTTCGAGACGCTGGACCTGACAGACAACGAGCTGGCCAAGCAGCATGTGCGCCATATGGTCGGCGGGCGGAGCGAACTGGCCAAGAACGAGCGCTTGTACCGCTTCATCTTTCCCGAGCGGCCCGGCGCGCTGATGCGCTTCCTGTCGAGCATGCACCCAGACTGGAACATCAGCCTCTTCCATTACCGCAACCAGGGTGCCGACTACGGCCGCATCCTGGTCGGGCTTCAGGTGCCCAAGGGGAACAGCGCGGCGCTGCGCGAATTCCTCGCCTCGCTGAACTACCCCTACGAGGACGAGACGAACAACCCGGTCTACCAGCTGTTCCTGCGTTAGTCCGGATACAAATCGGCACAGCAGGCCCCAGAATTCCCGCCCATGCCCATCCAACAGTCGTTGATCTCGCCCACCGCCAATCCCGAGCTGGAAAAGGCCCTGCGCGACCGTGTTGATCGCCGCAGTGCGATCGCCGGGGGGCTGGGCGAGCTGGAGCCTCTGGCCGTGCGCTTAGGGCTCGTGCAGAACAGCCTGACGCCGCGCTTCCGTGACCCGGTGCTGGCGCTGTTTGCCGCCGATCACGGCCTGGCCGTCGACGGCGTGGGCGGGCAGTGGGGCCGCAGCACCCGCGAGCAGGCGCAGATGGCGCTGCAAAACCGCCTGCCGGTGTCGGTATTCGCACGGGTGCAGGGCCTACAGCTGGCCGTTGTCGATTGCGGCATCGCCGAATCGCTGCCGCCGCATGCCAAGCTGCTGTCTCGCAAGATCGCCCACGGCACACGCAACTCGCGCGTCGGCCTGGCCATGACCATCGAGCAGGCCCATGCCGGCGTGCGCGTGGGCATGGAGATCGCCGACAACCTGCCCGGCAATGTGCTGGTGTGCGCTGGCATGGGCCAGGGCTCGGCCGAGAGCGCTGCCCTGGTGTTGGCCCGGCTGATGGACGCGCCGGTGCGGGATTTCGTCGTCTCCGGCCCCGACATGCGCCAAGACGAACTGGCCCATCTGCTGATCGTGCTGCAAAGCGCACAAGGCCGACACCGGGAGGTCAGCGATCCGATGGAAGTGCTAGCCGCCTTTGGCGGTTTCGAGACGGCGGTGATGGTCGGGGCGATGCTGGTGGCGGCCAGCAAACGCACCCTCATCATCGTCGACGGCATCGCTGCCTGCGCGGCGCTGAAAATCGCTTCGCGCATTGCCGCGCCGGTGACCGACTACGCGGTCTTCTGCCGCAGCCATGTGCACCGCGGGCTCGACGAAGCGCTGGCCCTGTTCCACGCCTCGGCCCTGCTGGAGCTGGGCATGGACAGTGCCGACGGCACCGGGGCGGCGCTGGCCTGGCCGATGATACGAAGCGCCGCAGCGCTGCTGACCGATCTGCAGGAAGTTCCCGAGCTCCGCACGGCCCTGCGGGCCGACGGCCACACACTGCCGCTGGCGGCCGGCTGATCGATCAGCTGGTGGGCTGGCCGTGCTTGTCCATCTCGGGGATCGCAGGCAGCGGCAACCCACCGGGGGCCACGGGCAGCGGCGGCGTCATCATCTGCGACGGCGGCGGATTACCACCCAGCACCGTTTGCGACGGCGCGGCCGGCACCAGCGCGCCGGTGCTGGCTGCGGTCGGAGCCGCCAGTTGCAGGCTCAGGCTCTCCACCCCGGCCTGACCGAGGCTCGCCGAACGGGCGTTGACAGCCAGCAGGCGCAGCTCGCCATCGACCGCAGCCCCGACACGCACCGTGCGCGCCACGCCGTCCACCGCGATCAGGGCCACGCCCTCTCCAGCCTCGCTGCCACGCGCCGAGCGCGGCGCCACCACGCCCAGCAGCTTGAAGCGGCTCTCGATCGCGGGCGCCAACGCCGCCGGCGTGACCGCGGCCGTACCGAACAGCCGGCTCAAGTCGGCCCGCGGGCCGCTCGCCTCCGATGCCAGCACGGCTCGCGCCGGCGTCGGCAACGGCTTGGCCCACAAATGGACCAGCCAATAGACACCACTGCAGGCCAGCAAGCCCCACACCCCGAAAGCCATCAATCGCGCAAGCATCCGCCGATTATGATTCAAGCTCACAACGCAGCGCCTCCCATGCTCATCTCCCGCCTCTCCCCGCCGAAGCTCCGCCGCAGCCGCGGCTTCACCCTGATCGAACTGCTGGTGGTGCTGGTCATCATCGGCGTGCTGGCCGCGCTGATCGTGCCCAATGTGCTGGAGCGCGCCGACGACGCCCGTGTCACCGCCGCCCGCACCGATGTGAACAACCTGATGCAGGCGCTCAAACTTTACAAACTCGACAACCAGCGCTTCCCCAGCGTCGAGCAAGGACTGGACGCCCTGGTGCGCAAGCCCACCGCCGGCACCCCGCCGCCGAACTGGAAGCCCTATATCGAGAAGCTGCCCAACGACCCGTGGGGCCGCGCCTACCAGTACGTCATTCCCGGCGTGAAGGGCGAAATCGATGTCTACAGCTTCGGCGCCGACGGCCAGACCGGCGGTGAGGGCAAGGACGCCGACATTGGCTCCTGGCAATAAGGCGCGCAGCGCCCACGGCTTCTCACTGATCGAACTGCTGGTGGTGGTGGCCCTGATCGCCATTGCCACGGCGACGATCAGCCTGGCCTTGCGCGACCCCGCTTCTGCCCAGTTGGAGCGCGAAGCCGAGCGCCTGGCCGCCCTGTTCGAGAGCGCGCGGGCGGAAAGCCGTGCCGCCGGGCTGGATGTGCAATGGCTGCCGGTGGTCGACAACTCCGGCGACCAGTTCCGATTCCAAGGCTTGCCCGTCGGCATCAAGCTGCCAAACCGCTGGCTCGGTGAGCCGGTGGCCGTCGAGATCGCCGGCGCCACCGTCGTGCGCCTTGGGCCCGAGCCGATGATCGGCGCGCAACGCGTGCGGCTGCGCCTGGGCGAGCAAAGCCTGATCCTCGCCACCGACGGCCTGGCTCCGTTCTCGGTCTCGCCATGAACAAGCAGAGCGGCTTTACCTTGATCGAGGTGCTGGTGGCGCTGGTGATCGTGGCCATCAGCCTGGGCGCCGGCATCAAGGCCGCCGGCGCGCTGAGCAACAACGCAGAGCGCCTGCGCAGCGTCGGTGCCGCCCAGTGGTGCGCCGAAAACCAGCTGAGTGAGCTGCGCCTGTCCAAGCAATTCCCCGGCGTAGGCGACAGCAGCTTCAGCTGCGAGCAACTCGGCCAGAGCTACCAGGGCCAGTTGCTCGTGATAGCGACACCCAACCCGAATTTCCGTCGCGTTGACGCCATCGTCAGTGATGCGCAAGGCCGGCAACAACTGACCCTGTCCACCATCATGGGTCGGTATTGATGTCACGCTCCCGCGGCTTCACCCTCATCGAAGTGCTGGTCGCCCTGGTCGTGATGTCGGTGATGGCCATCATGGCCTGGCGCGGCCTCGATACGCTGCTGAAGAGCCGCGACATCGCCCAGGCCCATCTGGACCAGAGCACCCGGCTGCAGACCGTGGTGGCGCAGTGGGAGCAGGACCTGCGCGCGCTGCAGGACAGCGGCAGTGTCAGCGCCTTCGAGTTCGACGGCGCCACGCTGCGCTTCACTCGCCAGCAGGCTCAGGGCATGCAGCTGATCAGCTGGAGCGTGCGCGATGGCGGGCTTTACCGCTGGGCCGGCCCGGTCGTGCAGCGCGTCGCGGCACTGAGCGATGGCGCGCAGCAGGGTCAGGACTTGCGCACGCTGGACGCCGTGGTCGGCTGGCAGATGTATTGCTACCGGGTGAATAGCTGGAGCAACTGCCTGTCCAGCGCCGACGCGGCACAGCCGGCCGCTTCCGGCGTGGCCGCCACCCGGCCGATCCTGCCGACCGGCGTGCGCATGGTGCTGCAGTTCGGCCCGGGCAGTGGTTTCAGCGGCCCGCTGACGCGCCAGATCGAGCTGTGGCCGCAGTCATGAGGCGCCGGCAAGCAGGCGCGGCCCTGTTGACCGCAATGATCATCGTGACCCTGGTGGCCACACTCGCCTCCGCGATGGTCTGGCGCCAGTACCGCGCGGTGCAGGTTGAAGCGGCCGAGCGGGCTCGCGCCCAGGCCAGCTGGATCCTGCTGGGTGCGCTTGACTGGGCGCGACTGATCCTGCGCGAGGATGCGCGGGCCAACCAGACATCGCCGGTCGACCACCTGGGCGAGGTCTGGGCCGTGCCGCTGGCGGAGGCGCGGCTGTCGACCTTTCTGGCCGCCACGAATTCCAGCGATGCAGCGGCCACCGACGCCGGCCCCGAGGCCTTTCTGTCCGGCGGCATCATTGATGCACAGGCCCGCTACAACCTGCGCCAAGTCCTCGGTGACCCTACCGAGCGCGCGCTGGAGTACCGCGTGCTGGAGCGCCTGTGCGACAGTGCCGGCGCGCCCCAGGGCACTGCCGCGCTAATCACCACCCAGTTACGCGGTGCGCTGGCCCTGCCGGTGGATACGGCCAGCGCCGCCCTGCCGCCGAAGAACCTGGACCAGCTGCAATGGTTCGGCCTCGGTGCCGACACCATCGCGCGCCTCCGCCCGCTTGTGACCCTGCTGCCCGTCATTACCCCGGTCAATCTGAACACCGCGCCGCGCGAGCTGATCGCCGCATTGTTCGACGGCATGGACTTGGCTTCTGCCGAGCGCCTGGTGCAACTGCGCCGCGACGCGCCACTGCGCAATGTGCAGGAGATCAAGCCCTACCTGCCCGAGGGCGCCGTCATCAGCTCCGAGCGCGTGTCGGTGCAGTCCAACTTCTTCATCGTCAACGGCCGGCTGCGACTGGACGAGCGGGTACTTGAAATCCGCTCGCTGGTGCAGCGCCGCGGCCTCGATGTGCTGGTGCTGGACCGCCAGCGCGTCAGCCCCGCGCCAGATGTCACAGCCGCCTTCTAGAATGCGCCAAGCCCCATGAGTACCCTGCTCCTCTTCTTGCATCCGCGCCACCGCCTGCGCGCCCAGGGTCAACCCGCCTCGGCCGATGGCCCGGGTCGCGGCGTGCCGGGATCCGACGCTGATCACTACGACTATCTGCTGACGGCGGATGGCCGCCAGATCACGGCCCAGGGCCGCGTGGCCGCCGCCGCACTGCCCACTGCCACCACGGTGATCGCCATCCCCGCCGAGCCCGACGTGGCCTGGCAGCGCGTGGAGCTGCCGCGCGCCGGCCGGCAGATGCGCGCGGCCCTGGCCGGGCTGCTGGAAGAGTCGCTGCTGGACGAGGCTGAGAGCCTGCATTTCGCTCTTGAAGCAGATGCCGGCGGTGGCGACACCGCCTGGGTCGCCGTCTGCTCGGGCCCATGGCTGGTGCAGCAACTGGCGCGGCTCGAAGCCGCGCAGGTCTTTGTTGACCGGGTCACGCCGCTGGCCTGGCCGCAGGCCGCGGGGCAGCCGGCACGCGGGCATTTTGTCGAGACCGGCAACGTCGCCAGCCCGGTCGCACTGCGCTGGAGCTCGACCGAGGGCGTGCTGACCCTGCCGCTGAACGGCGGCCTGACGCGCCAGCTGTTCCCGCCTGAGCTGGTCGAGAGCGCGCAATGGACGGCCACGCCGGCCGTGGTCGAGGAGGCCGAAGCCTGGCTGGGCGCGCCCGTGGCGATCCAGGCAGCAGAGCAACGCGCGCTCGGGGTGATTGACAGCACCTGGGACCTGCGCCAGTTCGAGCTGGTCCAGCGCACCCGCGGCCTGCGCGCCCTGCGCCAGCTCGGCAGCGAGTTGATGCGTCCGCAGTGGCGGGCGGTTCGCTGGGGCCTGGCCGGCCTGGTGCTGGTGCAACTGCTGGGTATCAATCTGCTGGCCTGGCAGCAAAGCCGGCATCTGCAAAGCCAGCGCGCAGCACTCAGCAGCACCCTGACCAGCACCTACCCTCAGGTGCGCGCGGTGCTCGATGCGCCGGTGCAGATGCGGCGCGAAACCGAGGCCCTGCGCAGCAGCGCCGGCCGCGCCGGCCCACAGGATCTGGAAACGCTGCTGGCCGCTGCGGCCACCGCCTGGCCGGCCGACCGCGGGCCGGTCGATGCGCTCTCCTTCGAGCCGGGCCGGCTGACGGTGTCGGCCTCCGGCTGGAGTGCGGCGCAGATCGAACAATTCCGCAGCCAGCTGCGCAGCGAAGGCTGGCGGCTCGATGCTGATCAAGGCCGGCTGACCCTCAGCCGCGCCACCAATACATGAAGAAGACTCCCTCCTCCTTGACTCCTCGATGGCAGGCCTTCAGCGCCGACCTGCGGGCACGCTTCCAGGCGCTGGCCCCGCGCGAGCAGACGGCGGTGCGCCTGGGTGCTTTGGCGCTGGCCGTGCTGCTGGTCTGGCTGATCGCGGTGCAACCGGCCTGGCGCACGCTCAGGCAAACCCCGGCCCAGCTGGACCAGGTCGAGCAGGCGCTGCAGGAAATGCAGAGCCTGGCCGCCGAGGCGCGCGAGCTGCGCGCCACCCCGCCGGTGCCGGCCGCACAGGCGGCCGAGGCCTTGCAGGCGGCCAGCACCCACCTGGGCGCCGGCGCTCGCCTGAGCATCAACGGCGACCGCGCGCAGCTCACCATCACCGAGATCGACAGCACGGCGCTGCAGGCCTGGTTGGGCGAGGTGCGCAATGCTGCCCGCGCCCGGCCCGTCGAGGCCAAGCTGCAGCGCGGCCCGCGGGGCTACACCGGCACCCTGGTGCTGGCACTGGGCACCGCACCATGATCCTGGCCCCGGCAGCCCAGACAGCACACAAGAATATGCGGCGCTGGAGCTTGGCCGGCGCGCTGCTGGGTGGCCTGCTGGCCCTGCTGGTCTGGGCCCCGGCCAGTTGGCTGGCGCGCGGTCTGGCCTCGGTCAGCCAGGAGCACCTGCTGATCAGCGACACGCGCGGCAGCATCTGGAACGGCAGCGGCATGCTGACCCTGACCGGCGGCGCCGGCAGCCGCGATGCCAGCACCCTGCCCGGCCGCCTGCACTGGACGATGGGCCTTGGCTTCGGCGGCCTGCAGCTGAACGCGAGCCAGGACTGCTGCATCAACGGCGAGCTGCGGCTGCGTTTGAAGCCCGGCCTCGGCAAATTCGAGATCGCCATCGCCGAGCAGCCCGACTGGCTGGCCCGCTGGCCCGCCGGCTGGCTGGCTGGCCTGGGCACGCCATGGAACACCTTGCAACTGGGTGGCTCGCTGCGCCTGAGCAGCAAGGAGCTGCGGCTGGAATGGCGGCAGGGGCGCTGGCACCAGTTCGGCCGGCTTGACCTAGACTTGCTCAACCTGTCCTCTCGCGTTTCCACCGTGGCGCCGCTGGGCAGCTACCGCTTCAGCGTGATCGGCGCGGGTGGCTCGGGTAGCGAGGGCAGTAGCAGCCTTGGCCTGAGCACCATCGAGGGCGCTTTGCAACTGTCCGGCCAAGGCGGCACGACTGGTGGTCGCTTGCGCTTCCAGGGCGAGGCCTCGGCCGCGCCGGGGCGCGAGGCCGCCCTGGACAATCTCCTGAACATCATCGGGCGGCGCCAAGGCGCGCGGTCCGTCATTTCGATCGGATGACTATGAATAAGCGCCCTAGGCCCCTGTGGCGTGCCGGCCTGTCCTTGCTGACCCTGGCCCTGGCTTTGCCAGGCAGCCCGGCGCTGGCGCAGAAACCAGCGACAAGCCGCGGCCCGGCACTGAAGGCCGCCACGCCCGTGACCCTGAACTTCGTCAACGCCGACATCGAGGCGGTGACACGCGCGATCGGCGTGATGATGGACCGCCAGTTCATCATCGACCCGCGGGTCAAGGGCCAGATAACGCTCTACAGCGAGCAGCCGGTGAGCGTGCGCGAGGCCTACCTGAGCTACCTGGCCGGTCTGCGCGGCTTGGGCTTCACCGTGGTGGAGAACAGCGGCCTGTACAAGGTGGTGCCCGAGGCCGATGCCAAGCTGCAGACCGGCGGTCTGGCCATCGGTACCAGCAGCCAGCGCGGCGATCAGGTCATCACGCAGATCTTCCGGCTCAACCACGAGAACGCCAACAATCTGGTGGCCGTGCTGCGCCCGCTGATCAGCCCCAACAACACCATCAACGCCAACCCCGGCAACAACAGCCTGGTGATCACCGACTACGCCGAGAACCTGCAGCGCATCAGCCGCATCGTCGCAGCGATGGACACGCCGGGCAGCACCGACCTCGAGGTCGTGCCGCTCAAGTACGCGCTGGCCTCCGACCTGGCCGCGCTGGTGCAAAAGCTGGCCGACGGCGGCGCAGCCACCGCCGCCCCGGGTCAGACCGCCGGCGCAATCAGCGTGCTCGCTGACCCGCGCAGCAACGCGCTGATCCTGCGCGCCAACAACCCGGCGCGCCTGGCGCAGATCCGCGCGATGGTCGAAAAGCTCGACCAGCCCGGCGCCGACAACACCGGCAGCATCCGCGTCGTCTACCTGAAGAACGCGGATGCGACCAAGCTGGCCGTGGTGCTGCGCGCAGCCTTCGGCGGCGCGGGCGCCTCCGGCAGCAGCGGCAGTAGTGGCAGCAGCAGCACGGGCACCAGCAGCCTCGCCGGGCTTAGCGGCAGCGCCACGGCCGGCGCCGCGCAGACGAGCGGTAGCGGCAGTTCATCGGGCCAGTCGAGCGCCGCCACCACGCCGGTGGCTGCCTCGCAAGGGCCGTCCACCGGCGGCTTCGTGCAGGCCGACCCCTCCACCAACTCGCTGATCATCACCGCCGCCGAACCGCTGTACCGGCAGATCCGTAACGTCATCGACCAACTGGACGGACGCCGGGCGCAGGTCTATGTCGAATCGATGATCGTCAAGGTCGACGTCAGCAAGTCGGCGCAGTTCGGCGTGCAATGGCAGAACCTGTTCGGCACATCGGTCGGGGTGGGCACGAATTTCAGCACCAACGGCGGCAATATCCTCAGCCTGAGCGCGGCCACCGCCACCGCCAACACCAACGTGGCCACCAGCGCGGCCAGCCTGGTGAGCTCGCTCTCCCAGGGCCTGAACATCGGCGCGGTGCAGAAGATCGGCAGCTACTTCACCCTCGGCGCGGTGGCAAATTTCTTGGAGTCGCAGAGCGGCGCCAACGTTCTGTCGACGCCCAATCTGGTGGCCCTCGACAACGAGGAGGCCAAGATCGTGATCGGCCAGAACGTGCCCTTCGTGACCGGCTCCTACAGCACTACCAGCACCAGCGGCACCACCAACCCGTTCCAGACGATCGAGCGCAAAGACGTGGGGCTGACCCTGCGCATCCGCAGCCAGATCGGCGAGAACGGCACCGTGCGCATGACCATCTTCCAGGAGAATTCCTCGGTCACCTCGACCAGCGCGACCACCGGCCCGACCACCGACAAGGCCTCGATCGAGACCTCGGTGGTGGTGGACGATGGCCAGATCTTGGTGCTGGGCGGACTGCTCAAGGACGAGTACAGCGACGGCGACAGCGGGGTGCCAGGTCTTGCCAGCATTCCCGTGCTGGGCAATCTGTTCAAGGCCGAGAACCGCAAGCGGGTGAAGACCAATCTGATGGTCTTCCTGCGCCCGGTGGTGATGCGCAATCAAGTCAGCAGCGACCAGCTGACCCTGGATCGCTACGAGTCCATCCGCGCGCTGCAGCAGGACAGCCAGCCGGCCAAGAGCTACATCCTGCCCGATACCGGCGCGCCAGTGCTGCCGGCCTCGCCCGCATCCCCCGCCTCGTCGGCCAAGCAGCCCTGATGAGCATGCGTCATCCCCTGCCCTATGCCTTTGCGAAGGCACACACCGTGCTACTGGAAGACGACGGCAGCTCGCTGGTGCTGTGGGCGGCGCCCGAGGTGGGCCTGGCAACCCTGTCCGAGGTGCAGCGGCTCTATGTCGTCGACCGCTTCGAGCAGGAGGCCGCGGCCAGCCTGGCCGCACGCATCAACCTGGCTTATGCCGGGAGCGAGTCGAGTGCAGCAGTGGTGGTGGGCGAGGTCGAGAGCGCCATCGACCTGAGCCGCATGATGCAGGACCTGCCCGCGGTGGA
>Ga0187843_10002924_pt1 | contig 10137 bp, 11 predicted proteins | sample SpaLakP09_SKY_43_FD_134516 | JGI IMG/M metagenome (GOLD analysis project Ga0187843, IMG submission 134516) | Oligotrophic lake water microbial communities from Sparkling Lake, Wisconsin, USA - SP09_SKY_43 | ecosystem: Environmental > Aquatic > Freshwater > Lake | place: USA: Sparkling Lake...
GGCCGGGCTCAACCTGGCGCTGCGTGGGGTGTCGACCGAGCTGCTGCAGGCGGTGGACGTGCAGGAGCGCGACCTCGCCAGCAGCCAGGCCCGCTCGCGCACAAAGCCGCCGAGCAGGCGCTGCATCGCGCCCATGCCGGCGTTGGCGCGCTGGTTGGCGCTGTCGCTGACCAACTCCACGGTGGGCTGCTCGCCCTCCAGCAGCTCGCGCTCGAAGTCCTTGCCGATCACCAGCACCGGCTCCAACAAAGTGGTGGCCCGCAGCTTTGCCTCGTAGTCAGCCGGTGCGGTCTTGATCGTGTAGGTCTGTCGCTCGATGTAGTTGCGCAGGCTCGGCGCATGCTCGATGCCCATCACCAGCAGTTCGCGCTTCTCGGCCCGCTCCTCCAGCGAGGAGATCAGGCCGGACAGGGCCAGCAACAGCAGCGGCCCCATCGCCACGGCGGGGATCAGCAGGCGCAAGAGCGTACGGCGGTCGCGCAAGGCGTCGACGACCTCTTTGGCCAGCACTACCCAGGTATTTCTCATCAGGCTCGTGCTCATGCGGCCTCCCTTTGTGTGTTGAACGCCAGCTTCACGAAGGCGTCCTCAAAACGTGTCTCGCCGGCCAGCGCCAGCAGTTCTTCCACTGTGCCCTCGGCCACGCTGCGGCCTTGGGCGACGATGACGACGTGCTCGCACAGCAACTCCACCTCCTGCATGATGTGAGTCGAGAAGACGATGCACTTGCTGCCGCCCTCGACGCTGCGCAGGTGGCGCAAGGCTTCGCGCAGCGAGCGGGTGGCCAGGACGTCCAGGCCGTTGGTCGGCTCGTCCAGCACGATATTGGCCGGGTCGTGCACCAGCGCACGGGCCAGCGCCGTCTTCATCCGCTCGCCCTGGCTGAAGCCCTCGGCGCGGCGGTCCAGGATGGACCCCATGTCCAGCAGCCGCGCTAGCTCCTCGGCGCGGGCATTGGCGGCGTCGGGTTCCATGCCCTGCAGTCGGCCGAAGTAACTGATGTTTTCGCGGGCCGACAGGCGCGGGTAGAGCCCATGAGCATCCCCGAGGATGCCCATGCGCGCCAGCGCGGCCCGGGCCTGCGTGGCGACCGGGATGCCGTCCACGCTGATCGTCCCCGAGTCCGGCTGGAACAGGCCGCCCAGCATGCGCAGCGTAGTGGTCTTGCCGGCGCCGTTGGCTCCCAGCAAGCCGGTGATGCGCCCGCTGCGCGCTTCGACGCTGACGCCTTGCACCGCGTGGACGATCTTCTTCGGCGCCCGCTTGAGCAAGGATCCACCGGTTCGTGAGACGAAGTGTTTGCTTACGTTATCAATCTGAATCATGACTGAGCCTTGGCTGTGGGCGGCACCGGCACGAAAGCTGGCGGGCGCGGAATGCGGGTGGCGCAGCTTGCGTCCTGGGGCAGGGCGGCGGCGTCCGTCTTGGCGTCGATGAAGCGGAACACGAGGTCGCGCATGCAGCCGATGCCCATCACGCCGTGGCCGGCTTCGGGCACAACGATGTGTTGTGCCTTGGCGCCGAGCGCCTTGGCGGCGCGCTCTCCATGGCGTGGTGGCGTGACCGGATCGGCGCCGCCGCTGAGCATCAGCACCGGTGTCTGTGCGGCCGGCATCGTGTAGAACGCCGCCGGCACCTCGCCGCGGGGCCAGGTCTTGCAGGTCTGGCTGTACATCGCGGCGTCGACATTGCCGAAGTCGCGGCCTGGCTTGTCACCCAGCTCGAGCCGCGGCACGTCCTCGGCGCAGACGACCGAGAAATGCATGCCCGTGGCCAGCTTTTGCGCCTTGCCCGAACCGAGCGCGCCCGACAGGCCGATCAAGCCCTCGAAGCGGCCCTGGTCCGCCGCGTCAATCGCCGCCGGCAGGGCCGCAGCAAAGGCCGGCACATACAGCGGCGCGCGCACGCTGCGCAGCAGCAGTTCGCGGGTCAGGGTGAAGCGCTCGGGCAGGCCGGTGGTCGGATGGTTGGCGGTGATGGTGCGCGGCAGGCCCTGCAGCAGCCCCGCCCATTGCGAGCGCAGCTTCGGGTACTGCTTGGCGCAGCCGGCCGCGTCCTTCTCGCAGGCCTTGAACACCGCGTCAAGCGCTGACTGCCCGTCCAACGAGAAGCTGGCTGGCAGCACCATGTCCGGCGGCGCCACGCCGTCGATCAGCGTGCGGCGCACCTGGGCTGGGAACTGGCGCTGGTACTCCAGCGCGGCCCGCGTGCCGTAGCTCGCGCCGACCAGGTTCCATTGCGGCGCGCCCAGGGCCAGGCGCACCGCCTCGAAGTCCTGCATCGCGATAGTCGTCGTGTAAAAGCGCAGATCGCCGTGCGGCAGCTTGGCTAGCTGCTCGCGGCATTGCTGCAGGCGTTGCGCCTGCTGGGCCGTGTCCAGTGCCTGGGCGATCGGCAGCTTGCTCTCGTCCGCGCATTGCAGCGGTGCCGAGCGGCCGGTGCCGCGCTGGTCGATGAAGACCAGGTCGCGCCGGTTGTTCACCCGTGCCAGCCGCGGCAGCACCAAGGGCGCCACATCAATCGCGCTCTGGCCAGGCCCGCCCGCCAGCATTAGCACCGGATCCGGCTGCTTGTTGCGCGCCATCGCCGGCACGACCAGGTAATGCACCTCGATCTGTGTGCCGGCAGGCTTGGCCGGGTCCAGCGGCCGCTTGACGACGCCGCATTGCAGTTCGTTGGGTAGGCCCTCGATGCGGCAGGGCTGGGTGCCCGCTCCCTGTGCCGTGCCGGCCAGGGCCGCCGTTGTGGCCAGTCCCGCCAATCCCGCAAAAAGCCAGGGCCGTGTCTGTCGTCTAAGCACCATGTCCATCCTCCTGAATGGGGCGAATTATGGGCATGGGGGCTTGCGGGTCGGCGTCGCGATGCGGCGAATGGCGGGCTCGGCGGATGAACGGACGGTTTGTGAGTTAGGGGGGGTCAAAGCCCCGTCAAATCCACGTCACACCGGCTCGCGAAGCTGCGACATCCCAACCGGAGACACGTCCATGAACAAGCTGCTGACCCTTTCTGCCATCACCTTGGCTGCCCTGCTGGCTGCCCCCGCTGCCCAGGCCGCCTGGAACACCCTGGACGGCGCCGCCCCGATCGTCATCGGCCACCGCGGGGCCTCCGGCTACCGCCCCGAGCACACCCTGGAGGGCTATGCCCTGGCCATCGCCCAGGGGGCCAACTACATCGAGCCCGATCTGGTGATGACCAAGGACGGCGTGCTGATCGCCCGCCACGAGCCCATCCTCGACGGTACGACCGACATCGCCAGCAAGTTTGGCGCGGATCGCAAGAGCACCCGCAACCTCGATGGCGTGTCCACCACCGCCTACTTTGCGCAGGACTTCACCCTGGCCGAGATCAAGACCCTGCGCGCCGTGCAATCGAGTGCCGGGCGCGACCAGAGCTACAACGGCCAGTACACGATCCCGACGCTCGATGAAGTCATCAGCCTGGCCAAGGCCAAGAGCATCGAGACCGGCCGCACGATCGGTATCTACCCCGAGATCAAGCACTCGACCTTCCACGCCGATGCCTTCGGTGCCCATGTGTTCGAGACCAAGCTGGTCAGCACCTTGCACGCCGCCTATGGCAACAGCGGCAATGCGCCGGTCTTCATCCAGAGCTTCGAGTCGGCCAATCTGCAATACCTGAACGGCCAGACCGACATCAAGCTGGTGCAGCTGATCGACGCCGACGATGTCCGGGCCGACGGCTCGATGTCCCTGGTCGCCCCCTATGCCCAGCCCTATGACTTCGTCACCAGCGGGGATCCGCGCACTTTCGCCGACCTGCTCAGCACTGCTGGCCTGGCCTTCGTCAAAAGCTATGCCGACGGTATCGGCCCCTGGAAGCCCTACCTGGTCACCACCGTGGCCGACGGCGTGGACCGTACCGGCGACGGCAGCCTGACCATCAATGACCGCCGCGTCGATGGCTCCACCGGCGTGATCGAAGCGGCCCATGCAGCCGGGTTGCTGGTGCACGCCTACACGTTCCGCAACGACGCCAGCGGCTACGGCTTTGCCGACCCGCAGGCCGAGATGCAGTACTACTTCAAACTGGGAGTGGACGGCGTGTTCACCGACTTTCCCGACACCGGCGTTGCCGCCCTGGCTGCCGCTGCCGTGCCCGAGCCGCAGAGCTGGGCGCTGATGCTCGGCGGTGCTGCCTTGCTGGTGGGCCTTCGCCGCCGTCGGGCCTGATGGCGTGATGGGATTGGGAAGGGGGCATTCAGCGCGGGCTGCGCCGCCCGAACATCCCCCAACCTTCCATCGACATCACTTGCTCGTCGTGCTGGTTGAAGACCGCCCAGCCGGAGCGGATCAGCCCGATCTGCGGCCGGCTTTTGCTCTCGCGCGACTCCAGGATCGTCATGCGCACGCGCAGGGTGTCGCCGGGCCGCACGGGTTTGAGCCAGCGCAAGTTGTCGATGCCGGGCGAGCCCTGGCTGGTCGAATCGAGCAGGTAGTTGTCGCACATCATCCGCATCACCATCGCGCAGGTGTGCCAGCCGCTGGCCGACAGGCCGCCCAGCACCGAGGCATTGGCGGCGTCTTCGTCCAGATGGAAGGGCTGCGGGTCGTAGGCGCTGGCAAAGGCCAGCACTTCGTCGCGGCCGACCGTGCGTGCGCCGAACTCGCGCACGGCGCCAACGGGGAAGTCTTCGAAGGCGTAGGTCTTTTCCATTCGCCGACTATAGGCAGGCCGGCACGGGCCTGCCCAGCACCTGGGTGACAGTTGGTGTTGGGCTGCCCGGCTACCTGACGCAAACCGCCACCGTCCCACTGTCGCGGCCACCGCCACTGCTGGTACCGCCGGCGAGCGGGTTGCTGACGTCACCCATGCCACCGCCGGAGCCGGGCGAATGGCCGAAGGGGTCGCGCTGCGAGCCGCTGGAGGCCAGGCGCTTCAGGCGCCCAGCATGCCTGACGATACTGCCGTCAGGCATGCGCTCGTCGATCACGCATTCCAGCGTACCCAGTGTGATGGCAAAGCGCTCCCAGCGGCTCAGCCGCGGCGTGTTGGTGCGTGGATCGTCCAGCGCCGGGTTGCGCTGCATCGAGAGCGGGCCGGAGGCGCTGCGGGCCGGCAGGTTGAGGTTCAGGGGCGCAAGTCCATCGGTGCTGCCGCTCTGCTGGGCTGCAGCGCCAGCATCGGGCGTGCCGGGCTGTGATGGCATGGCATCCATGGGCTTGGCCTCGGCAGCAGCGCCTGGCGGCAGCGATGACGGCAGCGGCATCAGGCTGCTCAGGCGCGGCCGCAGCTGCGCCTGAGGCCGCGGCTTTTTCTCCTGCTCGGGGGTGGGCAGCGCCACGGGCAGCAGCCAAATCCGCAAGCGCTCTTGCGCCTGTTGCACTGCCCGCCTGGGGCTCAAGTTGAACAGCATCAGCACGGCCAAATGCGCCGCCAGCAGGGCGAGCAGCAAGCCCATGCGCGCGCCGTCCGGGCGGGCTCCTTGCGCATTCCAAACCAAAGCCGCTCCCCCTTGTGCGCTCATCCATCCGGCCCTGATGGCTCGGCTCGCGGCGTTCAGGTGTATTGTGCTGCCCTGTCCTATTTCTCAATGGAAAACTATTGTGAAGCTCTACTACAGCCCCGGTGCCTGCTCGCTCTCCCCGCATATTGCCCTGCGTGAGGCGGGCCTTCCCGTTGAGCTGGTGCTGGCCAGCACCAAAACGCACAAGCTGCAGGACGGCACCGATTTCTATACGATCAATGCCAAGGGCTATGTGCCCCTGCTGGAGTTCGATGACGGCCAGCGCTTGTCCGAAGGCCCGGTCATCGTCCAGTACATCGCCGACCAGGTGCCCGACAAGAAGCTTGCGCCGCCCAATGGCACGCTGGAGCGCTACCGCCTTCAGGAGCTGCTGAACTTCATCACCACCGAGCTGCACAAGGGCTTTGGTCCGCTGTTCAACCCGGCCATGCCCGAGCAAGCCAAGGTGATGTTCCGCGCCAAGCTGGCCGAGCGCCTCGGCTGGGTCGACCGGCAGTTGGCCGGCAAGCAATACCTGATGGGCGATCAGTTCACCGTCGCCGATGGCTACCTGTTCACTGTCACCAACTGGGGCCAGCTCGTCGGCGTTGACGTGTCCGGCTTCGCCAACCTGGTGGCCTACCGTGCCCGCGTGGCGTCACGGCCGGCGGTCCAGGAGGCGATGAAGGCCGAAGGCCTACTGAAGTAAGAAAAGCCTAAATGCCGCGGGCCCGGTCCGTCGCGAACTTGAGCTTGAAGGCCTCGAAGCCGCCCGTTTCCGGTGAATCCAGCGCCTCGCGCACCTCCTTCATCAGGTTCAGGTAGTAATGCAGGTTGTGGATGCTGGTCAGCATCGGGCCCAGCATCTCGCCGCAGCGGTCGAGGTGGTGCAGGTAGGCGCGGCTGAAGTTGCTGCAGCAGTAGCAGCTGCAGGTCTCGTCAACCGGCCGCTCGTCGGTCTTGTGGCGGGCATTGCGCAGACGCAGGTCGCCGAAGCGGGTGAACAGGTGGCCGTTGCGCGCATTGCGCGTGGGCATCACGCAGTCGAACATGTCGATGCCGTTGGCAACGCCCTCGATCAGGTCCTCCGGCGTGCCCACGCCCATCAGGTACCGGGGCTTCTCAGCGGGCAGTTGGTGGCCGATATGGGCCAGCACGCGCTGCATGTCGGCCTTGGGCTCGCCCACGCTCAGGCCGCCGATCGCATAGCCCGGCAGGTCCAGCGTAGCCAGGCCGGCCAATGATTCATCGCGCAGGTGTTCGAACATGCCGCCCTGGACGATGCCGAACAGCGCGTTCGGGTTCTCAAGATTCGTGAACTCGGTCTGGCAGCGCTTGGCCCAGCGCAGGCTCATCTCCATCGACTTGCGCGCCTCCAGCTCGGTGGTCAGCTGGCCCTTGCTCTCGTAGGGCGTGCACTCGTCGAACTGCATGACGATGTCGCTGTTCAACACGGTCTGGATCTGCATCGAGATCTCGGGCGTCAGGAAGAGCTTGTCGCCATTGACCGGCGAAGCGAACTTGACGCCTTCTTCCGAGATCTTGCGCATCTCGCCCAGTGACCAGACCTGGAAGCCGCCGCTGTCGGTGAGGATGGGCTTGTGCCAGTTCTCGAACTTGTGCAGGCCGCCGAACTGCTTGATCACGTCCATGCCTGGGCGCAGCCAAAGGTGGAAGGTGTTGCCCAGGATGATCTGCGCGCCCATCTCCTCGAGCGAGCGCGGCATCACGCCCTTCACTGTGCCGTAGGTGCCCACGGGCATGAAGATGGGGGTTTGCACGACGCCATGGTTGAGCGTCATCTGGCCGCGGCGTGCGCGGCCCTCTGTCTTGAGCAGGTCGAACTTCAGCATAGTGGCTCGATTGTCGCAGGCCTCAATTGGGCCGCTTCGCCAGGGTTAACAAACACCTTGCGGGCCGGGTGCATGACGGGTGGGGTGGAGTCTGGCCGGACAATCCGTCCATCATGCCCTTCAGCCTTGCCCGCCCCGCCCACAGCGAACTGATCATCAAGAAGAGCCGCTTTATCGGCTGTGTCGAGCCCTGTGCCGGCCGCGAGGCGGCGCTGGCACGGGTGGCCGAGCTGCGCGCCCGGCACCCGGGTGCTGTGCACGTTTGCTGGGCCTTGATGGCCGGCGGGCAATCGGCCGCCCATGACGACGGCGAGCCCGGCGGCACCGCCGGCCGGCCGATGCTGGAGGTGCTGCGGCACCAGGATCTCGACAGTGTGCTGGCCACCGTGGTGCGCTACTGGGGCGGCGTCAAACTCGGCGCGGGCGGGCTGCTGCGCGCCTATACCGATGCGGTGGCGCAGGCCCTGCTGACGGCGCAGAAGGTGCTGCGGGTCAAGCTCAAAACCCTGCGCTGCGTCCTGCCCTATGCGCTGGAAGGAATGATCAGGCGCGAGCTGGAACTGGCCGGCGCCCAGCTGCTGGACATGCAGCATGGCACCCAGGTGGAGCTGCAGTTTGCGCTGGCCGAGGATGCGGCGGCGGGGCTGGTGGCGCGGGTAAACGAGGCGGGGCAGGGAAGGGTGGGGTGGCTGAAGGCGGACGGCGGATAAGGCGCCCCGGGCTGCTCGCAGAGTGGCAGCTTCAAGCGAGTACCCGGCGCACGCCGAGACTTGACATCCTTGGCTGCTCAAGCCGATGCTTTCGCTTGGCCCTTGAAGTGCCCCACTTCGGACCTGACAAGCCGCCGACGTACCAACCCGAGCAACGCATGAGTGAGTCCCTGCGTGCATGCATCGATGCGCACTGGCACTTGGCCAATGCGCGCGACTGGCCTTGCTTTGAAGCGCTGCTGAGTCCTGAATTTCGCTATGAAGTGCCTCGGACGCGCGAGTATATCGACGGCGCCTCTGGCTATCTCGACCTGTTCGGCACATCGCCCGTCAATGGCAGGCCGCGATCCAGCAGCTCGTCGTTGAAGACCCAGAGGCCAAATATCATGCGGCGGGTCCGACGATGCCGGAGCTGCGTGGGTGCCGACATATGGCTAATCCAGCATGCACGGCCGCTTTGCGCTGCCTTATAGTGTGGGCGCCACCGGCCACGAGTGGCTTGGTTTCGGCACGCAAAAAAGCTACCAGCAGTTTGCCGAAGTACCGCTGGTCAACCGCATCCCGGACAAGACCGGCTACCGGCTGCTGGCCCGCGTGCAGGGCAGCCTGGTATCCACCAGCTTTGGCAATCGCATCCTGCTCGTAGGCGGCGACTGCTACTGCCAGGGCGGCAGCCTCGGAACGATGCTGGTTTGGCGGTGAGGTATGCACAGTCCAATGGAATCACTAGGCTTTCAATCGGCTGCCATCCCTCCGCCACACTGGACTGCCTCATAGCAGCCGTTCGTCTGCGCCTGCTATTGGTCGTTATGGAAAGCTATCCATAACGGCCATTACCCGACACTGCTGACAGGCCGCTTTGAGGTCTTCCAACGGCTCAGACGGAAACCGTCGATTCCAACCTGAGATGACCTTGCAGACTGTGCGCCCGATCGTATAGCCTCCCAGGAGCCAGAACGAGGCCCGCATGTCCGACTCGCCGCATCAGAATCCGCCCTTGATGGCCCCGCTGCGCAGCTTTTTGCTCGACGCGGTGTTGCAGTTCACCTGCCAGGTGCAACGTCTTCCCGGGGTGCTTCGCATAGCGCTGATCGGTTCGTTGACCACGCCAAAGCCAGACCCCAAAGATGCCGACGTGTTGGTCACGGTCGAGCCCACCTTGGATTTGACCAAGCTGGCCCGGCTGGGTCGCCAGCTCAAAGGCACGGGTCAAACCCGCAGCAGCGGCGCTGACATCTTTCTGGCGCACCCAGACCAGCAATACATCGGGCGTGTTTGCGGCTGGCGCGATTGCCGTGTCGGCGTGCGCCTGGCGTGCCGGGCCGGCCACTGCGGGCGGCGCGAATACCTCAATGACGACCTGCACGTTGTCAATCTAGGCACGCAGTTGATTGCGCACCCGCCCGTGGAGTTGTGGCCCGTGGTGGTCTGCCACCAAAGCGTGCCCGTCGATGTGACCCAGCGCTTGCTGGTTCCTCTGGGAGATCTGCAGAAGCGTCCGTCGTCGTCGGGATGATGCCAGTTCCCGTGCTCGCGCCAACAGGTCGGCGCTCCGTCAGGCGAAGGCCATCCTGTCTATCCTCTCTGCCAGCGCTCGCGTGGGGCGCCAGCGGCCGCCTTGTGCAACAAAGCGCTCCGTGGCGTCGAGGACTCTGGCGGGCCGTCTCGCTTCACCCAACAGACCCTCCAACGCAACGCCAGCGAACGCGCGTTGTTGCCGTTCGAACCGGTGGGTGTCGACTCTGCCATCGAGGTCGAAGGGCAGCACGAAATACACCCGCCTGACAACCTGAAGCACCGTACGTCCGCTGACTTCGAGGATCAGCTCCGCAACCCGCACCCGCTGGCCAGCCAGTGAGGGCATGGTGTGAAGAGCCGGATCCCGCATGAGCCGTTCGAACGTCGTGTTCCCGATGCGGATCACACACTCCTCATGATCTATAAAGTAGCGGCGGCAGGACATGCCCATGGCTGTATGCAGGTGGGTCGGCAACAGATTCAACGGTATCTGCAAACGGTGGTTCTTGGAAGACGAAACGCGCGTGCCTAAGCTGGACCGAGCCTGTCCAACGGGCTGCGCACCGCACCGCCGCCGAGCTTGAGCACA
>Ga0187843_10002928_pt1 | contig 10133 bp, 8 predicted proteins | sample SpaLakP09_SKY_43_FD_134516 | JGI IMG/M metagenome (GOLD analysis project Ga0187843, IMG submission 134516) | Oligotrophic lake water microbial communities from Sparkling Lake, Wisconsin, USA - SP09_SKY_43 | ecosystem: Environmental > Aquatic > Freshwater > Lake | place: USA: Sparkling Lake...
ATACCAAGGCCTGCTCATTGCAGGCGAGTTGTGCATAAGAACCATGTTCCGCACACAGACGGGACTGTCCCTGCGCAGCGGCTGGGACAAGGCGTTATTGGAAATGCATCCGTCCGGACCGATGTCGAATATTCCCATCGAACTCAGCATGCGAAGCAATCTATGCAGCGCGTCTGGATCAAGCCCTAGCTGTTCTGCCAGGGCGCTGGGTGCCAGCCGTTTGTCCGCCAGCGTTGTCGCAAGGTCCAATCGTGCCGCGACATAGAGCGCCCGCGATTGCCAGAATGCAGACCCAATCTGGATCAATCGGAATGGCGCAGGGACGAAGCTATTGGGCAGACCTTGCAAGCGGTTTGAGAGACCCATCAGCCACTGAAAGGCACGCATGCGGCATGTTTGTCTCTGCAGGCTCATGGCGGCAACTCCCCACTGACCGCGGCGGCCAAACCAGCAGCGATCAACTGTCCATTGAACTTGGCTAGCGAGTTAAGAAAGTCCGCATTCATGGGCGCTTCCATTTGCTCTTCGAAAACATCCTTCAAGAGCATCGGCGTCATGGCCAGGCTGACAAAACTCATGCGCAGTACATCGGGATTGACTGCCGTTGCAACGTGCCCGCCTTGCTTCATTGCTTCCAGGCGTTTGGCACCGCGGGTTCTGCCGCGTTCTAGCAACTGTTGAATGAACCGACGGCCAGGACCGCTACCTAGCGCCAAAACCTTCAGGATCAGCTTGGGAAATTCAGGTGCCGCCAGCATGGTCCGGTAATAGAGGCCAAAGTAGTCAGCGAAGCCCGCTGGCGTGGCCAGCATGTCTCCATCGAGAACATCCAACAGGGGTTGCAAGGTGGCTCGGATCATTTCTTCGTACAGCCCGACCTTGCTGCCGAAGTAGTAGCGGATCATGGAAACGTTGACGCAAGCCATCTCGGCGATGCGGCGTGTGCTGACGTCATGGTAGTCATCAGCAATGAAGCAGACCTTGGCCGCATTCAACAGCCTCTGGCGGACTGACTCGGTGGTGTCATGGTGTGTGCTCATTCGCTAATCATCGGAGGCATGACACCGAGCGCCAAGAAGAACCATCAATCAATCGACCGGCGCTGATTGACTAGGTTGGTGTTTCGGAATCAGGCGAAACGTCACCACCCGAATTCGCGACTCATGCCTTGCAAGCGCCGGTAAAGAGCCCTCTCAGCCCAGGGCTTGCTCGCGCAAGAGCTGTTCCGCACCGAGATTGAACAGGGCCGAGCCCACCAGGTTTTGCCCGCCGTCGCAGACCAATACACAAGCGCTGACATAGGACGCCAAGGGCGAGGCCAAGAAGACGGCGGCTTGGCCGATGTCGTCCACCGTGCCCAGGCGGCGCAGTGGCACGGCCTGCAAAAAGCTCTCTCGCTGCGCCGGGTCGACCAGGCGCTTGATGCCCTCGGTACCTTCGATGGGCCCGGGCACAACGGAGTTGGCACGCACACCAAAACGGCCCCACTCGATGGCCAGGTTCTTCATCAACATATCGATGCCGGCCTTGGCCGCGCCGACATGGGCCTGATAGGCGTGCGGCATATAGGCCATGCCGGCCGAGATGTAGAGCAGGCAGCTGCGGGTGTGCCGCAGTTGGGCAAAGGCGGCGCGCGAGGCGTTGAAGGAGCCGATCAGGTCGATGTCGATGACCGTCTTGAAGCCGTTGGCGGACAGCTTCTCGGCCGGGACCAGAAAGTTGCCGGCCGCACCGCTGATCAGCACATCCATGGGGTCTAACTCGGCCTGGCTGCGCGCAAAGGCGGCCTCTAGCGCGGCCGGGTCGCGCACATCGGCGGCGACGGCGCAGACTTGCGCACCCAGGTCTCGCAACTCGGCCGCGGCGCCATCGAGCTTGGCCCGGGTGCGACCGCAGATGGCCACCCGCGCCCCCAGCGCCGCAAAGTTCTTGGCTACACCGAGGTTGATGCCGCTGCCCCCGCCGGTGACGAAGACGGTTTTGTTGGCGAACAGATCGCGCGGCAGCAGTTGTTGGATCAACATGAATGAAACTCCGGCTTAGGGACGCTCTGCATAAATCGGGGCGAGTCTGGGTTTGCGGATCGGGATGGGATGCAAGGCGCAGTTTGAAGCCGAGCCGTAGCTATTGGCGAGAACTGCAAGGCCGCAGACCGCCCGAGACCGCGCTATCCCGGGCCGACCTGATTTGTGCAGAGCTTCCTTAGGTCTGGCGGCCTCAGCGCTCAAGCACATAGCTGCCGGGCGCGGCGCCCAGCGGCTTGTACTTGCGCGAGCCGAGCTGGGTCGGAGCCTTGATGCTGGGACCCGAGCGGCGCTGTATCCAGGCCCGCCAATGCGGCCACCAACTGCCCTCCTGACGCGCGGGCTGTACCGCTTCGGCCCATTGCAAGGGGTCTGCCTGCTTGGCCGGGGCGGTGAAGAAATAGGCCTTGGGCACGCCGGGCGGATTGATCATGCTTTGCAGATGGCCGGCATTGGCCAGCACAAAGGTGGTCTTGGGCCCAAACAGCCGCGCCGTGCCGTAGCAGGCCCGCCAGGGCGTGATGTGGTCGGTGATGCCGGCAATCACATAGGCGCCCAGCTTGACCTTGCGCATATCAATGGGCAGGCCGCCTATTTCCAGCGCACCCGGGTTCATATAGGGGTTCTTCTCCACCAGGTCGAGCAGGTCGCAGTGGTATTGGCCGGGCAGTCGGGTGGTGTCGGCATTCCAGGCCAAGACGTCATAGGCGGGCGGGCTATTGCCCAGCAGGTAGTTGTTGACCCAGTAGTTCCAGATCAGGTCGTTGGGCCGCAGCCAGGCGAACATCGAGGCCATCTCCTCGCCGCTGACAATGCCTTTGCGGCGCGAACGCGCCTTGGCCGCGCGAATCGCGGCCGGTGAGTTGAACAGCCCAAGAGTTGAGTCCTCAATGGCCGCTTGGGAATTGAGCACGCACACCGCCCAGGTGGTGTTGAGGACCTTTTTTTCACCCTTGGCCGCCAGCCAGCCCAGATAGGCCGCCAGGGTCATGCCGCCCGAGCAGGAGCCCCACATATTGACATCCGGGCTGCCGGTGATCTGACGCGTCACATCGACGGCGGCGTCAAGCGCCATCACATAGTCCTCCAGCCCCCAGTGGCGCTGCTCCACCGTGGGGTTGCGCCAGCTCAACACAAACAGCTGCAGGCCCGAATCGGTGGCCCATTTCACCAGGCTTTTTTCGGGCGACAGATCGATAGCGTAGTATTTGTTGACCTGCGGCGGCGACATCAGCAAGGGCCGGCTATACACGTCGCGCGTGGTAGGGGCAAACTGCAGCAGTTCAAACATCTCATGCCGGTACACCACCTGGCCCGGCGATGTGGCTATGTTCTGGCCCAGCTTGAAGGGCTTGGCATCGACCATGGACGGCATCATGTGGTTATGCCGCATGTCGTGCACCAGATTCTTCAGGCCTTGCACCAGGTTGTCGCCTCCGGTGTCGATGATTTTGCGCACCGCAGCCGGATTGCCCAGCAGCCAATTGCTGGGGGCCAGCGCATCGGTCACCAAGCTGGCAAAGTACTGCGCGCGGCCCTTCTCGGCAAGGGCCAACTCGGAGCTGTCGATGAACTGCGACAGCTCTTTTTGCGTGCTCAGATAGGCCTGCATCAAACGGGTATAGAGCGCATTGGTCTTCCAGGCCGGATCGGCAAAGCGGCGGTCCTTGGGCTCGGGCGCCAGGGCTGATTTGCCTTGCACCACCTGCGCCAACTCTTTAAGGTAGCGGCCGTAATGCCGACCGGCCTGCTTGGGCGTGGCCACCACCGCTTTGAGCAGGGACTTGGCGGCCCCGGCAACGTCACGGCGGGACAGGCCGATCAAGGGGTTAAGCGCCAGCGTGTTGTGGCTTGCCTCGGAGACCAGGCCGCCCAACTCGCCGGCCACTGCCGCAGCGGTGTCCGCGGCACCGGCGGCGGTGTCCTTCAAGGCCCTGGCGGCGGCCTGGCCCGCGCGCAGGGTAAGGGCGGCCGAGCTGGCCGCCCTACGGCGCGTGACAGGCCGCTTGGGCGCGGCAAGCGGTGGGCGCTCTGGCGACGGGGAGGCGGAGGGGCTGATCGACGGCTGTGTTTTCACGGCGGCTTCCTTCTAATGGGCACTGGGTTCAATTCATCAACATCGCCTGCACGGTCGCGATCAAGGCCGGCTTTTCTTCACCTTCAATCTCGACGGTGTTCTCGGTGGTGAGCAGCCAGCGGCCGGGGCCCTTGTCCTCCACCGCGATGATCTTGACCCGGTTGCGTATGCGCTTGCCGGCCCGCACTGGGGCCAGAAAGCGCAACTTCTCCAGCCCGTAGTTGACAAATTGCTTGGCATCGATATGGGCGATCAAAGCCTCCACGCTCATCGGCGCTAACAGGGCCAGGGTCAGATAGCCATGGGCGATGGGAGCCTTGAAGGGGCTCTCACGGGTGGCGCGTTCGACGTCCACATGGATCCATTGGTGATCGTCGGTGCAATGAGCGAACTCGTTGATGCGAGCCTGCTCGACGGCGATCCAGGACGAGACGCCGATCTCCCGGCCCACTTGGGCTAGCAGGTCGGCAGGGCTGTGGCGGGCAATAGACATGGCGATTCTCCGTTGGGATGTGGCCCTAGCCAGGCTCAAGGCCGGTCCAGAAACTCGGTGATCGTCCGCGCGCATTGCTGCGGACGGGTCATTAGGAATAGGTGGCCGCAGTCGAACACCACCAATTCGCTGTGCGGGATCAGGCGATGCAATAGCTTTGCGTTGACGAGCGGAATCAGCGGGTCGTCGTTGCCGGCCATCACCAAGGTGGGCTGCTTAAGCCGCTGCAGCCAGGGCAAGCTGGTCCAGCCCGCGCCAGCGGCAATCTGCAGGTAGTAGCCCAGGGGCGACTGCCATTTGATGTGCTTGAAATGCTGGCTGGCCAGTTCGGGGTCGCGGCGATAGTCGCCGCCGTAGATGTCGCCGCCTATCGCTTTGGCGTAGCTCTTGCTCATATAGCGGCGCGGCGTGGCCATCTTCAGCAGCACCGAGGGCCGCGCCGGCACCATGAACAGGCCGGTGGCGGTGGCGCACAAGATGAGCTTGCGGCAGCGCGACGATTGGCTGTGGGCGAACTGCTGCGCGGCCGCCCCGCCCCAGGAAACGCCCAGCACATCGGTCTGGGCATGGCCGTAGTGGTCGAGCACCCCGGCGGCCAGCCTGGCCACGCTCTTCATCCGATAGGGCCGCGCCGGCAAGGGCGAATGGCCCACGCCGGGTATGTCAAAGGTGATGACCTCGCGCTTGGGCATCCAGGCCGCGATCGGGCCCAGCAGCTCGATATTGCCGCCGATGCCATTGAACAGCAGCAGCGGTGGTGCACCGCCCGGTGCGCCGACCTGCCGACCGACGCGCAGCAACTGCCCGTCGACATGGATCATCGCGATCGAAAAGGGATGATCACCATGGTGAAAGGCGGCACCGCTGGCGGCTGCCGGAACTGGGGTCGCACCCGCTTCAATGTTGGTGGTGCCTGGCATAACGCAAGTGCTGCGCATGGGTTTAGGCCAGATCACGCAATTCGCGCCGCAGGATCTTGCCCACTACACTCTTGGGCAAAGCGTCGACAAAGCGAACGATCTTGGGCACCTTGTAGCCGGTCATGCCGCCGCGGCAATGCGCGATCAACTCCGCCTCGGTCAGCGTGGCGCCGGCAATGCGCACCACAAACAGCTTGACCGCCTCGCCGGTCTTCTCGTCGGGCACGCCCACGCAGGCGCATTCGGCCACGCCAGCGCAGTTGCTGGCCACCGCCTCCACATCGTTGGGGTAGACGTTGAAGCCCGAGACGATGACCATGTCCTTCTTGCGGTCGACGATCTTGAGAAAGCCGCGCGCATCGAACTGGCCCACATCGCCGGTGCGGAAATAGCCGTCGGCGGTGAAAGCGGCCTCGTTGGCCTCCGGCTTCTCCCAGTAGCCGCTCATCACCTGCGGGCCCTTGACGCAGATCTCGCCGGCCTCGCCAATGCTCACTTCGCGACCATCATCATCGATCAGCTTGACGTCGGTGGAAGGCGCTGGCAGGCCGGTGCTGCCACTGAACTCGTCGATAAAGGCCGGGTTGAAGGAGACCACCGGCGAGGTTTCCGACAGGCCATAGCCCTCACGGATAAAGCTGCCGGTGATGGCCTTCCAGCGCTCGGAGGTAGCCCCCAGCACCGCCGCGCCCCCCCCGCCGGCCACGCGCAGGCGCGACCAGTCCACCTCCTTCAGGCCGGGGTGCAGGGTCAAACTGTTGTAGAGCGTGTTCACCCCCACAAACACCGTCGGACGCGCGACCTTGATGACCGCGATAAAGCCATCCATATCACGCGGATTGGCGACCAGCCAGTTCTCCGCGCCGATGGAGAAGTAGCTGATGAAATTCACCATCAACGCAAAGATGTGATAGAGCGGAATGGCGGTGATCACCACCTCCTGCCCCGGGCGCGTGGCCTCGGGCATCATGGCCTTGTACTGCTCGGTATTGGCCACCAGATTGCGATGCGACAGCACCGCCCCCTTGGACAGGCCGGTGGTGCCGCCGGTGTATTGCAGGAACAGCGTGTCGGCCCCGCTCAGGGCCACCGGCAGGCGGGCAAGGCCCGCGCCTTCGGCCAGGGCCTGAGTAAAGGGCAGGGTCTGGGGCAGGCTGGCGTCCAGGCGCGCATCCACCGCCGGGCCGGGCAGGGGCTGGGCCAGGCCATCGCCCGGCTGGACGGTAATGATGGCCTGGATGCCGGTGGCGCCCACCACCTCGGCCATCGTGGGTGTGGAGCCGCTGTAGATGACTATCACCTTGCAACCCGAATCATTGAGCTGGTGCTGCAACTCCCGCGGCGTGTACAGCGGGTTGACATTCACCTGCACCGCACCGGCGCGAATGATGCCTAGCAAGGCAATCGGGAAGGCCACCAGATTGGGCAGCATCACCGCCACCCGGTCGCCCTTCCGCACGCCCAGACGGTTCTGCAGATAGGCGCAGAAGGCGGCCGAGAGCCGGTCCACCTGCGCATAGCTCAGGGCCTGGCCGAAGGCCTGGAAGGCCACCTGATCGGCATAGCGCTGCATCGCCTGTTCCAGCATCGTGGTGACGCTGGGGTAACGGTCCGGATCAATCTCCGCCGGAATGGAGCCATACGATTTCACCCAATGCCTGCTGGTCATGCTTGTCTCCTTTGAGCTTGGCTTTGGCGGCGCCTAGATCAGGCACCACGATGGCCACGACTATCGAAGGATTGGGTAGCGGCGTAAATGTTTACGGCGGCCGGTTTGGGATCAAAACGGCCAGCGGGGCCAGGGACTTTCCCTGACTACCGCGCAGCCCGCTGCATGCCCGGCTTCATCGGCCTTGGCGGTACTGTGTCGGCGTCTTGCCCGTCCAGCGCTTGAAGGCATGGCGAAAACCCGCCACCTCGCTAAAGCCCAGCGCGGCGGCGATCTCCTCGACATCCAGCAAAGTGGTCGACAGATAGTCCAAGGCCAGCGCATGGCGCACGCTGGTGAGCAAGCCGCTGTAGGACGCGCCCTCTTCATCCAGCTTGCGCCAGAGGGTGCGGGTGGCTAGCCCCAAGCTGCGTGCCACCGCATCGATATCGGGAAAGTGGCCCGGCGTGCGCATTAGCTCCTGGTAAACGCTGCGCGATAGGCCCGAACCCCACTGCTGCTCGGCCAGCAAACGCTCGCAGCTGGCCGATACCTGCTGGGCGGTGATGGGGTTGGCGAACTGGGTGGGCCTGTCCAACCATGCGCTCGGATAGACCAATTCGGTGCGTGGCTGCTCGAACTCGATCGGGCAGGCCAGACTGCGCTCCAGCGCCTGCGCATGAGCCGGCCTCGGCAGAGCGAAGCGCAGCCGCGTGGGCCGGCACCAGGCACCCATCACATCGCGAGTCAGGGTCATATGTACCGTCAACTGGAGCTCCAACAGGGCGCGCCACAAGGCCGCATCGGGCTGCGGCAAAGACGCCTGGTCGAGTTCGGGGAACAACCAAACGGCCTGGCCCGCGTCCTCCACAAGGCGGATATTCATCACCGGGGTGGCCAGGCGATGGAAGCGCATGGCCATGTATGTGGCCTGCCGCAAGGTGTCGGCGCAGGCCAGCGCATAGCCGTACATGCCGTAAGCCGTCAGGTGCATGCCCATGCCCACAGCCACCGCCCAATCGGGCTTAGGAGCAAGGCGGCTGGCATTGCCGCACACGGTCAGGTATTGGGCCACCGAGGTCCGGGTTTGGGCGTCGGCGATCTCGGCCGGGCTGAGCCCGGTGCCGACCAACAGGCTGTGCGCATCTACGCCCAGCGCCTCCATCGCCTTGAGCACCGCGAGGATCTTCAAGGGGGCATAAAGCTTTTCGCGCTGTGCCAGGTGAGGGGGGCTGGCCACTTCGGTCAATGTCGGCATGGAGTCTCCAAGGCCAGGTCTGCGCCTGCCTGATTTGCTGGGTGAGCGGTCGCGGCCCAACCCGAGCCATGATGCCGACGGACGCCATGGCTGTCGAGCGCGCAAACCCCCAGGCGAGAACGGTCCTGCGGCCGCATCAAGCCGGGCGGCCGCTCGACGCCCAGCCCTGCCGCTGCGCCACAAAGTCGGCCAAAGCCTCCCGCAAGGGCTGGTACTTGGCTGCGACTGGCAAGACCTGACCCCCGGCCGCTTGCTCCAACTGCTGCAAGGCCAGCGCAGCGGCCTCTAGGCTGGAGCGCTGCTCGGGGCGCTGAGCGCGGCGTATCGGGTAGCCGCCGGGCGGCAGTGCAGTCAAGGCCAGGCGCGGCAGGGTCCGCAGCAGGGGGTTGAGGTGCAGCATTTTGCGGCTCTTGCGCCAGGTCGCGTCCAATAGCAGCAGGCGTTGCACGGGTCCGGCACTGGCACCACCCTGTGCCCTGTCATCCATGGGGTAGAGCAGGGCCGCGCCCGGGCCCAGCAGCGGCGCCAGCGTGGCCTCGTCAAACTGTTCACCCACCAACACTTGGCAGCGGCCCAGGCAACGTTGCAGCAGGCGCACCGTGCCCTTGGCCTGATGTACTTCTTGTGGATGTTGCAGCACGATCAGCGCCACCTCGTTGGCCACCGGCCTCACCCAGGCGCACAGGCAGGCGGCCAGGGGCAGCTGACAATCGCTGCACAACGACCGGCGCCTTACTTCCACAGCTTGAGTCCATCCAGGCGAGTCTCGATATCGGCCATGGTCGCGCGATAAACAGGCGAGCCGATGGCACCATAACGCTGCTGAAAATCGCGTTCGGTCAAAAACTCGGGCAGATCGCTGACATCGGGCATGAAGTCGCGCTCCTGCAGGCCCGCGCTCATGGCGATCTGCAAGCGCGCCGGATTCTTGTTGGCCAGCAGGCCGAAGCGGGTGCCGGCCCGGTCCGCCCCGATGTCGTTGAAGCTGAAGCCGCTGCCGCCGCGCGAATCTGCCACCTCTTTGTAGACCCCGATGGCATCGGCCAGCGGGCCGCCGCCCTCGATGGCCAGGGCCGCAGAGATCAAAAAGTGCTGTGGAAAGTCGTCCCGATCTGCCAAGGTCACGACCAGGGGGCGCACCGGCGTCCAATGGCGTGCGGACGGCATCAACACCGCCCAGCTTTTTCCGCTGGCATGCAAGGCCAGCGTCAAGATCGCGGCGCGATTCTCGGCCGCCATCAGGCGTTCATCACCATGGCTGCGTTGTCGCACCAGATCAAACATGGGCGGCAACAGTGTGGCCAGCGAAACCTTGCTATTGACCGGGTAGCGCTCACTGATCTGACGCAAATGCTCGTGGTAGGCCATGGCCCGCAGCTGCTCGGGCGCGGGCCAGACCAAGGCCATCACCCGCTCCATGCTGTCTTGCTGCCACTGGTAACGCACTTGGGCGTATTGCTCGCCAAAGCCGATGCGCTCGATCAAGTCCTTGGCCAGCTGCACATCCTGGGGCGGCGGCAGATGCCCGAGCGCGCTGCGCAGCACCAGATTGGCGGCCCAGGCCGGCACCGGCAAATGCCCCACACTTAACCGCTCGAACTCGGGCATGCGCTGGGTCTCGCGCAACAAGGCTTGCACATTCAACCACAGGCCCAGCTTGGGCAAGGCATAGGCAATGCGCAGATCCGCAAAACCGGCATGCAAGCGCACCTG
>Ga0187843_10002930_pt1 | contig 10127 bp, 10 predicted proteins | sample SpaLakP09_SKY_43_FD_134516 | JGI IMG/M metagenome (GOLD analysis project Ga0187843, IMG submission 134516) | Oligotrophic lake water microbial communities from Sparkling Lake, Wisconsin, USA - SP09_SKY_43 | ecosystem: Environmental > Aquatic > Freshwater > Lake | place: USA: Sparkling Lake...
AAACCAACCTGCAATGCTGTAACGCACATCCGCAGCGGGCTTCACTTCATGCGGGAAACGTTCGCTTTCGAACATGACTAAGCAGCCTTGGCTTGGTTGCACTTGCAGCAACCATTGATCGTGTTCGTCGTAAATGACCAACTCGCCACCTTGTTGTACGTTATTGAGATAGCAGACCGTGGTGAGTACGCGATTGGATCGTCCTTTAAAGGCACCGAGGTGTTTTCGATAAAAATCACCCTGCTGATAACGTGCGAAGTGGCATTCGTAGTGAGTGAGGCCTAAAAAACAACGGCGATTAACCTGTTGCTGGAGCATATCGAGGCGTTGCAAATAGTGTTTTTGTGCATCGCTGCTGCCATCAAGCCATAACGTATGATCGCGGCGAATATCAGCATTGCGTTGTAATTGCAGTTGCCGACCAACCCCTGCAGGTTGTAACTCACTGGAAGTACTGACTTCTGCGAGCAGTTTTTGACATAAATCGGTTGGGATAGCGTTAGGAATGACGACTATGCCATGTTGATAAAACTGACTCATGGCCTCTTCTAACCATGGTATGAGCGCTGGATCATCTTGCCGTTCTATCATAAGCCACCTTCGTCGTTTTGCGCTTTTTACGCAGCTGCGTGCGGTCTGTCAATATCAACTGCGGTTTTTTACCTCCGCAATTGATATTGAACAAACACTTAGCAAAATCTCGAGCGCGCATTATCAAAAGGTGCACACCAATCAATACTGATAATAATTGGCTTTCTTTAAAAGGGCCGTGGCGGTGATTTTGCCACTGATGCATTGATTAATATCCGTCTTTTTAAAAACCCAATAAATATCTTGGCTGTCGTGGCCATGCGTGCTCAGTTGCAAAGACACAAACTCGTTATCTTTGAGTTCGCGTAAGCTGGCACCGTAATCACACAAGGTCGCGGCAAAGTTAGCACCGACTCGTGCGACTAGCTCTTGTTGTCTTTGCCCTGCAATTTTTTGCTGTTCAGCGCGTTTTTTCTGCACTTCAAGCTCTTGTAATGAATACTTCTTTTGGATTTCATCCACTTGTTTTTTCATGGTGGCTTGGCGTTCATTCAAGGCTTTTAGTGATTTTTGCTGGTCAGCATCCAATTTCCCAACTTTCTGTGAAAATTCGAGATCACGTTTCTCACGTTCTACATCTCGCAGATCACGCTCAAGGTCGCGTTTTTGCTCGCGCAGATCTCGCAGTTGGTCACGCATCTGCTCTTGTTGTTCAGACATGGCTTCTGCCGCAGCTTCCGCTTCTTCTGACATTGCCGCAAAGGCTTCTTCATCAAATTGCACATTAGTTTGTACGTTCGTTTGCACGTTAGTTTGTACATGCACCGCAAGGGCTGCTGCATTGTCTGCCAATTCCGCCATGTCAGCGGCATTCGCTCCCGGAATTGGCGCAAGCGGGGCAAGCGGTGCTACCGGGAAAAAGTGATTGAAACCGCGATTGCTGCTCGTTTGAAACAACACGCCTTGGCCAACGAGATAGCTATGTTCAATTCGGCCTATGGCTGAATCGCGGCCTTGTTCTAGTGATTTCTGCAGAATGTCTTGCATAATTTCTAAATTTTGCCGAAGTTTTGGACTCACAGTTTCTGCCGCATCGGCATGTTGCCAAGCTCCAACTAGGCACAACGCTAAGATGCTGACATGCGGTTTTACCAAAGTATTGATAGTCATATTTCGCTCCAATTAATTTGTTCGTTTAGCACGATAGTCCGGACTGTAATTCAAACTTGCTTGTTTCGGCTGGGCGTTTTCTTGCCAATATTGCCAGTCTGATTGCCGTTGTTGATTCAAATATTCGACCAATTCCAGCATGTCGGTTCGTCGGGCTTTTTGTTCATTTTCAGTTACATAGTCTTTCAACAGTAATAACTGGGCATTTTGTTGTTGTTGCTGTAGCTGCAATGTCTGCTGCAGATACTGTTGTTGTTCGGTTTTATAAGAGGCCAGCAGGGTGGTCATTTGCTGCTGCATTTGCTGTTCGTTGTTTACGCCCCAGTTTACAGTCAAGCCGCCGTCGTGATGCTGCAGCTGCAGGGGTGATACACTGATGAGCAGTGCCAATGCGGACATGCCAACACTCAGTTGTGGCCACCAGCTAAACGTAGATTTCTTGCGGCCCCATTGCTGCTGAAACATCCGCGATGTATCTATCTCTGGTACGTTATCGTACTGTGGGGCAGTCGCCATCCGCTGTAAGGCCAACGCCATTTCCATCCGTGCTAACCAAACAGCATCCTTTTGCAAAGCGGTTTGGCATTCATTATCTGTTACTTTTCCAGCCATCCAAGCATCAAAAATTTGCTGATTGTCGGACATCATGGACCTCCAGTTGCGTTTTTAACTTATCTAAAGCGGCGTAAAACCGGGACTTTACCGTGTTACTTGACAGTGCTAACTGTGTTGCTATCTCGTCAAACGTAAATTGTTGGTAAAAGCGTAACTCCACGACCAGTCGCTGTTCCGGTGGCAACAGGATTAAATGTTGCCTGATGAGCCGCTCGGTTTGTGCGGTTGACAGTTGCTGCTCGTGACTTTGTGTCTCAACATCAACAACTTCAGGTAAATCATCAATGTCGGCTGCTGGTTTTCGTTTGCGCAACATGTCCATGGCACGATAGTTGGCGATACCAAATAACCAGGTTTTAAAACTACTATCTCCGCGAAATTGGGCCAAATTGCGACATAACACCATCAACACATCTTGCAACAGATCGCGGGCATCATCGGGATCGCCGAGCAGGCGCAAACTGTAATAATACAGTACTGATTGATAGCGACCTACGAGCTGCTGCCATGCGCGCTCGTCGCCGTCTAATGCTTTACTGATTAATGATTCGTCACTGCGTTTAAACACGTTGGTTGCGTCTCCGATATTTGATAGCAGTTGGTCGCTGGACAAATGTAAAAAGTTTGGCAAATTGCGAAAAAAATTAAATTTTATTTATGACGCTGAAAAGTATCATGTTTTTTTAAATTCAGCGGAAAGATATTGTCAATCGACGCTGTGGGTGGTGGTGGCTGCTATTGTTGTCGATCCGAGTGAGTGATTTTCGCGTAACTATCAGCATAAACTAGTTAAATCACAACGTTGAGTAACCATCATGAATTTACTTCGTACCTTTAGCACTGTCGCGGTGCTGGCTTTATTGCAGGGCTGCAGTCAGTCAGTTGAAGATTATCAACAGGTGACCCCAGAATTTAAGTTAGCGAGTTTTTTTAACGGCAGCAGCCATGCGTTCGGCGTGATGCATAACTGGCGTGGCCAACAGCAATTGCATTTTAGTGCAGAGCTTTGTGGTCAATGGCAGCAAAATCGCGGCGACCTCTACGAAATATTCCAGTTCAGTGACGGTCGTATCGATAAGCGGCATTGGCAATTGCAAGTAGCGCCTGATGGCAGTGTGACCGGCTCCGCGGAGGATGTCGTGGGCAAGGCAACCGGAAAAGCGGTTGGTAACACGTTGTACTGGGAATATACGCTGCGGATCCCATCAGAGGATGATTACATTGATGTGAAAGTCGAAGATTGGCTGTATTTAGTCACTCCAACCCAACTGATCAACCGCTCGACCTTACATAAATTTGGCCTTAGCGTTGGCGAATTGACCTTGGCGATACATCAACAAGACGCGAAGGCTGATTGCACGGACTTTATTACCAAGTACCAAAACACCAATCGCACTGTGCCGTTGGCAATCATCGATTAAGAGCATCGATGAGCATCATGGGTTTGAATCATTGGTTAGAATCATTGGTAAAATAGTGCGCAGGTGATTACTAAGCTATCCCAAAGCTAGTTATCTGGAAATGCGTCACGAATGGCTAAAAATTGGTCGATTTTGCTTAGTAAAATATCGACCAAAATCGGGTCAAATTGCTGTCCTTTTTCCGCGCTAATGTATTGAATAACCTTAGTCATCGGCCACGCTGGTTTGTAACAGCGCTCGCTGGCTAAGGCGTCGAACACATCGGCAAGTGCGGTAATGCGACCGGCGATATGGATTTCCTCACCAGCGAGACCGCGGGGATAACCCTGACCATCCCAGCGTTCATGATGTTCATGGGCGATTATTGCGCCTTGCTGTAATATTTCGTTTTGCGAGTATTGCAAAATTTCATAGCCAATTTGGGCATGGCCGCGCATCACTGCCCATTCCGAAGGGTCATGTTTGCCAGGTTTATTTAAAATGTTGTCAGGAATGGCAATTTTGCCGACATCATGCAGCGGCGAAGCGAGTTTAATTTTATCGGCATCATATTTGCTGAGGCCATATTCACACGCAAGCAGATAACTGTAATTGGCAACGCGTTTCACGTGGCTGCCTGTTTCCTTGGAACGTTTTTCCACGGCTTCGCCCAAAATGTAAGAGAGTTCACGCTGGCTTTCTTTGATAAGCTCGCGCAATCGGACGTTTTCATAGGCTACGGCAATATTACTGGCGAAATAACTGAGCAAATGGTGATCAACAGGCCCTAATTTACTGCCTTTGCTGACATATAACAGATTTTCCAGACCGCGACTGGTCGTGAAGTAGCCGACAAAATAATCCTCGCCGTGGAAGGATCGTTTTAGCTGATGAACTTTCGTGAGTTTCTCAACAACATCGACTGGCAAGGTGTGCGTTGCGGCAGCCTGAGCACCGCTGGCGGCTATCACTTCCAATGACAATTGATGTTGGCGTGGATCTCCGGTTGCGGCACAACAATAAATTTGTTGATGCTCAAGGCCAAGCAGGTTGGCGGCTTGACTTAGAATGTTTGAAGCGAACTCAGTCAAACTTTCACATTCTAAAAATTGCACTGTTGAAGCGATCACTTTTTCTAAACCGCGTTTGTTATTGTCAATAATGCACAAATCGCGATAAGAGCGAAGTGCCGTATACAACATCGTTTTTAACTTGATGGCGGTGACTTCGGTTTTATTTTTATAGTCGTTGATATCGTAATCGCGAATGACATGTTCTTCAGGCGCTTCACCGGGTTGGCCTGTGCGAAGAATCAAGCGTATTTGTGGCATTTGCAGGGTCTGGCGAATTGTTTTGATCAGATCAAGCCCAGCATGAGTGGACTCCATTACCACATCAATCACCGCAAGGGCGATTTCTGGTTCGCCACGGGTGAGTATTTGTTCGGCTTGTTTTGCGCTATAAGCATGCAACAGCTGCACAGGTCTGGCTTCAAATTGAAAACCTCGCAGCACTAAAGCGGTAATTTGATGAATACTTTCGTCATCATCGACAATCAGCACCCACCAGGGCGGAGCTAATACACTGGTAGGTAATTGCTCTGGATTTGGTATGGCGTCTTGCTGCTCATTATCCTGACTAAAAAGAAAGTCTTGGTGAGTCATACAGCCTTTCCGGTGGATCATCGCTTCACCAACTATGGCTCAATATTGGCCGCCCGTCAGCTTTCTCACGAATTTTCCTAAGGTACTTCGCTGCGATTCTCCATGGATTCCAATTCAATGTTAATTGCGTTGCAAGAAATCTGAATCTCAAACAATGAAACTGCCAGACTTAGCGTTAACGCGGCGAGGCTAGCGCCAAAACACCATTTGCCAGCAAGTTCCCATTCCATAAATAGACTAAACATGGACATGGTACAGAGTAAAAAACTAATGACGCCCCAACGCTGCATCGAGCGGATCAAGACGATACGTTGCCGTAAGTTTTCGATTTGCCGTTTGGCTAAATCGCGGACATGTGTGCCTTCACGGTGATTCAGCTGACGAATTAGCTGTGCCAAAACTAGAAACCTATTGGTATAGGCTAGTAGCAATAATGAAATCGCTGGGAACAATAAAGCGGGGGTAGTTACTGTCATCATCGAAACAATCCTGCGTTAGAATGCAAAAAGGCGTTGCACGGTTTTACTTCAGATGCTACTAATTTCCAACAAAAAAGTAATAGTTGTATATTGGGCTGAACCACTGGTTCTACATCAGGTACGCAGTTCAAGTTTATACCCCAAATCTTTAAGGAGAAAGGGTATATCCATCATATACTCAAATCAACGATAAATACCAAAGCGAGGTAAACATGGGAGTTGATCTGTGGAGCGCAATGCTCACGCTATTTTTGATCATGGACCCGCTTGGTAATTTGCCTATTGTGGTGGCAATACTCAAGGACCTGAAACCCGAGCGTCGCCGTTTTGTGTTGATGCGGGAGTTAGTGTTGTCGTTAGTGATTTTGTTGCTTTTTCTGTACGGCGGTCAGAGTTTCCTCAATTTATTGGGAGTTAAAGAAGAAGCTGTTAGTATTGCAGGTGGGATTATTTTGTTTTTAATTGCTATCCGGATGATTTTCCCGCCACCCGGTGGTGTGGTAGGTTTGAAGGAAGGCGAAGAACCGTTTTTGTTTCCGCTGGCTGTGCCAATGATTGCCGGTCCGTCAATTTTGGCGGCGTTAATCTTGTTCGCGAATCAGCAACCGGGACAGATGGTTGACTGGACCATCGCCCTGGTTGGTGCTTGGTTGATCAGTTCTGCCATACTCATGTTTGCGCCACTGTTGCATCGGGTGCTCGGTGAGCGTGGTTTGACCGCAATGGAACGCTTAATGGGGATGATCCTAGTGATTATCGCAGTCCAGATGTTTTTAAATGGCATAGGCCATTATTTTAAGTGGAATTAATCAATGTACGCTGCCGACCCGGTACTTAGCCAAGCTGCTGAGGAACTCATTCAACAAGCACAACACCAACTAGAAATCGCGCTTGTTGATTTTTCCGCCCAACTGCTCCAACAGCAACAACAACAGTTGCAGTCGGGTTTAACACAAATTATTGAACAACAAATCGCGCAAGTTCAACAGCAAGCTGCTGCTGCGACAGAACAAGTGCAATTACTGAATAAGCAACTCCACGACAGTGATTCGTCAGCGGAAGTGGTGACGTTACTTGAACAGCAGCTGCTTAAAGCGGCGGAAACACAGCAAGCACTCGCACAACAAGTCCAAGAACTAGAAAAAGCCCAAGTGCAAACTGCGAAAAAGTTACAGCCTTTAGAGAAAAAGCTGCAAGTTGTGCAAGAAGAAAAAGATGAAGCCTTAGCAGCCATGGAACATTTGGCTGTGCAACTGAAGCAAAGCCAAGACGAGTTCCGCGCTGAGAAAATGCAAACGCTCGAGTTGACTCAGCAACTGAGTCATAGTTCTGCCGATAACTCGGGACAGTTGCAAGCTGCGAACCAACAAGTGGCTCAGCTAAGCGCGCAGTTGCAACAAGCCTTAGCGCAAAATACTTCGTTAAATACGACTTTGGCAAACTTAGAGCAACAACATCAAAGCAATTTAAAAGCAGGTCAAGCCAACCAAGCTGCACTCGCTGAGCAATTACAACAACTGCAGCAAACGCTCGAAGGATCTGATCAAGAGCGTGCGACGGAATTAGCGCAAGCGCAAGCTCAGTTGCAACAATTGCAACTTGAAAAAACCGCAATTGCCCAACAAGCTGCAGAGCTATTGGCGCAAAATACCGAACTTAGTCAGCAACATGCGACCCAAGTTGAACAATTACACAGTGCGCAACAAGCCGCGAATATTTCATCGCAAGATGCAAGCAACCACAACAAGCAGTTGCAGCGCATGAGTCAAGAGTTTGCGGCTTTATCGACTGAGCACCAAACTTTGGTGAGTACTTATCAAGATCAAAGCCGACAGTTACAAGCGGCGCAATCTGAAATCGGCCATCACAAACAACAGTTAGCAGCAGTGCAACAGCTGGTCGCAGAACTTGAACAAAAACTGCAAGAAGTTCAGGAATTAAAAGACAACCAGTTATCCCAGTTGACCGCGTTGCAGCAACAAATGCAGCAGAATTTGACGTCGCATCAACAGCTGCAGCAGCATGCACAGGCGCTTGAACAGCAGGCGGCAGAGCAACAGCGCCAAGCGCAAGATGATTATGCCCAGGCTCAAGCTCTGCACCAGCAGCAGCAAGCGAGTGCTGAAGAGCGTTATGCGCAGGAGTTGAGCCAAATACAGCAAGAGTTAGCCGAAACTCAACAACAGGCCGCAACTCAGCAGGCCGATAGTCAAGCGCAGTTAGCTAAACTTGCGCAGCAACTCGCTGAGATGACTCAGTTTGATCAGCAATTACAAAGCGAGCTGAAAAAGCGTTTATCGCAGTTAGAAAGCATCGAGCAAGCCAATCAAGAGTTGGCTGAACAATTAGCCTCGCAAGATGATTTAAATCAACAGCTCAATGCACAGCTCAGCGTGAACGCTGCAGCACTGCAAGCGCAGCAGCTTGCGCGTGAAGCTTTAGAGACGCAACAAGCAGAACACACGACAGTACTGCAAAAACTTGAAAGTCAGTTATTCCGTGCGCAAACCCGTTGCCAAGCAGTGGAAGAGCGGCAACAAAGCGAAGCGGACCAATCGCGGGAAACTATCCGTGAATTGCGGATGCAGTTGCAGGCGCAACAGGAAGAGTCCTTGGCGGTTACGCAGCAGTTGGAACAACAAGTCACTGAATACCGGCTCAAATTCGATTATGCGCAAAAGCAGCTGCAGAATCGTTGATGCTGGTCTCGGCATGCCGCCTTGTGTATCATGGCGGCATCTGTTGGTCCTCTGCAGGTTTTAACCTGTTAAATCAGAGTATTCATGAGCACAAAAGCCAATAATTTTCAGCAAATTCGCGAACTAGGGTTTTATCAACAAGCGGCTATAGCCGCCACTTTGATGGAACGTATGTTACCCAATTATCAACTGTTTAGCGAAGTTACCAGTTTTGGTGATGCCGCCTTACCTCGCCATGTCCTGGATTTGGTGTGGGAATGGTTGCAGGTGCGGCGGGCAAAAATTAATTTTGAACGCCTGCAGGATGAATTGGAGCTCATCACTCCTGAAGTCAGTCATTTTGATATGTTTGGGGTTTACCCTGCTCTTGACACCATCACCGCACTTGATTCAATGCTTAATGGGATTAGCGGTCAAGACAGTGTTGAATTTGTCAATGTGGCAAAAATTTCTCAAGCCTCAGTTGCGCGTTTAATTGAATATAGTTCGGAAGATTTGGACATCAGCACTGAAGCTGAATTGAAAAAGCATGTCCGTGATCACGAGCTAATGGCTTATGAAATGGAATGTTTAACTGAGATTATCGACATGGTCGCGCAAATGCCGACCTTTGGTCGCGAAGAGATCCAACAATTAAAAGCGTGGGTAAAAGAGCAAGGGGTTACCAACCTTGGCATGGAACTAAACGCAGAGCCTGCAGCTTAAGCACTTTCGCCGTAACTGTGTCGTCCCTCTGCATTTCATCGCCACACCAAAGCATTGCAACGTCATTCAATTAAGCTTGACGTTGCAGTAAGCGGTAGGCGAGTTGGCCGGCAATTTTTTCTTTGATGATTCGCCAATTACTCGGTAAGTTGCTAATTGGGAACTCTTTTTCACACTCTAAATAAATTAATGCATCTGCGGCAAGCCAACCATTTTCAAGAAACTGGCAACAGGGATCGATGAAACCTTGGCGAAATGGCGGGTCAATAAAAACCAAATCGAACAAAGCTGTTGCTGGTTTTGCCAAATACTGTAGGGTATCGACTTGAAGTATTTGCGCATTGCTGCATTGTAAAGTTGTGAGATGTTGTGCGAGCTGACGAGCGGCTTTGGCGTCCATCTCCAACAATAATGCGCTTTGCGCGTGACGCGACAAGGCTTCAAGCGCTAAACTGCCGCTGCCACTAAAGCAGTCTAAGACTTTTTTACCGTGAATGTCCTGCATCAGCCAGTTAAACAAGGTTTCTTTGACTCGATCTGTGGTCGGGCGCAACCCTTGCACGTCAAGTACCGGCAATTTTCGTCCCTTCCATTGGCCGCTAATAATGCGTACCACGCCGGGGCCGCCGTGATTTGGTTCTGGATGCTTTTGCACTGATGGACGACGAGCTTTCATTCGGTGTTTATGCCTGATAAATAAAGATGATAGTATAAGCAGCGATTTTACCTGAGTTTCGACAATCTGACAGCGAACCCTATGACTAAACCTAATAAACTATTTTCTTGGCTTGGCCTTGGCAAAAAATCTGAACCTGAAGTAGCAACGCCAACATCAGCGCCAAAATCAGCATCAGCTCCTTCGGC
>Ga0187843_10002931_pt1 | contig 10125 bp, 7 predicted proteins | sample SpaLakP09_SKY_43_FD_134516 | JGI IMG/M metagenome (GOLD analysis project Ga0187843, IMG submission 134516) | Oligotrophic lake water microbial communities from Sparkling Lake, Wisconsin, USA - SP09_SKY_43 | ecosystem: Environmental > Aquatic > Freshwater > Lake | place: USA: Sparkling Lake...
ACCCTGCCCCCACCAGCACCAGCACCCGCCCGCTGCCCACCCGGCGTGCCGCACTGGCAGCCCTGCTGGTGCTGGGCGCAGGCGCGATCGCGGCGGGTGGGGCGGCGTGGCAATCGCGGCGAGGCAACGGCACGGCATCATCCACCGCCCTTCCCGGCCCGGGCGACGACGTGTGCATCGTCGCGCCACCCACCCCGTACGACCCGGCTTCCGGCCTGCCGCTAACTGCCGCGCGCGACGTGCCCACCGACGCGCGCTGCCCCGTGTGTGGCATGTACCCGGCGCGTGCACGCGCCTGGGCAGCGCAGGTGATTTTTGCGGAGGGAGATGCGTACTTTTTCGACTCGCCGCTGAGCCTGATGCTGTACCTGGGCAATGTGGCGCACTACACGCGGGGCCGCACGGCCGATGCCATCGTGGCCCGCTACGTGAGCGATGCCGACACCGGCGCCTGGGTGGACGCACACCAGGCGGTGTATGTGGCGGGCTCGTCGGCCCTGGGGCCCATGCGCGCGGGCAACCTGCCAGCGTTTGCGGGGGCGGCGGCAGCGCAGCGGTTTGCGCAGGTGCAGGGCGGCGCGGTTCTCGCGTTCAGCGCCATCGACGCGGCCCTGCTGCGCGGGCTGGCCCCCAACCTGCGCGCCGATCACCGCCTGCATACCCAGGCGGACTAGGTGTTAGCTATTAAAAATATAGCTATCAGCGCTTACTGGTCGCGCCGTAGAGGCCAAAAAACCTCATAAACTGGGCGTTCACTGCGCCGAAGTTTCTGGCTGGGCTGCGGCCTTGAACAGGGCGGCCACCTTGCGCTTGGGCTTGATGTTGGCCGAGATGCTGCTGCGCGGCGCGGCCTTGGTGGCGGCCTCCCAGGCGGGGGCGGCGTCGGCGGCCGCGCTGGCCTCGTAGGGTTTTTCGAAGAACGGGTCACGCGAGATTGCGGCGGGACGGAAGCCCCGGTGCTGATCGCGCGGATCGCGGGACTCCCGGGATTCGCGGCCGCTGCGGTGGTCGCGGTCCCGCTCGCGGCGGGGGGCCGATGCGCCCAAGGCGTCGCGGCCATCGCCCGTCTCGCCCGCTTCGCGCCAGGCGCGGCGGCCGTCGTTGATGCGGCCCCGGGGTTGGTCTTCGTCGTACTCGACGGCTTCCAGCTCGATCTTCTTCTTGATGAGCTTCTCGATGTCGGCCACCAGGCGCGCATCGCTGCCGGACACCAGCGTGACGGCCAGGCCGGAAGCGCCCGCACGGCCCGTGCGGCCGATGCGGTGCACGTAGTCTTCGGCATTGAACGGCACGTCGAAGTTGAACACGGCAGGCACGTCCTTGATGTCGAGGCCACGCGCGGCCACGTCGGTGCACACCAGCAGGTCCACTTCGCCCTTTTTGAAGGCTTCGAGGGCCTTCAGGCGCTCGTCCTGGCTCTTGTCGCCGTGCAGGGCGGCGGTCTTGAGGCCTTCGCGCTCCAGGCTGCGCGCCAGGCGGGCGCAACCAAGCTTGCTGTTCACGAAAATGAAGGCCTGCTTCAGGCCACGGCTCTTGAGCACCTGGTGGATGGCGCGGCGCTTGTCGTCGTCATTGGCGCTGTAGAAGCGCTGCTCCACCGTGGAGGCCGTCTCGTTCGGGCGGGCCACCTCGATGGTGATCGGGTTTTGCAGGTAGCTGCTGGCCAGGCGCTTGATCTCGGGCGAGAAGGTGGCGCTGAACAGCAGCGTGGTGCGGGTCTTGGGCAGGTAGCTCAGGATGCGCTGCAGGTCGGGCAGGAAGCCGATGTCCAGCATGCGGTCGGCCTCGTCGAGCACCACGTACTCGACCTGGTTGAGCACCGCGTTCTTGGCCTCGATGTGGTCCAGCAGGCGGCCCGGCGTGGCCACCAGCACCTCGACGCCTTTTTTCAGCTCGATGGTCTGGGGCTTCATGTCCATGCCGCCAAACACCACGGTGCTGCGCAGCTTGGTGTGTTTGGCGTACAGCGCGATCTGCTGGGCCACCTGGTCGGCCAGCTCGCGCGTGGGCAGCAGCACCAGGGCGCGCACGGGGTGGCGCGCGGGCGATGTGGAGCTGTTTTCGTGCTTGAGCAGGCGCTGCAGCAGGGGCAGCGAGAAGGCGGCGGTCTTGCCGGTGCCGGTCTGGGCGGCACCCATCACGTCCTGGCCGGTGAGCACGACCGGAATGGCCTGCTCCTGGATGGGCGTCATGGACTCGTAGCCCATTTCGGCCACGGCGCGTGCCAGCGGCTCGGCCAGCGATAGATTGGAGAAGGAACTAGTCATTAAAAGCGTGTTTGTAGGCGACGCTGAATTTATGTCTGAGCAATGTGGCACGCCCTTGGGAGGGGGCTGGCTGCAAGGCGCAAACCGCAGCCGGGCTGGTGGCCCGGCGAGGAGTGCAACGCCGCAGAGAGGGCCCCAGCGGGCAATGTGCCGTGCGCCGGGGACTGTTGGGGCGTTGCGCTAGAACCTGCTCACGATCTCCCGCGGCACGGGGGGCCGCGCGAGGTCATGAACAGGCTCGCAGCCCTCTATTGTCGCACCGGTGGCCCAAAAAGCGATTTTTTGCGGTAAAGAGCGGCATGCCACACGGGGCCACAAGCAGCGTGGAGCCCCTATTTGCTACTCTTTTGATAGCTAAAAAGGCTTACCTATTGAGCGCAGAGGCCGGTTTTTCTTTGTAAATATCACTCCAGCACAGCCCGCAGCTGGCGCGTGGTCACCGCCAGCCGCCTCGCCCCGATCTGCGCGAGGTTATTCATCACCGTGAGCGCGGCCTCGGGGTATTGCCGGGCCCAGGCGTCAAAGTGCGCACGCGACAGCCGCACCAGGTGTGCGGGCCCACGCTCGGCCCCCGCACAGGCGCTGCGGGCCGCGCCGTTGAGGAAAGCCATCTCGCCAAAGGCCATGCCCGGCCCCACGGTGGCCAGGCGCAGGCCCTTGTCGGGCGGCCACAGGGTCACCAGGGTGATGTGGCCCGACTTGACCACCAGCAGGTCGTGGTCGGTGTCGCCCGCGCGGAAGACCACGCCGTGGGCGGGCACGTCCAGCGGCTCCAGCAGGGCCATGAGCGCGTCGGCGGCGGCGCGGGGCACGCCTTCGCCGATTTCGCCGAGCAGGTCACGCTCGGGGCGCGCGGGGCGCTGCTCGATGGGGCGCTGCGCCAGGATGCCGGCCTCGGCCCATTCCAGCGCACGGTCCAGGTCGGCAAAGGCGCGCACATGTTCGCCCGCGTGGTCGGCGGCCAGGGGGTCGAGCGCCGCCACGGCGGCGGCAATGCCCTGCTGGCCCAGGTCGCGCACCAGCGCGCGCAGCTGGGCCAGGGCCGTGCTGTCCCAGGCGGGCACGCGGCCTGCATCCAGAATCACCCAGCGGTGGCGCGGCTGCAGCAGCATGCGCACCTGCTCGGCCAGGTGGGCCGCCACGCCAAACGACATCACGCCCTGCAGCTCGAACACGGCCACCTGGTTCATGCGCGGCGCCAGCCAGGTGTCAGACCCTGCCCGGCGCAGGCGCCGCGAACGCAGCTCGCCATCCAGCCGCACATGGCGCAGCACCGTGGCGGCCGAGTCGTGCAGCAGCACAAAGGTGGCCACCACCAGCCCCGCCACCAGCGCACCCACACCGCCCATCACGGCAAACACCAGGGCCACCAGCCAGCTCTGCGCCCAGGTCACGCGCGAGCGGCGTGCATAGCCCAGCGACCACATCAGCCCCGGCACCTGCATCAGCCCCGCCAGCACCAGCCCACCCGCCAGGCAGGCCATGGGCACCCAGTGCAGCCACCACGGCCCCGTGAGGGCCACGCCCAGCATGATGGCGGCGTGCCAGCGCGGGGCATCGCGCGATGCGCCCGCCTGCGCCAGCACGATGCGCGAGCGCGACGCGCTGGTCGATGCCGGGATCATGCCCGCCAGGCCACACAGCGCGCCCAGCAGGCTTTCGCGGCGCAGGGCCAGGTTGGCGTCGCCGCGCAGGCCGTGGTCCAGTTCCAGCTCCTGGTTGAAGACCAGGATTTCCAGGCTGTTGACCAGCGCCATCAGGAGCGCCAGCACCACCAGGGCCGAGCCCTGCTGCTGCGCCAGGGCCATCCAGGGGATGTCGCTCCAGTCGGGCAGCGGCGGCCAGGCGAATGCGCTGGGCTGCACGGCGGGCACAAACACGGCCCCCAGCCCAACGCCCCAGAACCCCGCCAAGGCCACGGCCAACGCCACCACGGCCACCGCCGTCAGCAGGCCGGGCATGCGGGGCCAGCGGCCCCGCAGCCACCAGGCCAGCCCCACCACGGCCCCGGCCGCCAGCGCATGCCAGCCCAGCAGGGCATCCCAGGGCGCGGCCGCCCCCGCGCCAAAGCCGTTGCGCACCTGGCCCAGCACCATCGACAGGCCCACGCCCGCCGCAAAGCCATGGGTGACCGAAATGGGCAAGAAACGCGCCACCGACGCCAGCCGAAGCACACCCAGCAGCCACTGGAAGACAAATGCCAGGGCCACTGTGGCCCCGCTCACAGCCAGCACCTGCCGCGCACTCAGCCCCAGCGCGGGCGCCGCGCCATGGGCCGTGGCCAGCACCGCAGCAAACAGCAGCGCCACCACCGTGGTGGGCGCATACACCACGCCCGCGCGGGGCGCCAGCAGGGTGAGCAGCAGGCCCGGCAGCGCAGCCGACCACAGGGCCAGCGCCGCGAGGGAATAGTCGCCCGCCAGGGGCGCAAAGGCCAGCAGCCCCAGGCCCACCGCATGGGGCACGGTGACCGCCGCCGCCGACCAGGCCGCCGCCGTGCCCGAGGGCTGCGTGGCGGGGTCAGGCGCCCGGTGGGATGGCGCCGCCAGGGGCGCTGCGGAGGACATGGGCCGTGGCTTTCAAAACCCGTGCGGGCTGCGGCGGCTTACAGGCTGCGCGCAGCGAAGGTGTCGCAGGCCTTCACGCTGCCGTTCTGCAGGCCGTTGTGGAACCAGCGCTGGCGCTGGGCACTGGTGCCGTGGGTGAAGCTCTCGGGCACCACGGCGCCGCCCTGGGCGCGCTGCAAGGCGTCGTCGCCAATCTTGGCGGCCGCGTTCATGGCTTCTTCCACATCGCCCTGCTCCAGGATTTGGCGCGCGTTCTGCGCGTGATGGGCCCACACGCCCGCAAAACAGTCGGCCTGCAGCTCCAGCCGCACCGACAGCGCGTTGTATTCGGCCTTGCTCACGCGGCCACGCATCTGGTCCACCTTGCCGCTGATGCCCAGCTGGTTCTGCACATGGTGGCCCACCTCGTGGGCAATCACATAGGCCTGGGCAAAGTCACCGGGGGCGCCCAGGCGGTTTTTGAGGGTTTCATAAAAGCCCAGGTCGATATAGACCTTCTGGTCGGCCGGGCAGTAGAACGGCCCCATCGCCGCCTGGCCCGTGCCACAGGCCGTGGGCGTGGCGCCCCGGAACAGCACCAGGCGCGGCTCCTGGTAGCGGCCGCCTCCCTGGCGGAACACCTGGCCCCACACGTCCTCGGTGTCGGCCAGCACGGTGGACACAAACCGGGCCATGGTGTCGTCTGCGGGCGGGCGCTGTGCGGGCCCCGGCTGCTGCTGCACATGGGCCGGTGGCCCGCCACCGCTGAGCAGCCCCAGAATTGTCAACGGATTGATGCCCAGCACCCATCCCCCCAGCAGGGCGATGACGATGGTGCCAATGCCAATGCTGCGTCCCCCGAACACCGGCGACCCGCCCCCGCCGCCGCCACCACTGCGGCGGTCTTCCACGTTGTCGGATTCGCGATTGCCTTCCCATTTCATTCCGGTTCTCCTGCGCCCTCCTGCGGGTGGAAGGCCATGCCGGATATTACGCGCCGCACTGATCGCGGTGCAGCGAATTACGATGTGCACCTGCCGCACCTGCAGCACAAACACCGCCCCTTTCCTGGTTGCCCCCTCGCCATGATCAACGACACCCGCCACCTCACGCCCGCACCCGACCGGGTGATCCTGCTCACGGGCTTCGACCCGTTCGGCGGCGACCCGCTCAACCCCAGCTGGCTCATTGCCCAGGCGCTGCACGGCCAGCACATTGGCGGCCACCGCGTGGTGGCTGCGCAGCTGCCCACGGTGTTCGGGCAGTCGCTGCAGCGGCTGGCGGCGCTGGTGCACGCGCACCAGCCTGCGCTGACGGTGTGCCTGGGCCTGGCGGGCGGGCGCAGCGCGCTGTCGCTGGAGCGCATCGGCATCAACATCAACGACGCCCGCATCCCCGACAACACCGGCGCCCAGCCCATCGACACGCCCGTTGCGGCCGAGGGGCCCGTCGCCTACTTTGCCAGCCTGCCCATCAAGGCCATGCTGCGCGCCGTGCAGCGTGCAGGCCTGCCCTGCGAGGTGTCGCAGACAGCGGGCACCTTCGTCTGCAACCATGTGCTGTATGGCCTGTTGCACCTGCTGGCCCAGGGCACAGGCCCCGCCGGGGCGCGGGGCGGCTTTGTGCATGTGCCCTGGCTCACCGGGCAGGGCGCCCCCCACCTGCCGCTGCGCGACATGGTGCGCGGCATCCACGCCGCGCTGTGGGCCGCTGTGCTGGCGCCCCAGGACATCACCTTGCAGGCCGGGGCCACGCACTGACAGCGGGTAAAAAAACCCTTCTGGCGTCGTTGCCGCGTCTTGTCGTACTACGCGTACTGCCTGCGACGCGGCACCTGGCCAGAACCGCTGCGCTGGGTTTTGTTATCCGCTCTAAGCCAGTCTGTGAGGCAAGCCCCGGGAATGCCCTGAAAAACGGGGAATTGCCCCAGCCAAACAGCCCGTAAACGCTGGCCGCTGTGTACAGTCAGGCCATGTCTTTTGCCCCTTCCACCCCGGCCGCTGGCACGCTGGATGCCGCCGCCACCGCACAGCGCCTGCCCTGGTCGGCGCTGGCCGACGAAATCGCCCAGCTGCTGCACGACCGCACCGTCTCGGTGCCCGCCCGCAGCGTGCTGCCGCTGGCCCAGGGCGGCAGCCTGTTCCTGATGCCCGCCACCGACCGCAGCGTGGCCATGACCAAGCTCATCACCTTCACGCCCGCCAACGCGGGCACCGGGCGCCCCTCGATCCAGGGCGACGTGGTGGTGTTCGACATCGCCACCGGCGCACGCCAGCTGGTGCTGGACGGCCCCACGGTCACGGCCCGGCGCACGGCCGCCGTGTCGCTGCTGGCGGCGCGGCACCTGGCGCCCGCGCCGCAAGGCCCCTTGCTCATCGTGGGCGCCGGGGTCCAGGGCCTGGCGCATGCCGAGGCGTTTGTGCTGGGGCTGGGCGTGCAGGAGGTCTGGATCAGCTCGCGCAGCGCCGCCAGCGCCGAAGCCCTGGCCACGCAGGTGCGCGCACTGGGCGCCCGGGTGCGGGTGGTGGCGGATGCCGACACGGCCCTGGCCCACTGCCCCCTGGTGGCCGTCTGCACCACGGCCAGCAGCCTGGTGCTGCACGCCACGCCCCGGGCCGATGCGTTCATCACGGCTGTGGGCGCCTTCACCCCCGCCATGGCCGAGCTGGCGCCCGCGCTGTGCCAGCATGTGGCAGAGCACGGCAGCATCGTGGTGGACACGGCCGACGCCAGCCACGAGGCGGGCGATCTGCTGCAAGCCGGGCTGGACGTGGCCGCGCTGCCCGTGCTGCGGGACGTGGTCTGCGGCCCGTGGACGCCCCGCGCCCCCGCCGGGCCGGTGTTGTTCAAGAGCTGTGGCTGGGCCGGCTGGGACCTGGCCGCCGCGCGCCTGGCCCTGCGCCAGGGCGCCGCACAGCCCCCCTCCTCCACCTGACAGGCCCGCCCATGGCCTGGCTCGCACGCTTTTCCGACCACAGCCTGCGCATGCAGATTGCGCTGGTGTTCGGCACGCTGGTCATCGCACTGGCCGTGCTGCTGTCGCTGGGTTTTGGCGAGCTGCTCAAGCACCGCATTCAACGTGACGCAGGGGAGACCCTCCAGGCCGTGGCCGAAAACGCGGGCAAGCTGCTGGCCGCCGGGCTGATGCAGCGCAGCCTGGAGGCCGAGGTGCTGGCCAGCGCCGCAATGATCTGGTCTGAGGGACTGGATTCGCCCGAAGCCCAGCACATGCTGGCCCGCAGCCAGGCCATGCAGCCCAACAACCTCTGGATCGGCGTGGCCGACGCGCAAGGGGTGGTGCGCAACGCCACGGGCGGCCTGCTGCTGGGGCACAGCGTGGCGCAGCGCCCCTGGTTCCAGCGCGGCCTGCAAGAGGTGCATGTGGGCGACGTGCACCCCGCCCAGCTGCTGGAGAGCCTGTTGCCCCCCACGGCATCTGGCGAGCCCCACCGGTTTGTGGACTTCGCCGCCCCCATCCGCATCGGCCCCACCACCGTGGGCGTGCTGGGCATCCACGGCAGCTGGGAATGGTCGCGCGAGGTGCTCGAAGGCCTCACGCCCGCCACGTCGGTCGAAGACGCGGTGGAGCTGTTCATCTTTGACCGCCAGGGCCAGATGATCCTGGCGCCCCGGCGGCACGGCACCATGCTGCAAGCTGCTGGCCAGCGCCTCCCCGAAGGTACCTACATCAACAACAACCGCGATGGTGGAAATCTGCAAACCGCCGTGGTGCCCTGGCTGGACGGCAAGCGCTACCTCACGGCCGCCACGCAGCTGCAACCCCGCAATGCCGCCAGCCACCTGGGCTGGCGCATCGTGGCGCGCCAGCCGGTCGAGCTTGCGTTTGCCGAGGCCGACCACACCGTGCGCATGGCCCTGGCCATTGGCCTCACGGCGGCCCTGCTGGCCTCGGCGCTGGCCTGGATGGCCGCACGCCGCCTGAGCGAAGACCTGTATGCGCTGGCAGCAGCCGCCAGCGCGGTGGAGGCGGGCCAGCCCGGCAGCAACATCCCGGCCGTGCACAGCAACCGCGAGGTGCACCAGCTTTCCCAGGCACTGGGCCGGATGACGCACCGGCTGCTGGCCGCGCGCGAGGCCATGGAAGAAAAAGTACGCCTACGTACGCTGGAGCTGGAGGCCGCCAACCGCGCCCTCGACCTGCAGGCGCGCACCGACGCCCTCACCGGGCTGCTGAACCGGCGCGGCTTTGAATCGCAGATGGCGTTTGCCATGGCGCTGGCCCGGCGCAGCACCCGGCCGTTGAGCGTGATCGCCGTGGACGTGGACCATTTCAAGCGCGTGAACGACACCTACGGCCACGAGGCCGGGGACGAGGTTCTGCGCCGGCTGGCGCGCACGCTCGAAACCCGGCTGCGTGGCTCGGACGTGATCGCCCGGCTGGGAGGGGAGGAGTTTGTGGCGCTGCTGCCCGACACCGAACTGGAAGGCGCGCGTGCGATTGCCCAGACCCTGGTCACCGCCATGGCCCAGCAGCAGGACCCGGTGGTGGGCACCATCACCGTGAGCGCTGGCGTGGCCAGCATGCGGGGTGCTGACGACACCGGCGCCGCCATCCTGCGGCGCAGCGATATCGCGCTCTACGAAGCCAAGGGCCAGGGCCGCAACCGGGTGTGTGTGGAGGCCTGAGGGCCTGGAAAGGCGCTGGGTGCAGCAGTGCAGACGGCGCGTTGGCTATCTGGACGGTGGTGTCTCGAAATAGGCCTGCAGCTGGGCGGCCAGGTGGTGCAGTTCGCGATCTGCGGCACCACGCGCCAGCGCCAGCTGCTCCAGCGCATAGGGGCGGTGGCCCAGCATCATGGACATGTTCACGCAGTGGCCGCTGGCGGCCATCTTCAGCACAAACGCATTGAGCAGCTCGCAAGGCCAGTAGGTGGCCGGTGGGCTACCGGCAGCCAGCCCCGGGCACGGGGCCGTGGCCTGGATATCGGCCTGGGTAGCGGGCGCAGAAGGTGCAGCAAAGGTCAGCATGGCAAGGCTCCATCCAGCCGCCAGACCACGCGGCGGCATGGCTCATGCTAAAAAAACCGCCGTGGCCTGCCATTCAGCCAAGCGGCTGAGGCCACGTAGGACGAAAGCCCGGGGGCCACACCGTGCCCCCTACCGAATCAGGCCTTGGGCAGCGTCACACCCACCTGGCCCTGGTACTTGCCACCCCGATCGCGATAGCTGACCTCGCACACGTCGTCCTTGTCGCTTTCGAAGAACAGCACCTGGGCACAGCCTTCGCCGGCATAGATGCGTGCGGGCAACGGCGTGGTGTTGCTGAACTCCAGCGTCACATAGCCTTCCCA
>Ga0187843_10002932_pt1 | contig 10124 bp, 9 predicted proteins | sample SpaLakP09_SKY_43_FD_134516 | JGI IMG/M metagenome (GOLD analysis project Ga0187843, IMG submission 134516) | Oligotrophic lake water microbial communities from Sparkling Lake, Wisconsin, USA - SP09_SKY_43 | ecosystem: Environmental > Aquatic > Freshwater > Lake | place: USA: Sparkling Lake...
CCTTCCTTGTCCTGCCACTTGCGGGTCTTCAGGCGGCCTTCGACGTAGATCGGCTTGCCCTTCTTGCAGTACTGACCCACGATTTCGGCCAGCTTGTCATTGAAGATGACACGGTGCCATTCGGTTTCTTCCTGGCGCTCACCGGTTTCGCGGTTCTTCCAGTTGCGCGAGGTGGCCAGGGTGACGGTGCAGAACGCGACGCCGCTGGGGTTGTAGCGCAACTCAGGGTCTTTGCCGAGGTTGCCGATCAAGATGACTTTGTTAACGCTGGCCATGGCAGATTCCGCTTTTGTCTGTCGAATTTAATTGAGAGATTATGCCGCCGCCCATGCTTGAGCGGCCCGGCATCGCATAAAACCGCAAGTCGGCCCTCCCGACCGGCGCTTGATCGCAGCGCGGGCCCGGTGCACCTGCCGACTCCCTAAGATGGCGGCCATGTCAGCTTCCGCCACCGCTCTCCCGCAACTCCCGCAGCGCCGCATCTGGCTGGCCTATGGCGGCGGCTGCCTGCTGGCCTGGCTGCTCTATGTGCTGGCCGGCGCCGAGTTCCAGCGCGGCCTGTGGCAACTGGGCGTGGCGGTCTACCAAGCGACCCTGAGCCTGTGGCCGCCGATGTTGTTGGGCCTGGGCGTGTTCCCCTGGGTGCGCGCGCTTCAGGGTCTGGAGATGGGCACGCCGGGGCAGCTGGTTCTGCACGCCTTTGCCGCCCTCATGTTCGGGGCGCTCTGGCAGCTGTGCGAGTTTGGCAGCGCCTGGCTGCTGTTCGGCCTGGAGCACGCGTCGGCCGTGCTGGTGCAGACCTTGCTGTGGCGGGCGATCTGGGGCGTGTTCGTCTACGCTGCGATCGCCACCGGCTTCACCGCAATGCTGCAGACTCACCGGGCGCGCACCGCGGCGCTGGCGACAGCGCAGGCCGAATCGGCGCTGGCCCGGGCCGAGCTGGCGGCCATCAGCGGCAAGCTGAACCCGCACTTCCTCTTCAACACCCTCAACTCGCTGATCGCCCTGACCCGCAAGGATGCGCAGGCCGCCGAGGGCGCCCTCTTGCGCTTTGCCGGCATGCTGCGCTATGTGCTGGCCACCAAGCGCGAGGCAACCGACAGGGTCTCGCTGGCCGAGGAGGTCGAGTTCGTGCGCGACTACCTGGCGCTGGAGTCCCTGCGCCTGGGGCCGCGCCTGCAGATCGACTGGCAGCTCGACCCGGCCACCTTGGAGGACGAGATCCCACCATTGAGCCTGCAGCCGCTGGTGGAGAACAGTGTGCAGCACGGTGTGGCGCCGCGGGTGGCCGGCGGCAGCATCCGCATCCGCAGCGGCCGCAATGCGCTCAACCAGGGCCTGGAGCTTAGCGTCGAGGACGACGGCCCCGGTTGCGAGCCCGGCCGGCTGGATGAGGAGCGCCCCGGCATCGGGTTGAGCGCGCTGAAGCGGCGCTTTGCGCTGGACTATGAGGGCCGGGCCCGGCTGCGCGTGCAGACGGCACCGGGCGCCGGTTTCAGGGTTGACCTTTGGATTCCGCAATGAATATGAAAACTCGGGTGTTGATTGCCGAAGATGAACCGCTGGCCGCTGAAGCGCTGGCCGACTGGGTGCGGCAGCTGCCGCAGCTGGCGCTGGTGGGCGTCTGCAGCGACGGAGTGGCAGCGCTGGCGCAGATCCGCTCGCTGCAGCCTGATCTAGTGCTGATGGACATCCAGATGCCGGGCTTGACCGGCTTGCAGGTGCTGCGAGCGCTGGCCGATGAAGACTTGCGTCCGGCGGTGATCTTCACCACCGCCTACGACGAATACGCACTGACCGCCTTCGAGCTGCATGCGCTGGACTATCTGCTCAAGCCCTTTGCGCACGACCGTTTTGTCGACGCGGTCGAGCACGCGCTGCAACAGGGCCAGACGGGCTCGCTGAGCGCCACGGCCGATGCCTTGCAGCAGCCTTCCGGCGAGCCACTGACCCGCGTGCTGGTGCGCGACCAAGGCAAGATCTTTCCGCTGCAGGTCGAGGCGATCGAGTACCTGCGCTCCGACAACAAGTACACGGCGCTGGCCAGCCGCGGACGCAGCTTCCTGGTGCGCCTGCCGATCGCCAGCTTCGAGCAGCGGCTCGATCCTGTGCTGTTCCTGAAGTTGCAGCGCGGCTGCATCGTCAACCTCGATTTCGTCGAGTCGATGACGCCGGACGACAACTCGCAGCTGGTGGTGCAGATGCGCGACGGCACGCGCATCACGGCCAGCCGAGAGGTCTCCAAGAAGCTGCGGGAGCAATCGATATGAAGCGCCGTCTGCTTTTTCTCTGGCTGGCCCTGGCTGCGGCGAGCGTGCAGGCGCAGGAGGGCAAGCTCTACGAGCCCGGTCCCTTCGACCGCCTGGAGGTGTCGGGCTCGGCCCATGTGCGCCTGATCCAGGGCGACCGCGACCAGGTCTTCATCGCTGGCGACGCCGCGGTGCAGGAGGGCCTGCAGGTCGAGTTGCGCAACAAGCGCCTGCTCATCCGCCCGGCTGGCAGCTGGAAGTTCTGGAGCAAGACGCGGCTGCAGGTCGAGGTGCAGATGCGCGAGGTAAGCCAGCTGAACCTGTCCGGCGCCAGCGACCTTCACGCCGCCGGGCCGATCAAGAGCCCCAACCTGTTCGTCCGCATATCGGGCGCGGGCCAGGTCAAGCTGGACGATTTGACGGCCGGCATGCTGCGCTTTGACATCTCCGGCGCTGGCGATGGACAGCTGGCCGGCTCGGTCGCGGAGCTGAGCCTGAGCGTCTCGGGCAAGGGCACTTTGCTGGCCGAGCAACTGCGCGCCAAGCGGGCGACGGTGGCGATCAGCGGCGTCGGCAACGCCACGCTGTGGGCCACCGAATACCTGCGTGTCGGCATCTCCGGCATTGGCACGGTCGACTACTGGGGTCAGCCGGAGCTGATGCGCTCGACCTCGGGCCTGGGCTCGGTGAATGCACGCGGAGACAAGCGCTGAGCCACGCCGGACATTTCAGGGCTCGCCGTCCCAGTAATCGAGCCCGTTCTCGCGCCGCTGCAGAAAGGATTTGCCGCGGCCGGTGCTGGCGCCGATCTTGCCGGAGTCCGGGTACTCGCAGATTTCGGGACGCTCCTGGGTGCTGATGGACAGGTACTTCAGCTCCTGCGCCGAGCTGTTGAGGATGTGGTGCGGGTACTCGGGCCCGGCCGGAATGAAGATCACATCGCCGGCCTTGATGGGCAGCAGCTCGTCAGCAACGCGCAGCGTGCCCTCACCTTCGAGGACGATGAACATCTCTTCCTGCACATGATGGAAATGGTAAGGGCAGCTCTGCTGACCGGGCGCTACGGTGTCGACGCCACAGCCCAGCTTGAGGGCGGCGGTGCCGTCTGAAAGCACGGCGCACAGGCTGTCGTAGCGAGGCGGGCGCAGGAAGCGGTCGCGCGGGATGTCCAGAAAATTGCGGATCAACTGGGCGCGCAAGGCGTCGGCTTTTTCACTCAAGTTCGTTCTCCTGGACAATAACCGGCTACATGAATGATCTCGCCCCCTTAAGCATCCTGCAAGAAGTCTTCGGCTACCCCGCGTTCCGCGGCGCGCAAGCGGACATCGTTGACCATGTGGTGGGCGGCGGTGATGCGCTGGTGCTGATGCCCACAGGCGGGGGCAAGAGCCTGTGCTACCAGATCCCGGCCATCGCGCGGCATCGCGGCCAGCAGGGCGTGACGGTGGTCGTCAGCCCGCTGATCGCGCTGATGCACGACCAGGTCGGCGCGCTGGAAGAAGCGGGCGTGCACGCAGCATTCCTCAATTCGACCTTGAGCTCCGAGCAGGCCCAGCACGTCGAGCGCGAGATGATGAGCGGGCGCCTGGTGATGCTTTACGCCGCCCCGGAGCGCATCACCAACCCGCGCTTCCTGGCCCAGCTCGACTCGCTGCATGAGCGAGGGCTCTTGAGCCTGTTCGCTATCGACGAGGCCCATTGCGTCAGTCAATGGGGGCATGATTTCCGCAGCGAATACTTGGCTTTGAGCCTGCTGCACGAGCGCTACCCCGATGTGCCGCGCATCGCGCTGACGGCCACCGCCGACGACTTGACCCGCGCCGACATCATCGAGCGCCTGAAGCTCGAAGACGCGCGCATCTTCATCTCCTCCTTCGACCGGCCGAACATCCGCTACGCCATCGTCGAGAAGGACAAGCCGCGCGAACAGCTGCTGCGATTCATCCGTGACGAGCACGAGGACGCTGCCGGCGTCGTCTACTGCCAGAGCCGCAAGAAGGTCGAGGAGACGGCCGATTGGCTGAAAGCTGAAGGCCTCAAGGCACTGCCCTATCACGCGGGCCTGGACTCGGCCGTGCGGCAAAAGCACCAGGACCGCTTCCTGCGCGAGGACGGCGTCGTGATGGTGGCGACCATCGCCTTCGGCATGGGCATCGACAAGCCGGACGTGCGCTTCGTCGCCCATCTTGACCTGCCCAAGAACATCGAGAGCTACTACCAGGAGACCGGCCGCGCCGGCCGCGACGGCGCACCGGCCGATGCCTGGATGGCCTACGGCCTGGCCGATGTGGTCAACCAGCGTCGCATGATCGACGAGAGCCCGGCGGGCGAGGACTTCAAGGTCGGGCAGCGCGGCAAGCTCGATGCGCTGCTGGCACTGGCCGAGGCGACCGACTGCCGGCGCGTGCGCCTGCTGGGCTACTTCGGCGAAGCCAGTTCGGCCTGCGGCAACTGCGACAACTGCATCTCCCCGCCGGCTACCTGGGACGCCACCGACGCAGCGCGCAAGGCCCTGAGCTGCATCTACCGCTTCCACCAGGATGGCGGGCGGCGCTTCGGTGCCGGGCATCTGATCGACGTCTTGCGCGGCAAGCAGACCGACAAGGTGGCGCAGTACGGCCACCACACGCTGTCCACCTGGTCAGTCGGCGCGGACCTCAGTGAGCAGCAATGGCGCGCCGTGCTGCGCCAGCTGATCGCGCTGGGCCATGTCGTCACCGAAGGCGAATATCACACCCTGATGCTGGCCGACAGCGCCCGTGCGGTGCTGAAGGGCGAGGTGCAGCTGCTGCTGCGCGTGCCGACGGCGCCAGTGAAGCGCGGCAAGACCTCACGCGTGGCCGTCAGTAGCAGTAGCAAGACCGGCAGCAAGCCGGCGCCGATCGATCTGGATGACGAGGCGCAGACCCGCTTTGAATCCTTAAAGGCCTGGCGCGCCGAGGTCGCCCGCGAGCACAGCCTGCCCGCCTACGTGATCTTCCAGAACGTCACTCTGGCCGAGATGGCGCGCCAGCATCCCGCTTCGCTGGATGAGCTTGCCGGCATCAGCGGCGTGGGCACCAAGAAGCTGGAAGCCTACGGCGACGAGATCTTGCGCGTGCTGGGTGACTGACTGCCGGCTTTGGCGGCCGCGCCAGCACCGATATGCCGATCCAAGAACTTCTCTACGCGGGTCCAGAAGTCCACATTGGTCTCCAGCATGCGCCAGCCATGGCCTTCGTCAGGGTAAACCACCCATTCGACATTCGGATTGGTCTTGCGCACGGCGTCATAAAAGTTCCGGCCGTGCTTGATGGGCACACGCATGTCAGCCCCGCCATGGGCCATCAGCAAGGGGCGCGTCAGCCGTGCCGCCTGCTGCAACGGTGAGGTGGCCCGAAGCTGCGCGGCATCCTTGTCGCGGTCACCTACCAGGACCGGCATGCCGTATTCCTTCCAGGCCTCGCCGACGTCGCTCAAGCTGCTGTACATCAACTCAATATCGCTGACGCCCACCCATTCGAAGCCACATTGATAGAGCTCGGGGTGCTTGATCAAGCCCATCAAGGTGGCGTAGCCGCCGTAGCTGGCGCCGGCAATGCACACACGTTGCTCATCCACCAGGCCTTGCTTGACGGCCCATTGCACGGCGTCAGCCACATCGTCCTGCATGGCCAGGCCCCATTGTTTCCAGCCCGCGCGAAAGTGCTTGTCGCCATACCCTGTGCTGCCACGAAACTCCGGCTCGATCACCACATAGCCGCGCGAGGCCAGGAACTGCGCGTGCCGCTCCCATTCCCAATTGGCGCCGCGCACCCAGGGGCCGCCATGCACCAGCACCACGGCCGGGAGCGGTGCGCTGGCCTTGCCTGCCGGCGTGGTCACCAGCACGGGCATCACCAGGCCGTCGCGGGCGCTGACACGATGCATGTCGCGCTGGCCCATCTGCTGGGGCTTGATCCAAGGCCGCGAGTCAGCCAGAGGCGTGAGCTGACGGGTATCGCGCCGGTAGATGAAATAGCTCGGCGGCTGGCGGTCGGAGCTGGCTTCCACCAGCAGCGTGGGCACGGCTTCACAGCGTCGGCAGTGGAGTGTATTGACGGTGCGGGGCAACTGGGCATCGACCGCGGCCTGCACGGAACGCAGGCCGCGGTCGAACCAGATGGTGCTTCGAGCATCGGTCTCGTAATGGATTCCCAGCAGCTTGCCACTGTCGGCATCCACCACGCGCGAACCGCTGAAGTCGTAGCCTTTCAGCCTCACCAGGGGGTCCTGCGCGAGTTTGCGGGTCTTGGGGTCCACCTGAAACAGCGCCCGGGTACCGTCGCCTTCCGAAGCCAACGCCAGCACAGTGCCATCCGCGCCAAACCACCAGGGCGCTGGACGATCCTCGACAAAGGAAGGCCCCTCTTGCCACACCGCCCATTCACCCTGGGCATTGCGCCAGTAGCTGGTGGAGCGGGACTTGTCTGAACCCCAACCCGCCACCGGCTGGCCCTTGCTGTCCACCCACCATTGCCGGATGGAAGCTGGTGTGCCCGCCACCAGATTGGTGTTGCGGCCGGTGCGAGTGTTCAGCCGGGCGAGCGTTGTGGAGCGCACCGTCCAGTCGACACCAAAGCTGTAACTCTCTACCAGCACATCGTCTGACCCATCACTCAGCGTGCTGTGCAAAAGCCAGTGCCAAGGCAGCCGGCGATCGACAACGCCGCTGCTCGCATTGCTGATGAAGTCATATCCGGCCTCAACGAGCTGACGGAATCCCTTGCCGTCACGATCCACCGCCCACAGCCCTGGTGCTATCCATTTGGCACTGCCAGACTTGAGGTCAATCACATCCAGCACCAGGCGCTGGTCGTTGACCCAGAGGAAGCTGTCCACATCGGCATCAAGAAAGCTGGCCACGATCTTTGCATCTTGCAGATTCTCCAGATCGAGCACCACCAGTGCTGCCCGCCCGTCATTCACCGTGCCCGCCGCCGCCACATAGCGGCCACTTGGTGACAAAGTGGGTTTGGCCATCAAGGGCGGCCGGAAAAAGTCGGACACCGGGGGGCGGAGTAGTCTGCCCCCACGTCAAGGGCGCCACGGTCATTGGCGCCAGCAGCGCGAGCATCTTGTAAAAGCTCTTCATGGATCCTCCCCTTTTCCTGCCATGTCGGGTCACGGGGAAGCATTCTGTCAGCGATGGGGTCGATATCCCATGGACGAGAACCCGCTGCCCATCACAGTTTTTTGCCCGTGCAGGCATCGAAGGTCAGGGGAAATTAGGGAGGCCCCGGCATCAAGGCCGAGGATGGGTTCGGCCGATCCATACATGCCGGTCAGCACTCGTTCGGACAGTTCGACGCGCTCCTAGGGCGTGAGGTTCAGCGGCCGGGCATCATTCGCAGCGACAGCGCAGGACATGACCGGCTGCTTTCGTGCGTTCCCGTATTCACGGGTCAGACGCACTTCAGCAGCTCAGGTTCATCGTGCATGTTTGCGCGAATTGCAGGCCGGCTTCGGCCCGGCGGCCATGGATGACGACGCGCGGCAGTTGCTCGATGTGCTGCGCCATCTGCATGTCGGGCTTGGCGCGCTTGGCCGTAATCACCACGCGCTCCAACTGGATGATCTCCTGTGTGGGGGCGATCTCAGCCTGTGCGAACATCAGCGCGGTGGCGCCGAAGATGGAAATCAGGGCAAGGGCGATGCGGCTGCTGGTGTTCATGGCGTGTTCCGAAATGCGGTGTCGATGAAAGCAGTTTCGTCTTCGGTGCCCCGCTTCGCCAGCGGGCTGCGATGAAGCGCCATGTGGGCGGTATGAGTTGCCGGAGACCTGGATAAGACGTTGCCGCCACTTGCGGAACATGTCCTGGATTCAATCCAAGAAGCGGGCCTTGTAATCCGGAGGCGGCAAGAGACAGACTTTCGAACGGCCAAAGAGCCAATATCGATTCCGCGCAACCCATCGGTACATTGCGTCCCGCAACGGCGATGGCACCAGCCACCCCATCCAGGCGGCACGCCAAGGCGACCCCAGACCATTCAAAACTCGGAAAATGGCTGCGGTGTGTTGCCAACTTCTTGCGCCGTCCACCAGCAACAGCGTTTGCAAGCCTTCAACGCGTAACCCTGCCTTGGCCAGCAGCTTCTTCCCCGTTGCACCCTGGATGTACGCGAACTGGAATACACCCGTTCGATCGTGCCTCAGCAGAAACTGAACCCACCCGTTGCAGAGCAGGCACTTGGCATCGAACACGACAATCATTGAAGAATCCCTTTCCGTAGGTCCAAGTACCCCGCGTAGAGCGCATCGTCTTGCCGGGAAAGAAGCGGAGCCAGGTCTCGACACCTGGTTCCGCCAGCATTTCAAATCGAATCGGGCCGTTGCTTGCCTTCAACGGGGCCCCGAGAAAGATTGCCAACAGCAAGGCTGGCATCGAGTCGGGTGCACCCACGCGAACCTCGCCATGAAACTCGTGGTGGCCCGCAAAGGAGTGGAACTTCCGAATCGGGGGGGGCCAAGCGGTGGAATGACCCTCCCATGACTGCGCGGTACATCGAGGGCCTGCTCATTGGGCTGTCCCCGGTGTCGTGATCTTGAGGCCCCGCCGTTCAGGGTTGAAACGCCGCGTGCATCGCGGTTCGCGGTGGCGGCCGTTCCACAAGCCAGCGCCCGCAGAAGCCGCAATCTTCCACGACCCATGTTCTTGTTTTGGCATGCCCGAGTTTAGCCATCGTTCATGCTTATTCTGCTTGCAATCGCGGTTTCCCCAGGCCCGGCGGAACCTTGACCTGGCAGCCTCTAAATGACCAAAGCCCGGCAATGCCGGGCTTTGAGCGGGGGGTGATGACTGACCTGTCGTCAACGCAGCGGCGCGTCTCAGCAGATCGCTTGTGCGGCGCAGGTCTTGGCGCTGGCCACCTGCGTGTCGGGCTGGGCGCTGCGGCCGTGGATCACGACGCGAGGCAGTTGCTCGATGTGCTGGGCCATCTGCATTTCGGGTTCAGCGCGCGTGCCGGTGATCACCACGCGCTCCAATTGGACGATCTCTTGCACGGCTGCCTGCTCGGGGGCAGCGATGACGAAGCCTGCGGCGCCGACGATGGCGATCAGGGCGGTGGCGGTGAGGGTCTTGATGCTGGTGTTCATGGTGGTGTCCTGTTTGCGTTGAGTGGGTCAGTGAATGCAGTTTCGGCGCGGCCTCCGCTGGCCGCCAGCCACAAGCGACGGATCGCCTGTGCCGCTGTATCAACTGCGCCGAGAGGCGACAAACGGCCGTGTCACACTGCCCGCCAGAAGAACCTTGACTTTGTTGCCAGCCCTTGTCCGTCGCCGCCTGAACCCGCTAGGCCCCGCGTTTCAACTGTTGTTGCTCAGCGATCTGCTGATGCTGCTGTCCCTGATGGTGGGCCATGTGGCCGTGCCCTGGTGGGTGGCCCACGAAGGCGGCGCGGCCGAGCTGGCCCTGTATGCGGTCGGCATGGCGGCAGGCTCCTTCATCGCATTGCCGCTGCTCTCGCCGCTGGGTGACCGGGTCTCCAAGCGCCACCTGATCGCCGGTGGACTGGCCTCGATGGCGGTTGAAGGGGTGGTGCTGGCCGCGCTGGCGCAGGCGGGCACCTATCACCTCGCCTGGGTGATGGGCCTGGAGCTGCTGGCAGTGATTGCTATGGCGGCGATCATGCCGGCCTCTTTCAGCATCGTTGCCGAGCTGCTGCCACCCGAGCACCTGACCGAGGGCTTGGGCCTGCAAAAGAGCGCGCAGGCGATCGGCCGGCTGATGGGCCCGGTACTCGGCGGCCTGGTGCTGGCGGCTGCCAGCACAGCCGCCGCACTGTGGTTGCACGCCGGCTTGCTGCTGCTTGCGGCCGGCCTGGCTGCGCGTATCAAATCGCCGCCGCCGCCGC
>Ga0187843_10002933_pt1 | contig 10123 bp, 5 predicted proteins | sample SpaLakP09_SKY_43_FD_134516 | JGI IMG/M metagenome (GOLD analysis project Ga0187843, IMG submission 134516) | Oligotrophic lake water microbial communities from Sparkling Lake, Wisconsin, USA - SP09_SKY_43 | ecosystem: Environmental > Aquatic > Freshwater > Lake | place: USA: Sparkling Lake...
CTCGACCGCCAAGCGGGCGCCGTTGCGGTTCTCGACGACGACGACGGGCAGCGCCATCGCGCGGGCATCGAAATTGACGAAGACGCAGGGCAACTGGCGGCGCTCCAGTTCGCCGAGATAGCCGTCCTCGACATTGGGCATCGGCATGATCAGGCCGGCACACAGGTTGGCCAGCATGTCGCGCGTGCCGGCGCGGTCCGGGCCGTCGAAGCGCTCGGCGTTGAACAGCAGGATGTCGTAGCCGCGCGCGCGGGCCTCGTTGCTGATCTCCTTCGTGATCTCGTGCAGCACCAGCGAGCCGAAGTTGTTGACGAAGATGCCGATGAGCCGGCTCTTCTCCCCGCGCATGCGCCGCGCCACCATGTCGGGCGAGTAGTTCAGTTGGGCGGCCGCTTCCATGATGCGAGCGCGGGCCTCCTCGGATACATAGCCCTCGCCGCGGATCGCCCGCGAGGCGGTGATGGGCGCGACGCCCGCCAACTTGGCGACTTCACTGAGCCTGCTGGGTTTTCGCATAGATCGTCATGAAGTTGGCATACCTGAATGTGGTGACGATACCACAATCGTTGGCTGCCCCTGTCGGGTCGGTCGGTGCGACATGAGCCAAACGTTTCCTGTCAAAGCCGGAAAAACCATCTTTGCTCCGAAGTGTTGATATGCTAACGTGACCATAATCTACTTCGAAGCCACTCGCCGGGCATCGAAGCCGTGACATTGATGGTTTACCCGTAAGCCCTGTGGCATCGGGGCCGTGCGCCGTATCTGTGCAAGTCAGCGCATGGAAGTGAACCATGACGCTCAACTGATCCATGCCGATGAAACTGAAGAAATGCCTGACCGGCCTGCTGCTCACGCTGGGCCTCGCGCTCGGTGGTTGTGCGGGGGCGCCTTCCGCAGGTGGCACGAGTCGCAGCGAGGTCATTGCCGCCATCGACAAGGTCAACGGCTACTGGGAGGCGCACACGCCTGCGCAGGAAAGCCCGTTCTGGAACGTAGCGGCCTATCACACGGGCAATCTCGAAGCCTATCGGGTGACCGGCAACGAACGCTATCTCCGCTATACCGAGGCTTGGGCCGAGCACAACCAGTGGATGGGGGCGAAATCCAGCGACAAGGCGAACTGGAAATACACCTACGGCGAGACCGAAGAGCATGTGCTTTTCGGTGATTGGCAGGCCTGCTTTCAGGTGTATGCCGACCTTTATCGGCTTGACAAGGATCCGAGAAAAATCGCCCGCGCCCGGGAGGTGATGGAATATCAGATGAGCACCGCCAACAAGGATTATTGGTGGTGGGTGGACGGGCTTTATATGGCCATGCCGGTGATGACCAAGATGTACCGCGCCACCGGCAACCGGCAGTATCTCGACAAGATGTACGAGTATTACAGCCATGCCAGCGAATTGATGTACGACCGGCAGGAGAACCTCTGGTACCGGGACGCTCGCTACGTCTACCCCAAGCACAAGAGCGTCAACGGCAAGAAGGATTTCTGGTCGCGCGGCGACGGCTGGGCGTTCGCCGCGTTGGCCCGCGTGCTGGCGGAGTTGCCGCAGGACGACCCGCATCGCGGCGAGTACGTCGAGCGCCTGCAGGCGATGGCGGCGGCGCTGCTGGCGGCCCAGCAGCCCGAGGGCTACTGGACGCGCAGCCTGCTCGACCCGGCCCATGCGCCGGGCCCCGAGACCAGCGGCACGGCGTTCTTCACCTACGGGCTGCTGGCGGGCATCAACCAGGGCCTGCTGCCGCGCGACCGCTACCTGCCGGCGGCGCAGCGCGGCTGGCGCTACCTGACGACGGTGGCCATGCAGCCGGACGGAAAGCTGGGCTATGTGCAGCCCATCGGCGACCGCGCGATCGCGGGCCAGGTGGTGGACCAGAATTCGACCGCGCATTTCGGCGTCGGCGCCTTCCTGCTCGCCGGCGCCGAGATGGCCCGCCTGCTCGACAAATAACGACGCGGCCAGGAGACGGACAACATGCAACGTCGGAATTTCATGCAGGCGGCGGCCTGGGGCCCCGCGGTGTCGGGGCTGATGGTGGCGGGGCAGGCGGCCAGCGCGGAGCCGGTGGGCGCGCCCGGCCAGGAACGTGCCCATCAGCTCGACCTGCTGCGCCAGATGGCCGAGCCGGTGCTCGGCCCGATGTCCCGCGGCGAGCTGAAGAAGAGGTTCGCGCTGGAGCTGAGCCCCACCTGGGACGGGCGCGACACGTCCGTTGCCTACCTCGAATGCTTTGGTCGCCTCATGTCGGGCATCGCGCCCTGGCTGGCGCTGCCGGCCGACGACACGGCCGAGGGGCAACTGCGCCGGCGTCTGCAGCAGCAGGCCCTGCAGAGCTATGCCAACGCGGTGGACCCCAGGAGCCCCGACTACCTGACCTGGAAGGGCCACGGCCAGGCGCTGGTGGACTCGGCCTACTTCACCAACGCGCTGATGCGCGCTCCCCAGGTGTTGTGGGAGCCGCTGGACGCCACCACCAAGGCTCGCATCGTGGCCGAGATCAAGGGGCTGCGCCGCATCGAGGTGCCGTACATCAACTGGCTGCTGTTCGCGGCGATGAACGAGGCCTGGCTGCTGTCCATCGGCGAGGAGCACGATCCGATGCGCATGAACGGTGCGATCCGCAAGATCAATGAGTGGTACGTGGGCGACGGCTGGATCAAGGACGGCCAGGACTTCCACTTCGACTACTACTGCTCCTACGTCATGTACCCCATGCTGCTGGAGATCCTGGAGGTCGCGGCGGCGAAGAAGGCGCCGTTCTGGAACGCCAAGCCCGAGGAACTGCTGGCGCAGGCCACCAAGCGTGCGCAGCGCTACTGCGAGCACCTGGAGCGCTTCATCGGCCCCGAGGGCAGCTACCCGCCCATCGGCCGCTCGCTGACCTACCGCACCGCGGTGTTCCAGCCGCTGGCCCTGCTGGCATGGCGCAAGCAGCTGCCGGCCTCGCTGCCGGAAGGCCAGGTGCGTGCGGCGCTACATGCGGCCCACGTCGCGATCTGGGATGGCCCGAGCAACTTCAACAAGGACGGCTACCTGACCATCGGCTTCCGCGGCCGCCAGCCCGAGCTGGGCGACTGGTACTCCAACAACGGCAGCATGTACATCGCCGCGGCCGGCCTGCTGGCGCTGGGCCTGCCGGCGACCGACAGCTACTGGACGGCGCCGGCGCAGGACTGGACGCAGAAGAAGGCTTTCGGCGGTGCCCGCTTCCCGAAAGACTACGCGGTGAACTACTGATGACGAAGCACAACCTCCTGGCCGCCTGCCTGGGCCTGGCCGCGCTGCATGCGGCTGCTGCCGAACGCATGCTCGTCACCGTCACGCATGACCTGAAGGCGGCGCGGCCGGCCGAGACGATCACCGTCCCCTGGGCCGAAGTGAACCGGCGCCTGCCGGGCGCGCTGCTGCAGAAGATCGCCGTGCGCGACGCCAACGGCAACCTGCTGCCCTACCAGGTCACCAACGTCGCCCCGCAGGCGAAGGACCCGAAAGGCGAGGGCATTGCCTATGGCGAGCTGATCTTCCAGCACGACTTCATGGCGGGCGAGCAGAGCGCGCGCTTCACGGTCGAGAAGACCGAGACGGTGGCGCCGCCGTTCCCGGCCAAGGCTTTCGCCCGCTACGTGCCCGAGCGGCTCGACGACTTCGCCTGGGAGAACGACCGCATCGCGCACCGCACCTATGGCCAGGCGCTGGCCGCCCCCGCGCCGCCGGGCAGCGGCAAGGAAGTGCTGGAGACGAGCGGCGTCGACATCTGGTTCAAGCGGCCGTCCTACCTCATCGTCGACCGCTGGTACAACAAGGGGCACGATCACTATCACAAGGACGAGGGCGAAGGGCTGGACATGTACGCCGTCGGCCGCACGCGCGGCGCGGGCGGCACGGGCATCTGGAACGGCAGCCGGCTGTTCGTCAGCCGCAACTATTCGGCCTGGCGCGTCATTACCAACGGCCCCGTGCGCACGTCCTTCGAGCTGACCTATGACGCCTGGGACGCAGACGGCGTCGCCGTCAGCGAGGTGAAGCGGTTCACGCTCGATGCCGGCCAGCTCTTCGACGTGGTCGACAGCACGTTCTCTACCTCCGGCCCGACGCCGGCGCCGACGCTCACGGTCGCGCTGGGGCTGAACAAGAAGCCCGCCTATCCCGAGCAGACGCCGACCGTGGCCGTCTACCGCGCACCCGACTCGCTGATGCAGTGGGTGCGCCAGCGCAGCGCCGGTGACTTCGGCACTGCCATCGTGCTGCCGGGTGCGGAGGGCTATGCGGCGGATGCGGACAACGAGCTCATCCTCGTCAAGGCGAAGCCGGGGCAGCCGCTGCGCTACTACCTCGGCTCCGCCGTCAACTGGTCTGGCGAGATCACGACGCCGCAGGCCTGGCAGGCCTATGTGGAGGCCTATCGAAAGCGTATCGCGTCGCCCATCCGTGTCGAAATCGGCATGGAGTAACGACCCGCTGCCGCGAGTATGGTGGCGGCCTGGCTTGATTTTCTGGATGTGATATCGAGAGTTTGCGGCGACTGGGTGTGCCGGGGATATGTGCGTGCCGAAGCAATCGATGGGGTCGCAAATCGATATATCTCCCATCGCGTTATTCATGCCAGCTTGGGTGTCGAGGATAGTAGGCTTGAATCCCTCCTGCGAAGCCGGTGTTTGAAGTTGGCTGGCTGGTGGAGGTTCTTGATGAATGATGCGGTGGCAATCGCTTGTCGGCCAGGTCGTCGCCGTGTCCCATGAAATGGCTGTAAGGGCTTTGCAATTTGCGGGCAAACCCTTGTTTCAGAGGGATAGGGCAACGTTACCATGGTGTGAAGAGACGTTGAATTGAGCGCTGAACTCGCCCAGTTCACCCTGGAGTGGCCCGGGCCGAGCGGCATGCGGCCCGCGAATGGCGGGCACCTTCGGCGCTGCAGGCGCAGCGCTGGCGTTGTGGGATGCCGGTTGCCTGGCGCAGCTCACGATTCCACGTGAGAGTCACATCGATGACGCGATGGTTTGTTTTGAAGTGGTAACGTTGACATACTGATTGGTGATATTTTGGAATGCTGGGCGGGATGAGAAGTATCCGGTGCCCGATATAACGATAACCAACCTCCCTGGCGCACCCGCTGCGCCGGGGTGAAAAAGCCCTTGAGGCCTATGGAGCAGAGACAATGAAGCAGACACTGATTTGTTCGGCCGTATCGATGGCGCTGGCCGCCGCCTACGGCCATGCGGTGGCCCAGGCTGCCGCGCTAGCCGCGGCCGAGAAACCCGCTGCCGACAAGGCGCCGGAATCGTCGGACGGCGCCACCAAGCCGGAAACCAACCAGCTCGCCACGGTGGTGGTGACGGGTTTCCGCGCCAGCCTCGAGAAATCGATGGTGCTCAAGCAGCAGGCCATCGGCGTGCGCGACTCCATCGTGGCCGAGGACATCGGCAAGTTCCCCGAGGCCAACGTGGCCGAGTCGCTGCAACGCGTGCCGGGCGTGATCCTGAACCGCGATGAAAGTTCGGGCGAAGGCCAGCGCATTTCCGTTCGCGGCCTGCCCACCGAATACACCGTCACCACGCTGAACGGTGCGCTCGTCAATGCCACGTCCACGGCCACCATCGGCACCGCGGCGCGCGGCTTCAACTACGACGTGTTCGCGTCCGAACTCTTCGGTCGTGTGGACTTCTACAAGTCGCCGCTGGCCGAGCTGAACGAGGGCGGCATGGGCGGTGTCGTGGACCTGCAGACGCCACGCCCCTTCGACAACCCCAAGCGCACGCTGCGCTACGGCTTGACCGCTTCGTACAACACGACGTCCGGCAAGACGGACCCGACGGGCTTTGCGCTTTACTCCAACACCTGGGGCGAATGGGGCGCGCTGGTGGGCGTGTCGCACGCCGAGAGCGTCAACAACCGCTCCGGCTTCGAGGCCACCGGTGGCTACAACAGCTCGGCCCGCGCCAGCCAGAGCCCGGTGAAGGGCAACTTCGCCTTCGCGCTGGACTACGACAGCCCGCGCGCCAACCTCGGCAGCTACACCCGCGATCAGGTCGACAACGCGCTGCTGCCGCGCATCTACCGCTTCTACGGCTCGGCCAACGATCGCACCCGCGACGGCGCGGTGGCCTCGCTGCAGTACAAGACGCCGACGCTGAACCTCAGCCTGGACGCGCTCTACTCCAAGCTGAAGAACTCGCGCGACGAGATGTACTTCGGCCTGCTGGTCCGCAACAGCCGCACCACCGATCGCACCAAGCCTGCCGGCCAGAGCGGCAACAGCGGCTTCATCCCGCTGAGCGTGAAGATCGACCAGTCGTCCAACCTGCTGACGGGTACCTTCGGCAACACGTCGTACAGCAGCGGCGTGACCTACAGCGACGACGAGACGCAGTTCGGCTACCTGTCCGCCAATGGCCGCTGGACCGTGAACGACAGGCTGGTGCTGTCCAGCCAGCTGAGCACCAACCGCAGCAAGGCGCTGAGCTACCAGGACACGCTGTCCGGCCAGATCTTCGGTGTCGACTCCACCATCGATTACGGCAGCGACCACGTCTACCCGTCGCTGTCGTCGCCGGTCAGCTACACCGATCCGAACAACTTCCAGGGCTTCGGCATCGGCACCGGCTGGACCCGCGAGACGGACAAGAGCAACCAGGGCCGCGTCGTGGCGGACTGGGACTATGCGCTCGGCGGCGACTGGACCGGCCACCTGAAGGCCGGCCTGGCCTACGCCGAGACTTCCAAGGAGATCAACAAGCGCAACGGCACGTCCGCGGCCACCGCCAAGCTCAACACGCTGGGCACGGCAGGGATGCGCTCTGGCATGACGTCCACGCTGCCCATCGCCAACCTCGACATGGGCGCCGGCTGGCCTCATGCCTGGGGCACCTTCACGCGCGGCTACACCTACTCGACCTTCGACCCGCTGGCCTTCAACTCGGAGGCGACCTTCACGCCGGCGCAGAGCTTCAAGGCGCAGGAGAACGTGTCCACCGCCTTCGTGCAGTCCGACTTCAAGGGACAGGTGTTCGACCGGGATCTGCGCCTGAACGCCGGCCTGCGCTTCGCCCGCACCGAGACGCGCATCGACAATTACAAGCAGCAGGGCGCCAGCCTCACCTACGCACCGAACCAGGAGCAGGCCTCGTACACCAACGTGCTGCCGGCCTTCAGCTCTGCGCTGGACCTGACCGACACCGTGACCTGGCGGGCCTCCTGGGGCAAGACGCTGAGCCGGCAGTCGCTGTCCATCATCGCGGCGCAGACGGTCATCCCCAACCCGTTCGACAACACCGCGACCGCCGGCAACCCCGGTCTGCGCCCGCAGAAGTCCAAGAACCTGGACACCAGCCTGGAGTGGTACTTCGCGAAGGGCAGCATGCTGTCGGCCGCGCTGTTCCAGAAGGAGCTGACCGACGCCACGGTGAGCAGCAGCGTGCAGACCACCTTCGGCGCGCTGGGCCTGCCGGACACCGCGCTGGGCGCCATCTTCCAGGATGCCAACGGCAAGGTGGACCCCAACCTGCCGATGACGCTGAAGACCTACAGCAACGCCGGCAAGCAGACGCTGAAGGGCTTCGAGCTGGCCTACCAGCAGGCGTTCACCTTCCTGCCGGCCCCGTTCAAGGGCCTCGGCGGGCTGGCCAGCTACACACACATCAACCCGTTCAACAGCGCGGGGTGGACGACCAATGCGGGCAGCGTCGTCGATGTGAACTCGGTGCCCAAGTACGCGTACAGCGCCACGCTGTACTACGAGAACGGCCCGTTCGCGTTCCGCACCTCATACAACTACAAGGGCCGCTCGCTGCATCCCGACAACCCGAAGAACAACGGCGACGACCTGATCCGCTGGCGCGCCGGCCGCGGCTACCTCGATGCCAACGTCAGCTACAAGATCAGCGACGCCCTGGAGATCCGCCTCGAGGCGCTGAACCTGTCCAACACGCTGGCCTACGACTATTTCGAGGACGCCACCGGCAAATACGGCCTGGGCGACAGGACGCGCATGGACTACGCAAAGTACGACGGCCGCACCTTCAAGATCGGCCTGCGTGGCAAGTTCTGAGCACGAGGCTGGAGCCCCTCGCCCAGTCTCGCGCCGCTGAACGCGAGCGAGCCTGGTCGATCCCCCGAGGGGTTGGCGATGTGCAAGCGGCGTTGAGCCGCTTGCACATCGCCTGCGGGCCGGCTTGGGGCGGCCCTGCGCCGGTCCGCAAGAATGCAAAACATGAAGACAGCAGCAGTTCTCCTCGTCGTGGCTTTGCTTGCCGGCTGCGCCGTCGCGCCACCAGCCGACGGCGTGCGCATCGTCGACGTGGCCGACGGCTGGGCGCGCAATTCCGTCAACGCGGTCGTGTTCCGCAAGAACTCGCTCGTCACGCACGGCGACGAGCAGTACATCGCCTTCTACGACCAGGGTGCCCACGTGGTGCTTGGCAAGCGCAAGCTCGGCGCCGACACGTGGGAGCTGAAGACGACGCGCTACCAAGGCAACGCGCTCGACGCCCATAACAGCATCAGCCTCATGGTCGATAGCGCGGGCGTGCTGCACGTCTCGTGGGACCACCACAACAACGCGCTGCGCTACGCCCGCGGCGTGCGCCCCGGATCGCTCGAGCTGACGGACAAGCTGAGCATGACGGGCAAGGACGAAGGCTCCGTCTCCTATCCCGAGTTCCATCGCCTGCCCGACGGCAACCTGCTGTTCCTCTACCGCGACGGCGGCTCGGGCCGGGGCAACCTGGTCATCAACCGCTACGACGTCGCCACGCAGGCGTGGACGCGGCTGCACAGCAATCTCATCAGTGGAGAAGGCAAGCGCAACGCCTACTGGCAGGCCTTCGTCGACCACCGTGGCACCGTGCATCTGTCCTGGGTCTGGCGCGAGTCACCGGACGTCGCCAGCAATCACGACCTGGCCTATGCCCGCTCGCGCGATGGCGGCCTGACGTGGGAGACGTCGGACGGCTGCCCCTACGCGCTGCCCATCACCGAAGCCACGGCCGAGGTTGCCGCACGCATTTCGCAGCACAGCGAACTGATCAACCAGACCTCGATGTCCGCTGACCGCGACGGCAACCCCTTCATCGCCAGCTACTGGCGGCGCGACGGCAGCGCCGTGCCGCAGTACCAGGTCGTCTACCGCAGTGGTGGCAGGTGGAAGGAGAGGGCGCTCGACTTCCGCCACACGCCGTTCTCGCTGAGCGGTGTCGGCACCAAGGCCATCCCCATCGCGAGGCCGCAGATCATGGTCGATCTGAAGGGCGACCGGCCGACCGCGCTGCTGGTGTTCCGCGACGAAGAGCGGGGCAGCCAGGTGTCTGTCGTCCACATCACCGACTTCGACGCCGGCCGCTGGACCGTGCGCGACCTTACCGCCGATGCCGTCGGCGCCTGGGAGCCCAGCTTCGACACCGAGCTGTGGCGAATGCGCGGCGAGCTGAACCTGTTCCTGCAAACCGTCCAGCAGGTGGACGGCGAGGGCATGGCCAGCGTGCCGCCGAGCAAGGTGAGGGTGTTGAGCTGGCGCCCCGGTAAATAGATCTGGTTTCACCAATTCAGGAATTGCCAGGCATTCAGCATGGCAATGCGGAGCTATTTCGTTTTTTGAATTGAAAACTATATGAATATTGAATGCGGTGTCGGCAAAACGGCATAAGAAATTAAATCAGAGGGGTGCTAGCCTGAATGCATTGCGCTGATATTTGAAAAGGATGTGTGGCGTGATGCCTGGCCGACGTCGGGGCGATATTGTCAGTCATTCGCCTTGCGCGGCGCAGTGGATATTCAAAACCCTATGGAGACAAACCATGCGATCTGAGAATTTCGTCAAGACGGTCATTGCAGGCCTGGTCGGCCAGTTGTGGCTCGCCGTACCGGCCATGGCGCAGGACGCGGCGAATCCGAAACCCGATCTGGAGCGAGTCGTCGTCACCGGTATCCGGGCCTCGCTGGAATCCTCCGCCGCCACCAAGCGCATGCAGGAGGGCGTCGTCGATGCCGTGTCCGCGGAAGACGCCGGCAAATTCCCCGACACCAATATCGCCGAGTCGCTGCAGCGCGTCACCGGCGTGCAGATCCAGCGCAACAACGGCGAGGGCCGCTACATCTCCGTGCGCGGCCTGGGGCCGGAGTTCAAC
>Ga0187843_10002934_pt1 | contig 10123 bp, 8 predicted proteins | sample SpaLakP09_SKY_43_FD_134516 | JGI IMG/M metagenome (GOLD analysis project Ga0187843, IMG submission 134516) | Oligotrophic lake water microbial communities from Sparkling Lake, Wisconsin, USA - SP09_SKY_43 | ecosystem: Environmental > Aquatic > Freshwater > Lake | place: USA: Sparkling Lake...
ACCCGGGCCTATGCTGTTTGTTGAGCACAAAGATTTTGTCTGGGGCCTGATTGCGTCCATGTACCTGGGCAATATCGTGGGCCTACTGGTGGTACTGACCACGGTGCCTTATTGGGCCGCGTTTTTGCGTATCCCTTTCTCCGTGATCGCGCCGGTGATTGTGGTGATTTGCGCTATCGGGGCCTACACGGTGCACAGCTCGATGTTCGACGTGGTGATGATGATGGTCTTTGGCGTAGTCGGCTATTTGTTCAAAAAGCTCAAGTACCCGATGGCGCCCTTGGTGCTGGCGTTGGTGCTAGGCGATATGGCCGAAGCCAGTTTCCGCCAGTCCATGCTGATGTCGCAAGGCAGCTTGTCCATCTTCTGGTCCAACGGCCTGGTAGGCGGCATCTTTGGCTTGGCTATTCTGATGCTGGTGTGGCCCCTGATCAGCGGCGTGGTGGGCGCGCTGCGCGGTAAGGCAGCGGCTTAAGCGGACTGCATCGCTAGCGCCCGCAGCACCTGCGCTGCCAAAAAAAGCCCATGCGCAATTGCCATGGGCTTTTTTTATGGGCTGTCCACACCTCAGAGCTGTACCGTGCTCGCTTCTTTTTCGCGCCGCACCTGCTCAGCGATGGCTTCGACTTGCTCGTCCGTCATGCCAAACTTGGCTTGCATTTGCTTGAGCTGGAGTCGCTCTTCTTCGCTGACCACACCGTCGGCGAGCACCTCGCGCACCTGCATCTCGTATTCCGATTCACGCCGCTGCACTTGCGCGGTATAGGCCGTAGCAACCACACCAGTCAAGATGGCGGCCAACGCAATCGCCAGGATTTGCGTCACCACCACCAGCACCACGCCCACATAGGTGACCGGGTCCACATTCCCCCAGCCGGCGATGATGGTCAGGCTAAACCAATGCATGGCGGCCGGAATAGAGGGAAAGACCTCGGGCTGATCGTGTCCTTCGATGATGTAAATCAGCGAGGAAAACAAGAGGCAGCTGATGAACAGCAAAAACAGGGCCGAAGAAAAAGAGTCTTTCTCCGACTTGATGGCCTCAAACATATCGTCCATCGCGCTGTTGTAGCGCGAAAGCTTGAAAATCCGCAAGAGACGGAACATGCGCAACACGCGCAAGTCCGCACCCGGAAACAGCAGTTGCAAGTAAAAAGGTATGGTGCTGAAAAAATCCACCATGCCGTAGACGCTGAACACATACTCCTTACGCCCGCGCCAGGCACTGCCTTCTAGGTGCGGGTACTTTTCACCACAGGACCATACGCGCAGCACATACTCTAGGGAGAATACCGCCACACTGAACAGGTCAAAGACATAAAAATACGCGTGGTAAGCCTCGTGGATGTCGTGCACCGACTCCAGAATAATCGCCAGCACATTGGCCACCACCAAAGAGGCGATGAAAATTTCACAGGCCCGGTTGGCGCTGTCCACCACCGCACCGTCCAGGATTTCATAGATACGCCGCTTCACACGGCGGATGCCCGTCAGCCCTTCGATGGGGTTATCGATGTGCATTATTTTTTCTTCCCTTGCGCTTCATCGATAAATACCTGCACCTGCGCGTCGGACAGGCGGTATTTGGCTTGTAGCACCTTGAGGGATTCGCGCTCGGCATCGCTGACGACACCATCGGCCAGCACCAAGCGCAACTGGCTTTGGTAGGCCGCCTTTTTGCGCGAGAGCTGATTGGAAAAGGCAGAGGCGACGATACCGGTCATGATGGCCGCCATGCACACGCCCAAAAATCCGGTCAGCAGTGCAATCACCTCACCGGCTTTGGTGACGGGATCGACGTTGCCAAAACCCGAGGTGATCGTGACGATGGCCCAGTAAATCGAATGGGGGATGGAGCCAAAATGTTCGGGCTGCTCATGCCCTTCGGCAAAGTGCATCAGGGAGGCCGACACGATGGTGACAATGAGCAGCAAAAACGCGGCCGAGCCAAAGGCGCGGCGCTCCGAATGCACCGCACTAAACAGGTCTTGCAAAGCCGTGTTGTACTTGGACAGCTTAAGAATCCGCAATAGGCGCAGCACCCGCAAAATGCGCAAGTCCAGCGTCGGAAAAAATATATGCAGGTAATGTGGCATGGTGGCAAAAAAGTCCACCAGTCCGAAGGGGCTGAAGATGTACTGCTTACGCCCTTTCCAGGAGCCACCTTCGCCGCCGGCAAACTTGGCCCCCAGCGACCAGACCCGCAGCACATACTCTGCCGTGAAAAACATCACGCTCCAGAACTCAAGCTCATGGAAGAAGTCTTTATGGACAGCATGGATTTCCGGCACCGAGTCCAAAATCACTGCCGAACAGTTGACCAGCACGACCACCGTGATCAGCCACTCCACATACTTGCTGATTTTGTAATTCGGCGATCCCTCCAGGACCTCCATCACACTGTGTTGCAGTTCAGACAACTTCATGGCGGCGCTTCACAATCAAACAAGGGATACGCAAAATCTCAACTTTCGCGCACCGGCGAGGAGGTGCGCCGGTGCTCGAGGAACCCTACTAATCAGGTCTTGCCCTGAATTTGCCGCCACAAAGCGATGTCGCTGGCGGTCAAACTGTCGCGGGCTTTGACGGTTGCATCAAAAGCCGCCTCATCGGTGAGCAAGGCCAAGCTGCGGATGTCGCTGATGAGTGACTTGTAATGCTCGACCGCCAGCTCGGGTCTTTGCGCGATGGTGCTGATCGGCAGACTTTTAAGATCGGCCTCTTTGTCCAATTCATGCTGTATCAGATTGATTAGCGCGTTCACCTCTTCCACGCCTAAGTGCATGCGCTTCGCTTCTGCACGAATGATTGCGACTTCACCAGCGTCAATCACACCGTCTTTCATGATCTTGTACAGATTGTTTTTCAGTTCTTCGCGCTCTTTGTGCAGTTCATCGCTAAAGGCGGAAGACAACAAAGCGGCAGGAATCGCAAAAATACCGATACCGATGAAGGCCAGCACAATCGTCATGGCTCGGCCCGGTGCGGTGACCGGCGAAATATCCCCATAGCCCACCGAGGCCAGCGTAATCACCGCCCAGTAGATCGAGGTGGGAATGTTTTCAAACTTGTCCGGCTGCGCTTCGTATTCAAACAAATAGCCAAGCGACGCCGTCAGCACCACCAGCAAGACCATGATAAAGCCGGCGGCGGCAATCACCGGCCACTCGCGTGAGACGACTTTGACCAAGGTGGCCGTGGCATCGTTGCCCCGCGTGAGTTTGAGTAAACGTGTCAGGCGGAAGACCCGTAGAAATCGCAAGTCCAGCAAGTGGTCCAGGAAAACTTCCAAGAAGAAAGGAAGAATCGCCAGGAAGTCAATCACAGTCGACGGGGACTTGAACTGACGCCAGCGACCCATCACGGTACCCTTGTAGCCAGGTTCTTCAACGCAGGAATACATACGCATGCAGTACTCAATCGTGAATATCGTGACCGCCACCGCATCCAGAATCACAAACTCAATATTGAGCAAATAGGAAAGGCCGTGTACCGACTCAAAGATAACCGAAAACACCGAAATCAACACCCACCCGGCGATGAAGAGTTGGAACATTTCGTGGAGGCGCCCGCCATTGGGGCTATCGAAAATCAAGGCATGCACTTTTTGCCGGAAGGTGCGACCCCGGTTGGCAGCAGCAAATTCTTGATAGGCAGGGATAACGATTCGGAGAATTTTCAGTAAACGCAAAACCCGCAGCGCCTTGAGTACATGCAAGTCGATAGACAGACCGAACACCCGCACTAGGTAGAAAGGCACGATGGCCAATGCATCAATAATCGCAAACGGGCTGAGTACATAAGCCAGACGGGAGCTGACTTTGCCCTTAAAGGCGGCATCTTCTGCGGACAAATAAAAGCGCAGCAGGTACTCTACCGTGAAGATGGCAATAGAGAACAAGTCGAAAAACTCGAACCAGTGCTTGTAGGGCTCGTAGATACCGGGAACGGTTTCAAAGATCAGGCTAAACAGGTTGGCAATAATCAGCAGGCCAATCCATTTATCAAAACTGCGCTGAAAGTTACCGGGGATGGCCGGGTCCAGCATCCAGGAATATAACCATTTACGAAACGGCAAGTCGTGCGGAATATCTGCTGGCTTGTCCACCTCCAGCAACTCCCTGACATCAAGTTCTTTAATCGATATGAGTTTGCGGTCTTCCATGATGTACCTCAGAATTCAATTTCCGCGACCTTGACCGCGTAAGAGCCCTTGTCACACACGCTGATTTTGAGTGCCATTTTTTCAGCGATCAAATCAGCGTCCACCAGTTGGGAGGTGACCGTGGCAACCGCTGACCCTGGTGGGTTGGCGGTGCTTTTTTCTATCACGATAGAGCCCACTAGGCTGCGGTCTGCCGGATTACATGCAGGTATAAAGTTGGGCGCTTTGCCGGTGAAGGGGTTCACCATATCCTTGAATTCGCCAGCGCCCGTGAGGTGCGCCAGGCAGGCGCCCCAGGTTCCAGCTGCTGGTGCTGGTGCCGCGGCGGCGTCCGCGGCAGGCGTATCAGCGGGCTTGGCTTCCTCGCCAGCAGCAGCGGGTGCGGCAACTGGTTTGGCGCCGCCAGCACAGGCCGCGATAGCGTAGTCTGGCGCAAAGCGGGTTTCGCTGGCCTTGGTGAACCAGGCAGCCCATTGCTCGCCATTGCGTTTGGTGCCTTCGGTTTTCAAAGCCACCCGGACACTGTGCACACCTAGTAGGGTGACGGCAATCAGCACCACGACAATCAAAGCGATAAAACCGTAGTCGCCTCCGGTCAGGTCCTTGGGTTCCAGCGAGCGGTCTTGTTCTGTCGATGCGTCCATATCTGCCCTTATTTAGCGTTGACAAAGCGCAAGAACTCTTCATTCTTGCTGGCTATCCGATAAGTTCGGCATGATATTCGCAAATTTAATGTAAACCACACATTAAACAGTTCAATACATAAAATTCAGTAAAAAGCTTACAGAAAAACCATGGGCTGCGCCACACGCGTGCCATGTCTGCGCAAGCTTTGTTGCATTTTTGTTGCACGGCAAGGCGCTGCCGCATGGTCAAGCGCTAGCTGCCAAAACTTAGAAACTGCGGTGATGCGCTCCCGGACCTGGCCGAGAACGATAAGAAATAAGGACTGACGCTAAGCCAGTAAGTCCGCCAGGGTGCGCGCCATGACCTGCGTGGCGCGGCGCAAGTCTTCGAGAACGATGTGTTCGTCGGCGCGTTTGGCATTCGATTCGAGCACAGTGCGCGGCCCTGCGCCATAAATCACACCGGGAATGCCCGCTTCACTGAACAAACGCACATCGGTATACAGCGGCGTGCCCAATGCAGGCACTGGTGCGCCAAACACCGCTTGCGCGTGGCTTTGCAAAGCCTCCACCAGCGGTACATTGCCAGGCAGCGGGCGCATAGCGCGCGCCAGCAATATGCGTTTGACATCTACGCTGATGCCAGGGCACTGCGCCGCCGTCTGCGCGATCAGGGTGCGCAAATCCGCTTCTACTTGCTCGGGGTTTTCTTCCGGGATCATGCGCCTATCGAGTTTGAAGCTGACGCGGCCCGGCACCACATTGGTATTGGTGCCACCTTCGATCATGCCCACGTTCAAATACGGGTGCGTGATGCCGACCACCTCGGAACGGACGTTTTTCAGGATGGCGTTTTGCGCAAACAAGACTGTCAGCATCTGCACTGCGGCTTGCAAGGCATCGACACCGCTATCGGGAATGGCGGCATGCGCCATCTTGCCGTGTACCGTCACTTCCAATTGCAAACACCCGTTGTGCGCGGTAATTACTTGGTAACTAAAACCTGCGGCCACCATCAAGTCGGGCTTGATGGTGCCATTGTTAAGCAGCAAAGCGGGCCCCAGTTCGCCACCGAATTCTTCGTCATAGGTAAACAACAATTCCACGCTGCCCTGCGTCGGCTTGGCGACCGCTTCGAGCGCACGCAAGGCGAAGGTGTAGGTAGCAAAGTCGCACTTGCTGACGGCAGCGGCGCGGCCGTAGAGCTTGCCATCGACGATCTCGGCGCCATAGGGGTCGTGCGTCCAGCCTTCGCCGGGGGGTACCACGTCGCCGTGGGCGTTAAGCAGCACGGTGCGCCCCGGCCCGAAGCGGCGACGTACCAATAAATTAGTGACGCTCTGCAAGCCTGCCGCCTGCACCATGTCCGGGGGCACAGGGAGTTTTTGCGCCTCCAGGCCCATGGCCTGCAGCAGTTCGGCGGTGCGTTCGGCATGCGGCGCGTTATTACCTGGGGGTGTATCGGTGGGTACGCGCACCAGCGCTTGCAAAAATTGAACTTCTTGGTCGAAATGCTGGTTCACCCAAGCGTCAAGCTGGGCGTATAGGGATGGATTCATGGGGGTGCAATCAAAAAATACGAAAAAATAACAGCGCGAAGGCGCTCAGGCTGTGGGCGCAGCCAGTGTCTCAAGCAAATGGTCAAAGGCATCGATTGCCAGTTGCATGTCGTGGCTGGTGCTCGATTCGAGCGGGTTATGGCTGATACCGCTGTTTTCCCCGCGCACAAACAGCATGGCCTGGGGCAGGATGTCGTGCATTTTCATGGCGTCATGCCCCGCGCCGCTGGGCATGCGGTACACCGGCAAGCCCAGCTTGGCCACTGCAGTTTCCCAGCGCGCCTGTAAGGCTGCATCGCTGGGCGCGGCGCTGACGCGCATGCTCTCGTGCAAAGTGAAAGCCAGCCCCCGGCGTGCGCCTATAGACTTCAGTTGGGCCAAGACATCTGCGCACAAGGCGTCGCGCTGCGCATCAGACGGCGCGCGCATATCCAGTGAAAAATCGCAACGGCCTGGCACGACATTCACCGAGCCGGCGGGCACATTGAGCTGCCCGATAGTGGCCACCGAATCGCCGTCGCGCGCGGCGCGCTGCTCCATAAAAAGGGCCAACTCGGCTACAGCCATGGCCGCATCGCGGCGGCGGTTCATCGGCGTAGTGCCGGCGTGGCTGGCAGTACCTGTCACGCTACCGGTAAAGCGCACACTGGCGTTGATGGAGGTGACCACGCCCAAGGGGATGTTCAATTCATTGAGCACCGGTCCTTGCTCGATATGCACTTCCACAAAGCCCAGGTAGTGCTGCGGATCGCGCCTTATCGTCGCAATCTGCGCCGCGTCCAGCCGAGCTTGCTGCATGGCACTGCGCATGCTGATGCCATCGGCATCGCACTGGTCCAGCCACGCACTGTCAAAACTGCCAGTCAGCGCCGAGGCCGATAAAAACGTGGCATTGAAGCGCTGACCTTCCTCTTCGGAAAATGCCACTATTTCAATGCCAAAAGGCAAGCGCCGCCCGACGCGGTGCAAAGCCTGCACGCAGGCCAGCGGCACAAAAATACCCAGGCGCCCGTCGTATTTACCGCCGTTGCGCACGGTGTCGTAATGGCTGCCGGTCATCAAGATGCGCGCGCCGGGCGTAGCTGCGTGGTAGCGCCCCACCACATTGCCCACAGCGTCGATATGTACTTCGTCCATACCGCAAGCACGCATGCGCTGCAAAATATCCTGCGCGCAGGCCTGGTGGGCCTCGGTCAGGTAAGTCACCGTGAGTTCGCCGCGCTCGGCAAAGCCAGGGTCGCTGTGGCGCGCCAGGTCTTCCTGCCAGTCCCAAACCTCGTTGCCCGCCTCTGGCTGCACGCCAAATTTGTCGGCCAGGCGAATTTCGACGATGCGGTGGATGTTGCGCAAACATTCTTGCAATTCAAAGTCCGGGTGGCCTTGCAAGCGACGCGCCATGGTGGCCATGATCTGCGCTTTGGAAAGGCCGGTGCCGCGTGGGCCGCGCACCGCCACGATAAAGGGCCAGTCAAATTTGGCGCGGTAGTCGGCATTGAACTGCTGGATGGCAGCCAGTTCCTCAGGCGTGCAATCGGTCAGCCCGGCTTTTTTCTGCTCGTGTTGCGATTCGGTCGTCAGACTGGACACGACCAAGCCCTTGCCAGCTAGCTCCGGGTGGGCGCGCAGCAGTGCCAGTTGCGGCTCGCGCCCTGCGGCTGCGAGCACACGGCACATGGCGTATTGCAACTGCGCCAGCGATTGAAAAGGCCGCTCGTCCAGGGCTTGCTGGGCAATCCAATCGGAGTGCTCGTACAAACCGGCCAGCATGGCCTGGGCCTGCGCCAAGGGCGCGCGATTGAGCTCATCCAGGGTCATGTGGCTTCTCTGTAGGGATGCACGCTTTTCCAGTGCCGCGCCAGATCCAGACGGCGGCAGACCCAAACCTGGTCGTGCGCCTGCACATGGTCCAAAAAGCGCTGCAAAGCAGTGATGCGACCCGGCCGGCCCAGCAAGCGGCAATGCATGCCGATGCTCATCATCTTGGGAGCGTTGTCGCCCTGCGGATCGCCTTCGGCATACAAAACATCAAAACTGTCTTTCAGGTACTGAAAGAAAGGGTCGGCGTGCGAATAACCCTGGGGCAGTGCAAAGCGCATGTCATTGCAGTCCAGGGAATAGGGCACGATGAGTTGCGGCACCACCGTGCCATCGGTTTTTTGCACCTTCATCCAAAACGGCAAGTCGTCACCGTAGTAGTCGCTGTCGTAGGCAAAGCCGCCGTAATCGGCCACCAGGCGGCGGGTGCGCGGACTGTCGCGACCGGTGTACCAGCCCAAGGGACGCTCGCCACACAAGTCGCACAGTAGGTCCATGGCCTCGTGCATGTGGGCGCGTTCGGTGGCCTCGCCGATGTTCTGGTAATGGATCCACTTCAGGCCATGGCAGGCGATGTCATGGCCCAGTTCTTGAAATGCCGCGCACAACTCGGGGTGTTTTTGCAAGGCCGTGGCTACGCCGAAAACGGTCAGCGGCAGCTTGCGTTTTTCAAATTCACGCAGGATGCGCCAGACCCCCGCGCGCGAACCGTATTCATAAATACCTTCCATGCTGATATGGCGGTCTGGGAAGGCGGCGGGGTTGAACATCTCGGACAAAAACTGCTCGGAGCCGGCGTCGCCATGCAAGACGCTGTTTTCCCCGCCCTCTTCATAATTGAGAACAAACTGCAGCGCCACGCGGGCTTTGCCTGGCCACTGGGGGTGCGGGGGCTTTGGGCCATAGCCAACCAGGTCACGCGGGTAGGGGGCCGTGGAGTCGTAATGGGGCATGCGCTCAATGGTAGCGGCAAAGCGGGGGCGCGAGCTAGTGTGCAGCAAACACTAAGCACTGATTACACTTTCACCCTATTTGAGGGGAATCGACTATGGGCCTGAGTACCCACGTTTTGGACACCATGCACGGGACCCCAGCAGCGGGAATGCAGTTGCGTTTATACCGCGTGCAAGCGGGGCAGCGCACCCTAGTCAAAGCCCTGGTACTCAATAGCGATGGCCGCAATCCTGATGGTTTGTTGTACGAGCATGCAGCGCTGCACGCCGGCTGCTACCGCTTGGAGTTTGCGGTGGCCGATTACTTTCGCGCGCGCGGCGTGGACTTGCCAGAGCCTGCGTTTTTAGACCAAGTGGGCATCGACTTTGGTATTGCCGATACCAGCGCCCACTACCATGTGCCGCTACTGGTCAGCCCTTGGAGTTATTCCACCTACCGAGGTTCTTAAATGTTTGCCGCTGCCGCGCCGCAAGCCTATTTCTGCCCCTCGGTCAGGCTATCCAATTGAAAGCGACCGCTCTTGTGCCACAACCAGACCTCGGTGTAGCTGATCTTGCCCATGCGCACCGGTGCCGGGAAAGGTGCTGCTGCATGCACCATGCTTTCGATTTCTGCCATCACCTTGGGCGCCTGGCGTGGCGCGCGCGTCCAGCGCAGTGCCACCACTTCACCTCGCTCGCCAATATCGAGCTCGAGCACACCAACGGCCTGCAACAGGGGCGGCAGCTTGCCGGCATAGACGCGGTCCGCGTATTTTTCGTACAGATGCGCGGCGGCGTCCTTGCGGTATTCGCGAGGGTTGGCCGCACGGGACGTATTCACAGGGGGAGCCTCCACCGCCGGCGGCTCTGGGGCCACGGTAACGGGCGGTGCTACAGGCTCGGGGACCGGGGGCGCAGGCTGAACCGGTGGGGGCACCACCACCGGTGGCACGGGCTTGGGGGGTGCAGCGCAACCGGCCAGCCACATGGCCAAGCAGATGCCGACCCACTGGCACGCAAAGC
>Ga0187843_10002935_pt1 | contig 10122 bp, 6 predicted proteins | sample SpaLakP09_SKY_43_FD_134516 | JGI IMG/M metagenome (GOLD analysis project Ga0187843, IMG submission 134516) | Oligotrophic lake water microbial communities from Sparkling Lake, Wisconsin, USA - SP09_SKY_43 | ecosystem: Environmental > Aquatic > Freshwater > Lake | place: USA: Sparkling Lake...
CGAAAGACCTTTTTGAAATTGAATTCCGTTGATAGCCACGATGAACCTCCGGTGAGTTATTGTTGTCCTGTAGGTTGGACAAGCTACTCAGCCGAACGTTCGGGCTTGAAGACATAATCAGGTGATTTCGATTGACGTTCCCTCTCCAACATATTTCTCGACACCCTTTTGTGTCGCCGTCATGATCATGCCATCTTCTTTTGCAATAGCACGAAGTTTAGAAATTCGATAGAGTGAACGGGCCTTGTTAAAGATGCCCACTCCAGCTGCGCCGAGCGCGGCGTCGAGCACGGCGTCATTTCCGGAATAACACTGTCCGGTCAATTTTGCAATCCCCCATCCCATTGCCACACTCGTTCCACCCCCAATAGCGACTTGAATGACTTCGCCAGTGGGATCAATATTGATAGTGGGATTTCCCTCCGCATACCCATAGGTGTTGATGCCCCCATTTAGCCCGATGGGATCGGATTGCACGTAGCGCCCTGTCTGTGGATCGTAATCCCTGAAGTAGTTGTAATGGTTGTTCGTTTCTTTGTCATACACCTGTCCCGGGAAGCGCGGATTGTAGATGAACTTCGTTAGGCCGCTCGGGCTTTCGTCGGGTTGTTGAAGGCCAAAGGGATCGGCGTTGTCCCAACGCCAGACCATCCGATTGTCGCTTTGCCGCGTTATGACGCGTGGGGTCAAAATGTGATCGGTGTAGATACCAAAGACTTCGGTTCCGGCAGCCTGGTTGGTGCCTGATCCCCCGGTTGGTTTCAAGACTGCGACTGGCAAATCACCCAGAAATACAGTTTCTTGGATTACTTTGCCAGTTCGATCGTACTCTCCAACCAAGTGACCGGCCAAATCGTAGACGTAGTACGTCAGGTTGCCCCCGAGCCCAGTTTTTTCCACGCGCTCGCCGAAACCGTTGTAGCGGTATTGCGTGGTAATGCCCGCTAGTTCTACTGTTGAGAGCCGCCCATGGGACCCGTAAGTGTATTTGGCGCTGCCATCATTCGCCAAGTTGCCAGCGTTGTCGTAGGTATTCGTTTTCGCCGGGACAGGACCGGTCGTCTTGGTCATCCGGTTGCTAGAAGTGTGGATCGTGTTGGAATAAGTTCTCGAGCCGAATCTTGCCGCTATCCGGTTGCCGTTGGCGTCGTACTCGAAAGCTTGGCTAATATTCGGGCCTTCCACTTTCATTAATCGGTCGAGGTCGTCATATTCATAATTTTGATTGAGGGCATTCGCGTTCGGCGTGCCAGTGTGTACCGTTGATTTGATGCGGTCCTCCTCGTCGTAGCTTAATGTTCGTAGTACTCCATTGCTTCCGATGCGGCCGAGCGGATACCGCCTGATCCTGCCGGTCGAATCGAATTCACGCTTGTAAACATTTTGGCTCGCTGGGTTTCCCCAAGTCCAACTTTGGACAGCTCCCCATGGCGCATATCCGATGTTCGACAGGATGTTTGTCCGCGTCGCGGCATTCGGCGAAATTAGTGTGAGGCTGCTTGCTTTGCCTTCGGGGCCATAGGCAATTTCGATGCGATTGCCACCCGGGTAAGTCATCGATGTGATGTGTCCGGTACTACTGCCGGCTGTTCCGTATTTATACGATAGTACAAACTGTTTCGCAGCAGCGCCGTTGCCAACGGTTTGAATTTGACCCTGCGGACGTCCGTATCCGTCGTAAGAGAAAATGCTCTTGCCCGATTCGTCGTTCATTACCGTCAGCCGGCCAGTCTCGCTCGTTCCAACTTTGCCATATTCGAACGTATTTTCCCCGATCTTCGTGACGCGCCGGGCTGCATCGTAGCGGTATCCGGTTGTGACGCCGCGTCCGTCCCGGCTCGACACCAGGTTTCCAGCATCGTCGAACTCATATGTGGCAGCGTTGGTGTCCGGACTGCTCAAGGCCCTCCGCTGTCCGTGGCCGTCGAGCGTATAGCGCGTCGTCAGTTTTCTTGGATCGGTGACGATGACCAAACTGTCCTGATGATCGTATCCGTAGCCAATTGTAGTGGGGAGCTTTCCCTGCCCAGCCGGTGGCAGTATCGCCTTCGTCATGCGATCTAGATTATCGAATTCACTTGTGCTAACGCGGCCCAAAGAATCTTTAAGCCCAGTCATATTTCCGGTTCGGTCATATTGATACGACGTCTTGGAAATCTGTTCATGCCGGATGCTTTCCAAGCGATTAAGCGCATCGAAGCTGCGTGTGTTCGTGCGCACCAAATCTCCGGCGGCATTCCGTAACTCACGCCGCGTTACATTGCCCATGTCGTCTGGAGTTAGCTGAACGCGATTGCCAGCGCCGTCACGTAAGCTGGTCAACCTATGCGCATCGTCATAGCCAAACGTCACAGTTGACCCGTCCGGAGCTTTGAGACGAGTAAGCTGTCCTACGTCGTCATATGAGTACTGGGTGGTCTCGGTACCGCCCTTTCCATTCTTGATCATGCTGGAAATGAGGCTTTGCTTGGTCCCGTACTCCAAATTCACGATTACGCCATCAGAACGCTTGATCTTGCTCGCCAGTCCGTCCTTAGTATATTCAAGAAATTGCGTCACTTCGCCTACAGCGTTTTGCGTTGTAGCGAGGTCGCCCTTGAAATGGGTTGCCGTCGTGTCGACGTAATAGGTATTGCTCGTCGACGCTGTTTGTCCAAGGGTATCTGGTGGCCCGGTTCGCTTGAGCAGCTGGCCCGAGGCATTGTAGTTGTAGTGCCAGGTCCGTGGACGGCCATCGGCCTGAGCCTTAAATCCTTGTGCACCGTTTTCATCACGGGTGGCCTGAATCGTCTTCGCGCACAGGACAACGATCGGCTTGCCGTTCGGCAGCGTCGCGTTTTCGGCGCAGCTGACTACGTTTCCGTTGGAGTCCTCCTGCCCGTTGTAGACATACCTCGCGATTTGCTTCGCGCTTGCGACTGCCGTTTCAAGCTGCAAGTCAGGATGCCATTGGATACTGATTCTTCGGCTGGCTGGCGCAATGCCCGAACTAATGCTTGCAGGACATTGGGCCGCAGTTGTTAGTCCGGATACCACGCTTGTCACCAATCCGCGCATTGGGTCATTGATAAAACAGGTCTTCTTGTCGTTGAAATCGGTGCTGCTGCTTCGATGCCCGAGGGTATCGTAGGTCAGTTGGCTGTATCCCGGCCCACAGCCGGCGCCGGCAGGCTGACTTGCGCCTACGACCCGGCCGAGCGAATCGTTCCCATAGATAAAATCGATTTGTCGTTGAGTCCCTAATGGATCTGTAACGATGCGCTTTTCTCGTTCAGGATAGGCGAAGGTGTGCCGGTTGGCTCCGCCCGCATGCTCTGACAGAATCACGCGGCCGAACTCGTCGTAACCGTAGGTGGCAAACCGGATTCCGTTTTCATCGGTGATTCCGGTAAGTAAATAGCGGTAACTTGGGTTCTCGTAATGGTAACGACGTGTTGTCACCAAACGCTCAGTTTCGTCGAGCACGTCGACCGCAGCGAGCCGCTCCGTCCCGGGTAGCTGGGCATCGCGCCCCAACTCTGCCATTTCGTAGTGAAAGCGAACGGAGCCGGTTGCGCCAGTGATCGATGCCACAACATCACCAGCCCACGTCACCGTCAACGTGCGACCGCTGGCATCCGAGATGGTCGCCAGCTTGTTTTCTGCTGTGTAGGTGAAGAACTGGCCAACGCCTTCCTTGGTGTGAGAACTGAGCAATAGGAACTTGCCATCGACTTTCCGGAATCGTTCAATGGTACCGTCTCGCGTGGTCAGCCTCCAGTCCTCGAAAGCAGCATTGAGGCTCTGGAGCTTTTCTTGCTTGTCGTACCTCGAAACAAAAGTCTCAGAATTCTGCCGAGAGAAATCAAAGTCAGTCCCGTCGCCGTACACTCCCTTGACTGAAACTGGGGGATCTCCCTTGCGAGCGTTTGGCCCGGCGACAGGAATTAATGCGCGATCGAAAGAAAAGGACCAACCTTGTCCAGCGGACTGGCCCATGCCTCCATCTCTCAAGGTGCGGTAGGTTCTGGTAACGCGCAGCAAGCCATTTGGTAGACCTGGAAAATCCGTTTCAGTTTGGACCTTGGCACCGCTCGAAACCACCACAGGATTGGCGAGTGCAAATCCCGGTTCGTCGGGTGAACAACTAAGGGGGCGCGACGCTTCCGCGCCCTTGACGCAGACGCCCGGTGATTTCGCGGTATACCCGATTTCGCATTCAAGATGAGTGAGGCTGTAGTCAAGCACTCGACCGCCGAATGGATTTCTGTAAAAGCAGTGAAACATCTGCCTATGGAACGGAGTCGGTTGCATCGAAAGCAGCGTAGCTCCCCAATGATTAGCAGCACTGAGCGCGCACGCTTCTTCCGGCGTGGCGACAAATCCGACTTTATTGAGCTCGATGAAGTATGTCCATCCCTTCGTACCTTCGGGCATAGGCTCTTCAGCGTCTGCGCCACCGCACAATGCGGAGGCGAAGATAATGGTAAGGAGGAATTTCAAGTATCGGCGAAATGTGAAAGCCAAAGATCCCTGCTTGATCATAATTTTCCCAAGTGAAGTCGCATTATTTATTAAATACTAACTTCGCCCTTGGCAACCGATATTGTGCAGTTTCAATAATTGCAGGAATGGACCGTTCAACTGGCCAGTGTAAATATTCTTGCCTTATTGAAGAGCTTAGAATGACTCGCAAATACTGCTAGTCTGTTTGTCGCCAGTATGGTCTCTGGCAAAATACTTCAGGGAGGTGGCAGCGTCGGGGTGTAGAGGGAAAAGAGGGAAGTGCGCGCTCTGGTTGGTCATCACGTCGTTTAACAGATTTTGGGCCATGTCACGGGGCGGAAAATTTCAAGCTAGTTGTCGTCTAAACGTTGCATTCATGCCGCTTTTTTGAGTTCTGTTTTTTCGTCCTTTTTGTTGGAAGCTTCCTTGATGTCTTATCTGGATTGAGATGCACAATCGTGACCGGTTCCCAGTCCCGCGTAGCGCCGCTTCAGCGCTCTGGGTGCTCGGCCTTGGCCGCTGCATAGACCTCGACGCGTTTGCTCAGCAGCGCGCCAGTTACAAAAAACCGAAAACTTTATCGATGGACTTGATAGGTCCAATACGTATCAGTGAACTGTAACGGATAGATCGAGAGCGCCTGCCTCGTGCCTGCGGCGCATGGCGGGAGGAGTTCGCCCTTGCAAGGGCGAACCGTACGCAGGCGCGGGACCTTGTCCCACGAATTCCCTGCTGCACCGCTGCAAATGCTCGCAATAGCTCGCTTCTGCTGCGCTTTGCGCCTTGCCTTGCACCACATGCACGCGTCCTTCACTCTCTATTCATCCGTTGCAGTCCATTAGTGGGTATTCATCCCGTAATAGCTGTGAATCTGGCTTTGCCACTGCTGATTGGCCATGTCCGGCCAGTTGTCGGTGTCGAAGCCCGGGGCTTGCGCAATGCGTTCCTTGTCGATGTCCAGGCGGAATTGCCGGTTGACGGTATCGAGCTTGAGCGCTTCCCATGGCACGGCAAACAGGCGCTCGCCCAGCGACAGCACGCCGCCGCTCGACATGACTGCATAGGCAATTCTCCCGGTGCGCATGTCCAGCATGATTTCCTTGATCTCACCCAGGTGTTCGTTCTGCATGTTGTGCACATGATCGCCAATCAGGGTATCGGCGCCCATCAGTTCCGGACCGGGACCCTTGTGGCCTTTGTCGGCATACATGCCATACACATCGCGTTCTAGATAGGACATTTTGTACTCCTTCGGTGAAAACCCGAGGATGGCGGGCCCGGCATTGCCGGTCTGTTCGCTGCTGCACGCATTTGCATTTCATTCCCAGCTTTATGCGTTTCATCGCACTTGCTGTATGGACAGAAACAGTATTCAATACAGTGTGGCCTGGACAAGAAAAGAGGATTACAAGCATGAAACTTCAACACCGCATCGCCGGCCTGTGCGCCTTCGGCCTCGCCACCCTGGCCGCGGCCGCCGAGCCCGCGCCCATCACCCTGGCCCAGGCACGCGCCCTGGCCGGCAGCTACCAGTTGGCGCCCGGCCACGTGATCGACATGGGGCCGATGGACGAAGCCGGCGGCCAGCTCATTTTCCTCGATAGCAAAACCCGGCGCATGGGCCCCCTGCACAATCTGTCGGATACCCGCTTCATTTCGGGCCACACGATCGGCTCCAGAATGCCGGTGGCGATCCGCGCCGAGTTCATCAAGACCAAGGATGGCAAGGTCACGGCCATGCGCTGGACCGAAGGCCAGAAAACCGTCACCGCCAAAAAAATCGCGCCGCACCGGGTCGAGGAAGTGACTGTCGTCAATGGCGACGTCACCCTGAAAGGCACGCTCAGCATTCCGCTGGCACCGGGCCCGCATCCGGCCGTGGTGTTCGCCCACGGTTCGGGCGATGCCACGCGCAACGTGGGGGTCTGGAATACGTACTTCGTGCGCCAGGGCATCGCGGTGCTGTCGCTCGACAAGCGCGGCGCCGGCGCTTCGGGCGGCGACTGGCACAAGGCCGGCATGGAGGATATCGCCGGCGACTGGCTGGCCGGCGTGGCCATGCTCAAGGCGCGCGCCGATATCGATCCGAAACGCATCGGCGTGCATGGCTCCAGCCAGGGCGGCTGGACCGGGGCCCTGATGGCGGCGAACTCGCCCGACGTGGCTTACCTGATCATCCGCGCCGGTTCGGCCAACAGCGTGATCGACACCATGGTCCATGAAATCGGCTGGAGCGTGCGCGAGGCGGGTTTTTCGGACGCCGACGTGGCCGAGGCCGAAGCCGGCTCGCGCCGCCTGTTCGAGCTGGCCGGCGCCAGCTGGGAAGAATTTGGCGCCGTGTCGGCGCCCTTGAAGGCCAAGCCCTGGGCCGAAGCGGCCTGGGTCGTGCACATGACGGAAGCGGGCTGGGGCAGGGGCTGGAGCGTGAAGAATGCCAGTTTCGATCCGGCCGCCACGCTGGCCACGGTCAAGGTGCCGGTGCTGTGGTTCCTGGGCGAGCTGGACCACAATGTGCCGTCCGCGGCGAGCGCGGAGCGCCTGGACGCGGCGCGCAAGGCGTCGGGCAATGCGGACTTTACCGTCGTGCGCATGCCCAGGGCCGGCCACGCTTTCCTGGAAACGGATACCGGCAATGGCGCCGAGTTCCCCCAGCTGAGCCACGCATCCCCGGGCTACTGGGATGCGATGGAAGCCTGGCTGCGCCAGCGCGGCTTCAGTCGGCCTTAGGCGCTGCCTCGGCCGCGGCTTCGTCGGCAGCTTCCTGTTCGGCCGCCGCCGCGCGGAAGCGCGCGCTGCGCGCTTCGCTCGACGGATGGCTGCTGATGTAGCCCATCTGCGATTTCATCCAGCGCGGCATGTCGCGCGAGCCCGGAAACAGCTTGTCCAGGGAATCGAAGAAGTCGGCCAGCGCGGCTGGCGTATGCTTCGTTTCCCGCAGGCGGGTGATGGCGAATTCATCGGCCGCCGTCTCCATCTGGCGCGAGTAATCCATGTTCAGCAGGATCACCGGCGCGCCCGCCACCACGGCGGAAAAGTCGCCGAACAGCGTGGCCGAGCCCAGCGCCAGCATCGAGGCGCGCGCGATGGCCCGCATCGAGTGGCGGCCTTCCACGTGGCCGATTTCGTGCGCCAGGATGCCGGCCAAGGCATTGTGCATGTCGTCGTCGATGTCGGATTCTTCGCCCATGATGTGCTTGATCATGCCGTCGGTCATCATGATGGTGCCGTTCGGCAGCGCGAATGCGTTCGGCGACGCGTCCTTCATTTCCACCACGCGCAGCTTGATGGGCATGCGGGTTTTCGCCGGCAGCACTTCCTTCAGGATGTCCTGGATTTCCGCGATGCGCTGGTCCGACAGCCGGCTCTGCGTGAACATGCGGCCATCGAGCGAGCGCTCGGCTTCGTCGCCCACGCGCTTGTCGACCGCCGCCGGCATGGCGGCCACGACCCGTTCGGCCAGGGCCGGCACGCCCCACTGCACGAAGCTGACGATGCTGGCGATCAGCAGGGCCAGCGCGATCAGCGCGCCATACCAGTGCTGCTGCCAGCGCATGACCGCCGACTTGCGAAAGCCCAGGGCGGCGATCATGGCCGCCTTGGCCGGGGCTTCGGAGAGTTCGCAGCGGCCGCCGTCGGCAAAGTCGACGATCACGGGCGCGTGCGCGAACGGCTCGGCCATGCGCGCTTCTGCGTAGGAATACGATTTGACGATGTCGCCGCCGGCGATGGCGATCAGGCCATTGTCCAGGGTCAGGTCGACCGCGTGCAGGCGCAGGTTGGCGCCGTCGAAATAAGTTGCTGAAATCATGTGCTGTCCTTACCAGGAAAGATCGACGCCAAGGAAGTCGGCCACGCCGTCGGCGTTGGCGCTTCCGCGGCTGGTGTCGGCGGCCGTGACCGCCTTTTCAAAACCGTGACCCGTGGTCACTGTGACGTGCTCGAGCCGGTACTTGTAGGCGCGCACCACGGCGAACGGCCGGTACAGCCCCAGCGTCAGGATGGTCAGGATGGAATTGACCAGTTGCAGCATCATGTATTCGCGCGCTTTCATCTTCGAGGAAATCGCCATCCAGGGGAAGGAGGTGCCCGACCAGACCATGTTGCCGATCCGGACCTGCAGGTAGGGCCCGGCCAGCAGGTAGGTGAAGTAGCCCATCGCCAGGCCGATCGCCAGCGGCAGGAAGACAGCAAACTTGCCGCCTTCTCCCTTGTCGAATGCGAAGCCGCTCGCCGCGATGATGACACCCACGATGGCGGCCAGGATGCCCGCCACGATGAAGAACAGGAAAAATATGCCGATCGACTTCAGGTAGGGAATATAGAAGCTCGCTTTCGATACGTCGAAGCTGGACTGGGCGGATCCGATGGCCAGGTGCTTGTGCTGGTAGCGTTTCATGGCGCCGTGCATCAGCGGCCAGACCAGGTACAGCAGGAACACGAAGGCGACCATGGCGCCGGTCGGGTCGAGCGCCAGCAGCACGGCCGGCAGCAGGAACATCAGCAGGGGCGGCAGGTAGGCCGCGTAGGCATTGGGCACATTGCCGCTGAAGCCGAAACGCACGCCGCGGTAGCGCGTATTGCGCATCCGGAAACGCAGCGCGCTGCGCATGGCGAAGGGCAGGGCAATGAGCAGGGCCAGCGCGACGGCGAGACCGACCGCCAGCGAGAAACCGAAGGCATACTGGTAGGCGCCGACCAGGACGACGGCCAGGATGCGGCCGCGCAGGATGGCCTTGGGGTCGCCGTCGAAATCGAAGACGGCGCCCGCGATATGGGTGTTGCGGTCGAAATACTGGATCCGGCGCACCTTGGCCCAGGCAGAATAAATGCCGAAAGTGACCACGCTCAGGAACAGGTTGACTATCCAGATCTTGAAATATTCCTTGCCGCTGCCGCTGAAATGAAAGCGGTGTTCGACCGGCTCGGGGGCGCTGTCGTTCGCGGCCGGGGGCGCGGCTTCCTGTTCGTCGTAAAAATGCGCTTTGTCGTCGGCGTCCTGCATGGGGCTCTCTCTGGTGATATTGAACAATTTGCAAGATTGTATAGCGATTTGCCAACTGCGGCCATGACTATTTTTGCCATCGCGGTCCGGCTTGACGGGGCGCATGAGGCCGCCAAAGCGGCGGAACCAAATCGCCGGCAAGCCCTGCGCCAGCCTCGTTTTGGCGTCTTTTTGCCTTGTTTTGCGGAAGTTTTTGCCGAGATAAGGTATAATTTCAATTTCCCGCACGTGCCGTTCGGCACCATCTGCAATGACCAAATTTGTCTTCGTCACCGGCGGCGTCGTGTCTTCCCTTGGTAAAGGGATTGCCGCCGCCTCTCTCGCCGCGATCCTCGAATCGCGCGGCCTCAAAGTCACCATGCTCAAGCTCGATCCCTACATCAATGTGGATCCCGGCACCATGAGCCCCATGCAGCACGGCGAAGTGTTCGTCACCGACGACGGGGCCGAAACCGACCTCGACCTCGGTCACTACGAGCGCTTCATCAGCACCCGCATGAAGAAGGTGAACAACTTCACCACCGGCCAGATCTACGAATCGGTGATCCGCAAGGAACGCCGCGGCGAGTACCTGGGCAAGACGGTGCAGGTGATCCCGCACATCACCAACGAGATCCAGGATTACATCTACCGCG
>Ga0187843_10002936_pt1 | contig 10122 bp, 10 predicted proteins | sample SpaLakP09_SKY_43_FD_134516 | JGI IMG/M metagenome (GOLD analysis project Ga0187843, IMG submission 134516) | Oligotrophic lake water microbial communities from Sparkling Lake, Wisconsin, USA - SP09_SKY_43 | ecosystem: Environmental > Aquatic > Freshwater > Lake | place: USA: Sparkling Lake...
ATCGGGAATGTTATCAGGCATATTGTATCGATAAAAACGATGGAGGAAATTTGGGATACAAAAAGTTCGACTGGTAATGTTTCTATTTGCCCACTGTGGCGAGAATGCACAGTGGTTCGGAGTCCGAAATCTGCGCAATGCTTAACTTTTTGCGGAACTACTACAGAATTGCGGAACTGCGAAGGTAGAAAAACAAAACGGCTTACATCGCTGTAAGCCGCATCGTTATTGTTGGTGCGAGAGCCGGAATCGAAAAGTTAATATAAGCTATTGATATTAAATGAATTATTTTTCATTAAAAATATAAGCACCAACAAATGTACCAACAAAAATTTAACTATCCCTGTTTGTTATGAATTTACAACATAAAATCAATTCATCGTTTTAATTACTCGTCCGAGCGTTAGAGCGCCTCCGCTTACTTGATAAAAGCCCATCTCAAGAATGAAGGGTTCATTTTACAGCGTTGCAAGGTGCGCAAATTGTCACTCATTTTCTGTGCGTACCATCTGCGTACCTTCGAAAGGTCGCAGATCCCTGCAAAAAATAGCTTCGTAGGTGCGGTAGTTCTTCGTTGGTGTCATTCGCACCACTTATGCCTTAGCCGACGGGGAGCAATGTACTTGGAATTTAGGTGCCGTATTCAATTTTCATATTCACATTTCTTCTATATTCAGAATTACACAAGCCGAGCAGTTATTGGGTCGTACGCGTATCAGTAAACGAACCAACTTTAATACGCTGAACCGCTTTATAAATAATATGTAGAGATACCAAAAAACTACTTTAATTCATGTGTACACATTGGAAATGTCTAGCTATCTATGAGTTGAGGAGTATTCGCTTCAAGCGAGTGTCTACCTGTTCCAAACTAAGTAGATTAAGTAATCTTTTTTATTGCTTAGCCGAAAAAATTGCCTGCGCTATTAATACATATATCAAAAATACTATCCCACAGGTTACGACGTATCCAGTTTGTGATGTGGTCAATATCGCGAAAAACAGGTTGATAAACAAAGCAACTATAAAGAAAACAAATGACAGAATACGCACGTTTACGCCTATTCGCACTTCACTAAAGGTTATTCCAATCGCGCCAGTAAGCGTAGAAGCAAGAAAGATAAATGCACCAATTCCAATCGCTCCCTTCATCGTATTGCTGTCAAGGGCGACTAAGCCATAGGTCAGTAACGCTCCAATTAGTAAGGCAATCAAACAATTTAGCGAATTAATTTTCATTATTATTGCCCTCAGGTATAAACAGCGGTGGAGCCAGCGCAACTAGTCTAAGAACATCTGGCAAATTCTCTGCTGTTTGCCACTTACTCATACCTGGACGCCAAACATAACTATTCTTTGTAACCTTATTCTCGTTAATCAGGCGAGATAATTCTGGCGCCGAAAAAGGACCAGCGTTTTTTCCATCCAAGATGACATGGTAGTGATGCTGAGTCTCAAGTTGAGCAGTCTGCGCGCCCGCAATATGAGTATTGTTCAAGGCTTGGTTCATTGAGTTAGTCATTTGCTTGGCAACAGCTACCCCTAATCCAAACTCTACAAGTCGATTAATTGAGAAAAAATTATCATCGTTCATCTTTGTGCTCCTTTCATTTCAAGCTGCGGGTGGTGGTGGTGGTGGTGGTGGACGCACTGCTGCAAGTATCTCAGCAAGATCCGGTAAATTACCAGCCATATTCCAGTTTTCCATACCAGGCTTCCATACGTGGGTGGACGCCACTAGTTGCCCATTTCTCGCCATCTCCTGCAACTGAGCGAAGCCGAACGGTCCCGTACTTTGTCCATTAACACTGACGTTATACTGTACCTGTGGAGGTGGGGGGGGCTGTTGGATTGGTTGACCTGCCATGTTCATCATATTCGCCATTTGTCCGCCCATAGCTCCACCAACGGCCATACCAGTCATCATCCCGACTGGATTAAAGGCTCCACTTCCACCACCCAAGTTCATAGTGCCCATCTCGCCAAGATTATTGGCCGCTGCAGTCAATACTTGCGTTTGTTGATTAATTTGATGTGCAGCCAGGTGCTGAGTCTCTGTTTGTAGTGCTTGGAATTTTTCAGTTGCTTCGCGTTGAATACGTAGCGTCTCACTTAAGTTGACTGCGTTAATTTCCTGAGTTTGATCCAGGTTACGAAGATTGATTTCATTTTGTTTTTGACGAGTCGCTATTTCGAGGTCTGCTGTAATGCTACGCAGTTGTTGGTATTCCTCAGTGGTCTTGTCGACTTCAATTGTTGCCAAATCAAAACGAACCAATTCCACACCAAAGTCATCACGAAATGCCTTTGCAATGCGTGGCTCAATCAAGTCGTTGACCTCGAGTAGTTTTCGCTCGATTTGTAATACAGGAATACCGTGATCAGCCGGTGCGTTACTAATGATTCCCTTGACATATTTCAGTAATGCATCTCGTACTAGAACGCGAAACTCTTGTAAATCGAAATTGATTAATCTGTGAAGCTTGATAAAAGCGCGATAGTCCGTTAATTTGAATTTGATAGAACCACGAGCAGCCATACGCACTGGAAAATCCAAAAAACGATTATCAAATACATCGAAGTAAGGCACGCCGAACGGCATGTCTTGCTGACCTTGCAAATTTATGAAATAAACTTCAGCCTGAAAAGGTGACTGCCCGGCATAGGCGAGGCCTAATATATTTGAAATAATCGGGAAATTTGATGTTTTTATAGTGTCATCAAACGGTCCCTCAATAAAGTCTTGATTCGTACCGTCTTTTTGTTTGTAAACAAAAACGGCGACTTCACCGTCTTTGACACGCAGACTGCTACCCCAACGAATCGCATTTTCTTTGTTAGTGCTGTTGGCGCCTCCACTTGGGCGCCATTTCCAAATAAGGTAATTTTCCTCATCGCAACGAATGACATCTAACATGCCACCCTCGCTCTTTTTTCCAAAGATACCCATCTATTCCCCTTCTAGATATTCGTTATCGCACTAGTTGTACTTACCATTTTTTTTCAAGTGCTTTTGCTTTTTCCTTGTCGGCTGCGATTCGCGCAATTTCTGCAACTTTACGTTCGGTAGCCTGTTTTTCTTCGGAAATTCGGTTAGCTTCCGCCATTTTTTCAGCTGAAATACGATCAGCTTCCGCAGATTTTTCTGCTGCTTCAGTATCGATGGCTTTTTGAACTAACACAGTCAATTCATTACGCTTAACATCCCACGCAGACCGGGCCTGTTGACTGTCATTGTTTTTACAAGCCGCATCCGGAAGATCCCAATGTACTTTGCTTACCATGGCGAGTGCTTCTGAATAGCGTTTACCTTGATAGACTTGGGTAATACTTTCAATAAGTTTTTCTAGTCGCGACTTTTCTGTCTGAGCACTCAATGTATATTGTTCTTCGCACTGTTGCTGCTTGCGCTGCTCCATTTGTGAGTTCACGAAACCAATGAGTGCTAACACAACAGCACCACCAGCCAGAACAACGAATAATGGATTACGCCTTGCTTTAATTTGCAAGGTGTCAGCAACTGTACTGCTTAAACTCTTTTCTATCCGATCGAATTCGGCCAGTGCATTTGCGTCATTTTTATAGGCATGCTTTGCACGATTCAATACTTCCATGAATTTACTACGCCAGTCTTCGATGTTTGGATCTGGCTGTACGCTTTGAACAATTTTTGGCTGAATAAAAAACATTAGTTGCTGCAGATCCTCCCTTGAATTGGGTACCGGAAAATCTCGGATCACTCGCGCACGTTTGTCGATAATGGCTTTTTCTCTGTTTTTTCCTTTAATTCCCTTGGCATCGATTTCTTGTTCAATCTCTTCAAAGCGTGCTACCAGTGAGGTAATTGAGCGATTGGCATCAACGTCGGTAAATTCATGGCCGCACGCTTCACAAGCGGAAGCAAAAGCACCTAATTGTGCCCCGCAGCTAGGGCATTTATTAACTGTTCCTTTTTTTTGAAAGGTAGGTGTATCTGAAGATTGGTTCATGTCGAATATCCTGGTATTACAGGGAGATGAGTAGAAATAACAATGTGCCATTTGACCATCGAAGAATGGTCGAATGGCACATTCATTGTTTTACAGCACGCTAGTCGCGTCGGCAGGGAGAGCGATTTTATTTTCCTTAGCGAAATCGATTGTTCGCTTCAGGGTATCTTTTAAACCAGTGATTGAATTTGGCAACGATTTGATAACATACGAAGCAGCACCAGCTGAAGATCCAATGGATGTAATGCTTGGCTTGAAATTCTTCACATCATTGGCCATACCCGTATAAGATTTGATACCTTTAACAAGGTCAACCACTCCAGCAACATAGAGTTTTTTACTATCTGCACTCATAGTAACTTTTTTTGCACCCATAGCTTCTTCAAGTGCTTTACTGCTGTCCGTTTGCACTTTTGCAGCATCTTCAAGTCCTGATGCAGTAGCACCCTGGGTCAGGTTCTTTGCAGCGAGTTCTTCTCGTTCTGCTTGCTCTTTCAAGCCCATAGCTTTGAGTAAGTTTACATCTGCACTCATTACGTGCTGAGTACCACCAACATAACTCTGGACAAGTGTCTCTGCTGAAACACTGTTACTACTATTACTACTACCACCGAGGACATTTCCCAGTCCGCCAAATTGTGCGAACGACGGAGTAGTGAGTGTAGTGATAGCCAAACACAGAACTGTTCCAATAAACTTCTTACTCATATTTGATTCTCCTACCGACTAAAAAAATTAGATATATCCCGTCAGCATAAAAACATATCCATAAATATCTATGAAGATACTAGGTGCGTTTATTGGATACCCGATGCATTGAGTCGACTGATAATTTCACGAGTTGCTATCAAAGCCGCATCCTTTAATCCCTTGTCACGTGCCACAATATTTTCTGCCGCGATACCATAAACTTGGGTCAATGGCACGGATGCCACTTCACGGGGCATTGTATTGCTGAGGTCTAACACACGACCAGTTACATTCACAGCCACGCGAGCCATACCGGTAGCAGGATCTTTTCCTGGCGTACCTACGTCAAGTGTTGCAATTACAAGTAGCGGAATTTGGGCCTTTTTAAGCGTCGTAACAATTGAACGCATAGTTGACGGAAGTAAGTCATTGCCTGAAGAGAAGTCTTTATTAATTGATTTAAAATCCTTATCCCCGATAGAGTAGGCAGGATCAACTACTATAAAACCACCTTGAGAAAATAAACTTGTAATAGATGTGGCAACATTAGTAATTGGTAGGAGGCGATAAGCAAGTTCATCGGTTTTCTGGGTGGAGCTTCCACCAGTTTCAACTTGAATTGCTGCCTTTTGTGTTCCACTTTTAGTTGATGCTGTAGACTCCACCTCTGCCGCTGCGCGTTTGAATAAGCGAGCGTCATACGATGTGGCGCTAGCAAGCTCCCGCCCCACAAATATATAAACCAATTGAGATTTAGCGGCTTGATTTGCTTTGCTGACATTGCTAGAACTACGCAATGTATTCCGAAGTTTTGCGACATTCAAATCTACGCGCACGGCTACTGAATATTTGTGCAAACTTGCCTGATCTTGTTCATTAATAACCGTCGTATTAAGGATGAATTTATCAAGATTTTCCTGAACCTTAGCTTCAATGTTTTCAAAATTCTGCGATTCAGCCTCGCCATTTTCTGCAAAATAGCGCTCTACTGCTGCAAGCTGTGCTTTTACATAGGCCTTATCTTTAACATCTTGCTGCAGTGTCCCGCTATACGAGAGGGTGCCGACTCCTTTTACTTGAACAACCTGCGCTTGTGCTAATAGCGTACTCATTAGCAAGATAGCCAATATCATTATTTTTTTCATTTACAGTTCCTCAGCGTTTCTCTGGCAGATGCCATTTGTGGTTCGATTGGTTTGACAGATGCGGCAGTTTCCAACCACTTAGAACCTGGTTGTTTCAAAGCATCTGAAAATTTGGTGAATAAGCCACGAATGGCATCTTGATATGCTGCAAAATCATCGCTATTGGTCTGACCAGTTGGTAAAACTGCGGCTTCGCCATTCTTTATATCCGTCGCAATGAACGACGTATTCAACTGAGGCTCTAAAAAATTTAGGCTCATATAAGCGCCGTACACATAAGTAGAGCTGACGTTTGTTTCTGCGGTTTTTATCTTTGCAAATTTATTTAGTTTAAGATCGAATACATAATCGCCTTCACTCAACTTCAACTTGATATCGGCTCCATTCTCTAAGCGCATGGACATTACGCCACCTATCGCATGTCCAATGTTATTCGGTAACATGGATATCCCTAGTCTGGATGCTAATATTGACCCAAGAGAATCAGCAAGCATTGCTTGAATTGCATCTGGGTTGGCACGCAATGATTCGGGAAATAGAGCCAACGCTTCTGGGCTAATTTCACTTTTCCGGATCTGTACCGTGTGATGACCTTCATGTGGAGGTGTTGCCTGCTCTAGGCACTTGGCGAATTGTGTAATCAATCCTTTCGTATCTGGTCTACGAATCAGATTATCTACAAAGCCTGAAATTCGTTCACTAGATGGCTGGATTGGGGTTGCATCGAATAGGACTACACTTATAGGACAACTGCGAACAATAACTTGACTTTTGTAATCAAAAATAAGAGTGTCGCCTCTTAAATTAACAAAGGTTTTGTAATAGTTTCCATAGTTTTCAATTGCTACGGTCTCACCCGTCAAAACTAACACTGCCATCAAAGCGCGATCATTTGCCAAGGTCATGCTTGACCCAGGTTTAAACTCATACTCAAGATTTTTGATTTTGTTCGCTTGGTCAACAACTAGGCGTGAAAACGTATTTGCGCCATCTTCTTTTTTTTGTTGATCTCTAAACTGTTTGAAAGTGTATGGAAATCTCTCAGAAGCACTCTGAAAATCACCCGAAAAAGCGAACCCTGCAATTGAGACTTCGATCGCGTAAGCTGGTAAAGTGCAATAAGATAAAATAATTAAAACACCAATTATTTTTAAAAATACCAATTTATAGTGACGCAAAAACACTTCTCCTTTAACTATAAATAGATTGCTATCGTTGAATTTATGTAACTCTCTTAACGTAGTTTAATTAGTAAAATATATTTAAGCAACAAAATGTAAATACATTTGCATAACAAATTAAATTTATATCAATGGAACTTAAAATACTAATTGCCTATGTCTAAAGGTATGACATGCTCAATTGAGCGGCCTCCAAAAATTAGTCATATAAAGATGCCGAGTCGGCTTATCAGCAGTCAACATGAAAAAGCGATTTACTTAAATACAAATCATCGGGATGTTAAGGATGTGGAATTTCGATAGGACACTAGCTTGAATTGAGATGGACGCAATCAAAAACTGACAAAGTTGATGATTGGTACTCAGTACTTTCAGATCTAGATGCGGTGATTTAACGACATACCTGGCATAGATATAAAGAAGTTCAATTTTTGAACTAGACAACTGAATTGGGAGGGGAGACCGAATATTGAGCGGAACCTATTGATTTATATAGGTTTCCGCCCAATTTCAACAGGCCATTTCAGAGTTCGTATTTTGTAGCGATGAACTGGGCCTTTGTTCAGCTTTTGAACCGGAAAATTCAGTTTCCAGTGCATTTTTTGAAGCGGTGGATGCTTTTTTCTGTACAGGCGATTTTTTTTTCGATTGCTTTTGAATACCCTCTGCTTTTAACTTATTACACCCATCAGTTACGGCTTGCACTGCTTCGCTTAATGTCTTATATGCTTTGTAATCATGGGTGGCCTTTACCGCCTGTATGCCGTGCTTTGGTATATCAAGCACCGGTAAATCAGTAAACCTATAAAGCGAACATACGCGAGTACCCTGCTTGAGTCCACCAGCCCTCGTTACTGCAATGAATCCCAACGAACGCAATTCGTAAAGCGATTTAGACAAGGTAGCAGGTGACTTCCAGCCCCTATGCTTCAAATCTGAGAACGCTGCACTAATATTTCCATTATTACACCCGTAATACGACACTCTCAGATCAATCAGCAAAGTTTTTCCCTTTGAACTCAGTACACGATAAGCCGGTGAATTTAATAGATCGTGGTACAGCGAGATAAATCGACCAGATTGTCCATTGTTTTTCATCTGCTTAGCCATGATCCCCCCCCACCAATATCAGTTGGAAAGACCAGAAATTCATGATTGGCTATTTCTGTAACGATTTTCTATGAACGCTTCAATTTCGGAAGCATTCCAAACCGTTACCGATTCGCCCAACTTAAATGGCTTTGGAAATTTACCGTCACGAACCCAACGCCATATTGTCGCTGGGCTCACAGGAAGCTTACCGGGCTTATTTGCTGTGGTTGCTAACTCGCTGAGTCTGATAATTCGTTGTGACATGAGATACCCTTTAAAAATACGCCGTAGCGCGAAGGGTTGAACTATGCAATTTATACTTACCCATGTGTCCAAATTCGGAATTCAAAAAACCGAATTCGTTTTTACGCTTACTTCATGCGCGATTCAAGTGCCAATGGAATTGCCTTTAATACCTTGATTATGGTGTCATCTGTAATAGGAGCTCCGAACTCTTCCGTGAGTCGGGAAATATTTTTTGCCGCACCCCTAGCATTTACATCTAATCCTGCATAATCCCCCAACACAGCAATCAAGGTAAGTAGAGTGTTTTTTTCATTTGTACTCAAAGGCTTTGGTTCTGGCGGCTTTCGTTTTTGAGGAATTATCAGTTCATCACCACGAATATTAAGAGTCATTGGTGCATTTTTTATAAACTTATAAACAGATCCAATATTGTTATCAACAAGCCACTTATGCATCACTCGACGAGAAAGCTTTTGTCTTGGAAAGATACTCGCTCCACAAGATGTCAGCCAATTTGATAACTTTATTTCCTCAGGACTCAAAGGCCTTACATAATCAATTTTCCTCAATACATTATCGAAGTCTGAACTTGAAGCGCCTTGAAGCGGTTGATGCTTAATTGGGAAAATCCCAAGATAACCCTCGACCAAATGGCGAAATTCATCGCTTAATAACTCAAAAATTAACGGTTCTCGGACGGATTCAACTCTACCAATGATGCACTCAGAATAATAAGCATGCGCACTCTCAAAAGCTTGCTCCATTAAATTATAAGTATCTTCTGGCAATCCTTTCTTTTTCGCCAAGTCTGATTCCGGGTCAATCCCATTAATTAGAAATGCAACCTCAACTGGTGAAAACGATTGTTTCGTGTCCCAATATGCAAAAATTTCACTCATGCTTTTACAAAAAAATTATCCACTATAAGAACGACAAATTTTATTGAGCATTCTCAAAAAAGCCATTCATACAACTATCGAAAATACATACAAATAGAGTTAACGACCTATGTAATGCAACTGCCTAACAATGCAATACGACATCAAGTTAGGGTCATCGGCTATTAAATTCATGCCCCTTCAATTTATCCAAATAATCGGCCCACCGCTGCATCATTTCTCGGCGCGCAGGTAGATGAGCTGTCCTGTTATATGCCCGTCCATTTGGATCTTTGACCGCATGTGCTAATTGATGCTCGATCAAATCAACCCTCTCACCTAGAACCTCATCCATAATGGTTCTGGCCATCGCCCTGAAACCGTGGCCAGTCATCTCCTCTTTTGAGTATCCCAATCCTCTAAGTGCGGCATTAATCGTGTTTTCACTCATGCAGCGATCACCAGTTCGAATGCTTGGAAATACATATTTTCCATCTCCCGTTATCAAATGCATGCCTTGTAAAATTTCTACGGCTTGCATTGAAAGAGGAACGAGATGATCAAGCCCCATTTTCATCTTCGCACCGGGTATTCGCCATTCAGCAAGTTCCAAGTTGATTTCCGACCACTCCGCTGACCGCAGCTCACCTGGCCTGACAAAAACCAATGGCGCAAGACGTAGCGCAGCTTTGGCATAGGGGTGACCAGAGTAGGAATATATGGCGCGCATTAATTTGGCGACTTCGGATGGCTCTATTATCGCTGCATAATTAGTACTTTTAGCGACTGTTAGTGCACCTCGTAAATCAGCAGTAATATCTCGCTCAGCCAAACCAGCTGCAACCGCAAAACGCATTACCTGCCCACACACCTGCTTAATGCGATGCGCCGAGTCAATCGC
>Ga0187843_10002938_pt1 | contig 10111 bp, 13 predicted proteins | sample SpaLakP09_SKY_43_FD_134516 | JGI IMG/M metagenome (GOLD analysis project Ga0187843, IMG submission 134516) | Oligotrophic lake water microbial communities from Sparkling Lake, Wisconsin, USA - SP09_SKY_43 | ecosystem: Environmental > Aquatic > Freshwater > Lake | place: USA: Sparkling Lake...
CTTCCCCAAGCCGGGTAATTAGCGAGTCGAGCTCGCGGCGTGTCTCAATTGGAGGGATGTCATCGTCATTGATTGAGATAACCCACAGAATCGGGAGGACCATCTGCATGAAGACAGTATTTTTAGCCGTCTTCTCGCCCAGAGCTTCAACGATCTGGTATTGGCGCAGCACATGCGGCTTTTTCAAGCCAATCGTCATATTTCCAGCAACAACGAATTCAACTTCGTTGGCTGCCTTGATGATTTCGTCAGAAGGCTTAATTGTGATTTTGGGAGATTTTGTGTTCGACATGGTTTCTTTGTCCTGTAAATAAAAAACCCGCTTAGGGCGGGTCAGTTCAGTAACGATGGTTGGATTTTCGATTCCAATTCTGAGCGTTCTTGCTCCAGCATCGGAATTTCCCGTTTTCGCCTCAGCATCAATGTGAGCCAAAGGAAGCCCGTACTTGAGAATTCACCTCTTTTGCCACTAATGCCTGCATTTGCCGCCAAAGATTCATATCTCGGTTGCGCAGCGCATCCCGCATAGCGAAAAACTCATGAACAAGATTCGCTTTGAAATCCATGGTTTCATCGGTATTGCGCGTAAGGGTCAGCAACAACGCTGCCTGCGGCTCAGTAAGTAGCGCGTATTCGGTATTACTCCCCTGATTATTAGGTCGCGTTTGAAACGCGACTTCTCCAAATCGCTCCAATCTGGCTTTATGCCTTTTAATGAGCGCAATGATGTTCTTGTGCTGAACCTTTACACCCTTTGCAATTACTTCGGACGATGCAACAGGTTCACCGTTATCAGTCAACAGCACAAATTTTCCACTTTGAATTTCATTCATTTTTGGAACTCCAATAAAAAAGGGCGACTCCCGAAGGAATCGCCCTGCATTGAAAGTTCAAAACTCGCACCTTTCGGCACGGCATCTACCGATTTAAGCGTGTCAGGAAAAGCTGATTTACTGCGATTTTTTGCGGCGGGATGCCAGAGCTTCAAGTTTCATCTTGATCACTTTGTCGCCTTCCCGGGCTCCCAGATCAGTGACCTTGTAAGCGACTTTTTCATAGCGATACTGCGACGTGCCGCCATTAGGTTCGGAAATGGTTTCCTGAATGTAGCCCCACGGCAGATTCTGGCCGCTGTAGTAGGCGTCTTCTGCAGCAGCCCAGAAATCATCCAGTGTGCTGTCAAACCGATCGATTTCAATATCGATCTTCCAGCCGCCATGCGTGATGTTGTGCCGAGCCTCACCGTCTAGACCGATACGCTTTTCGTCTGAAGTTTGTGGCTGCGCTGTGAACTTCGTTATTGCGGCAGCAGGGATGGCGATAGGGCCATTTGCGCCGACCAGGACAACTCGGACGTCTTTGCCGAGCGATTGACCACCAATAGGCATTTGAGCCTCCAAAAGAAAAAGCCCCAGAAATGGGGCATTGGTTTTTTAAATTGCCGGGTTAGTTCTGGGCAACCGTACTGGTGCGAGCCACCTGTACAGACTGGCCGCCTTCCAGATTGACGAGGAATTTCTCGACAACCGACAGGTACTGCACTTTGACGTCCATCTGCATGTAGCCAGTGGCGATCCGTGCCGGCAGGTTGTTTGTCAGATCGCAGATGGTGGACCATGCAGCAATCTGATTTTGCTGGAACATACCAGCCATGAACGAATCAACCGTCGCTTTGGCTTTCGCACGGGTCGGATCGTCCGAACGGGTCGATTGCAGCATGCCCACATACTTGCCCATACCAGCATTGAGCGTGTAGGCAATGTAGTTGGTCATGCGGGTGTAGTTGTCGGTATTGGTGACCGCATTACTGGACGAATTGTGTCCGAAACGCGCGCCGAAATACGATCCACCCGGCACCGGATTTGCAATCACATCAATACCGGCTTGACCGAGAATCGTCAATTCAGCAGAACTGTACGGACGAGACTGGAAGCTGCGCTGTGTTGCTACGATGCCATAAAGTTGCTTATTCAGGCTGGACTGTTCAGGAGACAGATTCGACAGCAGCCCGGCGACAAAGCCTTGCGGTGAGATGATGCGAGTTTGATTATTCACCGTATCAAGAAAATAGACCCAGTCACCCAGCAGATGCTTGTATGCATAGGAATCAATACCGGCTGTGGCTTTTGCAGCTGCTGCTGTAGTTGGCGTTTCACCTGCGGGGCCAACCCCGATCATGTATGTGCCTTCAGACAGGCCGTATGCCACCTGGTTGCTGCTGGTTGTGTAATCGTCGCAGTCTACCAACACACCGATTGATGTGCCGGTACCGCGCAGTGCATACATGCCTGTACGAGTAATGCCATCGACGCCGACAAGTACTGAACCGGTGATCGTTGTTGCTCCGTCAGCGCCACCGGTAAATGTCACTGTTGCAGGGGTCAATGCAGTTGTTCCAGCGCCTGCTGCTGCCACTGCTAATTGAGATGGGCCACGCGCGACAGATATGCCGTTGTTGATAGCGTTAGCCATATTTACCCACAACGCATTCCCAGAGCCTGCGATGTTGTCGAACACTTCCGGAGTTTGACCAGGTAATGACAAGGTAATACGTGATGTATTTACCTGACTACCAGTCGATAATGTTGCTTGCAATGAGTTACCGAGCGTGCCAGTGTATTTAGCAGTCAAAGTCAGGCACGTGGTCTGTACAGTCACTGTTGCCGCCAGATCAGTGCCGTCCGTGACGCGCACAGCACGCATGTTCGCCGCGCCTTGCAATACTGCCGCAGCTACTGCGGTTCCCATATCATATTTGCGCGGCATAATCGCACCGAAGTTACGCGCATAGTCAGCCATCGAACCTAGTACCACCGGAGAATTGACCGGTCCCCATTGTGCGGTACCGACGAAGCCCAAAATGTTAGTTGGGATGCCATTCAGCAGTGCCACACTTGGTGGCACGATCTGAACGTAAAGATCAGGAACAATCAGCGCAGTCGTATTGATCTGGCCTTGTTGAACTACCGGCATAGAAGCCTCCTAGAAATAAAAAAAGCCACCCGTAGGCGGCTCTCAATGATTGAGATGCGCGATTATTTCTTACGCGTTATCTGTTTTTCAGGTTCAGCTTCCACATCGGCGGTCGCTACTTTCACGACGTGAACAACGTCTTCACTTGCCAGAATCGTCTGGATTGTTTCTTTGTCGGTGATTTCATCACCTTTAGCGTAATTTGCAAAAGCCGAAGCAACAACGAGTTTCATAGATCCTCACGAATAAATAGTAGTTTGTTGACTTGATAACGGCACAGAAACATTCGTTTGCTCCGTGACAATTTGAACCAATTGAACAATGTTAGTAACGCAATATTCGACGGCGAATATCATATCGCGGCGATACATGCCAGCTTTTTGCGACCCATCGTGCTGCATGCTCGTTCTAAATCGAACGATTGCCTGAGTACCATCAGCCATCGACAAACGCACCGAGTCAGTCAGTGCCGCATCGATCGCGCTGGCAAGCGGATCCCGAGTATTAAACGAGTTTGCCCATACAGACACCTGATACAGTTTTTCCCTGCGCTGCAACACCCGAACGGACGTACCTTGCACGCCCACGCGGCCAATGATCAGACGCGCACCTGGCACGGTAATCACCGCGCCGACATTCGTTGCACCAAGCTGAGCAGGCAGCATTGCAGTTAGAGCAGTGGCAATCGATGCAGCCGTGTCAGTTGCCTGCACAGAGTAAACATACGGCTGCCCGTTGATCAGAAGCGCTGAATTCTGACCTGCCGCCCCGGTACCAGAGATCGTTACCCGGTTGCCGAGTACAGCGATCTGAATGGTCGGGGTATTCACTGAGAGCGTTTGTTGATCTGACGCAAAGCTTTCAGTAATGCGCTCGGTTGGCGTCGGCCAGACCGAAACATGCATCGTGCCAGCCTTCAAATCATTGTCCAGCTTCGGGGAAACCGGCCAGCCTTGATAAATCAGCACCGGGGGCGCCCCGGGTGCAATGGATGGCTGGGCGGTACCGTTCGGGTACACAACAGATGCGATCATCGACACCAGCGCATTTGCGACATCGGTTTGATCAGCCATTATGTGTGTTCCTCGATCGCTTGAATTCTGTAGCCCATATCGGTCAGCTCTGCGGTTTCAACCACATACCGTCGGCCAAGATCGTCAATCAGCACATCAGATGCATTAATCAGAACCGGCACAGAAGTCGGCAGCAGGATCCTATATCCACCATTTCGGGCAGATGCAGGCAGTGTCGTTCCTGCATTTTCACCCCGGCCGCCGGCAATGACTGCAGCTGGCCAGCCGGAAAGGACGGTTACCTGTGTATCAGGGCTTTCGCCACTGTAACCGACAGCACCAACCGAGGCCGTTGACGGCTCCCGAACCATGCTCATGATCCGGTTGCAGTCTATGCACACAATCGGCAGCAGCGGCTGCATGGCGGCAATAAAATAGGTCTGGGCGCCACGCACCAGATAATCGCCGCGCTGCGTAAGGCGACCGTCAAAGTCGCCAAACCATACCGGATCACCGTACAGGTTCGGCTTGGCATAATTATTATCGCCGCTGTTGAATGCGGCCTTCAGCGTCAGAATACTGCTGGTGAAGGGATTGAGTGCAGCAGTTGGCCTGAAAAGCTGGTAATCCAAACCGAGCCGGAGTGCAGCCTGCGCCCGGCCGGCGTAGATTTTTGCGTTAATTGTTGCGCCATCCATCAGACCACCATCCGCAATCCGGCATCGCCAAGGCTTGGCCCCGGCTTAATGCCCATGAACTGGCAAAGGCGGCGGCGCCAAGAATCAAACAGCCGGTCTCGGTCGGCTTGCTCGTTCTTGTTGTGCTTCCACACTGCTGCCGTATCTGTATCAAGGTTTGCCGACGTCCCCACGATGGCCGTTTCCAGCGTCTGCAGGTTTGCCAGGTAGGTTGTTCGGACAACTGCCTCCTCTTCAGGAAGCATGTTATTGATCTTGTATTCCAGCATGCCGTACTGCGTAGAAAATCGGTAACCGCTGGCCGGCAGAGCCTGAGCACCGAACATCCCGTACCCGCAGAACCGGCGAATATCGACCTTCTCCGCAGTGGTGAACATGATCAGCAGCTTTCAGGGAATTCGACCAGCGGTGCCAGCCGAGTAATCAGATCGGTGATTTGCGCCGCGTCCGTCACTACTGCGCCGACACTCCAGCTGTGAAGCTGGTTATTGTCGTCGTAGTAGCCGTAAGGCGATGCGAGTGTGACCTGCGCCGGCTGATCGGCCGGGGTGGTCTCTTTTTCGTTTTTTTTGGCTGCCATAGCAAACACTCCAAAATCGGTTATTGACAAGTCCCCCACCAGGAGGCAGGGGATTTAGGCCACTCCTGCTAACTTGCGTGCTCGATCACCACCGCACGTTTCAGGTATTGGTTACCTGCAGTCGGGATGATGTTGCTATTTGCTGTGGCGTCGGTTGGTGCAACGAAGCCGCCGATCCAGCACCAGGACTGGGCGATGATTTGTTGCAGACGATCCAGCGGGCCGCGGGTGATTTGCATCACGCCGTCGATTTCATGGACTTCGGCATTGATACCGCCCATATCGTGTGCTTTGTTGGCCAAGCCAGCAAAGTCACCTTCAACCAGCGCACCAGGCGCGCACAGGATTGGGCGACGAACCTTGATGTTGCCCAACTGCTGCACCAGCGCTTCAGTCGTCGGGATGAAGTTTGCCCCCATCAGCTGGAACACTTTGCCGGCGCGTGCTTCTGCAGAACCGTACTGGCCTTGGTACATCAGTTTGAAGTCGCCATCCGCAAACAACTGACGCATCGACACGTTATCCAGATACAGATTGAACATCTGATCCTGAATACCGGTGTTGTTGCGCAGGTTAGCAATCGCATCTTCGATAGTGCCGAGGGTCAGCACGTCGGTAGATGCCAGTGCGGTGGTAGCGGAGGTGGCGCCAGACGCAGAGCCGCCATAGTATTTACCGTTTGGACGAACCACTACTGGCGAATTCATGTGGGTAACCGTATTGGCGGCGGTACCGTCTGCGACAGTCACGTTGCCGGAGAAAGTCAGGGTACCGGAGATACCGCCGAAAGCTGCCACTGTCGACACGTTCGTGCCATCCACAGCCACGCCGGTCAGGGTGTACAGATTACCGCCGACCAGCACTTGTGCGGTGTTGGTGCCCGATACTGAGACGAACTGACCATTCGCCAGCACCGTCTGGAAGCCACGGACGTCGTCAACGTTGATCGTTGCAGCAGGTGCGCCCAAAGTGGTGCGGACGCGGGTCTGACCGCCCATATAGGCGTTATACAGCGCATTACGTGCCAGGCGATCCAGCGACTGACGCGCTTGAATACCGTTTGTCTGGGCATTTTTCAGGAACTGATTTGCGATACCGACTTGCGATGTCACAGTGTTCAGGTCGATCGTGTCCGCATACAGGTTGATACTGAGCGTGTACTGCTCGACAGTGAACGAGGACGGTGTCAGACCGTTGTCCAGGTTCGTATTGCTCGAAGCGTTCAGCGGAGTAGTGGTCGGTGCTTTCAGGCCGGTACGGGTCTTTGTGACCGTTTCACCGACATTGATTGCGACAGGCTCACGGTCAGCAACTGCGCGGTAGCCCAGCGCCGATGTCAGGCCACTATGGAACTCACGTTCCAGAAAGCCCTGTTGGATGATTGGCTGCAGAGCAGCCGGCATATTTTGAATAGGCATCTAATGCTCCAAAAGAATGAAAGTGATGTCATTCCCCTGGGCGTCTTGCCCCGATAGGACGGGTGGTGCTTGGTTATTACTTGCCTGCTACGATGGCTGCGCGTGCTGCTGCATATTCCGCGTCAGTCATTTCACTGGCTTTTTTTGCGGCCGGAGGATCTGCTGCCGGCGGTGTTGTTGTCGTAGTTGTCGATTTCTTTTCATCGAACAAATACGGCTTGGTCTCTTTGAGGCCTTTGAACAGCGCTTCAGCGCCTTCAACTGTGCCATCATCTTTGAGAGTGACCTTCGATGTATCGACGAGCTTCAGCGCGTCCAGATCGATCAGGCCGGCTACCTTGGCCTCAATGGCCAGCTTGGCATGCAGCAGTTGCTGTTTGCCTGCGTTCACCGCTTCCGCCACTTTGGCTTCGAGTTCCTTAGCAGAATTGGCGATAGCTTCTTCTGCAGTTTTCAGCTTTGCAGCTAGCTCTTGATTAAGAAGGCGATGGGATTTGTTTTCTTCCCGGAGTTCGCGAACGTATTCCAGGCTGAAGGTCTGAGGTTCAGGCTTTGTGCTGCCACCGCCACCACCAGAAGGGTCATCGGCATAAAACATGAAGCTGGAAACCAGCATTTTGACAAGATTGGTTGGGCTAAATAACAGTTTCATGCGGACTCCCCTTGGTTGTTGCGATGGTCAATTTCTTGCTGCATTTCCTTAGCTTCGGCACCGGCTTGGCCATCTCGTATGGCTTCATAGTGCTGGCTGAGATTCGAATAAATGCCCACTGAGAGCATTTCATTAGCGACAGCATGATTGACACCATGCGAACTCATCGAAATCACGCCATGTTCATCACGAACGAGCACGATGCATGCTGGTTGTTTCATCATATGGGCAACAATTCGTGAGACGTTGCCAAGATGAAGATCCGTTACTAAAGTTGTTTTTTGGTCTGACATCAGTCGTTCCCTGAAAATAAAAAACCCGCTTCTGCGAGTTTGGTGGTTGCCGGAATCGATCCGGAATTAATAATCGTAAAGCGCAATCGACAACATGCACTTCGTTGGCAGCGACGTAGCAATAGTCAGCATCACACGGATGCTGTTACCGACAGGATACAGTTGCATCAGCACTGCATTCGCTGCTGTATTCGATGTGCTGCCGCCGGTCTGGATAGAGTTTGCTGTTTTGATTGGCAAGAACACTGGCGTTGTCAGATTGGGGTCTTGACATTGCACAGTGATCGTATCTGCATTGGATGTATCTGTTCGCTTTGACGCAACAACAGTACGAACCCACTCCGGTACCAGAACATCGAAATACACCGTATCGCCAACTGCAAGACCTGCTTGAGCAAGCACGTTGTAATGTCGTTCATAACGAAGCGCCGCACGCGTTTTTGAGACTTCAAGAACGAGTGCAGCCCCGCCAAGTGACGGAGCATCAAGATTGTAAGTTGCCATGTTTAGTCTTCTGAATTTGAAAGTGGCTCTTGCTTCGATGCCACAGGAGTTACGTTTGGCGGTGGAGGATCAGCCTCAATCTGTCGGATTTCGTCCTGCGGATCCGCAATGTCATAGCCTGCAGCAATCGATTTCACTGCCGTTTCACGGGAAATCAAGGCGGCAGAACGTAGCGTATCGAGCGTTTGCGCTTGTGTCTGTTTATCGGCATACGTTGGCGCGTACCACTGCGGCCACATCAGCGACAGATCGTCGATGATCGACATCTTATGGTAAGGATTGCGCTTCTTATCGACCAGCTTGTATTTCTGTGCGGCCAATACGACCATGTTCAGCAGCGACAACAGCGCACCCTCGCCGTAGCTGATCCGCAGCTTGTCAGCCAGCCAAATCAGCGTCTGGTTCATCAATTCCATGGCTCTGCCGGACTGTGCTGAGGCCAGCTTATCGGCATTGGTGCGATTACCACCCATGCCCTCCATGGCGATTTCCCGCAAACCTTTCACCCATTCCAGTACCGCAGCGGCGCCGGTACCGTTGATCTCCAGCAGCTTTGCATCACCGTCTTGGCTGGTCACGATGGCATTTGCGGCACCTTTTACCATCTCGCCATTTTCGCCAAATGCCGGTTCTTTGATGTGCAGCGTAGGGTCAGCGGTGTATTTCAGACCCCGGCCACCTTGCGACAGCAGGTAATCGGATTCGATCTGTGTATCAACGGCTTCTGCCGGGAAGGTCGGCGCGCCGTCGACGTCATCACCGCCGGGCAGGTTCCGGATCCAGACGCCGGGCACGAAGTCGAGATCGTGGGAAGTCGTGCGTTTGGCGTCTTCGACCGGCTTTTTACCTTTCTTGGCATCTTCCAGCGACTGCGGCATATACCAGATTTCTCGCTGACTATCCCAGACGCGCCGGAACCAGAAATTCTGCTCCAGCTCATCGTCTTTGATGAAGTAACCATTTGTACGAAGTACTTTACCTTTGACTTTGTACAGCTCTGTCACAGCTGCCAGGGTGTCGGGTGCCTCCGGATCCCATGTCGGGGTAAGGTAAGCGGTATTGAAAACCTTGAAAAATACCCTGTTGTTGATCACCTGCAGCAGCACAAACACCGAGCCGACAGAGCCGCGTGTGGCAGCATCGATCATGATCTGATTCAGGCCGGCTTCCTTGATGATTTTGGTCAGCGCATCCCGGGTGGCTTCGTCTGCGCATTCAACTGCAGGGAAATGCCCCTCGGAGAACAGCAGCGATACAGAGTCATTCACCACAATCCTGCAGAGACGAGTTTTCGCGGACGGCCGACGCTGGTCTAGTGGGATGTACTCACCGATACCGTTTGTTTCCTCAGAAAACGGTGATGTCAGCGAGTCGTACATCGATCCGTCGATTACCTTTGTCAGCGCAATAATATTGGCTGTGCGCGACGGATAATCATTGTCGACCGGGTATGTCGCTTTGAGTGTTTGAAAGTCCATAATTTCTTTGAGTGAAAGCGCCCGCGCCTGTTTGCAGCAACCCTAGAGAGGACGGCCTCGTCTTCGTCGCTTTCTGCGCCGATATATCCCGTCGGTACGCTTCCGGTCTGAATAATTAACGACGCATGTGAGGTATTTGAATTTGTTTTGAAACTGTTGGCCGGACGACTGGCCATTTCCAATAAATGAAGTACCCGATTGCGTCTGGTGGGTGATCTTTTCCGCCTGCTTTATCTGGATCGCCATCCTTATCAAAAATCTGCTGCTCGAGGCATTCAGTCAAGGTCGGGCAAAGGTTAGTATTGACCTTCAGCAATCGGTTACCGTCCCCGTTGCATATGATCGTCTGCAATGAAACGACGCGATCGCGCACAAACGGGTTTGAATCTTTGGCATGCACGATAAAGCCGCCATCTTTCAGTATTTGCAGGTCAGACAGCGAGGCATTCACCGTCTTATGGCTCTTGCCGCTGGCGTCGGGATAGATATTGATTCTGTGCCC
>Ga0187843_10002940_pt1 | contig 10108 bp, 5 predicted proteins | sample SpaLakP09_SKY_43_FD_134516 | JGI IMG/M metagenome (GOLD analysis project Ga0187843, IMG submission 134516) | Oligotrophic lake water microbial communities from Sparkling Lake, Wisconsin, USA - SP09_SKY_43 | ecosystem: Environmental > Aquatic > Freshwater > Lake | place: USA: Sparkling Lake...
ATATTTGCTTTATAGGCGTTTTCCCAAGGCCGACGAAGGTTTCATGACCGAGAAGAAGATTGCCATTGTCAAAAACGAAGCCATAGGTAAAATCGCCCTCGAAATGGGGCTGCATAAGTGGGTGATATTGTCGAAACACGCCGAAGAGAAAAAGATACGCACGAATTTAAAGAAGCTGGGCTGCTTGTTTGAAGCCTTTATCGGAGCACTTTTCTTAGATTTCAATAAAGTCGTGGTCAAAGATGACGAAAATTGGTTTCAAACGATGTTTGTGACTGGTCCTGGCTTCCAAATGGCGCAAAAATTCATTGAAACCGTCTTCGAAAAACACATTGACTGGGTTGCTCTCATTCAAAATGACGATAATTATAAAAATATATTGCAAGTAAGGGTTCAAAAGGAATTCAAAGTAACGCCGCATTATTTAGAAATTGAACACGATACCGAACTAGGCTACAAAATGGGCGTATATTTGTGTTTAGGACAACAAATCTATACTTTATCGCACAGCGAATCCGTTGATATATCATACTTTAAAAATTTCAAGGCGATTCAAGATTTCGTTACCGAAAATGGTAAAGCATTTATATTTATGGGGGAGGGCCAACACAAAATCAAACGCAAGGCCGAGCAAATCGCCTGTAATGAGGCGCTCAAGTTTCTAGATATTGATGACAAATAAAACCAAAGGCAAACCCTACAAAATAATTCGTTTTCATTTGTAAAAATGTAAAAATTTATATACTTAAAGTATATAAGCAATGAATCCTTTAGCCTTATTAAAAGAAAAATTAATGATAAAACCAACTGTTGAAGATAGAGAACGAGTTGCTGTTGTTATAAAAGGAGTCAAAAAACATAGAAAACCCATTGCGACGAAGAAGGAAGAAGAGGAAGCCCCTACATTACCCTTGGGTGAACCATCGGCCAGTGCAACTGAAAAAAAGGCACCAACGGCGCCGTTGATTGTGGATGAGACGCAAAAAGGCTTCGACCGTGCCACTCTGAAAGAAAAACTGCTAGAAAATAAAAAACTGAAGGTCACCATGAAGGAGACGTTAAAGGTGTCGGAAGACAAAAAAACCAGCGCACCAATTCCTATATCCGCTCCAGCAAAAAAGATACAAAAAATAGACGTGCAAATGCCCCTGATTATTGAAGGCGATGAAGAGGAGGAAGAGGAAGAACCCGTTAAAAAGGAAGAGAGCAAATACGATGTCTTTAAAGAAACCACCGAATTCATTCCCATCAAAACGCCTGCCAAGAAGCAACGTCTTACACCCAAATTAGAAAAAGGGGTGGCCGTGTTAGGTCCTGAAACTCTGGTGGAAATCGGCGATACTGCCCTGCGAAGTCGTATGCCCAAAAAGTCGCCCCCTGTTCTTATCAAGGTGTCCAGTTATTATATGAACAATAGAGAGATTTTCGTCAACTTTATTAACTCGCTTTTCGAGCCGTATCGTAAGGAATTGGCTGAAAACACTGAAGGCATATCGTGTGATACCATTGGTAAGACCAGCACCCAGTTCAATTTATTAACCCATCAAAAAATCGTGCGTGATTACATGAATTTATATACCCCTTATCGCGGCTTGCTCTTGTATCACGGTTTAGGGTCTGGTAAATGTCACGCAAAAAATACACCAATTATGATGTCAGACGGAACAATCAAAATGGTCCAAGATATACAAGTCGGCGATTTATTAATGGGCGATGATTCAAAACCGCGTAAAGTTATGTCTTTAGCAAGAGGTAAGGATAAAATGTATGATATTATACCTATTAAAGGTGAAAAATATACTGTAAATGAAGAACATATTCTTTGTTTAAAGGCCTCTGGATTTCCAAAAATTACTGCAAATAAACACACTGCGAATACAAACTTCAATATTCAATGGATAGAAAATAATAAATTCCAATCAAAAACATTTACCTATAATAATGATGAACAAAAGGAAAAACAGCGTTTAGAAGCAGAACTCTTTTTTGATAATATAAAAAGAAATCAAAATACATGCGAAAATATATTAGAAATTTCAATTAAAAATTACTTGAACCTATCCAAAAAACTAAAAGCTTGTCTAAAGGGTTACAAAATTTCTATCGATTTTCCTGAAAAGGAAGTACCTATTGACCCATATCTAATTGGTTATTGTTTAGGAGGAAGCACATCAGATAATAAGCATATCCCATTACTTTATAAGTGTAATTCACGCAAAAATAGATTGAAATTATTAGCTGGTTTGTTGGACGGAAATGAAGCAAAAGCATTTGAATTTACACAAAAAAATGAAAAACTATTGGACGATGTTATTTATTTATCTAGAAGTTTAGGTTTTTCTTGCTATAAAAAAAGTGGTAAAATGCATACTATTTCTATAAATGGAAACGGAAACGATATTGAAGAAATACCTAGGAAACTCGGTGGTCGTGGTTTGGCTCCACCTTTGAAAAAGGTGGATAAAGACGTATTAGTAAGTGGAATAACTGTTAAATATGTAAAAGAAGACGAATATTATGGTTTTATGATTGACGAAAATTGCAGATATGTAATGGGCGATTTTACTGTAACTCATAATACGGCAACTTCGATTGCCATCGCCGAAGGCATGAAGGACTCCAAACGCGTTATCATCATGACACCTGCTTCGTTACGCGCCAATTATATCGAAGAATTAAAGAAGGCTGGTGATTTGCTCTATAAAAGAAACCAATTTTGGGAATGGATTTCCACCGTTGACAATCCACAGGCATTAACCACCATTTCCGCTTTATTGAATTTGCCACAAGAATACATTCGCCGTCACAATGGCGCCTTTTTTATAAATGTTAAAAAGCGTTCGAATTATGATGACCTGAGTGATACCAATAAAAAGGTGTTAGAAGAGCAATTAAACGAAATGATTAAACAAAAATACACGTTTATTAATTATAATGGGTTGCGTGCGCAGCGGTTGTCCGAAATGACTTCTAAATTTACGCGCAACATCTTTGATAATGCAGTGGTTATTATCGACGAAGCACACAATTTAATTAGTAGAATTGTGAATAAATTGAAGAAGGAAAAGCCCATTTCTGGTGAAGAAAAGAGGAAAAAAGATAAAAAAGGTAAAGGCGAAGGTAACGACGGTAAAGAAGGCGAAGGTAACGACGGTAAAGACGACGTAGAGGAAAGCTTGTTTGGCGAGCAGACCCCAATCAATTTGGCCACTAAATTATATTATATGTTATTGCGAGCCAAAAATTCACGCATTGTTTTATTATCTGGCACCCCAGTCATCAACTATCCCAACGAATTCGCCATTCTTTTTAATATTTTGCGCGGCTATATCAAAACATGGCGCATTCCTTTAGTGGTAAATACGAATAAAAAAATCGACCAACATAGTTTACACGAGATGTTGTTGGGCGAGAAATCCATGGATTATTTGGATTATTCCCCCTCGAGCAAAATCTTAACCATTACTAGAAATCCATTCGGCTTTAAAAATAAGATCAAAAAGGAATCTGGTTACCAAGGGGTGTCCAATATAAAAAAGGATGAACGCGGTGAATCCACCATTGATGCGGACTTTATTTCGGACGACGATTTCGAGCGGAAAATAATAAGTATTTTAAAAAGAAACGACATTGAAGTTGTTGCGCAAGGTATCGAGGTTATAAATAAAAAGGCGCTGCCAGACGATTTAAATAGTTTTTTGGCGCGCTACATTAATGACGCTGATAAGAAACTGAAAAATGAGGATGCGTTGAAGCGGCGTATATTGGGCTTATCGTCTTATTTCAGAAGCGCACAGGAGAGTTTATTGCCCAAATATAATAAACAACTAGGGGTGGATTATCATATTGTCAAAATCCCTATGAGCGACACGCAATTTAAAGTATATGAAAGTGCGCGTAAAAAGGAGCGCGAAATCGAGTCGAAACGACGACCTCCTTCGGACACCGCTGAATTGTTTAAAGAAAAATCGTCGACGTATCGTATTTTTTCGCGTTTATTTTGCAACTTTATTATACCTGATAGGCCGATTCCGGAGACTGGTGGGAAAAAGAAAAAAGGGGATGAAGGCGACGGAAAAGACGCAGTCGACGGAAAAGACGCAGTCGAAGAAGGCGACGAAGAAGACGAAGGCGACGAAGAAGACGAAGTCGACGTTTCGGAAATGGCCAAAATTATAAAAGAAGGTCTCAAAAGAGAGGCAAAACAAGACGTACAAGATGACCGCGAAGGTGAAATCGAGGGCGACGAAATCCTGGAATCCATCGGTGGGGTCAATTATAAAGAACGCCTCGACCGAGCCATTAAAAACATTGAAGAACATTCGAACGATTTTTTGACGCCAGAGGCATTGCAAACCTACAGTCCTAAATTTTTGCATATACTAGAGAATATCCAAGACAAGGACCACCAAGGATTACATTTAGTGTATACGCAATTTAGAACCGCGGAAGGTATTGGGCTCTTTAGTTTGGTGCTGGAAAAGAACGGATTCACCAGATTTAAAATCAAAAAGAACCACATGAACGTTTGGGAAATCGATATTTCGGAAGTGAATGAAGGCAAGCCCGCCTATGCCTTGTATACTGGTACCGAAACCAGCGAAGAAAAAGAAATGATTCGACATATTTACAACGGCGAATGGGACGATATTCCAGACAGCATCGGAAATGTGTTGAAATCGAAATACCGCAATAACAACATGGGCGAGGTGATTAAAGTCTTTATGATTACATCGTCTGGTTCGGAAGGTATTAACTTGCGGAATACACGGTACGTCCACATTATGGAGCCTTATTGGCATCCTGTCCGCCTAGAGCAGGTCATCGGTCGTGCCAGACGTATTTGCAGTCACAAAGATTTACCAAAAGCGCTGCAAACGGTGGAGGTCTTTGTTTATTTGATGACCTTTTCGGAGGCACAATTGAAAACCGATGATGCGATTGAATTAAAAAGAAAGGATTTGAGTAAGGCGTTGCCCAAGGTCCCCATTACCAGTGACCAATATTTATACGAAATATCGGAAATCAAGGCGAATGTTACGGCGCAACTCACGGATGCTATTAAAGAATCCGCGTTTGATTGCTATATTTATGGAAATGGTAAGTGCGTGAATTTCGGCGACCCTACCAATGATAAATTTTCTTATGTGCCTGATTTTGCAGAACAACAAAACGACGCTACTGTGCAGGCGAACAAGGTGGCGATTGAATGGACCGGTAAACCTATTACGATTAATGGGGTCGAATATGTGTATAGACGCGTGGGTAAGGATGTAATGGACTTGTATGACAAGGAAATTTATAAAAAGGCGCTGGAAGATGCGTCGATTGTGCCATTAAAGGTGGGGACATATGAGATTAATGAACGCGGAGAAAAAGTGTTGAAATTATTGGTGACGTAATGACGTCGGATTTGATTGTATAATACATTATAGAGTGGTTTATAATGTATTATAGCAGTAAGTCGGTCTAATAGCATAAAGAAATAATGGCTTCTATGAGTGCTCTCTCTTCTTCGCTTAGATTATTTATACCTTCACTTACGGATGCGACTGATTTGATATAACATAGCTCGTAGAAATTTCTAAATTTTTCCAATATTTTTGGCAATTTTTTTTCCTTGAAGATTACCATGCGTAGTCCAGTATTTCGGATACGAATATTATAATTTGTGGCAAGAATCGGTAATACGTATAGACAATGTAATAATAAAATATAGGTCACGAATTGCATTATGTGTTATATAGTATAGTGCCATTTATTTACACCTTTGAAGATTTAAGTTCGCACAAAAAGTGCTAAAAATAAAGTGCTTCAAAGTTGGGTCTTTTCATACCCGTATAAAGTTTGGTTATAGACACTCGGTAAAGCGCCTTGATTACTTGTTTCTCTACATAAATAACTTGGTCTTTCTACGTTATTTATCGCATTATCTGCTATTTTGTAGATATTTGATGAACCATTGCGGTCTCTATTCCACAACCCACAACCGCTCTTACAGCGTAGTAGTCCGTGAATTAACCGCATTTCATCGTATTTTATTTCTTTCTTTGGATTTTCTTTATTTTTCTTTGGTTTCGGTCTTGGATTTTTTCTTACTCTAAACTTTTCACATACTCCCCCATTACAATTAGAACATTTACAACTGGTTCTAAATTCATCAACCAAAAATACTTTATAATTATTTTTTCTAAACAAAGTCCGTATTCCTTTACCTAATGTTGGTTCTTTGAATTTCATTTGTTTTCTCTGTTCCCAATCTCCAATACAAATTACAACTTCTTCTGGGTTTCCAAATGCTTTTTTGAAATTACGAACCATTTTTTGCTCGTTGCGTTTGATATTGATGTATTTACCAAATTTTAACTTGCGGAATAATTCTTTACGATAAAACTGAAACAATATATGGTTTATTCTATTCTTTTCTCGTAGATATTCCTTATATTTTGTAATTTGTAATGATTTACGATTATAGTGTGATAATTCAGTTTCATATTCTATAATTGTCTTCCCTTCAATCTTATTAGTTTTCATAGCGAGAATAATATTGTTGTATTTTTTCATCTTGGTTTCTTTTCTGCGTTGGTCTTGTGAATACCGAAATACATTCGCATCTTTGGAAGCATTATCTACGCAATAAATTAAGTCGTCTTTTCCAGGGTCAATACCCACAATTGTTTTATTTTGTAAAGTTGAATAATCATCTAATTCATCAATATATAATTCTCGTGATATTCCCTTTTTCATCATAGGTAATTTCTTACCAACCAAATCAGCACGCAAAAATAATATGCTTAATCCAACGCCATCCGTAGAAACCATATGATGAAACGAATATCCAGTTTTACAAAACATTTTTCGCTCTGTTCTAAAAAAGAACTCCCATATTTTATCTTCATTCTTTTTCAATTCTCCTTTTGTCTTGTAAAACCCTTTTGTTCCGTGTTCCTTTCTCAATAATAAATTAACTAATGTAGTTGTATCTAATCGTATGTATTTTGGTGTGATTTCACTCCGTAAAGGAAAAACATTATTTACACTTTCGCCGTCGTTCTCAACTCGTTTCATCATAAAAATCATACACGGAAAATAATCCATAGGCGAACATTTCAAATCATAGTAAATACTATTTTTTTCGTATTTCTTTTTTATGGGTAATATATTCTGTTTTTGTTCTGTAATCCATTTATGATAATGAGGACTTGATTGATATGGTTTTGCATCCACATTCAGCAAATCATTTTTTATTTTGCGTAATTCGGCTCAAAGGGTTCTTACTCGTGCTTCACGCTCCTTTTGGGTTTTGCCTAATTTTCGTATCTTATCCACAATCATTTTCTTTTTCCAAATAACATTTACAAATCGCTCTACATATTCTACATAATGTAATTGTATGTTGTTCTCATACATCGTCATTACGTCTTCCTTCAAATAATCTAAAATAGTATTCATCCCAGTATAATCAATTGGGTCAGTTTGAGTAAGTGGTAAATAGTGCTGGTTAAAAAACGATATGAGTGTATCTTTCATTTCTATTGTTTCTTTATTTGCTGGTTTTCCTCTTTTTTCGGTTTTCTCACCACAAACAACTTTCATAGAGTTATTTATTAACTCTTTGCTTATGTTTGGTAATGTTTTATTGTTATTTTCATAGTAATCCAATAAATACAATTTGAGAAATTGTAAAGTATGAATAACAATCTTGTTAGATTTCACAACAGCATCATTTAGTATTTTGGTATTGATTTCGGGATGTTTCAATACACTTTTGAGCGAAGTTTTAATGGATTTGAAAAACTCTGGTGGTTTCTCTTTTGCCTTTTCCATTCTATATACTATACAAAGATATTATTTTAAGTCAATATCCCTAAATATAATAAATTAAGTCAATATCCCTAAACTTTCGTAAAAATATACATCGGCGATTTTATCCATTTTTCGTTGTTTTTGAATTGATGTTCTTTATTTTCAATTGTATATTTGGTTTTGAGAAGATGCTTAATAATTGATAACCACGGGCGTTTTCTTTTATCTGGTTCTCCAACTGCCTTCATATTGTTAAAAGCATACCATTTGCGTATTTCGGGTATTAGTTCCATAATCTGTTTTTGGACTTCTTTATTATTATCTAATTCATAAAGAGTATATGTATGTTTATTTTCCAAATCTAATATGCTAATAATTTTATCTGTAATATCATCTTGTTCTTTTTTATACAATTCGCTTTTTAATCGCATTCGCTGTTGTATAATTTACATAAATAATTTTTAAGTAAATTATAGTATATAATTTTTTAATTTCCGCTTACGAGTAGAAGGTTTTCGTTTATAAGTAATATCCTCTTGTATTCCGTAAGAATATTGAAAATAATTCTTATAATTTTCTGGTTTTACCTTATCAATTGCTTTATCAATATTATTTTTTAATCCATTAAATGTATATACATCTCGGTTTTTCTTGATATATGTTTTTATCTGGTTAAAATACATTTCTACACTATTCGTAACTGGACTATACGGGATGGTAAATAAGTATTTATTTCCGCTTTTTAGTATTGCTTCTCTTACCATATATCGTTATTATGACTTCTCGCATTATCTAATATAATGAGATGGTCTTTATATTTAGGTGCTATTTGCGTTTCTATAAACTCTACCATTCGTTCCTTGGTTGTGCCTCCTTTTTCATAAAATAATTTACCAACGCATTTTGAATTATTGATAGCAACTAATAAAGTAAAACTGCGAAATACAAAATTATTATTTGTTTTGATTACACATCGCTTACCTATAAAACATCTACTATATGATGGTTTCAAATGAGAACCAATACTGGTTTCATCCAAACAAATAATCTTATCAAGTGGATATTTATGAACTTCGGTATAGAATGCTTCCATTTCTTTATTTTTGTCTGTTAGTTGCTTTCGTCGTTCTTTTGGATAATGTTGATGACGTGTTCGCTTTCTGGTTCTGTTGTTATTTCTAATAATACTACCTAAATGTTGCGGTGTAATATCAAAATCTTTATATTTACGTTTCATATCAAATAAAAGTTCATCCATCGTAAGTTGTTCGTTTTTATCAACAATATTTAATGCTGTCTTAACTTGTTCTTGATTTATCTTATAAGATACTGGTTTTCTTATTTTTCTGGTAAGGATTTTAGTAGTTTTATATCTATCAATCCATCCTTTTAATGTGCTTTTCTTACAATCAAATATTTTACAAACTTTATCCATACTATCATTTTGTTTCAAATAATATTTAACCGCGCCTAATTTATAATCATCACTTTTATATTTTTTCATATAATAAAATAAGAAAAAATACTCATATCTTGTGCGAACTTAAATCTTCAAAGGTGTATTTTGTTTTAGTAAATCTATTATTATATCCATTTTTTGGTTTAGATGGGCGATTTCTTTCTCTAAATGGGTGAGCCTCTGGTCATTGGTATTATATGGCTCGTTGTTGACCTTTTTTAATTTTTTGAATATATTTTCTTCTTGTTCGTCTTTTATGCCGAGGTTTATAATGTCGTTTATAAGGTCCCATGTCACGGTTTTCTTGGGTGAAGTCGGTTCTTCTTCTATATTTAAAAATTTAAATCGTTTTTGGTTGGATGGGGTCGGATTTGCTTCTGCGGATGTTGGGGGCATAAATTTTTCCGTTTTGATGGAGGTTTCTTGGGGTTTTAACCAGTTGTTATTTGAACTATTATGGTTGTTATTGTTGAATTCTAAATGACTGCGATTGATTTGCTCCACTTCATAGTTTCTTTTGGCGGTCATTTCCTTAATCATTTTATCCATTTCGGAAATAGGCGTCTCTTCATAGGGGTCGGCAAACACTGGCACTTCTGGAAGAGGGAGCGTCATTGAATTTGTAAATTCTTCTTGCATCTTGCCGAGGTCTTTTTCGAATTGCGATTTGCGGTCATTTTGTATTTCTTCATAGGTAATGAGCTCTTTGACAGGCGCGTCTTCGTATATTTTTATTTTATTGTGCTTTTGATTGGCAAAATTGTTTTTGATATAATTTAATATGAGAACAATGTATTTTTTATTCATTTCAACCAAATTAGTTGTCTTGGTTTTCTCGTTTTC
>Ga0187843_10002942_pt1 | contig 10102 bp, 8 predicted proteins | sample SpaLakP09_SKY_43_FD_134516 | JGI IMG/M metagenome (GOLD analysis project Ga0187843, IMG submission 134516) | Oligotrophic lake water microbial communities from Sparkling Lake, Wisconsin, USA - SP09_SKY_43 | ecosystem: Environmental > Aquatic > Freshwater > Lake | place: USA: Sparkling Lake...
AACTAGCAGAGCGAGGAGTAAAGCATGAAACACACTGATTTTGGCAGCATGGCCTGTCCTATCGCCCGTAGTCTGGGCAAAGTAGGCGAATGGTGGAGCATCCTGATCCTGCGTGATGCTTTCTATGGCCTGACCCGTTTTGATGAATTCGAAAAAAGCCTGAAGATCGCGCCCAACATGCTGACGCGCCGCCTGTCCGGCCTGGTGGAAGGCGGGCTGATGGAACGCCGCCAGTACAGCACCCGGCCGCCCCGCTTCGAGTACATCCTGACTGAAAAAGGCCGCGCCTTCAAACCTGTGCTGCTGGCCTTTATCGCCTGGGGCAACGACCATCTGGCACCGGAGGGTGCCAGCCTGCTGGTGGTGAGCCGCGAAACCGGCAAACCGGCCGATCAGGTGCTGGTCGATGCCAACAGCGGCTTGGCCATCAACGATGAAGACTATATGTTTGCACCCGGCCCGGCTGCGACGGAAGGCATGCGTAACCGCCTGATGGAAATCAGCAAAATGGCCTGAACCGGCAACTGACACTTGTAGGGAAGTGATGCGGCGCGATCCGGAAGGGAAGCGCCGCTTTTTTTTGCTCACCAGAAATGTTGCAGCTCAGTTGGCGGCAGCGAATTTGTGGAATAATGTCTAGCGCGCAAACCAGCGCAGCGGCGATGGTGCCCGACCCGGGCGCCCATAGTAAAGGAAAGCATTGAGTGAATCTGTTTGCGCGTGACGAGGAACTGGCGCAGTGGCAGGCCGCGCTGGCCGAGGCGCAAGGCGCCCAGCGCTGGCCTTTGCTGCAGCTGCTGGCCTGGCATCAGCGCCAGCGCGATCCACAGCAGGCGCGCCGGCTGTGTGCTGAACTGACTCCCTTGCTGGCGCTGCTGCCGGCGCCGCAGGCGGCGCTGGCACGCTGCCGCGTGCTGCTGATCGACGCGGAAGCGGAAGCCCTGCATGGCCGTTTGAACGCGGCACAGCTGCTGTGCCTGCAGGCCGCCAACCAGCTGGAACTGGCCACGGCCGAACTGCCGCGCGAAGCAGCGCTGGCACGTGCCGATATCGAATGGCTGCAGGTGTGGCTGGCCAATGACCGTGGCGACAGCCATGCGGCCGATCAGGCGCTGGCGCGCGCCGCCCAGGCTGCGCGCCGTGCGGGCGACGCCGTGCGCATCGACGTGATCGATGCGGCCAGCGGCATCTGCGATACTTTCAGCGACTGGCAGGCCGCGCAGCAGCGCTGGGGCCAACGCTTCGGCACCGACCTGACGGCAGTGGCGCCGATCGCGGCGGGCTGGATCAGTGATTTCTTCGGTACCTGCGCCTTCCAGCGCAGCGAATATGGGCGTGCCATTGGCCACCTGATGCTGAGTTTCGAATCGGCGCTGGCCAGCGGCCAGCTGCGCCGCGCCATCATCATCGCCACCAATATCGGCAATGGCTTCACCAGCCTGAATGCGCACGAGGCGGCGCTGGACTGGATGCAGCGCGGGCTGGATCTGGCGCGGCCTACGGGCTGGCCCCTGAGCATAGGCATGTGCCTGATGCAGACGGCTGAAACCCTGCGCCAGCTGGGCCAGCGCGAAGCGGCGCAGACCCTGCTGCGCGAAGCGCTGCACACGCTGCAGCCGCTATCCGGCTCGCGCGCGTATGCGGTGGCGCTCGAATATCAAGGCGATCTGGCACTGGATCTGGGCCATTACGAAGCGGCGCTGGACAGCTTTACCCAGCTCGCTGCGCGCGGCGATGCGCTGCGCCAGTCGGACTTCCGCAGCAGTGCGCGGCGCGGCCAGGCCCATGCCCTGTCCCACTTAGGCCGGGCCGAGGAAGCGCTGGCTGCGGCCCAGGCAGCTCTGCAGCTGGCGCGCGAACATGTCGACGCCTCGGCCCAGATTGCGGCGCTCAATGTGCTGGCCGATATTCATGCCCAGCATGCGCTGCCGGCGCCAGAACAGATGCAGGCGGCCAGCCCGGTGCTGCACTATCTGCTGCTGGCGCTGGAAGTGGCAGGCACCATCGATGGCTACACCGTTTCCGGCGCGCTGCTGGACGCCATTGCACGCGAATATGCGGCAGTCGGCAATTACGAGCGGGCCTATGCGATTTCGCTGCAGGCCGGCGCCGCGCGTGACCAGATCCACAGCCAGCAGGCCACCAACCGCGCCATCGCCATGCAGGTGCAGTACCAGACCGAACGCGCCCAGACGGAAGGCGAGCACCATCGCCAGCTGGCAGCGGCGCAAGCGGAGCGCGCTGAAGTGCTGCAGCAGACCAGTGCCACGCTGACCCACCTGAGCGCTATCGGGCAGGAGATCACCGCCCACCTCGACGCAGCAGCGGTGTTTCGCGCGCTGGACCGGCACGTGCACGGCCTGCTCGACGCTACCCACTTTTCCATTTTCCTGCTCGATGCCGACGGCGACTGGCTGACCTGTGCCTTCGGTACGGAAGAAGGCAACCAGGTGCCGGCCGTGCGCGTGGCCCTGTCCGATCCGCAGGCCAATACGGCGCGCTGTGTGCGTGAGCGGCGCGAGATACTGGTGGAACTGGGCGCCGCCGATCTGACGCCGAATCTGATCCCCGGCACGCTGCCGACCCAGAGCCTGCTGTTTGCGCCTCTGCACGTGGGCGAACGGGTGCTGGGCGTGATGACGGTGCAGTCGCTGCAAGCCAGTGCCTATGGCGAACGCGAACGGCTGATCTTCCGCACCCTGTGTGCCTACGGCGCGATTGCGCTCGATAACGCCAGGGCCTACCGGCAGGTGGCCGCGACGCTGAAGGCGCTGAGCGCGACCCAGGAACAGCTGCTGGAAAAGAATCTGGAACTGGAGCGGGCCTACAAGGCGCTGGAAGAAGTCAGCCTGACCGACCAGCTGACGGGGCTGCGCAACCGCCGTTTCTTCCTGCAGAATGTGGATGCCGATGTGGCGCTCAGTTTGCGCGCGCACGACGCCGGCCAGCACCGCGAACTGACTATCTGCGACCTGACGGCGGCTAAGGATCTGGTGTTCTTCATGGTCGACATCGACCACTTCAAGGAAGTCAATGACCGTTACGGCCATGCTGCCGGTGATGCGATACTGGTGCAGATGCGCGAGCGCCTGCGCGAAGTGTTCCGTGAATCCGATTATGTGATCCGCTGGGGCGGCGAAGAGTTTCTGGTGCTGGCGCGCGCTACCTACCGCGACGAAGCCCATGTGGTGGCCGAGCGTATGCGCCGTGCCGTGGCCGAACGCGAATTCATACTGCCCGACGGCGCCACGCTGGCGAAAACCTGTTCGATCGGGTTTGCCTGCTTCCCCTTCATGCCGGAGCAGCCGCGTTTGCTGTCGTGGTCGCAGGTGGTGGAGCTGGCCGATCAGGGCCTGTACATCGCCAAGCGTTCGGGCCGCAATGCGTGGGCGGCGCTGTACAGCACCGCTGCCACCCGCAGCGAAGGGGTGTTCCCGCGCATGATGCAGCAGCTGGAGCAGGCTGTCACGGCGGGCGAAGTGCGGCTGGTGACGAATCTGGCCGGCCCGCTTAATCTGGTTGGCGAGCGCCGCCGCACCGGCCTGTCGAGCGATCTGGAAACCTGAGCGGAGTGCCGCCTCACGCACCCTGCAAAACCCGAACTAGCTATTTCATCATGACTGAATCTCTTACCCGCTGCCGCTGGGCCAATCCGGCCAATCCCCTGTACCTGGCCTATCACGACGAGGAATGGGGCGTTCCCTGCCATGACGAGCGGCGTTTGTTCGAAATGCTGAATCTGGAGGGCGCGCAGGCGGGCCTGAGCTGGGAAACCATACTCAATAAGCGCGCCAGCTTCCGCGCCGCGTTTGATAAATGGGATGCGGAGAAGATCGCTGCCTATGATGCCGACAAGGTGGCGCAGCTGCTGGCCAACCCCAGCATCGTGCGCAACCGTCTGAAAGTGGCGGCAGCCATTACCAATGCGCAGGCCTATCTGCGCCTGCGTGCCAGTGGCACCACGCTCGATGCATGGCTGTGGGCTTATGTCGGCGGCCAGCCGCTGGCGCCGGAGCCGGGGCCACGTCCCGCCAAGACGGCGCTGTCGGACCGGATATCCAAAGACCTGAGCAAGCTGGGTTTCAAATTCGTCGGCTCTACCATTGTGTACGCCTACATGCAGGGCATAGGCATGGTGAACGATCATGATCCGGCCTGTTTCTGCCGCCACCAGCCATGAGCGCCGCCGCTACTGCTGCAGGCCGTCTGGTCATACTTGATACCGGCTTTGAAGATGGCGCACGCTTCATGGCCGCATGGCGCGGGCTGGCGCCGCAGCAATCGCTGTTCTATCTGGCAGTGACGGCGCAGGTGCCGCCAGCCAGCAGCATCGCCGATGCGCAGCTGCGCGCTTTATGGCCACTGGATTTGCCGGGCTTTCACCGCATCGTGCTCGATGACGGGCGGGTCACGCTCGATCTGCTGGTCGGAGATATCGGGCAGGTGCTGCCGGAAATCGAAGCGCGGGTAGACCGGATCTATCTGCGCGGCGCGCTGGCGCCCACGCTGGCCCGCCCGCTGGCACGGCTGGCCAAGCCCGAAGCCGAACTGCTGGCGGAGGTGTCAGACGAAGCGCCCGACGAAGCGCTGAAGCTGGCGCTGCGCAAGCAGGGCTTTGTCGAGCAGACGGATAGCACCGCCTACCGGGCGCTGTACCAGAGCCGCAAGCCGCGCCTGCCCGTGCCGCCTATGCCGGCGCTGCGCCAGGCCATCGTGATCGGCGCCGGCATTGCCGGCGCATCGGCCTGCCACCGTCTGTGTGCGGCTGGCTGGCAGGTGACGCTGATCGAACGCCATGGCGCACCGGGGCAGGAGGCGTCGGGCAATGTGGCGGGCATCTTCATGCCGCTGCTGTCCAAGGATGACAATATTCCCACCCGTCTGACCCGCGCCGCGTTTCTGTTTGGCCTGCGCGAGTGGCAGCGTCTGGGCGGGGTTGGCAAGGCGTTCGAAGGGGCGAGCTGCGGCGTGCTGCAACTGGCGCGCGATGCCGAGCACGCGCAGGTGCAGCAGGATGTCGTGGCGACCTGGAACTACCCGCCGCAATACGTGCGCTGGCTGGATGCGCAAGCTGCAGGCGCTTTGCTGGGAGGGCCCACGCCGCACGGCGGCTGGCTGTTCGGACAGGGCGGCTGGGCCCGTCCGGCTTCGCTGTGTGCAGCCCTGCTGGCGGCCTGCGGCACGCGACTGGCGCAGCGTTTCCATCAGGAGGCGCTGCGGCTGCAGCCTCAGGGCGAGCACTGGCAGGTATTCGACGCCAGCGGTGCTTTGCTGGCCGAGGCGCCTACGGTGATACTGGCCAATGGTGCCGGCGCAGTCGATATTGCGCAGGCAGCGCAGCTGCCGCTGGCGCGCCTGCGCGGACAGGTAACTCATCTGGCGCAGGAACTGGGGCCGCGGCTATCGCTGGCGGTGTGCCGCGAGGCTTATGTGACGCCGCCCAATCAGGGGGTGATCTGCGCGGGCGCCACCTATAGCAGCGACGACGAGAAGCAATTGCGCGCCAGCTGCCAGCAGGAGAATCTGGCCCGTCTGGCCGAAATCATTCCGGGTTCGGCCGTAGCGGCGCTGGCGGCCAGCGCACCGCTGGCGGGGCGGGTGGGCTTCCGCTGCGCGGCGCCGGACCGGCTGCCGCTGGTGGGGCCGTTGCCGGACTACGGCAGCAGCGGTCGGATTGAAAGACTGCGCGATGTGCCGGTGCACGCCGGCCTGTATAGCCTGCTCGGCTATGCTTCGCGCGGCATCATCTGGTCTACCCTGATGGCGGAACTGCTGGTGTCGCAACTGGAGCAGCGTCCCATGCCGCTGGAGGCTACGCTGGCCGATGCGCTGGTACCGGGACGCTTCATGCTCAAGCAGCGCCGCCGTGCTTCGCCGCAGGACGCTGAGGCTTAGAACATGGCTTGTGGCGGGCGTTGCGCGTCTGCCTCTGCGGTGCTGGTGGCCGCCAAGCCGAGCAGCTATAATCGAAGAGCTGGCCACGGCCATGACTCTTTTCCTTGTACCGCGCCGTCCATGGAGGCACTGACGATGGATGAACACGAAGCGTCGCAGTATCAGGGTTCGCCGGAACTGTATATATTTCTGGCTTCCACTGCGCATGATATGAAAAACTCCATCAGCGTCCTCAGTGGCACGCTGGAGAATCTGCTGGCCGGCGCCATGGCCAGCGGCACCAGCGCCGCCGGCGAGGAAAGCCATCCCGACTACTCCCAGCTGGGGCAGATGCTGTACCAGACCCGGCGCCTCAACGACAACCTGATGCAGCTGCTGGCGCTGTACAAGGATGTGGGCAAACCCGGCTACCCGTTCGAGCCGGTGGCCAATAGCATGGAAGAACTGGTGCAGCAGGTGGCCAGCCAGGCCCGTATCCTGCTACAGTCGCGCGGCATTACGCTGGAACTGGACTACCCCGAAAATGCACTGTGGACGCTGGATGAAGATTTGATCATCGGCGTGCTGGTACATGCAATCAACAACGCTATCCGCTACACGCGCGACCGGCTGCGGCTGGCCATCCGCATCGATGGCGACTATCTTGAAATTCGGGTGGAAGACAACGGCAGCGGCTTCCCCGCCGTGATGCTGGAAGCGGGCGCCAGCGCCATGAAGAACCATCACAGCGCCGTCAACTTCCTCAATAACAGCAGCGGCCTGGGCCTGTATTTTTCCAGTGAGGTGGCGAAGATGCATGTGCACCGGCAGCGCCACGGCAGCATAGCGCTGGAAAATGGCGGCACACTGGGCGGCGGCTGCTTCGTACTGCGACTGCCATGACGACCCATCAACTGCTAGCCACCAACGACGTGGACTGGGCGGACAAGCGCTATCTGCTGGTGGATGATTTCGTCGGTATCCGTCAGCTGCTGCGCGAATCCCTGCGCAACCTCGGCGCCAAGCAGATCGACCAGGCGGCCAGCGGCGGCGAGGCCATGGTCCTGCTGGGCAAGCACCGCTACGACGTGGTGCTGTGCGACTACAACCTTGGCGATGGCAAGAATGGCCAGCAAGTGCTGGAAGAAGCACGGTTGCGCAATCTGCTGATGCCGAGCAGCGTGTGGCTGATGGTGTCGGCCGAGAAGAGCGTGGAGTCGGTGATGGGGGCAGCCGAGCACCAGCCCGATGCCTATGTCATCAAGCCGATTACCGAAGGCGTGCTGCTGACCCGTCTGAACCGGGTCTGGAACAAGAAGCAGATTTTCAAGGAAATCGACCACGCCTATGCCGACAAGGATTTCCTGCGCGCGGCCAAGCTGTGCGACGAGCAGATTGCCAGCAACCCGTTGCATGAAATTGAGCTGCTGCGCATGAAAGCCACGCTGCTGCTGAAAAGCGGCGAGCCGGAAAAGGCGCGCCGCGTCTATGAAAAGGTGCTGGAAGAGCGCGACTACAACTGGGCCCGCTGCGGACTGGCCAAAATCATGATGAACAACGGCGAGGTAGCAGCCTCGCAAGCCATGTTCCAGTCGGTGATGACGGCGAACCGTTTCTATATCGATGCCTACGACCAGTTGGCCACTTCCTATCTGCTGCAGGGGAATACGGAAGAAGCTTTTAATGTGCTGGAAAAAGCCACCAAGCTGTCGCCCAATTCGGTGCTGCGGCAGGTGAACTACGGGAATAGCGCGCTCAAGCTGGGGAATATTCCCGTGGCCGAAAAGGCCTTCCGCAAATGTATTTACATTGGCGAATACTCGGTGCGCAAGACGCCAGAGGCCTTCTTCGGTCTGGCCCGGGTGTGCGGGCAGAAGAACGATATCAAGGAAGCCCAGCGTCTGCTCAATGCCGCCATCCACCAGTTTGGCAGCGATCAGGTGATCCTGCGCGCCAAGATTACCGAAGGGCTGGTGTATCACGAGAGCGGCGATTACCGGCGCGCCCGCAAGTCGGGCGAAGAGCTGGAGGCCATGCTGGCGGACGAAAACAAGCAGCGCCCGAGCACGGAAACCTGCATGGAAATGGCGTCGCTGCTGTTTGCCGTCGGTGTGAAGGAGGCCGGTACTTCGCTGCTGTGTTTTGTCGCCCGCAATAACCACGACAACCTGCCCTTGCTCGATCAAGTGCAAGCCGTATTCGACAAGGCGCGCATGAGCGAAGAGGGCGCCGAACATATCAAGACGGCGCGCAAGGAAGCTACCGATATGATGAATACCGGGGTGCTGCTGTGGAAGACCGGCAAGCTGGAAGAGGCGGTGGAATGGATGCGGGTAGCGCGCAAGGCACTGCCGAACAATTTGCGCATATTGTTCAATGCAGCGCAGATCCTGATCTCGTTCATGCAGCAAAATGGACATGATGCGGCGCTGGCCGATGAAGCGGTGGCAGTGCTGATGCATGTGGATGCACTGGCGCCGGGCCAGCAGCGCTTTGCCCAGCTGATGGAACAGCTGACACAGCTGGCGCCCATGCAGGGCGTGGTGGCCGCTGCCGCAGCGAGCGAATTCGAGGCGGAAAACGGCCCTGTGCCGGAATGACGGTGGCGTGCAACAACGGCACCGCTACGCTTGTCCGCAGCAGGTCAAATGATTACACTGGAATGCCGTGCACACGGATCTGCAGCTTGATTTGCTGTCAATATTGAGGGCATATAAAGGGCATAAGCTATGCGCGATATCGCTAGGGAAGTCTATTCGAAAATGAAAATCGGCAGCGTGGCGTGGATACGCCCTGTCACTGCCAAGGGCGATACGCTGGAGACATTCCAGAGCGCTCACTCCGGCGCACAGGTGCTGGAACAGGAAGGCCTGATCGATATCGAAAAAGTGCAGCGTCAGGCCGATGGCCTGATCGATGCGATCCGCATCCAGCGGCTGGCCTGAATCCGCCTCAGGCCAGATTTCTCTGCCGACTCTACTGATTACGCTTTGCTGCTGGCCGCTTTAGGCTTGGCCGGCGCACGTTTTGCTGCTGGCTTTTTGGCGGCGCCGCTGGCCGCGGGCTTGGCTCGGGCTTTGGCCGGTGCTGCAGCTTTGGCAGCCGGCTTGGCAGCGGCTGGCGGCACGGTGCTGGCCACGGCCTGCTTGAACTGCTCCTGCAGCATATTCCACCACGCCGCCGGATTGGCCATCGGCGCGGCTGCGGTATCGGCGCCGGCAATAGGCTTGCTGGCTGCTGCGCTAGCCTCCGGGGCTGGCTTGGCGGGTTCCGCTGCCGGTTTGGCGGCTTCCTGCGCGGCAGGCTTGTCCTTGTCGGCACTGCGCGCATGGTGGAAGAAGGCCGACACATAAGGGTTGGCGTCGAAGATGGATTTGTCGCCACTGGTCGGCTGCTGTGCTGCCGAAGCCAGGCTGGCGCCTACCGATTTCAGAGTGGCGATGGTGCCACGCTGGACTTCCAGCGCCTGTATGCTCCCACGCAGCATGTTCATATTCACGCTGAGCCATGCTTCCACGGCTTTCAGATCATTGATTTTCTTGTCCAGTTCTTCCACGGACAGCGTAGGCGCCGTGAGGCCGGGTACGCTCATGCTGCCCCACAGGTTCTTGACGAAATCGAGCGTATCGTTCATGACATTGGCGCCGGGGATGTGCGGCATTTGCGGATGGGTCATCGAATTCTCCAGTGGGTTCAGCGTTTAGCGTAGCAGATTACGGCTGGGCCTTCAAAAGGTTTTGACAACATTTCAACGTGAGCGCTGGCGCGCCGAATATGCAGGGACGCGGAGGCGCCGAACACGAGGGGGCACGGAGGCGCCCAACACGCGGGGCGCGGAGGCGCCGAACACGTTAAACTAGCGCCATGAGCCTTGTTTCCTTTCTCCGTCAACGTCGCCGCCTGCTGCTGTTCTGTGTGGCCACGCTGGTGCTGCATGGTGTGGCGATAGACTGGGCTGGCAGCCATCTGGCCGGAGTGGCGCCGCGTTCGTCGCCGCTGCCTGCCTCGCTGATGACGGCGCAGCTGAAACTGAGCCTGCCAAAACATGTCGACACGCCGGAACCGGCGCAGCCACAGGCTTTGCCGGCGCGCTCGCTGCCGCCACGGTCCGTCAAGGCCGCTGCACATGCCCCTGCCATCGCCCCGCTGACACCTGCGCCAGCCGCTGAAATGCCCGCGGCGGTGGAGGCCGTGCTGGCCGATGCCGCCAGTCTGGCTACGCCAGTGC
>Ga0187843_10002947_pt1 | contig 10095 bp, 5 predicted proteins | sample SpaLakP09_SKY_43_FD_134516 | JGI IMG/M metagenome (GOLD analysis project Ga0187843, IMG submission 134516) | Oligotrophic lake water microbial communities from Sparkling Lake, Wisconsin, USA - SP09_SKY_43 | ecosystem: Environmental > Aquatic > Freshwater > Lake | place: USA: Sparkling Lake...
GATGCCGGCCTTGAACAGGTCGGTGTGCGCCAGCAGGTTGACGGCCATGAAGGCGCCGTAGCTGTGGCCGCCGATGGCCAGGCGCTTGGTGTCGACGACGTCCAGCTCCTCGGCCTTGTCGACCAGCGCGCGCGCGTTCATCGTGATCTGCTCGACGAAGCTGTCGTTGACCGTGCGGGTGTCGCCGACGATGGGCATCGTGGCGTCGCTGAGGATGACGAAGCCGTCCATTAGCAGGTGCAGAGCGCTCAAGGGCGGGAAGGCGGCGAAGCGGTTGGCCGAGCCCTTCACCTGGCCGGCGGTGTCGCTGTCGGCGAACTCCAGCGGGTAGGCCCAGACCAGGCCCGGCCGCCGCTCGCCTTCCTTATAGTCAGGCGGCAGGTAGAGCCAGAAGGACAGCTCCACGCCGTCGCTGCGCTTGAAGGCGATCAGCTCGCGGCGGATCTTGCGCAGCTGTGGCGTGGGGTCCCGGGCGCGGGTCAGCGCGCTGGTGCCGGTGCCGTCGCGCAGCAGCAAATTGGGCGGCTCGGTGGCGCTCTCGCGCTGGGTGATCATGCGGCCCCCGTCCAGCATCAGCAGCGGTTGCTCGTAGTGGTTCTCGGCCGACTGGAAGATGCGCGTGCTGCTGAGGTCTTTCAGCGAGAAGCGGTCCAGGAAGGGCCGTTCGCCCTTGGGTCCGGCGCCCGGGCCGCTCAGCAGCAGATCGCCCTGGGACGCGATCACGACCGTGCGGCCGTTGTCGTTCAGCACCCGGGTCAGCGGCGTGCCCGGCAGGCGGTAGCGCTCGCGCAGCGAGTGCTCGAAGAGCAGCCGGCTCGGGCCACCGGCCAGCGGCAGCAGCGAGCTGCGGGTGGTAGCCCGCTGGCGGTCGGTCTCGGTCAGCAGGGCATTCTGGCCATCATCCAGAAAGGCCAGTCGCACGAAACGCTGCGGCATGCGCAGCAGCTCGCGCGCCTCGCCACTGAAGGGCGGGTCCAGACGCATCAGGCGGTCTCGGTGCGGCACCTTGGCGCTCGGGTTGCCACCGTCCAGCGCCTCGACCCAGAACACCGCGGCATCGGCGTCCGGCGAGGCGAAGAAGGCGCGCAGCCCCGGTAGCACGCCATCGACCGTGACGCCACTTTTCAGCGGCATCCGGGCCAGCTCGCGCAGCAGGCGGCCGTCGCGCTGGCGCAGCTCGACGATGCGCGGGAAATCGTCCCAGTACAGGCTCAGGCTGAAGGGCCGCTGCAGGCGCTCGGTCAGCAGGTACTGGCCCTCGCCAACGATGGTGACGCTGCTGATCAGGCCCGGCGAGCCGAGCTCGCGCGAGCCACCGCTGGCCACGTCCACCAGGGTCAGGCTGGAGCGTGCGTGGTATTCGAACAGCGCCTCGTCCTGCGCATTGCGCAGCAGGTCGGCGCGGCTGCGCTCGGGCGAGACGCGGCCCTGGCTCTCCTGCACCACCGGCCCGCCGGGGAGGCGGCTCGCCGGCAGCGGGCCGCGGCGGTTGGGCACGGTGGTGACGATCAGCTCGCGGGCGTTCAGCCAGACCGGGTCACCCTGGGCAAGCACGGTGTTGAGCCGCACATGCGAGATGGGGCGAATGCGGCCCGTGCTGCTGTCGCCGACCCACAGCTCGCTGGCCTGCTCCATGCGCCGCTCCAGCAGGAAGCGCTGTCCGTCGGGCGACCACTGGAAGCTGTGGAAGGCGCCGCCCGGCGGCAGGTCGACCACGCGCTCCGGCGCATCGGGGTTCAGCAGGCTGCGCAGCTTCACGCGCTGGATCGGCGTGATTGCCTGCGGGCAGGCGCAGCCCGGGTCGAAGCGCAGGCCGGCCAGGCGCAGCACCGGCCGGGCCAGGTCCTCGATGCTGGCGAAGCGGCGCAGCTCCAGCGCGGCCAGTGTCTGGCGCTCTGGCGAGATCATGTGCCGCGGCGGGCTCGGCGCGTCGAGCAGCTCGCGGATGGCGGGGGAGGGCTGCTGGTAGCCGAAGGCGTCGGCGGCCGGTGCGCGAGCTGCTGTGATGGCCAGCAACATGCCGAGCAACAGGCGGAAGGTCATGGCATGTCTCCGAACGGCTTCTTGTGTTTGTTCTCTACGACTGGGACATCATCAACCAGGCCAGGCCGGTGAAGCTAAGGAAGGCCAGTGCCGTTGAGGCCATGATGATGCGGGCCACGCGGCCATTGTCGGCGCCATAGCGCTCGGCCAGCAGGGAGACATTGCTGGCGCTGGGCAGGGCGGCGGCGAGGGTCAGCACCAGCAGCTCGAAGCCGGTCAGCGGCAGGCCTGAGGCTTGCGCCGCGCGGCCCAGGCCGTAGACCAGGGCCGGATGCAGGGCCAGCTTGATCAGCGCCACTGGCAGCACCTGCGCGGCCGGCGTGCGGGTGTGTGCATGCAGGCCAGCCCGCCACAGCACCGCGCCGATGGTGAACAAGGCTACCGGCGAGGCCGCATCGGCCAGCATCTTGATGACGGTGTCGATGGGCCCGGGCGGGCGCAGGCCGCTCAGCGAAGCCAGCGCGCCCAGCGCAATCGCCCAGGGCAAGGGGTTGGACAGGGCGCCGCGCAATGCCTGCACGGCAGCGGCGCGGCCATTGCCGGCGTCATGCGCCCGGGCGATGGCAATGCATAGCGAGCTGGTGAAGAACAGGTCGGCCAGGATGGTGCAGATCACCGGCCCGGCCGCTGCCGTGCCGAGCAGCGCTACTAGCAGGGGCACGCCCATGAAGCCGGTGTTCGGGAAGGCGGCCACCAGCGCGCCGAAGGCGGCATTCTTCAGGTCGACCCGGTCCGAGCGCGTCACCGCGATCGTCAGGGTCACGATCAGCGCTGCCGTCGCCAGGTAGATGCCCAGCACGGTCGGGTTGAGCAACTCCAGCACGGGCGTGTTCATGCCGAAGCGGAACAGCATGCAGGGCAGGGCGAAGAACAGCACGAAGGCGTTCAGCCCTGGAATCGCCGCTTCCGCCAGCACGCCTGCCCGGGCGGCCAGGTATCCGCACAAAACCAGTGCGAAGAAGGGCAGGGTGACGGCGAGGATGGCTTGCATGAGTGGCGAGTATCGCAAGCCTGATCGTTGCCACGAACCGCGTTGCCGTGTGAGCGATTGCTCACCAGCCCCCGGTTCGCGGGGTCGCCTGCTGCGCTGCAACACAGCGCCTCCCCTACCATGGGCTTATGCGTATGCCCGAACTCGCCCTTCCGCCACCTGCTGCAGCCCCGCTGCTCGGCGGTGGTGCGGCGCTGGGCGTGTGGCGTTTGCGCCAGGCTCTGCATCGCAGCAGTGCGGGCCAGTGGTACAGCGCGCAGCACGCGCTGGCGGGCGGCCGGGCCGGGGCGGTGCTGGTGTCGCAGCGCAGCGAGCGGGCGGCCGATGTGATGCTGCGCTTTGCCGACCAGGCGGGTGAGCTCGGCCAGCTCGATCATCCCGGCATCAAGGTGCCGACCGATAGCGGCGTCACGCCCACCGGCCAGCCCTATCTGGTGCTGGACTGGGCCGCCGGCCAACCGATCATCGCCGCCTGTGCGGCCTTAAGCCTGCGCGAGCGCCTGCAATGGGTGGTGCAGCTGTGCGAAATCCTGCGCTATGCGCACCAGCAAGGCTGGCTGCTCGGCGAGGTGGATCCGGCGGCGCTGTGGCTGGATCTGGAACAAGGGCCCGAGCAAGGCCTGACCCTGATGGGCCTGGGCCTGATCCGCATGCCCGACCCGGCCGACCCCTTCGAGCGCGGCACCAGCCCGGGCGCCTTGCCCAGTGCGATGGCACCGGAGCGCCTGGCGGGCGAGCCGCCCAGCCTGGTCAGCGAGGTCTACGGTCTGGGTGCCTTGCTGTACCTGCTGGTCGATGGCCGCCTGCCGGACGAACTCGGTGACGAGATCGCCGACACCTCGCCGGCTGCCGCCTGGCCCAGCCTCAGCGTCGGCCAACGCCAGCAGCTGGACGACTTGTTGCACAGGGCCGCGGCCCCGCTGGCGGCCCTGCGCCAGCCCAGCGCCGAGGCCCTGGCCGATGAGTTGCGTGCCTGGCTGGCCGAGGCGTCACCGATTGCGGAGCCGGCAGTGATCGATGCGATGCCCTCGCCAACCGCGAGCGGCAGCACCGCGCCGCGGCGGGGCTGGCGTCTGGCGCTGATCGGCATTGCACTGGCCACCCTGGCCGCAGCCGGCCTGGTCAGCCGCCAGGCCATGCAGGCTGGCCCGGGCGCCGCGCTGGCGCAGCCCTTCAAGCGCTGACCGGTCAGACCGCCTGCGCGCCGGGCCGCCCGGCCTCGACGGTGAAGCGGGCCGCCACCTCGACCGCGCTGGCCGGATCCCAGATTTCGCGCACGCTGCGCAACTCGGCGTCCAGGCGGCCAGCCTGCAGGCTGAAGGCCATGTAGCCACGCTGGTCGCTGCGGCCGTAACGCAGATGCGGGTTGTGCGGGCGCGCGGCATCGATGCGCTCCTGCGCCAAGCCCTGGCTGCTGATCGAGGTGCCGCAGAACTCGGTCGCAATGACGGGGCTCTTTTCCTTGTCGAAGTCCAGCTTCAGGTCGGTCACGTAATTGGCGTGCACATCGCCGCCCAGCACCACAGTGTTCTTCGGTGCGCGCGCGGCCAGGTCGCGCAGCAGGCGGGTGCGCGCGACCGGGTAGCCGTCCCAGCCATCGGTCCAGTAGACGCCGGGCTTTTGCGGGTTCTGCTGCCAGTTCATCCGCGCCATCAGGGTCTGCTGGCCCAGCAAGTTCCAGGGCCGGCTGGCGTCCCAGCTTTGCGCCAGCCAGCGCTCCTGGTCGGCGCCGAGCATGCTGCGCTGCGCGTCCAGGAAGGCCGGGCAGTCGGCCAGCGGCACGGTGTTGGAGCCGGCCTTGCCCGGCTTGGGGCAAACCTGGGGGCTGCGGAACTGGCGGTCGTCCAGGGTGATCAGGCGCGCCAGTCGGCCCCAGTCGTAGCGCTCGTTAAGGCGCATCGCAGGCCCTTGTGGCCGTTGCGATTTGGCAAAAGGCATGTGCTCCCAGTAGGCCTGGGCCGCAGCGGCGCGGCGCTCGGCGAAGTCGGGTTCCAGGTTCTGCGACACATTGGCCGCCCAGTCGTTCTCGATCTCGTGGTCATCCCAGGTGATGATCCAAGGCGCGCGCGCGTGCATGGCCTGCAAATGCGGGTCGCTCTTGTACTGGGCATAGCGCTGGCGGTAGTCGGCCAGGCTGCGGCAGGCGCCGCCCTGGTGCTTGCGTGGCGCTTCGCTGTTGGCCGGGCTGGCCGATTCATAGATGTAGTCGCCCAGGAAGAGCACCACGTCGAGCTCCTGCCTGGCCATGTCGCCCCAGGCGGTGTAGAGGCCGTGGTCCCAGCGCTGGCAGGACGCGATGGCAAAGCGCAGGCGGTCCACGGCGGCATCCGGTGCCGGCGCCGTGCGCGTGCGGCCAACGCTGCAGCGCTGGCCCAAGGCGCTGAAGCGGTACCAGTACCAGCGGTCCGGGCTCAGGCCGACGGGTTCGGCATGGACGCTGTGCGCATCGGCCGCCACTGCCTGCTCGCTGCCGCTGGCCACGATGCGCTGGAAGGCCTCGTCCTCGGCCAGCTCCCAGCGTACCTCTACGGTGGGCGGCAGATCGGGCCCGGTGACGCGTGTCCACAGCACCATGCTGGTGGGCCGCGGGCAGCCGGAGGCCAGCCCCAGGGCGAAGCGATCGGTGTCGGCGGCGCGGGCGTGGCGGATGAACAGCGGTGCACTACCCAGGGCCAGAGCGGTCTGCAGCAGGCCGCGGCGGCGCAGGTCGGGATGGAGGAGCTTTTTGTCGTTCATGGCGTCCAGCATAACGAGCCTGGTATGACATTCACTCCGGCGTCTTGACCTTCCAGCGGCGGGCCAGTTCGCGCAGTTCGCCAGTCGCCCGCAGCTGGGCCAGGGCGCGGTCCAGCGCGAGGCGCAGCGCCTCGCCGGCAGCGGTGCGCGGGTAGGCGAAGTGGCCGCGCAGCAGGCCAATCGGCGGCTGCAAGGGCAGAAATTCCTCGCCTAGGCCCATCGCCGTGATCACCGGTGCGGTATTGCGCTCATTGCTGGCCAGCAATTCGACCCGGCCGCGCTGCAGCATCAGCAGCCCGGTCTCGACGTTGCGGGCGGTGCTGATGCGCAGCCGGCCTCGCGCCTGCTCCAGCGCCTCGCCGTAGGCCCAGCCCTGCACCAGTCCGACCTCGTGCCCTTCCAGTGCGGCGAAGTCGCCATGCCAAAGCGGCACCTGCCGGCGCCGCGCGTAGAAGATCAGTGCGTCTTCGTAGAAAGCCAGTTGCGAAAACAGGTAGCGGGCCTCCCGCTCGGGCGTGCGGTATGGGCCGATCAGGATGTCGGCCTTGCCATTCTCGACCATCGCCTGCGCGCGCGGCCAGGGGTATAGCTGGAAGCGGATCTGCTGGCCCTGACTGGCTGCGGCCTGCGTGAGCAGATCGACGGCCAGGCCGATCGGCGGGCCGGCTTCGGTGGCCTCGAAGACGCGTGGGAACTGTGTGCCCACGGCCAGCAACTCGCGCGCCTGCACCGGCAGGCTTAGACAGAACCCGGCCAGCCAACTCAACATGCAAAGATGGATGCGCCTCATGTGCTGCATCTTAGGCGCGCTGTCGTCATTCGAAATCGGTACCGTCCACTGGCACGATACTGGCTTGCCGAAGCGGCAGCGCAGCTAAGATGCGCCGCCATTGCCTGCCCATCCCGGGCGCGCCGGAGCCGGTATTGACATGACTGCTGTCTTGCTCCCCAACCGTGGGTCGCTGTGGGCTACCCTTTTTCTGGCGCTGGCCTGTGCCGGCCTGGGTCTGACCCTGGCCGCCCACCATCCGCTCTCCAGCCCGCTGGCCGTGTTGGCCTGGCTGATCGCCGCCGGACTCGCCGCGCGCTTCTGGACGCGCACGCCCCTGCTGCTGGCCCTGCTGCCGCTGATCGGTCTGGCCCCCTGGAGCGGCTGGATCACGTTTGAGGAACTCGACCTGCTGATCCTCGCCTGCGCCGCCGGCGGCTACGCGGCCGTGGCCTTGCGCATGGCACCGCAGGATCGGGCACCGGCCTGGCGGCAGGCGCTGGCCTACTCGCCGCTGGTGTTGTTGCTGCTGGGGCTGTTTGCGTTATCCGTGCTGCTGGCGGTGCAGCGCGGTTTTGCCGATGCGGGCGGTTTTGTCTTCGGCTGGTTCCAGGGCTATCACGAACCGATGAATAGCCTGCGCCTGGGCAAGAGCTTCTTCCTCGCGGCCCTGCTGCTGCCGCTGTGGGCGCAGGCCGGCGCGGTGCGCCCGCGCCAGTTGAGCCGGGCGCTGTTGCTCGGCATGGCGCTGGCCCTGGCCGCCACCAGCCTGGCGGCGCTGTGGGAGCGGGTCGCCTATCCGGGGCTGCTGAACTTCTCCAGCGACTACCGCAGCACGGCGCTGTTCTGGGAGATGCATGTGGGCGGCGCTGCGCTCGACGGTGTCCTGGCCCTGACGGTGCCCTTTGCCGTGCTGGGCCTGCTGCGGGCACGCACGCCGCTGCGCTTCGGTCTGATGATGGTCTTGCTGATGCTGGCGGCCTACGCCTGCTTGACGACGTTTTCGCGCGGTGTCTATCTGGCTCTGCCCTTGAGCCTGGCGCTGCTGGTGCTGCTGCGCGGCGGCCAGCGGCGGCGTGCGGCTGGGCAGGCGGGTGTCAGCATGTCGGCTCTGATGTCGGTGCCGCCGCCGGCCAAGCTGGGTGGACTCTTGCTGGCGGGCGGATTTGTGCTGGCGGCGGCAACGATGTTCGGCAGCAGCGGCTATCGGGGGATGCTGGCCTTGCTGGGGGCCTTCATGTTGCTGTTGCTGATGCCGTCCAGTCTGTGGTTGCTCGGTCGAGGGCAGCGCCTGACGGCCCTGCTCATGGGGGCGGTCCTGGCTGCCCTGCTGTCGGCCGCCTGCCTGGTCTTGTCGATGAGCGTACCCAAGTCGGCGTACATCAGCTATGTGCTGGCGTTGCTGGTGGGCTTGGGCCTGCGCTGGCGCGACAAGCCCGGCGTGGCTCAGCCGTTCTACGCCTGCCTGACGGCGGCCGCCTGGTTTTGGCTGCTCGGCTGCGTCGTCATCGTGGCTGATTACTGGGGTGGACCGCTGGCGCGCTGGGACGCTTTCCTGTCCATGTTCGGGCTGGCTTTCTTGTGGCCACTGATGCTGCTGACGCCCATGCTCTGGCCATTCAAGACCCAGGGCAGTCCTGGTTGGCGCAACCGCGGCCTCTTGTTCGGCGGCCTGTTGCTGGCCTCGTCGGTGATCGCGATACTGGGTGGCGGGTCTTACTTGAGTGGCCGAGTGTCGGGTTGGCAGGGGGATCTAGAGACCCGTCGCGTCCATTGGGAACAGGGCTTATCGATGCTCAACACGCCGCAGGAATGGCTGCTGGGCAAGGGCACCGGTCGTTTCGTGGCGAACCATTTTTTCGTTGGCCCGGCCGACCAGCACACTGGCGACTACCGGCTCGACACACAGGGCAGCCGGCCTCATCTGGTACTGACAGGTGGCAAGCACATGCTGGGCGCAGGCGAGCTTTACCGCATCACCCAGCGCATTGCTCCGCCCGAAGGGGGCACCCGGCTGTCGGTGCGTATGCGGGTGGAGAAGAAGAACGTCGTGCTGCGGGCCGAGGTTTGCGAAAAGCATCTGCTCTATGTCGCGGCCTGCATGGTCCAGCAAAAGGTTGTTGCCTCCCAGCCGGGCGAGTGGCAGACGGTAGATGTGGACTTCGGCAAGGCGCCGGCACTGGGTGGGGCCTGGTATGCGCCGCGTTTCGTCAATTTTTCGATCGCCATCGAGACGACTGGGGGCTCGGCGGATATCGGCGAACTTGCGCTCACCGATGATCGCGGCCCCATGCTGAGTAATGGCGACTTTTCGTCCGGCCTGGGGCATTGGTTCTCGTCCAGCGACCGGCATCACATGCCCTGGCACATGAAGAACCTGGGCCTGCATGTGCTGTTCGAGCAGGGCCTGCTCGGCCTGGCCCTGCTCGGCACGATGCTGCTGCTGGCGCTGTGGCGGCTGAGCGTCGGCCGCGGCCGCGAGCATGTGCTGGCGCCGGCCCTGGCGGCCAGTCTGGTCGGCTTTGTGATCGTTGGGCTGTTCGACAGCCTGGTCGACGCGCCACGCCTCGGTTTCATGTTCTACGGCCTGCTGCTTTTCAGCCTCGGCCTGCGGGCGCTGCCGGGCTCGGTAGCCGAGGCCCCAAAATAGCGGCATGGCCGAAGCCCCTTCCACTCTCAACCCCGCCCAACTGGAAGCCGTTCACCATCTGGACGGCCCCTGCCTGGTGATCGCCGGCGCCGGCTCTGGCAAGACGCGGGTGATCACGCAGAAGATCGCCCGCTTGCTGCAGGCCGGTTACAAGTCCAAGAACATCGCCGCCATCACCTTCACCAACAAGGCCTCGCAGGAGATGCGCGAGCGCGCCAAGCACCTGATCGGCGCGAGGGCAGCCAAGGACCTGGTGATCTCGACCTTCCATTCCCTGGGCGTGCGAATTTTGCGCAGCGAAGGCCCGCGGGTTGGACTGAAAGAGCAGTTCTCCATCCTCGACAGCGACGACGTGCTGGGCGTGTTGCGCGACGCCGGCGGCACGGTAGATGCGAACCAGGCTAAGAGCTGGCAATGGACGATCTCGCTGTGGAAGAACATGGGACTGGATGCCAAGCAGGCGCTGCATGCGGCGAAGGACGAGGACGAGCGTGTCGCCGCCGTCGTGATGGAGCGCTATCAGGAGCGCCTCGCCGCCTACGGAGCGGTTGACTTTCACGACCTGATCTCGCTGCCGCTGCGCCTGCTTACCGAAGACGCCGAGGCGCGCGGCAAGTGGCAGGACACCCTGCGTTACGTGCTGGTGGACGAATACCAGGACACCAACGCCGTGCAGTACGACCTGCTGAAACAACTGGTCGGCGAGCGCGCGATGTTCACCGCGGTGGGGGATGACGACCAGAGCATCTACGGCTGGCGCGGCGCGACGATCGAGAACCTCAAGCGCCTGCCGACCGACTACCCGCAGCTGAAGGTGATCCCGCTGGAGCAGAACTACCGCTCCACCGGCGCCATCCTGCGCGCCGCCAACAACGTCATCGCCGTCAATCCAAAGCTCTACGAGAA
>Ga0187843_10002948_pt1 | contig 10095 bp, 9 predicted proteins | sample SpaLakP09_SKY_43_FD_134516 | JGI IMG/M metagenome (GOLD analysis project Ga0187843, IMG submission 134516) | Oligotrophic lake water microbial communities from Sparkling Lake, Wisconsin, USA - SP09_SKY_43 | ecosystem: Environmental > Aquatic > Freshwater > Lake | place: USA: Sparkling Lake...
CCATGGCCAGGCAATATCCGCGAACTGGAGAACATTATCCATCGCGCCGTATTGCTGAGCCGCGCCGGATACATTACGCCGGCCGAACTCAATCTGCCGGGCTGGCACAATGCAGGACAGAGCATCAGTACCGCTGCGGGCCAGTCCGCGAGCAATAGCCCATATCCAGGCAGCCAGTGTGGCAACTCGCCCGAGCCCGCCGCCGCATGGCCAGCCACAGCGAACTGCGCTGAAGCCGCACCGGCCTTGCGCCCACCCCTGCAGGATGCCGAGGCAGCCTTGTTGCAGGCATGGCAGACGCTGCTGCAATCCGATCAGGCCATCGATTTCGAAGTGCTGCAGCAACAGCTGGTACTGGCCGCATGGGAACACAGCCAGCGCAATCAGGTCCGCGCCGCCAAGCGCCTCAACCTCAGCCGCAATGTGTTGCGCACTTTCCTGAAGCGGGCACAAGTCATCGACTAAGCAGCCGTTCGGCTGCACATGACAGGCAAGCCGCTAAGACAGTCCATCAGCTAATACTCGGCAAGATGCAAAAAAGCGGGTGGTCAACCAATCTGACCACCCGCTTTTCCATATGCTACCAGCCTGGCTACCTGTCGCATCAGAAGCCGTAGGCATCCGGGCTAGGCGGCGTTTTCGGCAACGGTGCGTCATAGCCGAAGCCACGGTTGCCATTCGGTCCGATCACGCCCGCCCCCGGTCCGATATGCTCGCGTTCGACATTGTTTTCGTTGCAAGAGTATTCCCCCACACCCCGACCATCGCCGCCATAATTCCACTTGCGGGTGAATTTGAACGGCACGCGATAATATTTGGGATCAATTACAGTTTCTTCCAGTTGCAGGTGGTGATAGTCGGGCCGCGACCAGCGCTCGATTACCCTGGTCTGGTCGCTGGTGGGATTGCCGTTCTCATCAAGCCAGATTTTTTCGAACGAGGAATCGCGCAGGCCGGTAGTCTCGATCACCAGCGTATCGCCCTCCCAGTAAGCCACATTGGTGCCGAAGTAAGTCTTGCTGATTGCATCTTTAGGCGGCAATGGCCGCTGTTCCGCTACTGTCGCAGAGCGATGCGTGGTGTAATGGTACAGGGTGGCGAAACGGTCAGTGGTATGCAAGATCTCGAATGGCAGGCCGCTACTGTTGTGGCGCGGAATACCACCATTGATGCAGACGGCTTCCGGATCAGGCGTATGGTTCTGCGCGTAGATCATGGCACGCTTGCCCTTCTCCGTCAGCGGCAGAATGAAGCCAGGCTGATCCTTGCCATGGTTCCCACCGGGCACACCTTTCTCGCGCACGCCCTGCCAGAAGCCGCTGAGGTCCGGCTTGCCGTCGAGCAGACGCGGTGCCGGCAGCGGCGGTCCGTTATAGATCAGGGGGCGGAACATTTCGGTCTCGGCATCAGCGTTCTCCGCCTGTTCAGGCGCACGGGTTGCGGCAGAACGGCTCTGCGCCCAGACATGGTCCACGCAGACGGACAGCAACGCGAGCAGCAAGGCACGGCGTGCAAAAGTCTTAGATTTCATCAACGTACTCATACGATTCACTTGGCCTCCGGTTTAGGCGGCAGATCCGACGGTTTAGGTTTGTTTTTGCGGTACAGCCAATAGCCGGTGCCGCGCCCATCATCTTCCACACTACCCAGCGGCCAGTCCGGCACGATCTGCTTATCCGGTCCGAAATAGCGGTTGCCATCGGCGCCTATCCGGCCCGGCCCCGGTTCCAGATGGGTGCTCACCCAGTAGGTATTCCACTCGCAGGAAAACTCCTTGAGCCCGTTCACCCTCCGGCGCCAGCACGAAGTGACGTGCATATTTGACCGGCTTGCTGTAATACTTGGGATCGGTCAGAGTGAATTCCAGATTCAGATGGTGGTAGTCGGGACGGCTCCAGCGTTCGACCACCACAGCTTCGCTGCTGATGGGATTGGCATTGTCATCAGCCCAGACCCGGCCATCGGCACTGTCCTTGTATCCTTGCGAGCGGATCACCAGCGTATCGCCGTCCCATTGGCCGATGCCATTGCCGCTGTAGCGCGGATCGGGATCAACTGGCGTCTTGCGTCCATCGAGCCAGGCCAGGCGATGCCAGCCCAGCTGGTGGAAAGTGGCAAAGCGCACGCCGTTATGCTGGATTTCAAACGGCAGCACAGCGGTCAATGCACGCGGTATGCCGGTAATGATGCAGCGCGCTTCCGGGTCCACCACTTTTTCATTGGCCGCCAGCGCAGCCTTGCCGGCCGCAGTGTAAGGCAGCTGGAACTGCGGCAGATCCTTGGCCAGGTTGCCGTCGGGCTTGCCCGCTTCGTGCAGCAATTTCCAGTAACCATTGAGAATCGGCTTGCCCTTGGCATCGCGCGGCGTGGCGACAGGCTTGCCGGTATAGTCCGTACCCAGCCAGATGGCGATGGACTGGGTAGTAATGCCATCAGGCTTGGCCTCGTCGCGGTATTGCGCACTGCCGGTCGCGGCCACTGCGGATAAAACTAAGCCAGCCGCCATATGCCGCGGTTTGATTCGATAAGACATAGCCTCCTCTTGCTGAGCTGATTGATGAAGCAGCCAATTTGCCAGCAAGCTGGTACAGCGTCCAATAAGTTTATTGCATATCCATATCATAAGTGCGCGTTTGGTTTGCGTGGTTTTTGCATGTAAGCTGTGCTCGCATTGACAGCTATTGGAGAACTCATGAACAAAAATATTTCGCGCGCAGTACTGCTGCTGGCGGCCATTGCAGCCAGTCCGCTCGTCTCGGCGCACCACTCGTTTGCGGTACTGTTCGACGCCAGCAAACCGATCCGTCTCAAGGGCACCCTGACCAAGGTGGACTGGACCAATCCGCACAGCTACTTCTACCTCGATGTGGTCGACAGCAAAGGCGTCACCTACAACTGGGCGGTAGAAGGTGCGGGGCCGGGTGCACTGTCGCGCCGCGGCTTCAAGAAGGGCGACGTCAAGATTGGCGACACGCTGGTGGTAGACGGCTATCTGGTCAAGAAGCCCGGCGTGCGCCTGATCGATGGCCGCATCGTCACCCTGCCTGATGGCCGCGTCATCAATGGCGGCACCGAAGGCGATGGCGGCCCCGGCGACATCAAGCCAGCCGAAGCGCAGAAGGACGCCAGCAGCTGATGCAACAGGAGTGAAATCCTGCCAGGCCGGCCTTCAATTGTGCCGGCCTTTTTTTATCTTGCTCCGAACCAGCCCAGTAGGTATAAGGCTCGGCAACAAATAGCGCAAATCAGCAGAATGGTAATTAGCTTAAACGTCAGTACCTCATATCATTCTGATTATTTATTCTTCGACAGCACATAACTCAGCAGACAAAATCGGGCTTTCGTCAACTAAGCAATGGAAAGCACCGAGATGAGTTCAAATAAGAGCAATCACCACAACATTCCGTTCAGCGCGCTGACGCTCGCCGTATCATGCGCCCTGATTGCGCCAGCACAGGCAGCCGATGTCAGCGAAGCTGCCAGCGTGGTCGTCGTGACCGGATCGCGCGCCGGCGGACGGACCGTTGAAAATAGTGCCTCGCCCATCGATGTACTGACACAGGAAGATCTGGCCAACAGCGGCGCCAGCAATCTGCTCGGCGCATTGACCACGCTGATTCCGTCGTTCAGCCTGCCGGGCCAGTCGCCCCAGCCTGACCTGGGCAGTATCGTGCTGGGCGTGCAGCAGCGCAATCTGTCGCCGTCTTACACGCTGGTACTCATCAACGGCAAACGGCGCAATACCACGGCGGTTGTCAACGAGAATGGCTACGCTGGTTCAGCCGCCGTCGATCTGGGTCTGATCCCCATCAGCGCCATCGACCATGTGGAAGTGCTGCGCGATGGCGCCTCCGCGCTGTATGGTTCTGCGGCGATTGCGGGCACCGTCAATGTCATCCTGAAGCGCAATGCACAGGGCGGTAATCTCGCCATCAAAGGTGGCGCTACCAGCAAAGGCGACGGCGACAATACCAGCTTCTCGGCCGATACCGGTTTTGCACTCGATGACCGCGGCTTCGTCAGTCTGTTCGCCCAGCTGAGCAAGCAGAAGCCTGCGGTGCGTAGTTCGCCGCTCAACGCCAGCTATCTGTACTACCCTGCCATCAAAGCCGACGGCTCGCTGTCCACCACACTGGGGCCGAACAATTCCCTACCGGCGGGCGCCAGCATCAACCCCAAGGAGGCGGCGCGCGACAACGCACCGTGGAAGAACAGCGGCCAGAAACTCGACGTACGCACCAGCAGTGTCGGCTACAATACTGAATATGATCTCGCCAGCGATCTGAGCGCCTACAGCTTCGGCACCTACACCGACCGGCGGGCCTACTCGGCGCAGAACTTCCGCAGCCCCTATGCCATCTACAGCAACACCCTGGCACGCAACAACGGCTGGTTCGGCTTCTATCCGGACGGCTATACCCCACAGGAATCGACCTCCGATCACCAGGCGCAGCTAGTCGCCGGGCTGCGCGGCAACTGGGCCGGCTGGAACTGGGACCTGAGCAGCAACTACGGGCGCGACAAGGTGGACGTCTACACCGTACACTCGGCCAACTATGCATTGCCCGCTTCGGCCGGACAGACCGATTTCTACATCGGCCAGAATGTCTATTCGCTCTGGACCAATACGCTGGACCTGACCCGCAGCATACCCACCAGCTGGACTGCCAAGCCGCTGAACCTTTCGCTCGGCCTGGAATACAGCCAGGAGCATAGCCAGCTCCATCCGGGCGAGCCGAATGCCTATCTGGGCGTGATCCCCGGTGACGGCGGCAGTGGCAGCGGCGGCGCCCAGTCCCTGCCCGGCTATCTGCCGCGCGACGCCGCAGACACCAAGCGCCATAGCTATTCGGCCTATGCCGGTGCCGGCAGCAATATCACCGACGCCTGGTTTGTCGACGCCGGTCTGCGCGGCGAACATTATTCCGACTTCGGCAGCAGCGGCCTGATCGGCAAGCTCTCCTCGCGCTACGACTTCAGCCCTGCCTTCGCGCTGCGCGGCACAGCCAGCAACGGCTTCCACGCACCGGCGCTGCAGACGGTTTCGTTCAGCAATACTTCGGGCCGTCCTAACGGTCTGATCTCCTCGCTGGTACGGCCTGATTCGGCAGCGGGACAGGCGCTGGGCGCCGTTCCGCTGGCGCCGGAAAAGGCCACCGGATATACCCTCGGCCTTACCGGCGATATCAGCTCGCAATTCAACTACGCGTTGGACTTCTATCAGACCGAGGTCCGGCACACGCTGGGCACCTCCGCCAGCGTTGGGCTGGATCGTACCAATAGCGACGGCCTGTTCCGCGATGCGACTGGTGCCGTGCTGAGTCCGGCCCAGCTGGCCATTCTGCAAAGCTATTTCAGCGCCGCCGGTCTGGCCATTCCTCAACCCGGCAATGGCCTGACCGCGCACTACTTTACCGATGTGGGCGATGTGCGCAGCCGTGGCCTCGACCTGACGCTGGATGGCAAACAGCGGCTGGGCACGGGCGTACTGAAGTGGAACTTCGCTGCGAATTTCAACACCAGTGCCTTCACCCGCATTTCCGGCGTACCGGCCAAGCTGCAGGGATTGCCGAATATCTCCACCCTGTCGCTGACCAATCAGCAGAACACGCTCTACCTCGCGCCACGGGATAAACAGATACTCGATCTGGCCTACAAGAGCGGTCCATATTCGATCGATGTGCGTGAGACCCGCATCGGCAAGGTACGCCGCTTCTGGACCAATGCCGACAATGCTGCTCTGGGCTTGCCTACCAGCGGCGAATGGGATGCCGGCAAGCTCTGGACCACCGACCTGACGCTGGGCTGGAATCTGGGACATGGCTTCGATGCCAAATTCGCCGTCGTCAACGTCTTCAACCAGCATGCCCGCCGCGTGCCCGAGATTTCCCGTACCAATGCCTCGAAGGCCCAGTACCAATACGCCTTCGACACTAGCGGACCGCTCGGTGCCGACCTGGGCAGCCAATATTACGCCACGCTCAATTACAAGTTCTAAACCATCGCTCAGTGCGAGCAGAGGCTGGCAGGCGCGCGCAGGCCCTGCCAGTCTCAGCATTAACCATCAAGGAGTTCTGCATGCCTTTAGGCGATTTTTTTAATCAGGTGGCCACCCTGCCCATCAGCCTGGTTCTGGGCGAGTCGCTGAATCTGTTTTCTGCGCTCGACGTGATCCACATTGTCGGTGTGCTGCTACTGGCCGGCAGCATTGCCGTGGTCGACTTGCGCCTGCTTGGTGTCATATTTTCCGACATCGGACTGGACGCGATACAGCGACAGCTTCTGCCGCTCACCATCGCAGGTGCCCTGCTGGTTTTCCCGAGCGGAATAGGTCTATTCCTGCCGCAGGCAGGCAAGATCTGGCTCAACCCGCTGCTGCAGGCCAAAGTCGCCTTGCTGCTGCTAGCGGGCTTGAATGTCGGCTACTGGCACTATAACTATTCGCGCCACGCGGAATGGAGCAGCGCCGCAGCACTGCCGTGGCAAGCCCGCCTGGCAGGCGCGTCCTCGCTGGTTTTATGGGCCGCAACCATCATTGCGGGACGGCTGATTGCTTTTTATATCTAAGGATGCCCATGTCGCTGACTACCCACCCCGCTGCCATTGAATGGCTGGCAAAGTCTACGCTAGCCCATCAATTCAACCAGGCCGATCCCTGGACCTTTGCCACGTTCATGACCATCCACCTGCTTGGTCTTGCGCTCGCCTTCGGCACCTCGCTGATACTAGATTTACGTCTGCTGGGCTGGGGCTTGCGCGCCAGTAGTCCTGCGCAGATCGCCAGAAATCTGCAGCCATACTTGCTGGCAGGGCTAGGCATCGCCCTCCTCAGCGGTGCATGGCTGTTTATTGCCGATGTACTGAAATTCTGGGCCAACCCCGTATTTCGCACCAAGCTGGTCCTGCTGATCGCTCTCAGCCTGATACAGGTCTGGCTGCTGTTCCGGGCCAAGGCCGATGGCACGCCTGTGCGATCCGTTGCTGCACTCACCCTCATCTTCTGGTTCGCAACCATTATTTCGGGCCGCCTGATCGGTCTGATCTGACATTGCTTGGTCCTTGGCTGTAGCGCTGTCGGCCAGATACCTGTCAAAATAAAGCCCGCTGCTTCCTTGCTAGCGGGCTTAGCCAATTTTCCTATGGCCGGACGTCCCCGCGGCTATCCGTACAGAGCAGCAGACTCACTCGCTGCGCTCTTCTGCCGGCAATCTCGCAGGCTCAGGGTGAGCTAAGTCTGCCTGCGTAACCTCTCCACCGTGCAAATACCGTCCCCCCTATGGAGCAACCTCATGTTCCGCAATACCCAATATCCCTGACGGGCGTGGCTGGCTACATGGCTAGGCATATGACCGGGCTAAGTCAGACAGGCCATACTGTTATCCATCCTATTTATCTGCGCAGGAACGCACCATGAAAAATTCATCCAACGGCGGCGAGACCGATACGTTCAACAAGGTACCGGCAATCACGCTGACTTTCTGGATCATAAAAGTAATGACCACCACCGTCGGTGAGACTGGTGCCGATTTTTTGGCCGTCAATGCGGGCCTGGGCCAGGGCCTGACCCGTACCATGATGGCCCTGCTGCTGGCGATAGCGCTGTTCGGGCAGCTGCGTACGCGCCGCTACACGCCGTGGCTGTACTGGCTGACAGTAGTTCTGGTCAGCGTGGTCGGTACCCAGATCACCGACCTGCTCACGGATGGGCTGGGCGTCAGCCTGTACCTGAGCACCGCGCTGTTTGCGGCATTGCTTGCGGCAATCTTCATCATCTGGCATCGCAGCGAAGGCACGCTGTCTATTCACACCATCGTGACAAACAGCCGCGAGCGGTTCTATTGGGCCGCCATACTGTGTACCTTTGCCCTCGGCACTGCCGCCGGTGACCTCGCTACCGAAGCGCTGGGTCTGGGCTTCAGCTGGGGCGCACTCGCCTTCGGCCTGTTGATCGGTCTGACTTATGCAGCCTGGCGCCTGGGTGGCAACGCCGTTCTAACTTTCTGGCTAGGCTACATTCTGACGCGTCCGTTCGGTGCTGCGCTCGGCGATCTGCTCACGCAGGCAAAAGTCTATGGCGGCCTCGGCATAGGCGCCATGTGGACCAGCGTCCTGTTTCTCACGGTAATCGTACTACTGGTCGCCTTTACACAAACAGGCCGGAGCGGATTTCTCGCCGCTCCGACCAACCAATAACCATCCATCTGAACTCAAGGAATTATCATGATGCCTCACTACCCGACCAGCCGCACCATCGCCGCAGCGCTGCTGCTGACACTGCTTTGCGCATGTTCCAAGCCTTCCGCTCCGGACACTGCAGCGACTCCGTCCACAGCAGCGCAAACAACTCCAGCGCCATCTGCGGCAAGCGCTTCCCGACTGGGCGACCTGTCCCCATTCCATGCCATCGCATCCGACGTGGCCGCCATGGTGCAGAAAGGTGATCTGGCTGGCGCCAAAGTGCGCATCAAGGACTTGGAAGTCGCCTGGGATGGCGCCGAAGCAGGCCTGAAGCCACGCGCGGCCAGCGACTGGCATGTGCTCGACAAATCGATCGACACCGCACTGGCTGCACTGCGCGCCGACACGCCCAGCCAGGCCGACAGCACAGCAGCACTGGCTGCCCTGCTGGAAACCTTCGAGACGCTGGCAGGAACCCGGCACAAGTAATGCCCCCCCAAGGGCAACCCCGGTTCAAACGCTTGAACCCAGGCTGACGACGGACAGAGGCTGCGGGCGCGCAAGCTGTGCAGCGCCGACGTCCCGGCACCAGGCATCCAGCCCGGTGCGATTTTACTGATCAATTGCACGGAATCAGGTAGGCTAGCGAGCTGGACATACCGACCTTGGCTGGAAAATGGAGAGCAAATGCGGGTTTTATTGGTAGAAGATGATCCGATGATAGGCGAGGCCATCCAGCACGCCTTGAAAGATGCGTCCTATGCTGCCGATTGGGTCAAGGATGGAGCCACCGCCCTCACTACCCTGGCCTGCCAGCACTATGACCTGATGTTGCTCGATCTTGGGCTGCCGGGCAAAGACGGGCTCGAGGTACTGTCCACCATCAGAGCCCGCGCCAACCCCGTACCACTACTCATCATTACGGCACGCGATGGCCTGCATGATTGCCTGCGCGGGCTCGATGGCGGCGCCGATGACTACGTGGCCAAGCCATTTCAGATGGCCGAATTACTGGCCAGAATGCGTGCTGTTCTCAGGCGCAAGAACGGTACGGCTACCCCCGAACTCGGTAACGGCATAGTCTCGCTCGACCCTGCTTCCAGAACAGCCCGCCTTGCTGGCCAGCCGGCCCTGCAGCTGTCCCATCGCGAATTTTCACTCCTGCATGCCCTGCTGCTGCGTCCCGGCGCAATCCTTTCGCGCAGCGAACTGGAAGATCGCATCTATGGCTGGGGCGAGGAAGTGGAAAGCAATGCGGTCGAATATCTGATACACACCTTGCGACGCAAGCTGGGCAACGACATCATCAAAAACGTCAGGGGAGTCGGATGGATGGTTTCAAAAAGAGACTGAACGAGTCCATACAGCTCAAGCTGTCCTTTACCCTGTCGCTCACCATACTGGCCGTCGCGCTGGTAGCTGGTGTATTTTCATTCCTGTCTGCACTTGACGAAGCGCACGAGCTGCAGGACGACGTGCTGCGTCAGGTGGCCCAGCTGGTAGACCGGCAGCGCCTGGCGCCAGCAGTGCCGAGCACCGACCAGCAGCTCAAAATCGTCGATGAAGAGTCACGCGTCATCATCCAGCAGTTAGGCGGTCCCACTCTAGCCCAGCCGGACCTGGCGGCACATACTGCGCTGACGCTGCCGCCATCGCTGCGCGACGGCTTGCAGACACTGGACGTCGGCGACACCAGCTACCGCGTGCTGGTCAGAACTGCGGCCACGGGACAACGCATTGCTGTTGCGCAGGAATCTAGCTTCCGCAACGAAATCGCCCGCGATGGCGCGCTGCGCACGGTGATGCCGTTTCTGGTCCTGGTGCCGGTGCTGTTATTGATCGTCGCTGATCTGGTACGCAAAATGTTCCGCCCGATCGCGGCACTCTCGCAGGAAATCGACTTGCGCGCCGGTCAGG
>Ga0187843_10002951_pt1 | contig 10089 bp, 6 predicted proteins | sample SpaLakP09_SKY_43_FD_134516 | JGI IMG/M metagenome (GOLD analysis project Ga0187843, IMG submission 134516) | Oligotrophic lake water microbial communities from Sparkling Lake, Wisconsin, USA - SP09_SKY_43 | ecosystem: Environmental > Aquatic > Freshwater > Lake | place: USA: Sparkling Lake...
CTTCGTGCAAGACCCATTCCCCGAGTTCGTTGATCAGACCGCATTGCTCGGCCAGACCGATGAACTGAATCGGCAGCACCAGGCTGCCATCGCAGCGCTCCCAACGCAGCAAGGCTTCCATGCAGGCGACTTGCGCCTTGCGCAGATCGATTTGGGGCTGGTAGAGCAGGCGCAGCTCGCCGCGCCGCAGCGCAGCGCGCAAATCATTTCTGAGTACTTGGCGCTCACCCCCCTTGCCCTTCGCCAGGCTGCCGCTGCTCGTGGCCGCGCCGGCTGGCTCGGCAATAGCTAGTTTGGCGTCATTGGCCGCGCGCGGCGTGGTGCTGGGCCGCAGGCTCTGCTCCGGCTTGCTGCTGCCGAGGTCTTCGGTCAGGCTCAGGATCTGCAACTCGCCCTCTTCAGACAGGGCCAGGCAGCCGCGCTCCCGGCAACGGCGTATGGCTCCGCTGGGCAGGCAGAGCCGGTACTCCAGCTCGAAGCATGCCGGGGCCTGCAGGGCCTGCAGCTGGGCCTGCACATGGGGCTTGTCTTGGGGGTGCAGCACGTCCAGCCAGCGCAGGCCGGGTGGCTCCAGCAGGCTCAGGCGCCATTGCCGGTGCAGTGCGGCATTGGCCCAGAGCACTTGTTGGTCCTCGGCCCGACGCAGGGTAGCGATTTCGGCGTCGCGGGCGACCAGGGTTTTAAAGAGCGGCAGGGAGCCGCGGGAAAGTGGTCGCGGCGCACGCACGCCGGCTTGCTCGGCTTGGGCGCATGGGATGAGGCCCAGAATCTTCATCCAGGCGGGGGCAGCCCGGCTGCCTGGCAGGCCTGGCAACGGGGCGTCCATGGAAAGTTCTATGCCCTTGTTCATGAGTGAATCCCCTTGCAGGATTGGCTCCTGCCGCGACCTCGGCGGCTTGAAAATCATGGGCCGAGCGCGTAGGGCTCAAGCTTCGGCGTCGCCAGGTCTGGCGGCTAGCCGACAGGTGTCGGGCGCTGGTTTGAGAGTGGGCGTGGCCGCATGCGCCGGGTCCTTGGCGACCCTGACAAGAGTCAGGTCCCAGCCCTGCTGGCCCTGCGGTATCCTCAAGCCAAGAGCCGGGCTACAGCCCGCTCCCACAGGGCGGTTGCCGAGGCGTTCCAAATGATGGCGCGGTAGCCGTCAGTCCTTTCTCAGACCATGCGAGCCACTATGTTGAAGAACGTGCTGATCGTTGAAGACCAGCAACTGGTCAGGGCTGGGATGAAGACCATGTTGCACATCACGGAGCCGCATTGCCGCATCGTTGAGGCCGGTTCCTATGAGGAAACCCTGGCCCGTCTGGCCGAGACCGAGTTCGACGTCGTTTTCTTGGACATCGATCTGAAGTCCGAAAAATCCGGGCTGGATCTGCTGGCCCATATCCGTGAGCTGGGCTTGTCGGTGCGGGTGATCATGCTGTCGGCCGTCGATGACCGCGACACCATTCTGAGTTGCATCGCGGCCGGGGCTTCGGGCTTCATCCCCAAGGGCAGCGGGGACGAAACCGTGTTTGACCGTGCCCTGACCACGGTGTTTGGTGATGGCGTGTTTCTACCGGCCTCTGTCGTGGGACATGGGACCTATTCACCGGCGCCCGGCTATGCTGCCCATGCGCCGCGTACCGCCAGCGATATCGGCGTGTCGCCGCGGCTTTGCGAGGCGCTCTACTACCTCTGTCAGGGCTTGCCCAATAAGGTGATCGCCAACCATATGGGCATCAGCGAGGGCACGATACGCAAGAACTATGTCTCGGAGTTGCTGCGCTTCTTCAAGGTGGCGCGGCGTACCGAGTTGATCATCGAAGTGGCCCGCCGCGGCATCCGCGTGCCGCCGCCGCCCACATCGGTGCCCCGCAGCGAGCCCGTGTCGGCGCGTGCGCTTTGAGCTGGCTCAATCCCGCCGTGGCGTAACGCCAACTTTCAGCGGCCAAAGCGCCTGCGGATGCGCTAGAAAAGGCTTGACGAAGTAGCCGCTCAAGCAACTAATTCGCACCATGGTGACGTTTGCGAGTCGGCCTGGTGCGAATTTCCGCGTTCAAGTCTCGGGAATGATGCAGACTGCTGCCTCGGATAACGTGCTTTTCTAGCAGTTTGACCCGGGGAGCCGGCAACCATGCCCACTTTGTTCTGGATCCAAACAGGTGCTTGTGGCGGTGATTCACTGGCCTTGCTGAGTGCCGAATCACCCAGTCTTGAGCAGTTGCTGTCTCAGCACGGCGTCGAGCTGCTGTGGCATCCCTCGCTGTCCCATGCCCCGACGCGTCGCTTCGATGAATTGATCCGGGCCATCACGGCGGGTGAGCAGCGCCTGGACATCTTGTGCGTCGAAGGCAGCATCGTCACCGCTCCGCGGGGCACGGGCATGTTTGATCGGCACAAGGACCGCGCCAAGATGGACATCGTGCGCGATCTGGCCCAGGCCGCTCAGGCCGTGGTGGCCATGGGCACTTGCGCGGCCTATGGCGGTGTACATGCGGCCCCACCCAATCCCAGTGACTGCACAGGCTTGCAGTTTGAGCGCGCAGCGCCGGGAGGTTTGCTGGGCGCAGAATGGCGCTCCAAACGCGGCCTGCCGGTGATCAATGTGGCGGGCTGTCCCGCCCATCCCCATGCCATGAGTCAGACCCTGGCCTGGCTGGCCATGGGCCTGCCAATTGCGCTGGACGCGATCAACCGGCCCAAGGCATTCTTCAGTGCCATGGTGCATCAGGGCTGCAATCGCAACGAGCATCATGAGTACGATGTCGAGGACATGCAGCCCGGCGGCGCGGGCTGCATGTTCTACAACCTGGGCTGTGAAGGGCCCATGACCCAGGCGATCTGCAACGATGATCTTTGGCAGGGGGTGAGCAGCAAGACCCGGGCCGGCGTGCCCTGTGTGGGCTGTACCGCTCCCAACTTCCCCAAGGAGGGCGCCTTGTTCGAGACCGAAAAGATTGGCGCCGTGCCGGTGCGCCTGCCCCTGGGGGTGGAGCGGCCGCGCTATATGGCCTACAAGAATCTGGCCCGCGCCGCCGTGCCTTCGCGCTTGCGCGGCGCCGACCAGCCCAAGCGCAACACCACTCAATCCGAGGAGGAATGAGGTGGCACGCATCGAACTGAATCTGGACCTGAATCGGGTGGAAGGCGATCTGGAGATCCGCCTGATGGTGGAGGATGGGGTGGTGGTGGAAGCCCGCACCGTGGGCACCATGTACCGCGGCCTGGAGCAAATTCTGATCGGCCGGGCCGCCCGCGATGCCCTGGTCATCACGCCGCGTGTCTGCGGTATTTGCAGCACCTCGCATCTCTACGCGGCCGTGCTGGCGCTGGAGCATGCCTGGGGCCTGCATCCGCCCGCCAATGCGACCCGGGTGCGCAATCTCTGTTTAGGCGCCGAGGGCTTGCAAAGCGATTTGCGCCATAGCTTTTTGTTTTTTGCGCCGGATTTCTGTGCCCCCCGCTATGTCGACCGCCCCGAGTATGCGCGGGTGCTGGCCGAGTTTGAGCCCTTTCAGGGACGCATTTACCGCGAGACCTTGGCGGCCACCCGCCGTATCGTGCGCATCGTGGCCGAATTTGGTGGGCAATGGCCGCATTCCTCCTTTATGGTGCCGGGTGGGGTCAGCATGGGGCCGGATCTGCGTCGCTTGCTGGCCTGCCGGGCCGAGCTGGATGCGGCGCGGCAATGGTTGGAACAATCCATTTTGGGGGGCGATATGGAGGCCTGGCTGGCCCTGCCTGATGCCTCTGCATTTCACGCCTGGCTTGAGCAAGGCGCGGCCGCCGACGCCGCCCTGGCCCTGCTCAACCGCTTTGCCCGCGGCCTGCAATTGCACCGTATTGGCGTGGGCAGCGGCCATCTCTTGTCTTACGGCGCCTGCTACGAGCCCGAGGCGATGGCGCGGGGTGAACGCTTGACCCGCATGAGCGGCGGCTTTTGGGATGCCGACACCGGCCGGGTACAGGCCCTGGATCAAGGTTTGATCAATGAGCATGTGCGCCACTCCTGGTACCAGCCTTACGCCGGGGGGCGCCATCCTTGGGAAGGTGAGACCGTACCCGACTACCGGCCCGATAGCGATCGATACAGCTGGGCCAAGGCGCCCCGCTATGGCGATAAAGTGGTGCAAACCGGCCCTTTGGCCGAATTGCTCCTGGGCGGTGATGCGATGTTGCAAAGCCTCTACCGTGAAGAGGGCGGCAGCGCCTGGCTGCGCCAGCTGGCCCGCTTGCGGCGCGTCGCCTACGGTCTGCAGCAGAGCCGCAGCATGCTGGATGAAATGGCCCTGCACCTGGGTGAGCCGCATTTCGAGGCGCCCAGCGGCGCGCCGGCCGAGGCCGATCCGGATGGCGATGGCTATGGCCTGGTGATGGCGGCCCGAGGCGCCCTGGGTCATTGGGTCAAGGTGCGGGAGGGCGTGATCGAGAAATACCAGATCGTCACGCCCACGGCATGGAATGCCTCGCCCCGCGACAGCCAGGGGCAGGCGGGCCATTGGGAGCAAAGCCTGCTGGGCTTGAAGCTAGGCGATAGCGAAGACACGACGGAGATCGGGCACATCATTCGCTCGCACGATCCCTGTCTGGTGTGTACCGTGCATATGATGAGTTCGGATCAGCGACTGCGTTTTTCGCCCTTCTGAAAGCCAGCCACTCATGCTTCTTGCGCAACACCCGCCGCTCAAGCGCCATATTCTTTGTCTGGGCAATGCGCTGCATGGCGACGATGGTCTGGGCCCCGCCCTGGCCCGGGCCCTGGCGGCTAGTCCCCGGGCCTTGCCCGCCGATGTGAGCGTCTTTGAGGTGGGCACCCGGGGCCTGGACGCGCTGGCCTTGTTGGAGGGCTGCAGCCGGGCTCTGTTGGTGGATGCCAGCCAAGCCCGCGGCCAAGCAGGTCGTATCTGGCAAGGCTCGGCCGCGCAGCTCTTGAGCCAATGGCAAGTCGTGCTGGGCGAAACAGCGACGGCCCATGGGGCGGGCCTGGGCTTTTTGCTGCGCGCCGCCGCCAGCCTGGGCGAGGGGCCGGATATGGAGGTCTTTCTGGTGGAAGCTCAGCAGCATCGGGCGTTTTGGCCGGCCTTATCGCCGGCGGTGGAGGCCGCCCTGCCCGAGTTGATCGCCCGCATTCAAGCGAGCTTGGAGCGGGCCGATGTCGTCTGAGCGCAGCAGCAGCGTGCAGGAGTTGCAGTGGGAGCTGGAATATCTGCGCATGGCCAATGCCGCCTTGGAAAGCCAGATGGTGGCCAATTCGGAGCAGATGGACGCCATGCTCAGCGAGCTGGAGGCGCAGCGCAACACGGCCTTGAAGTCGCGCCAGAACGAGAAAAATCTCGGCAACCATGTCAACCGCGTGCTGGACAGCGTGGGCAGCCTGCTGTTTGTGCTCGATTTGCAGGGCCGTGTCAGCTTGGCCAACAAGGTCAGCCGTGAGGCCTTGGGCATCGAGGCTGCGGCGCTGGGCAGTTTTGTGCTGGACGGCTTCTTGCATCCACAGGAACAGTCCTTGTTGCGCGAGGGTTTGCCGGAGTCCCTGCGCAACGCCGATTCACCCCTGTTCGAGCAGGTCTTGCGCGCCAACGGCTTTGAGGCCGAGTTGCGTTTTCTGCACAAGAGTGGCGAACTGCATCTCTACCAACTCCGCGGTGCCAGCCTGCATTGCCCGCGTGGCAAGCTGGAGGGCGTGGTCATCAGCGCCAACGACATCACCGCCCTGCGCAGCGCGCAGTTGGCGGCCGAGGCGGCGACGGCGGCCAAGGCCAACTTCCTGGCCAATATGAGCCACGAGATCCGCACGCCCATGAATGCCGTGCTCGGCCTCGCCCATCTTTTGAGCAAGACGGCGCTGGACAAGCGGCAGAACAACTATCTGCTAAAAATTCGCCAGTCGGCCGACCACCTGCTGGGCATCATCAACGACATCCTCGACTTCTCCAAGATCGAGGCCGGCAAGCTGAGCCTGGAGTCGGTCGATCTCTCGCTGGAAAAACTGCTCAACGACACCGCCGATCTGATGGCCGAGCGCCTGCGCGCCAAGAATCTGGAGCTGGTGTTCGACTGTGACAACGGCGTGCCCGATGGGCTGCGGGGCGACTCCCTGCGGCTCTCGCAGGTGCTGCTGAACTTCATCTCCAATGCCGTCAAGTTCACCGAGCGCGGCCAGATCGTTGTGCGGGTGAATCTGATGGAGCGCACGGAGCAAGGGCTGTTGCTGCGCTTTGGTGTGCAGGACAGCGGCATTGGCATGAGCGAGGAGCAGGTGCAGCGCATGTTCCTGCCCTTCAGCCAGGCCGACAGTTCGACCACCCGCAAGTTCGGCGGTACCGGCCTGGGCCTGGCCATCAGCAAAAACCTGGCCGAGCTGATGAAGGGCGAGGTCGGCGTGCAAAGCCAGCTGGGCCGGGGTAGTTACTTCTGGTTCACCGCCTGGCTGGGCCTGGCCGACCAGGATCGCCCCCTGCGGGGTCGCAGCCTGCCGCAATTCGAGGGCAAGAAGGCCCTGGTGGTGGACGACAACGATGTGGCCCGCTTGGCCCTGTGTCAGATGCTGCTGGAGCTGGGCTTTGTTCCGCAGGAGGCGGCGTCCGGCGATGAGGCCTTGGCCGGCCTGGAGAACCGGCGCTTGCAGCGCCCCGATCTGGTGGTGATGGACTGGCAGATGCCGGGTCTGGATGGCTTGCAGACCGCCGCCCGCCTGCGCATGCCGCCGTGGCGCCTGGAGGTGCCTATTTTGCTGGTTACCAGCTATGCGCCGGACGATCTTGCCGCCGATGCCCAGCGCTCCAATGTCAATGAAGTGTTGGCCAAACCGGTGAGCCTGACACGCTTGCGTGAGGTCTTGACCGAGTTGATGAGTGCGCGCCCGCCGCGCGTGAGCGTGGCGCCGCCCAATCCCGAGCCGCGCCCCTTGGACGTGGCGGGCATGACGGCGCATCTGCGCGGTGCCCGCATCCTGCTGGTGGAGGATAACGAGCTCAATCAGATGGTGGCGACCGAGTTGCTGCAGGAGTTTTTGTGCGAGATCGAGGTGGCGGCCAATGGCGCTCTGGCGCTGGAGATGCTGGAAGAAACCCGCGCGGGCAAACGCAGGGCCTATCACGTCGTTTTGATGGATATGCAGATGCCGGTGATGGATGGCCTCACCGCCACCTTGAAGATTCGCGCCGAGCCCTTCTTCGATCGCCTACCCATCATCGCCATGACCGCCAATGCCATGGACGAGGACAGGCAGCGTTGCGAGCGGGTGGGCATGAATGACTTTGTCAGCAAGCCCATCGAGCCCGAGGTCTTGGAGCGTGCCTTGCAGAAATGGGTGCCGGCCATGCCGCCGGTCTCGGTGGCGCCGGCGGCCGCCGCAGCCCCGCTGTCGACACCGGCCACGCCAAAGGCCGCGCCTGATGCCATGCCGCCGCAGGACGATCTGGCGCTATTGCAGAGCTGGAACGGCGTGGTGGGACTGGATGTGGCCAGCGCCCTGCCGCGCATGGGCGGCAATGCCACGAGCTATATTCGGTTCCTGCGCAAACTGGCCCAGGCCGAGGCCGATTGCACCACGCGCATCCGTGCGGCCCTGGCCGCGGGTGAGGCCGAGCAAGCCCGCCTGCATGCCCACAGCGCCAAGGGCGGCGCGGCCAATCTGGCCGTCAAGGTCCTGGCCAATGCCGCGGGCAAGATTGAGCAGTGCTTGGTCGAGGGCGATAGCGGTTCGCCGGCCTTGGAGCGGGCCATGCAGCAGTTCGACCAATGCCTGGCCGTGCTGCGCCGGACGGTGGGTGAGCTGAGGGCCTGAGTTTCGGGCCCTCGACCCTCACTCAGAAGCGGTATTCCAGTCCGAAGGTCAGCAAATTCACATCGTTACGGGTGAAGCGCAGGTACTCCAGCTTGCCGCCAAAGCGAGGCGTGAAGGCATAGGCCAGGCCCAGGCCGGCGCTGGTTTCGGTGAGCTTGTAGCCGGGCTTGATCGTCGTGCCCGTGCTCATGCTGGTGCGGCCTGTGCCGAGTCGACCGTAGAGGCTGAATCTATCGCTCAGGGGGAGGCCAGCCAGCAAGGCGACGCCGATATGGTCCTCGGGGTAGTAGCCGGGATTGTTCGCAAACAGATTGGCGAAGGGCTCGAAGCTCAGCGAGCGGCCGAAGGCCTCGACAGCGAAGTGTTCGTTGAAACGATAGCCGACATTGAAGCCCAGCGACAGGCTGGTGCCGGTCTTGTACTCGCTGGACGAACCACCCGCCCTGCCCAGGCTTGCACCGAGGTAGATGCCGGAGTCGTCCTTGGCCTCGGCCGCCCAGGCCGTGCCCGCCGAGCCGAGCAGGCCACAGGCCAGCAATCCGAGTGAGAGCGCGCTCTGCTTGAAAGTGTTCTTGTTGGACAAAACAATTTCCTCCCTGTGCCGAAGTTCAATGACCCTGGTTTGAAACAGCACTCTAGCATCGGGGCAGCGCGGGGTTTGCCGCGTCGAGGCGATGATTTCCGGCACTTTGCACCTTCGATGCTGTGTGAGGCGGCCCGTTCCCGGCCGAGCCGAGGGTCTCTACCAGGGCGGTGACTTTCGACCTTGGCGCCGCGCTCGTTCAGAATCGCGGCACCGTAAAAAACCTTCACTCCATGCTCAACTTTCAAGTTCGCAAAACACCGGGCTGCGCTCGTCATGCCCTGGCCTTGGCCGTTGCCGCCCTGCTCTTGCCGCCGAGCCTGCTTGCTCAGGAGGCGCCCCCGGCCGCCGCTGCCGCCTCGGCTGCCGCCGGAACGGCGGCCCGCCCCGCCACCGATGCACAGGAACCCAAGCCTTTTGACAAGGTCATCACCGCCGATGCCAAGTCCCAGCATGGCCTGTTCCGTCTGCACAGCGTCAAGGGCAAGCTTTACTTCGAGATCCCCAAGGCCTTGTTGGACAAGCCCTTGTTGATGGTGGCCACGGCCACGGCCGTGCCGGCCAATGTGGACCATGTGGGCAAGGCGCTGAACGAAGACGTGGTGCGCTTTGTGCAGCAGGGCAATAAGATCTATTTCCAGGCCGTCTCCTACAACTTTGCGGCCGATCCGAACCGCCCGATCGCCAGCGCCGTTGAAGCCTCGCAGCGTGACACCGTGCTGAGCAGCTTCCCCATCGAGGCCTTTGGCAAGAACGGCGCCCCGGTGATCGAGGTGAGTCGTTTGTTCAGTGGCGAGGTGGGCGATTTCTCGGCCCGCAGCATCCTCAAGGGCAGCGGCGTCGACGCTTCGCGCAGCTATGTGGAGGGCAGCCGTGCCTTCCCCACCAGCCTGCGCATCGATGCGGTGCAAACCTATGGCCTGGTCAACACGCCGCCGGTCTTGCCGCCGGGTCTGCCGCCCGGCTTTACGCTGCCGCCGCAGCCGCCCAAGAGTGCCAGCGTCAGCATCGCCTACAACATCGTGCAACTGCCCGAGCAGCCCATGCAGGCTCGGGTGATGGACGACCGGGTGGGCTTTTTCAGCATCGCCCGGGTGGATTTTGGCAGCGACGCGCATGAGAGCAAGCGCGAGCGCCTGATCACCCGCTGGCGTCTGGAGAAAAAGGACCCGACCGCCGCCCTTAGCGAGCCGGTCAAGCCCATCGTCTGGTATATCGACAAGAGCACGCCGACCGCTCTGGTGCCCTATGTGAAAAAGGGCATCGAGGCCTGGAATGTGGCCTTCGAGGCCGCCGGCTTCAAGAACGCGGTGCAGGCCCGGCCCTTCCCGAGCAAGGAGGAGGACCCCGAATTCGACCCCGCCGATGTGCGCTACAGCATCATCCGCTGGGTGCCCTCGCCCATCGCCAATGCCTATGGCCCGCACTTAAGCGACCCGCGCAGCGGCGAGATCCTCAACGCCAATATCGTGATGTATCACAACATCATGCAGCTGCAGCGCGACTGGTACATCACGCAGGCCGGTGCCGTCGACCCGCGCGCCCAGCAACTGCCGCTGCCGGACGATTTGATGGGCGATCTGGTGGGCTATGTGGTCACCCATGAGGTCGGCCATTCGCTCGGCTTTCCGCACAATATGAAGGCCAGTTCGCTCTACCCGGTGGACAAGCTGCGCGACGCCAAGTGGCTGAAGGAAATGGGCCATGTGCCCACCTTGATGGACTACAGCCGCATCAA
>Ga0187843_10002952_pt1 | contig 10087 bp, 14 predicted proteins | sample SpaLakP09_SKY_43_FD_134516 | JGI IMG/M metagenome (GOLD analysis project Ga0187843, IMG submission 134516) | Oligotrophic lake water microbial communities from Sparkling Lake, Wisconsin, USA - SP09_SKY_43 | ecosystem: Environmental > Aquatic > Freshwater > Lake | place: USA: Sparkling Lake...
ACGCTGCTCGACCAGAACGGCAGCCGTGTCGAGCTGAACTCGGATGGCGTCACCATCGACAGCGCCAAGGACATCCATGTCACGGCCAAGGGCGCCATCACGCTGGACGCCGCCGGCGGCGTCAGCATCTCGTCGCCTATGGATGTCTCGCTGACCGGCCTGAATGTGCGCTGCGCGGCCCAGGTCGGTTTCACGGCCACCGGCAGCGCGACCGCCGAGTTGTCGGCCTCAGGGCAGACCGTCGTGCGCGGCGCCCTCGTCTTGATCAACTGACGCCACCAACGCCCTGGAGCCCGCCATGCCCCTAGCCGCCCGAATCACCGACATGCACGTCTGCCCGATGGTCACGCCGGGCTTGCCGCCCATCCCGCACGTGGGCGGCCCGGTCATCGGCCCGGGCGTGCCCACCGTGCTGATCGGTGGCCTGCCGGCGGCGGTGGTGGGAGACAACGCGGTGTGTGTCGGCCCGCCCGACGTCATCGTCTCCGGCTCGGCCACGGTGCTCATCGGCGGGCGGCCGGCGGCCCGCATGGGCGACGTGACGGCGCACGGCGGTTCCGTCGTGCTGGGGCTGCCGACGGTGCTGATCGGCGGCTAGCCCGGATGTTTCACGAGGTCGGCCCTGTTTGACCTGCGACACCGATGAGCGCGACGAGCGCGCCGTTCAACACCAGATCCAATTTTGATGAGGGCCTACGCGGGCTGGCGCGGCGCCGGGCTTGCCGGCTGACCCTCAACTCCTCGCCCATGCCCCGGCATGGGCTGCGGCCGTCTCGGGCCACCCTGCGGCGCCCAGCATCCACGCCAGTCCCGCGTCCCTCGTGAAATATCCGGGCTAGGCGACTGCAGCCCCCAGCAGCCGGATCGTCCCCGCGTCCGCATCCATTTCGGCCGGCGCCCCCACCGGCACCGTCAGCTTGCGCTTGATGTGGCCGATGGCCGCACCCCTGAAGACGGGCACGTTCAGCGGCAGGAAGTAGTCGTCGAAGACCTCGTCCAGCGTCAGGCTGCCATAGCCGTCGCCCGGCTCGCACTTGGTGAAGCGGCCCAGCACGACGCCGGCCAGCTGCGCGAGCGCGCCGTTCAGCCGCAGCGTGGAGAGGCAGCGGTCGATGCGGTAGATGTACTCGTTGATGTCTTCCAGGAACAGGATGGCACCTCGGCAGTCCGGGAAGTAGGGCGTGCCGGCCAGCGAGGCGAGCACGGTCAGGTTGCCGCCGATGAGCCGACCCTGGGCGCGGCCCGGGCGGATCGTCGTGATGCGCTCCTCGCGGGCGATGAGGTCGTCCGCCGGCTTCACCACCGGGTTGCGCAGCACGGCGGCCTCGGCGTTCATCGCCACGGCCTTGAAGCTCTGCACCGAGAAGTCGTTCCATTCCGAGCCGGCCACTGGGCTGTGGAAGGTGACGAGGCCGGTCTGGCGCTGGATGGCGTTGACCAGGCTGGTCAGGTCGCTGAAGCCGCCGAAGAACTTCGGCTTGGCGCGGATCAGCTCGTAGTCCAGCTTGTCGACGATGCGGTTGCAGCCCGAGCCACCCGTCAGCGCCAGGATGCCGGCAACCGAGTCGTCCGCGAACATCGCGTTCACGTCGGCGGCGCGCTGGGCGTCCGTCCCGGCAAACGGGCCGCGCCGCGCGGCGACGTGTGTGCCCGGCTTGACCTTGAAGCCCAGCGCCTGCAGCGCCTCGACCGCCATCTTCAGCGGTTCGCGTTCGAAGGTGGCGTTGGCGGGGCTGACCAGGCCGAGGGTGTCGCCCGGGCGCAGGCGGCGGGCGAGCAGCGTGCCGTCGGCACGGGCGGGAAGTGCTGCAGCCAGCAGGCCCGTGGCGGCTGCGCTGAACTGCAGGAGTTGGCGGCGTGATGCGTTCATCGGGCCAGTGTCGCTGAGGTCCAATGCGCGCATGACCGACGACCTGCCGCCCCTGCCTCACATCGCCCCCGGGCGCTACCGCCACTACAAAGGCCTCGACTACGAGGTGATGGGCGTGGCCCGCCACAGCGAGACGCTGGAGGCGCTGGTCGTCTACAGGCCGCTGTACAACGACAGCGGCTGGTGGGTGCGGCCGTTCGACATGTTCACCGGCATGCTGGCCGTGGACGGCGTGGTGCGGCAGCGCTTCGAGCGTCTTGCTGACCAGGATGATCCGCAGGGGGACTGAGGGATGGATGAAGAGCATCAGGCGCTGGCGGCGCCGATTGCGGTCGAGCGCGAAGCCGCGAGGGGCGGCCTGGCCTGGCTGCGCGAAGGCGCACGCGTGCTGGCGTTCCGGGCGCCTAGGTGGACGGGGCTGGATGCGCGGCCGCTGACGGTGGCGGCACTGGTGCTGGCCGGCTACCCGCTCGCGCTGGTGGTGCAGCGGGCGCTGGTGGAGGGCGAGCCGAAGTTCTTTTGGAACGGCATCCTGAGCGGCTGGGTGGGCGTTGCGGTGATGGCCTGGCTGTGCTGGGTGGTGGCGAGGTCGAGCGCAAGAACGGCCCAAAGGACGGGCGCTGCACCGGTCGACCTGGCCGCGCTGTTCGCCGTGTCAGGCGCCGCCTGGCTGGTGCTCAACCTGTTCAACAGCGCCGTGCTGCTCGCGCTGCGGGCGGTGCTGGGCGCGGACGAGGACTGGCCTGCCGCGCTGGCCTGGACGGCCTGGCTGGCGCCCATGGTCTGGGCCTGGCTCGCGCAAGTCGTGCTGCTGTGCCGGGTGGCCGGCCCCAGCCCGGCCCGCGCTGCGGTGCTGGTGCTCACGGTCGTCCCGCTGGTCGTCGGCAGTTGGCTGGCGCCGGTGACCTTCTGGTGGACCGAGCCGCAGGCCGACAACGAGCCCGGCTACGCCGGCCTGCCGCTGACTGACCAAGTCGTCAGCGCGCAGCCGCAACTGCTTGACGACGCGCTGGACGCGCTGCAACCGCCCCGCCCCGACCGGGTGAATGTCTACGCCCTGACCTACGCGCCCTACGCGGCGGAGGACGTCTTCATGCGCGAGAGCGCCGTTGTCGCGAAGACGATGCGCGAACGCTTCGGCGCCGACGGCCGGCTGGTGGAACTGGTGGCCAACCCCGCCACCGTCACCACGCTGCCCTGGGCCACGCCGCTGAACCTGCGCGAGACCATTGCGCGCATGGCCTCGGTGATGGACCGCGAGCACGACGTGCTCTTCCTGCACCTCACGTCCCACGGCGGCGCCGACGGCAAGCTGGCCACCAACACCTGGCCGCTGCGGACCGAGCCCATGACGCCCGAACTGCTCAAGCGCTGGCTGGATGAGGCCGGCGTGCGCTGGCGCGTGATCTCGGTCTCGGCCTGCTACTCCGGCAGTTGGATCGCCCCCCTGGCCGGCGACGGCACGCTGGTGATGACGGCGGCCGACGCCGAGCACACCTCCTACGGCTGCGGCAAGCGCTCCGAGCTGACCTTCTTCGGCCGCGCGATGTATGAGGAGGAACTGCGCAAGACCTTGTCCTTCACCGAGGCGCATGCGGCCGCGCGCAAGGTGATCGAGGTGCGGGAGCAAGAGGCGGGCAAGAGCGATGGCTACTCCAACCCGCAGATCAGCGAGGGTACGGGTGTGCGTGGCGTGCTGGAGCGGCTGCAGGCCGAGCTGGCCAATCGTTGAGCGAGGCTCCGCTTGGAAGAGCTGTTGACCTTTGCTGCATGGCTGGTGGTCGAGCTGCTGCTGATCGGCACTGGCCGTGTGCTCGTCTCGCTTGCCAGTTTCGGGCGATGGCGGGGTGAGGAACTCGGCTCCCGCGAGGGCCGCGTTCATGGCAAGGCCGGCGCGCTCTCGTTCAAGCGCGACGGCCGACGCGTCATCACGCGAGTGGGCTTGTTGCTGACGGGCTTGGCTTTCTACGGCACTCTGAGCGTCGGGCTGATCGCGTGGGCATAGTCATGGCCCACCAAACGCCTGCGAGGCTCGTCCCGGCCTTGTCCGGTGGCCGTTGTCGTCTAACCCATGGGTCGTGTCAATGAAGTCCTATGCAAGCATCGCGCGCCGGGTCGTGCGCATCCTCGGCCACCCAAACAGTGGTTGGTCGCCGGCCGATCCGGACGACGACAACGCGCTGGAGATCGAGTTTCGCTTCGCGGTCACCGACGATGGCCACAAGAACTTCCTGCTGGTCTACCAATCCTTGGATGGGCGCTATGCCGCAGATTCGTGGCACGAGACGTTGGAAGAGGCGTTTGCCTGCGTAGAAGATGCATACGGCATCGTGCGGTCGGAATGGGCGCTGTCGGACGCCATTCCGTAGCTTTGCGCCACGGGGCCGCAGTGTCGGAGTGAGCTGGCCATCACGGGCTGGCTCGCGCCAACGATGTGCTGGCGCGTGATCTCGGTCTCGGCCTGCTGCTCCGGCAGCTGGATCGCGCCGCTGGCCGGCGACACCGCGCTGGTGATGACGGCGGCCGATGCCGACCACACGTCCTACGGCTGTGGCAGGCGCTCCGAGCTGACGTTCTTTGGCGGGCGTTGACCGGCTGGCGAGCGTCAGCCCGCCTGGTTGAGCGCCCTCGTCAGTGCTGCCACCTGCTGCTCCAGCGTCGCAATGCGCTCGTCCCGCTCGTGGATGGCCGCGAGCACGTCCGCCGCCTCGAAGCGCTGCGGGATGTGCTTGGGGCAGTTCACGTCCCAGGCCTGTACGTCGAACAGGATGACCTGCTCGGGCCGCGCCGCGTAGCCGGCCGGCATCAGCCGCGCCATCAGCTCGGCGTCGCCCTCGACGACGCGCGCCCGGCCCCAGATCTTGATGCGCCGCTGGCGGGCGTAGTCCATCAGGAACAGGAAGGCACGTGGGTTCTCGCTCAGGTTGCCCTGGGTGATGTATTGCCGGTTGCCGGCGAAGTCGGCGAAAGCGATGGTGTGTTCGTCCAGCACATGCAGGAAGCCCGCCGGCCCGCCGCGGTGTTGCACGTAGGGCTGGCCCTCGACGTTGGCGGTGGCCAGCATGACGCTGATCTGCGCCTCGATCTCGTCCTTCAGGTCCGGCGTGATGCGGCTCTCCCAGCCGCCGCCCTGCTCCATGCGGGCGTAGGCGTGGCGCGAGCCCTTGCGGGTCTGCAGCGCCTTCACGTTGGGGGTGAAGGCGATGTCGCTGGCGGTGGCATGGGTGTGGGTCATGGCTACAGCCCCAGGTCGGTGAGCGAAGCGTGGTCGTCCGGCCGGCGGCCTGCGGGCCAGTGGAAGAGGCGCTCTTCGGGGCGGATCGCCACGTCGTTGATGCTGGCGTGCCGCGTGTGCATCAGGCCTTGCGCGTCGAAGGCCCAGTTCTCGTTGCCGTAGCTGCGCCACCACTGGCCGTCGGCGTCGTGCCATTCGTAGGCGAAGCGCACGGCGATGCGGTCGTCGCCATGGGCCCAGATTTCCTTGATGAGGCGGTAGTCCTGCTCCCGGGCCCACTTGGCAGTGAGCAAGGCCTCTATCGCCGCGCGGCCGGTCACGAAGGTGGATCGGTTGCGCCAGCGGCTGTCCGGCGTGTAGGCCAGGGCCACGCGCGCGGGGTCGCGGCTGTTCCAGGCGTCTTCGGCCATGCGCACCTTCTGCACGGCGGTGGTCAGCGAGAACGGGGGGAAGGGCGGGCGTGACATGGCGGGCTCCTGGAGCGGTGACAAGGGGTGCGCGCCGCAGCGTGGGCTGCGGCGCGCAGGGCGGGCCGATCAGGCGGCCAGCGGCAGGGCTTCGGGGAAGTCGATGACGGTCTTGGCGACTTCGTTGATGTAGTTCGTCCAGGTGTTCAGCGCGACGTGCTGGACGATCTCGACGATCTGCGCGTCGTCGTAGCCCGCAGCGCGCACGGCGGCCACTTCGGCATCGGACACATGGCCGCGCTGCGCGGCCACGCTGGCGGCAAAGCGCACGGCGGCGTCGGCCTTGGCGTCGGTGGAGCGACCGTTGCGGTTGGCGGCGATCTCGTCATCGCTCAGCTTGGCGAGGTTGCTGCCCAAGTAGGTGTGGGCCGCCAGGCAATAGCCGCAGGCATTGATCTGCGCCACGGCCAGCGCGATGCGCTCGCGGGTCTGGGCCGGCAGGCGGCCCTTGGCCAGTGCACCGGACATGCTCAGGTAGCCCTCCAGCGCGGCCGGGCTGTTGGCCACCAGGCGGAACAGGTTGGGCACGGAGCCGAGCTGCTTGTTCACGGCTTCGAGCAGGGGCCGCGCGGCTTCGGGGGCGGCGGCGATGGAGGCGGGGGTGGCGATGCGGGTCATGGTGAATTCCTTGGGGTCTTGCTGGTTGGGTGGTGGTGTTCAGGGCCGGTGGCCAGCCGGTGACGAGAATGTAGAAACTTGCACCCAAAAGCACTAGACGGCAGGATTCGGAATCTTTCTACCGAAATATGGAAATATGGACCGCTTCGAGGCGATGACGGTGTTTGTGGCCATTGCCGATGCCGGCAGCCTGTCGGCCGCTGCGCGGCGGCTGGAGCAACCGCTGGCCACGGTCAGCCGCAAGCTCACGCTGCTGGAGGCGCAGCTCAAGACCCGCCTCATCGCCCGCTCCACCCGGCGCCTGGAGCTGACCGATGCGGGGCGCGACTACCTGGAGGCCAGCCGCCAGATCCTGGAGCAGGTGGACGAGGCCGAGCGCGCCGCCGCCGGCGCCTACGCCCGGCCGCATGGCCGCCTCGTCATCTCGGCGCCGGTCGTGTTCGGGCGGCTGCACCTGCTGCCCGTCATCGTCGAGTTCCTGCGCGAGTTCCCCGACGTGGACGTGCGTCTCATCCAGGCCGACCGCATCGTCAACCTGCTGGAAGAGCACGTGGACCTTGCGCTGCGCATCGGTGAGCTGGCCGACAGCGGCCTGGTCGCCACCAAGGTCGGCGAGATCCGCCGCGTCGTCTGTGCCAGCCCCGCCTACCTCGCCGCCTACGGCCGCCCCGAGGTGCCGGGCGACCTGGCGCGCCACACCTGCATCACCTTCGAGGGCCTGATGTCGGCCGGCCGTTGGGTGTTCCCCAAGGAGACGGTCGAGATCCGCTCACGCCTGACCGTCACCACCGCCGAGGCGGCCATCGCGGCGGCGCAGATGGGCCTGGGAATGGCCCGCGTGCTGTCCTACCAGGTGGCCAGCGCGGTGGAGGCCGGCACGCTGGAGCGGCTGCTGCAGGGGGATGAACCGCCGCCGGTGCCGGTCAGCCTGATCTACCCCGGCCAAGGGCGGCTGCCTATGAAATGCCGCGCCTTCCTCGACTACGCCGCGCCGCAGCTGCGCGAGCGCCTGGGGCAGGCCTGAGGGTGCAGCCCGAGGCCATCGCCCTCATGGCCCTCATGGCACTCATGGCCGAGCTGGAGATGCTTCCGTCTGGGGGCGTGCCCGTCGCCGCTCACCCCACCCGCGTCCAGTCCATCGACCAATCCAGCACCCAGGTCTTGCCGCCATCCCGCGACGCGCCCTGCTGCCAGCGGCAGCTCGTTGGGGTAATGCGGTCCCAGACGCTGCGGTAGAGCACGGGCTTGCCGTCCTCTTCGGACTTCTCCTCGAAGATGCCCGCACCGCCTTCGAAGCTGCCCATCAGGCCCTGCGCGCCCAGCTCACCCGACGCTGCGTTGACCCAGAAGTCCGACCACTGCGCCTTCCTCACGTCCAGCAGGCGCAGGCCCATGCCGCTGAACTGCCGCGCCGGGATGCGCAGCTCCTCCACGCTGCAGATGCCGGCCAGGATGGCGTGGACGGTGGCCTCGCCTTCGAACGCATCCCACACCCCGTTGCGGCGCTTGTGGTTGAGGATCTTCCAGCGGCCGGTCAGGAAGTCGAAGTCGCCGGGCTTGCCCGGCGTGCGCGTGGCCGGCAGTGCGGCGGTCATGGCCGGGCCGGGCTGGGGTTCGGCTGGCTGGGCGGTAGCGGTGCCGGCCAGGGTGAGGGCGGCGGCGGCCTGCAGCAGCTGGCGGCGCTCGGGGTCGGAGGGGGTCATGTCGTGCCTGCGAGTGGTGGAGGCCTCCATGCTGCGCGGTCAAAGCTGACAATGCATGTCATGTTTGACGGCTCTTGTTTGAAATGCGCGCCAGCCGGCTGCTGTCCATCCTGATCCTGCTGCAGCTGCGCCCGCAGATCACGGCGCCGGCGCTGGCGCGTGAGTTCGAGGTGTCGGTGCGCACCATCCTGCGCGACATCGACGAGCTCTCGGCCGCCGGCGTGCCCGTCTACGCCGAGCGCGGCCGCAACGGCGGCTTCAAGCTGCGCGAGGGCTTTGCCACGCGGCTCAACGGCCTGCTGGGCGACGAGGCCCAGGCGCTGCCGCTGCTGGGCCTGCCGGGTGCGGCGGCGGAACTGGGCCTGGGTGGGGCGTCGCAGCGCCTGCGGCTCAAGCTGCAGTCCGCCCTGCCTGGCGACACGGCGGCGCTGGCCGGGCGGCTGCAGGCGCGGCTGCATGTGGACCCGCTGGACTGGTACCAGGGCGGCGAGCCGGCCGCCCATCTGCCGGCGCTGGCCCAGGCTGTGCTGGAGTGCCGCCGTGTCGAGCTGCGCTACCTGAGCTGGAAGGGCGAGCGGCACTGGCAGGCCGAGCCGCTGGGCCTGGTTCTGAAGGGCGGCAGCTGGTACCTGGTGGCGCGGGCCGGCGTGCGCACGATGACGTTGAAGGTGGCCAACGTGCAGTCGCTGAGCGTGGGCGACGAGGTGTTCGAGCGGCCGGCAGACTTCGACCTGGCGGCGTGGTGGCAGGCGTCGCTGCAGCGCTTCGAGCGCGAACTGCGGCCCGAGGTCGCCGTCCTTCGCACAACCGCCGAGGGCCGGCGGCGCCTGGCCGAGCAAGGCCGCTACGCCGCTCAGGCCGTGGCGGCGGCGGTGCCGGAGAAGCCAGCGGCGGCGCAGGGCTGGGCGCGCGTTCAGCTGCCGATTGAGAGCGTGGATCAGGCGGCGCGGCTGGTGTTGTCCCTGGCGCCCGAAGTCGAGGCCGTGGCGCCGCCGGAGGTGCGAGCGCGGGTGGCCGAGTGGGCGAAGGAGCTTGCCCGCCGACATAGGATCTCGTGACCCGCCTGGCCGTTCAGGCGCCGCTGCCCAGCCCATGAGCCAGACCACCATCGCCTTCGAATCCGCCAACCAGCCCGACGTCATCGCGCTCATCGCCGAGCTCGACGCCTACCAGGACTCCCTCTATCCGCCCGAGAGCCGCCATGCGCTGGACCTTGCCGCGCTGACGCAGGCCAACGTGCTGTTCGCCGTGGCCCGGGACGCAGCGGGGCGGGCGGTGGGCTGCGGCGCCATCGTGTTGAACGCGCACTTCGGCGAACTCAAGCGCATGTTCGTCAGCCCGTCCGCGCGAGGCCAGGGCCTCGCGCAGCGGCTGCTCATGCAGCTCGAAGCCGAGGCGGCAGCGCGTGGCTGCGCCCTGCTCAGGTTGGAGACAGGCCCGTATCAGCCCGAGGCGCTAGGCCTGTACGCCCGCTGCGGCTACTCGCGCTGCGGGCCGTTCGGTGGCTATGCCGATGACCCGTTGAGCGTGTTCATGGAGAAGACGATCTAAAGGACTCGCGGCAGGTCCCGCCTGACTGCCACCCGGTCGCCGAAGTCGAAATGCCACCACTCGGTGCTGATGCCGTGGAAGCCCGTTTCGCGCATCGCCGCGCGCAGCCAGCCGCGCTCGACGAGGTGTTGCGCCGTCAGCCCGCCGAGTGCCAGGTGCTCGGCCTCGTGGTCGGGGTGGGAGGCCAGCGTCATCTCGTCAAAACCCGACCCCATGTCGACCTCGTGGCCTTGCGGGTCCAGCAGCGTCAGGTCCACGGCCATGCCGAAGCTGTGGATGGAGCCGCGCTCGGGAGGGGCGAGGTACATCGTCAGCGGCGTGCCCTGCAACTCGTCCCACAGGCGCTGCTGGACGCGCTGCGGGCGCAGCGCGTCCAGCACCAGCAGCCGGTAGCCGGGGCGGCGTTCGTGCAGCCAGGCGGCGGCGGCTTCGAGGGCGTCGGCGGCCTCGCGGCGCAGCCAGGCGCAGTCGATGCCGGCGTAGACCGGGTGGCCGACGAAGTTGTCGGCGGTGGCGTAGCGCAGGTCGACGGCGATGCCGTGGCGCAGGCTGGCCAGCGGGCGGAAATCGGGGTGGCCGGCGATGTCTTCCACAGATATCGATGATGGGATCAAGGCAGCCTCGCGAGGTGGGCGTGCGCGGC
>Ga0187843_10002953_pt1 | contig 10085 bp, 8 predicted proteins | sample SpaLakP09_SKY_43_FD_134516 | JGI IMG/M metagenome (GOLD analysis project Ga0187843, IMG submission 134516) | Oligotrophic lake water microbial communities from Sparkling Lake, Wisconsin, USA - SP09_SKY_43 | ecosystem: Environmental > Aquatic > Freshwater > Lake | place: USA: Sparkling Lake...
ACGAGGGCGTGCCCTTTGTGCACCGCGCGGTGGACGAGGACGACAAGCCCAATGTGCTGATCATCAAGGTCATAGACAACGCCGTGGCGGCGCTACTGCACTACCGCAATGACGCGGCCAGCCCGCTGTTCGAGCGCGCCATCAATGCGCTGGCCGAGGCCGGGCGCGGCAAGCACCGGATCGAGTTCTACGGTGTCGGCAACTCTGGCATCGTGGCCCAGGACGCGCAGCACAAGTTCTTTCGCCTGGGCGTCAACACCATCGCCTGCAGCGACGGCCATGTGCAGCTGATGAGCGCCACCATGCTCAAGCCCGGCGACTGCGCGGTCGTGATCAGTAACTCGGGCCGCAGTCGCGATCTGATCGATGCGGCTGAGATCGCGCGCAAGAAGGGCGCGACGGTGATCATCATCACCGCCAGCGGCTCACCGCTGGCGCAGATCGGCCAGACCCAGGGCCACGTCTTGCTGGCCGTCGACCACCCGGAAGACTACGACCGCTACAGCCCGATGGTGTCGCGGCTGCTGCACCTGATCGTGATCGACATCCTGAGCACCGGCGTGGCGCTGCAGTTGGGCCTGGAACTGCGGCCGATACTGCAGGAGATCAAGCGCAATCTGCGCAGCAAGCGCTACGCCCCTTCAACGGACTGAGCCGTGGCGGCTTCAGGCCACAGCAGCTCGGTCAGGCCATAGACGCGCGCCAGTTCGGCCAGCTTGGGCGGCGCGCCAACCAGCGTCAGGTGCCGGCCCGAGGACCGGGCTCGGCGCTCGCACTCCAGCAACACGGCCAGCACGGCGGAGTCGAAGTCCATCAGCGCCGCGGCGTCCAGTTCCACCGCAGCCTGTGGGGGGGCGGCTTTCAGCGCCTGGCTGAGTGAGGCCAGCACCTGCGTGGCGTTGCTCAGGCCAACCTTCTGCGGCAGGGTCAGCGCGGCCACTTTATTTGGCTGCCGGGGCGGCGGCCTTCTGGTTCTTCTCGGCCAGCATCTTGATCAGGCCATCGATGCCATTGGCGCCGATCTCCTGGGCAAAGCTGTTCTTGTACTGGTCGGCCAGCCAGATACCCAACACATTGACGTCATAGATCTTCCAGCCAGCGGCCGACTTCTCCAGGCGGTAATCCAGCTGGATCGGGTCGCCCTTGCCGCGCACCTCGGTGCGCACCACGACCTCGGTGTCTTCGGCGCCGGCACGCAGCGGCTTCAGGCTGATGGTCTGGTCCTTCACCTGAGTCAATGCACCGGCATAGGTGCGCACCAACAGCGTCTTGAACTCTTCCTGCAGGCGCTTTTGCTGCTCGGGGCTGGCCTGGCGCCAGAAGCGGCCGGCGGCCGTGGCCGTCATGCGCTGGAAGTTGATGTGCGGCATCACCTTGGCGTCCACCAGCGCGATGATCTTCTGCACATCGCCGCCTTGAATGGCCTTGTCACTCTTGACGGTGTCGATGACGTCGTTGGAGACCTGACGGATCAAGGCGTCGGGAGCAGGCGAGTCAGCGGCCTGGGCCGCCAGGCTCAGCCCCAGATGCAGGGCCAATACGGCCAGAGCACGGCCGACAAATGATTTGAACAACATGGATATCCTCTTTCTCAAGCACGCCTCCCGGGTGGGCGGCGGCGGTTCAACACAGGGCATGGACAAACGGTTCACAGCGCCCCGTCACGGCCCGACCTGGGGCGGCGACACCCGTTCGGCCGGCGGTGCAGGTTTCAGGTCTTCGTCCTCATCATCTTCGCCAATACTGCCGCGCTTGGTCAGGTAGGCGTCGCGGATGAAGGTGTACTTGTCGAGCGCGATCTCTTCCAGCATCTGCGAGGCGCGCAGGTAGTTGGCGCGCGAGTTGATGGCCTGCAGCGTGAAAATGCTGAGCTGTGCCCGGCCGTCATTGAAGACCATTGGCGGTGTGGCCAGGCGGTCCAGCGGCATGGCGATAGTGTCGCGCACCGAGCCCGGCCCGAACAATGGCCAGACGATGTAGGCACCGGTCCGGAAGCCCCAGCGGCCCAGGGTCTTGCCGAAGTCTTCGTAGTGGTGCTCAAGACCCGCCTCGCCTGCAATGTCCAGCACGCCGCCAAAACCGAGCATGGTGTTGAAGGCAAAGCGCGCCGTGTCCTGGATGCCCGCACGCCATCGGCCCTGCAGGAACAGGTTCACCGCGGACCAGCCGTCGGCGACATTGTTGAAGAAGTTGTCGGCGCCTTGACGAATCGGCCCGGGCACGACGTCGCGGTAGGCGGTGGCCACCGGCTTGAGCACCGCCTTGTCGAGGTCTTCATTGAAGGCGAAGACCTTGCGATTCCAGCGCTCCCAGGGGTCCAGCTTCTGGCCCGGGCCCATGCGTGCCTGCGAGATCAAACTGGCGCAGCCCGATAGCGTCAACATGCCCGCCAGCAAGGCCAGCATCCCCAGACGCCGCAGCCGGCGCGCACCGCATGAGGCGTCCGTCACTTCTTCTCTCCCTGGCCCGCTGCCGATCCCGCATCGGCCGCCTTGCTGTTGATGAACTGGCCGATCAGCGACTCCAGCACCACCGCAGACTGGGTCTGCGTGATGAGGCCACCGGCGACCAGGTTCTTCTCGTCGGCGCCCGGTTCAAGGCCGATGTACTGCTCGCCCAAGAGGCCCGAGGTCAGGATCTTGGCCGAGCTGTCCTTGGGGAAGACAAAGCGCTTCTGCAGTTGGAGCACGACGCGAGCCTGGTAGCTCTTGTCGTCGAAACTGATGCCCTCAACACGGCCGACCACCACGCCGGCACTCTTCACCGCGGCATGGGCCTTGAGGCCGCCGATATTGTCGAACCTGGCGGTGACGGCATAGGTCTCCTCGAAGTTCAGGCTCAAGAGATTGCCCGCCTTCAATGCGAGGAACAGCAGCGCTGCGCCGCCGATCAGGACAAACATGCCTACCCAGGCGTCATGGCGTGAAGATTGCATCGTCGCCCTTTCTTAAATCGAAAACATCATTGCGGTCAGCATGAAGTCAAGTGCCAGCACCGCCAGCGAGGCCACCACCACGGTGCGGGTGGTGGCCTGGGCCACGCCCTCCGGCGTGGGCTGGCAGGTGTAGCCCTGCAGCAAGGCGACGAAGGTCACCGTGAGGCCGAACACCACGCTCTTGATCACGCCGTTACCGACATCGGCAAACACATCGACACCGCCCTGCATCTGCGACCAGAAAGCGCCGGGATCGATGCCGATCAGCGGCACGGCCACCATCCAGCCACCGATCACGCCGACGGCGGAGAACACCGCTGCCAGCAGCGGCATGGCGATCATGCCGCCCCAGAAGCGGGGCGCTAGCACCCGGGTGACCGGGTCAACGGCCATCATCTCCATGGCGGTCAGTTGCTCGCCGGCCTTCATCAGGCCGATCTCGGCCGTCAGCGAGGTGCCGGCCCGGCCGGCGAACAGCAGGGCGGCGACCACCGGCCCGAGCTCGCGCACCAGGCTCAACGCCACCAGCAGGCCCACCGCTTCGGACGAACCGTAGCGCTGCAAGGTGTAGTAGCCCTGCAGGGCGAGCACGAAACCGACGAACAGGCCCGACACCGAAATGATGGACAGCGATTTGTTGCCGAGGAAGAACACCTGGTCGATGACCAGGCGCGGCCGCGCCAGACAGCGCGGCGTGCGCGCCAGCAGTTCGAGCAGGAAGCGTGCGGCCCAGCCCAGATCGATCAGCAGTTGGCGCACCGCGCGGCCCAGCTGGGCGGGATGGAACAGCATCATGCGCTGGCCCCCAGGCGGAAATCCTCGGAAACCGCGCACGCCGGATGGTGGAACTGCACCGGCCCGTCGGGCTGGGCCATCACGAATTGCTGCACCAGCAGGTCGCTGCTGTGACGCAGATCGTCCGGTGTGCCCTGGGCGACGATGCGGCCATTGGCAATCATCGCCACCTGATCGGCAATCAGGAAGGTCTCGTGCAGATCGTGGGACACGACCACGCTGGTCAGGCCCAGCGCGTCATTGAGATCGCGAATCAGCCGCGCGGCAATGCCCATCGAGATTGGATCGAGGCCCGCGAAAGGTTCGTCGTACAGAACCAGGTCCGGGTCCAGCGCTATTGCCCGTGCCAGCGCCACCCGGCGCGCCATGCCGCCCGAGATCTCGCTGGGCATCAGATCGCGCGCACCGCGCAGGCCCACCGCATTGAGCTTCATCAGCACCAGGTCGCGGATCATCGATTCGGGCAGCTTGGTGTGCTCGCGCAAGGGAAAGGCAACGTTGTCGAACACCGACAGATCGGTGAACAGCGCACCAAACTGGAACAGCATGCCCATGCGTCGGCGCGCGGCATAGAGGCCCTGGGCATCCAGCGGCGCCAGGTCCTGGCCATCCAGCAAGACCTGGCCCGACAGCGGCTTGAGCTGGCGGCCGATCAGGCGCAGCACGGTAGTCTTGCCACCGCCGGAGGTGCCGATCAGGGCCAGCACCTTGCCACGCGGAATGCTTAGATTGACGTTCTGAAGGATCACCCGGTCGCCGTAGCCGCAGCTCACCTCACGCAATTCGACGAGAGGCTGGGCAGATACGCTTGCTAGCTGGTTCAGGTTTGGAGGCATGGGCCGGTAGGTGGCGCAGCGCCCGAGGCTTGCGACCCGGACACCTCGATGTGGGTGCAACAGGCCAGCATCATAGGGGAAACACCGATCAGGTGTCGCCGCCCGGCCAAAGGCCTGGCCTGCACCCTGGCTAGAGGCGAAGGCCGCGACTTCCCGCCGGACGTTCGGCGTCGAAGCGCACCTCCACCCTTATCAGCGACTTGACCGCCTGGCCCTGCAGTTCGCCGGGCACGAAGCTGGCGCCGAGAAAGGACTCCCGCGCCACCGCCTCCAGCGCGGGCGGCAGGCCGCTGCCCTCGACCCTGACCTTTTGCACCACACCCAGTTCGTCAATGAACAGGGCAAGAACGGCACGGAAATGCCCGCCCTGGGTCTCGGCCGCCTCGGGCCAGACCAGGGCCACCTGCGAGCGCAGCACCGGGGGTAGACTGAGGCGGGCGCGCGGCAAATAGATGTCGTCAGCGCCGCGGTCGACGTCGGCGGGCAGAGCCAGTTGCAGGCCGGGCAGCGAGGCCTGGACAGGGTGAAGCTCGGGCGGCAACGCCCCGATCGGGACCGGAGCCTCCGTTTCGGCCAAGGCTTGGAGCCCCTCGGCCGCGGCGCTCAGCGACTTGAGCACGACCGGGGCCGCAGCGGCAGCGCCGGTCTGCACCAGCACCAGCCTTGGCGCAGCGCCTCCCGGCGGCCGGGCCGGCGCTGCGGCGCCCAACCATGGCGTGCCCAGCACCGCAGCGTGCAGCCCCACCGAAGCCAACACGAAGGCCAGCAGCGGAGCGGCACGCAGAGCCATCGGCACGGGCCTCAGTCCACCAGCTCGCGCCAGGAGCTGCGGCGTGCCGCTCCGGTACCGAGCAGGGCCGGTTCGATCGCCTTGCTGCCCGGCTGACTGGCATCGGTCTTGGTGATGATGGTCAGGCCGGTGCCGTTGCTCATCTGCACCGTGCTCAGGCCCGCCACCATGGTGCTGAGGAACTCGGCATCGCCCTTGCCGGTGGCCACGTTGAGCTGGTAGATCCAGGACGTGCCCGAGCTGGCCTCGGTGCAGTCGGTGGCCGTCGTGCCCGGCACATTGCCGGCCACCGTCAGGATGTTGAAGGCCAGTTGCATATCGACATTGACGCGCTCGCCGGCCGTGACCAGATCCACATACCAGCCGTTCTTGCTGCTCCAGTCCACCGGGTTGCCGGCGATGACCTTGCGCACCGAGGTGGCTGTGACGGCCTGCGCCACCAGCGTATCACCGGCACGCACGTCGCCGAGGCCGGTGGCCCCAAGGCTGTCTTTGATGGCGTAAATGCTCTGCTTGCCGGTGGTCGTGACATCGGTCTTGCCCAGGTAGCGGCCGGTGCCGACATAAACCACCGGGAATCGCGAACCGTGGAACTCGACCTCGGCCAACTGCGGCGCCACCGTGATCGACTGCGGCACGCCCTCGACCAGCAGTTGCGCCAGCTTGAGCGCCGAGCTCTTGGGCTCGATCAGGTCGTCGATATCAAAACGCCAGACATTGCCCAGCAGGTCGCCGGCATAGAAACGCTTGGTCAGGTTCTCGGTGTCGAACTCGACCCAGCCGTTCAACCGCCCCAGGCCACTGGGTGTGTCGGCCGCGCCGGCTCCGGTGCTGACCTTCTTCAGCAGCGCGCCGGTTTCGGCGTTGAGCACGAACAGGTGGCCGCCGCCGTCGCCGGGCGAAACATTGTTGTAGCCCGAAGTGAAGGCCACAACCCAGGTGCCGTCGCGGCGCTTGGTGATGACCGGGTTGCCATAGCTGAGGCCCAGATCGTCATTGGTGAACTCCCAAAGCGCGACCGGATTCAGCGGGTCGGTGATGTCCAGCGCGTAGTAGCCGCGACCACCGGCGTTCAGGCCGCCGACCAGAATCGTCTTCCAGCTGCCATCGGCGGTATAGATGTCACCGGCGGTTGGCGTGGCATCGACAAAGTACTGGTGCTTGGACTCATAGTACTGGTCGCCCAGCTTGTACATATTGGGCATCACCATGCTGGGGATGTAGGCCCAGCGTTCCTGGCCGGTTGCCGCATTGATGGCATGCAGCATGCCGTCGTTGGCACCGACATACAGCGTCGGCAGGCGGTCCTTCTGGCTGTACTTGAACGTGCCATAGCCGTTCTCGGTGTAGGCAAAGCCGGGCACGCCGACATAGACCGGCGACGAGTTGACGATGTCGCCCAACACCTGGTTGCGGGTGCGGTACTCGGTATGCGTCTGGCCGCGCAGGAAGTCGACCATGTTCGCACCCGAGTTCACCACCGCCTTGGCGGCGTCGCTGAGGCCGGAGCACTGGGACAGCTGCGCCGTCGCCGGCTTGGAGCAGACATTGTCGAACAGGCCGTTCAGACCGTCGGCGGTCAGATTGGTGTAGGTGAACTCGCGCAGGGTGCCGGTGTTGCCGCTGCCCTTCTTGAAGTAGCGGATGGTGCCGCGCGTCGAGGGCGTGATCTGCGCCGCGGCCGACCACTTGTGCAGGTCCACACGGTTGCCCTGGGCATCGATGGTCGAGGTCGGAATCGCACCGGTCTTGGTATTGATCTCGTAGGCACGCAGGTCGCCGGTCCACTCCGACGAACGGAATTGCGCGATGTAGACGCCGTTGTCACCCTCGACCGGCTGCAAGGTGCTGGTGGCCGCCGCCGAGGAGGCGCCGGTGGCCGCCGAGATCGTGTTCAACGCCGCCTTCAGGCTGGAGATCAGCGAGGCCGGGTCGACCGCGCTGAAGTAGCGCCCGCGGCCGTTGACCGCCGCGTGCCAGAGGTCGTCGATGTTCACCGCTCCGGCATCGTCGCCGGGCGCGGGCCAGTTCTTGCTGCCCTGGGTGATGGCCAGAAAGTCCGTCTTGGGATCGGTGTCGTAGTTGACATCGAACTGCAGCGTTCCGTTCATGCCCAGGCTGAGCGTGAAGGTGCTCATGTGCTGCCAGCGGGCATTGTCCTTGCCCAGCGCGGTGACGTTGTTTTCGCAGACCGAGGTGCCCAGCGCGCCGATGCAGTTGTTCTCGCCCTCACTGCGCAGATCGGTCTGGTAGTAGTACATCGCCACATCGGCGAGCGTGTCGCTGTTGACGCCCGAGGTGCTGGTGGTGCTGCTGCTGGTCTTGGTGCCGTCGGTGGGCACGGGCGTCGTGCTGGTGATCACGGCCGCGCCATCGGTCAGCGTCGGACCGGTGGTGGCTGGCGTACTGCTGCTGCTGCTGCCGGCGGTGGTCGGCGTGCCGGAGGTCAGCACGTCACTGCTCTTGCTCGATACGCAGCTGGCCGAGGTCGAACTGGTGACCACCGGCGTCGTCTGCACGCGGGAAGGTACGTCGGTGACCACATCGCTGACCACCGGCGAGCCGGACGCCGAGGTGGTCGTCGGGCCGCTGACGCGAACCACGGTAGGGGAGCTGGTGGCGCCATCGGTGGACGTGTCCGAACTCTCCACGCCGTTGACGACGATGACCTTGCGGGTCACCGGTGTGGTGGTGGTGAGCCGGTCCACGACGGTGGACAGTGAAACGGGGGTGATCGTCGTGGTCTTGGTCGTGCGGGCCAGCACGTCCACATCGTCATAGGTGGTGACGGTTTCCACCTGCTTGCCTTGGCCGGCCGGACAGCCACTGTTGGTCGGGTCGGATACGCCTGAGCTGGACGGGGAGTTGGGCCGGCTGGACAGCCCGGTCAGCGTGTAGTAGTACTCGTCGCCGTCCTTCTTGGTGATGGTGAACGTGCCGTCATAGGGCGCGCCCACACCGCGTATCGTCACCGTGCTGCCGGTGCTGTAGCCATGGTTGGAGCTGGTCTTGACGGTGATGGTGCAGTTGCCGCCTGAGAAGGAGCCGCTAGTGCAGCGGGTCACGCTTGAGTTGCTCCTGGTCGTGGCCAGTACGTAGGTCTTGTTGGTCCAGCCCGTGACCGGGGTCCTTGTCGTCACCGTCGCGGTCGAGGTGCCGATATTGTTCTTCGGCGTGACGGTGGTGCGCTCCCAGGTCGTGGTGCGTGTCCAGGTCTCGGTGGTGGTGGTGGTCACCGTGCCGCCGTCGAACATCGGCCGCAGCGTGGCGCCGCCGTCCTGCTGACCCACCGTGGCCACACCGTCCAGCGCCAGAGGACCATAGGTGTCGGACTCCAGGCCGGTGTTCCAGTAGCCGTCGGTGGACAGAATGGTGAAGTTCTTCTGGCAGGAGTACTGCACCGGGTCATAGGTCTGGCCGCTGATCTTCTTGGCGTAGTAGCGCCCGACCTTGGACAGCGAGCCGCGCAACGGCGTGCTGCCGCTGGGGTTGGTGGCCATCAGCTTGGTGTAGAAGCTTTCCTTCTGCTTGGTGGCGAAGTCGCGGATGTCCAGGTGTTTGCTGCCCTCGGTCACGCCCTTCTCGCCGATGGTGGTGAAGCCGATGCGGAACTTGTCGTCCATGTCCTTGAACGCACGGCTCACGCTGGTCTTCATCAGCAGCATGCGGGTGCGGTAATAGGCATTCCAGTTGGCATAGCGCTGCGCCTCGGTGGAGGTTGGTGTGACGATCTGGGCCGTGAACACCGCGTAGCCCGGGGCGGCGCCAAGGTCGCTGTTGCACTCCTTGTAGAAGGTCGATGTGGTGGTCAGCTTGTTGGCCGGGTACTGGAAGTCCAGCGCCTTCTGGCTGCCGCTGTAGGTGTAATAGACCTGGTTGGCCGGTGCGCCTTCGGCCACCACCGGGTCGGCCAGGCTGCCCGAGCCAACGGCCATGGCCACATTCAGCCCCAGATTGCCGGTGCCGAAGTCCCAGCTGGTGACCTTGGCCACCATGTACTTCGATGGCGAGCTGGTCGAATACACGGTCACCACCTGGCCCACGAAGAACCAGCTAGCCGCGCGGCTGCCGGAGGTGACCTTGACTGTCAGTGCGCCGCTGCTCACGATGGACACAGCCGCCACCGTGGTCGGGTAGTCGGTCTCATTGACCGGGTCGCCGGCCGTTAAAAAGGCCAGGCTGCCGGCGGCCTGCTCGGTGCCATCGGCATTCATCGGCGGGGCATAGGGCGCGTCGGCGGCCACCGGATTGAAGGCCAGGCCGTTGCATTGGCTGGTGCGCTTGCCGTACTCCGCTGCGCCATTCTGGTCCGGCCGGAGCTGGAAGTTGTTGGCGCTGTCCGGCATATAGTCCCAGGCCATGCTGCCCGAGTCGTCGAGAACGAACATGATGTTGGGCTTGACCTTGGTCGTCGCGGTCGTGAACAGCGGCGCCGAGGCGATGTCGGTGGTGCCGGCCAGCGACGCGGTGCCCAGCCCGAGCGCCAGTGCGCTGGCTAGCAGCCCACGGAGGGTAGGCAGGAACACGGAGCGTGTCTCAGAAGGCTTCATGGAATCCTCGCAATCGGGACGTTTGACGCAAGCTTCTCGGGTCCGCCGGCAACAGCCGCCGGTAAGAACCTTCAAAAGTGCACCAGGGTTTCGGCGTAAGCCACGGTGCCACGCACACCCACGGTGCGCGTCACGATGCGGTAATAGGTACCGGCAGTCTTGTCTGAAAAGTGTTTGGC
>Ga0187843_10002954_pt1 | contig 10083 bp, 5 predicted proteins | sample SpaLakP09_SKY_43_FD_134516 | JGI IMG/M metagenome (GOLD analysis project Ga0187843, IMG submission 134516) | Oligotrophic lake water microbial communities from Sparkling Lake, Wisconsin, USA - SP09_SKY_43 | ecosystem: Environmental > Aquatic > Freshwater > Lake | place: USA: Sparkling Lake...
CCAGGGCTTCTTCCTCAACGGCCAGCACGTCAAGCTGCAGGGCGTGTGCATCCACCAGGACCACGCCGGCGTGGGCGTCGCCGTGCCTGATTCGATCTGGGCCTTCCGGCTGCGGCGGCTCAAGGAGATGGGCGTCAACGCCATCCGCTTCTCGCACAACGCGGCGGCCGCCGAGGTGCTGGACATGGCCGACCGAATGGGTCTTCTCGTCATGGGCGAGAACCGCAACTTCAACCCGTCGCCCGACTACATGCAGCAGCTCACCTGGATGGTGAAGCGCGACCGCAACCACCCGAGCGTCATCCTGTGGTCGGTCTTCAACGAGGAGCCGATGCAGGGCTCGGAGGTGGGCTACGAGATGGTCCGCCGCATGGTGGCCGCGGTAAAGGCACTCGACACGACGCGGCCGGTGACGGCCGCGATGAACAGCGGCCTGTTCTCGCCGGTGAATGTGTCGCAGGCCGTCGACGTGGTCGGCTTCAACTACCAGATCGGCGAGTACGACCGCTTCCACAAGGCCAACCCCAAGCTGCCGATGACGAGCTCGGAGGACACCTCCGCCTTCATGTCGCGCGGCGAGTTCAGGACCGACCGCGCCCGCAACCTCATGGCCTCCGACGACACCGAGGCGGCTTTCTGGGGCAACACGCATCGCCAGGCCTGGAAGGCCATCGCGGAGCGGCCTTTCATCGCCGGCGGCTTTGTGTGGACGGGCTTCGACTACCGCGGCGAACCCACGCCCTTCCAGTGGCCGAGCGTCAGCACCGTCTTCGGCGCGATGGACCTGTGCGGCTTTGCCAAGACCGCCTTCTGGTTGCACCGCGCGCAGTGGGTGAAGCTGGAAGAGGCGCCCGTCATCAAGATCGCGCCGCACTGGAACTGGCCCGGCGAGGAGGGGAAGAAGCAGCGCGTGATGGTGCTCAGCAACGCGCCGCGCGTGCGCCTGGTGCTGAACGGCCAGCCGGTCGGCGAGCAGGACGTGGACCCCTTCGAGATGGTCACCTTCGAGGTGCCCTACGCGCCCGGCAAGCTGGAGGCGGTCGCGCTGAAGAACGGTGCCGAGATCGCGCGCGATGTGGTCGAGACCAGCGGAGCGCCCGTGCGCCTGCTGCTGACGCCTGACCGCAGCGGGCTTGCCGGTGACGGCATGGACGCGCTGCCCGTCACCGTCAGCGCGCTCGATGCGCAGGGCCGCCCGGTGCCGACGGCGAACGTCCATGTCCGCTTCGAACTGGCCGGCCCGGCCCGCATCATCGGTGTGGGCAATGGCGACGCGAACTCGCACGAGTCCGAGAAGGCGCCCGAGCGCAAGCTCTACAACGGCCTGGCGCAGCTCATCCTGCAAAGCCAGCTGGGTGGCAGCGGGGCCGTGAAGCTGCGCGCGCTGGCGGACGGCCTGCAGGCAGCCGAGGTGTCCCTCGCGGTTCAGGGCGTGCCGGCGCCGCCCGCCGTCGCGGCTGCCGAGCCGTTCACGCAGCTGCTGCACTGGCGCATCTCTCCGGCACAGGCGCAGCGGCCGGACCCCAACGTCGTGGTCGCCGACAACGACATGAACACCTGGGGCTGGGGCGAGGTGCCGATGAAGCAGGTACCCGAGTCACTGCCCTGGCGCCTGTACCGCACCGACCTGCGCCTGCGCGCCGACCTCAACGACGGCCGCGCCCGCCTGGTGTTCCGCGAGCTGGCCGGCAAGGCCGAGGTGTGGCTGGCGGGCGTGAAGCTGGGCGAGAAGACGACCGCCGCGCCGGGCGAGTTCTCGGTGCAACTGCCCGCAGGCGCAACGCAGCGCCAGCTGACCGTGATGATCGAGTCCGACCCCGCCCAGCCTTCGGGCGTGCGCGCCAAGGTGGTCGTGCAGAAGCCATGAACCGCATCAAGTCGCTGCTCCTTGCGTTGCTGCTGCTGGTTGGCGGCCACGCTTCGGGGGCGCGACAGGTCACCGCGCTGGACGACAGCTGGCGCTTCCTGCGCGCCGATGCGGCGGGTGCGAGTGCCACCGATTTCGACGACTCGGCCTGGGCGGCGGTGCGTCTGCCGCACACCTGGAACGGCGTCGATGGCGAGGCCGGTGGCGCCTACTACCGCGGCCCCGGCTGGTACCGCCGCGAGCTGCAACTGCCGGCGACGAACCTGCGCCACTTCCTGCAGTTCGACGGCGCCGCGCTGCGCGCCGAGGTCTGGGTCAACGGCCAGCGTGCCGGCCATCACGACGGCGGCTACGCGGCCTTTCGCATCGACATCACGCGCTGGCTGCGCGCCGGCCGCAACCAGATCGCCGTGCGCGTGGACAACGCGACAGCCCCGCACGTTGCGCCACTGGGTGGCGACTTCACCGTCTTTGGCGGCCTGTATCGCAGCGTCAAGCTGCTGGCCGTGCCGGCCGCGCACTTCGACCTGCTGGACGACGGCGGGCCGGGCGTCTACGTGTCGGCCACCGACGTCAGCGCCGAACGCGCGCAACTGGCTCTGCGCGCCCGCGTGCGCAATGACGGCGATGCGCCCCGCCCGCTCGCGCTGAACCTCAAGCTGCGCGACGCCGCCGGCCGTGTCGTGGCGCAAGGCCAGCAGACGGTGCAGGCCGCGCCCGGTGCCACCGTCGTGGCCGAACAGCCCTGGACACTGACCCAACCCCGCCTCTGGCAAGGCCCGGCCGACCCCCACCTCTACACACTGACCGCCGAGCTGCGCGACGGCGCCGCCTTGCTGGACACGGTCACGCTGCCGGTGGGCATACGCAGCGTGCAGCTCGACCCGCAACGCGGCCTGCTGCTGAACGGCCGGCCGCACGCCGTGCACGGCGTCAACCTCTTCCACACCGGCCGCCCGGGCCAGGGCCTGGCTGTCAGCGACGCGCAGATCGACGAGGACTTCCGCATCCTTGGCGAGCTGGGCGTCACCGGCCTGCGCTTCGTCCACTTCCAGCACCCACAGCGCGCCTACGACAACGCCGACCGTGCCGGCCTGCTGACCTGGACCGAGATCCCGCTGAATTCGGCCATGGACGAAGGCGAGGCCTTCCGCGCCAACCTCGCCCAGCAGATGCGCGAGCTGGTCAAGCAGAACCAGCACCACCCGTCGGTCTTCATCTGGGGCGTGGGCAATGAGGTCTATCGGTCCGACGACGCGGTGGTCAAGCTGCTGGCCGACATGACCCGCCTGGCGCATGAACTGGACTCCACGCGCGTGACTGCCTACGCCCACTGCTGTGCACCCGACGACCACGCGATGGCGCGGCAGACCGACGCCATCGGCTTCAACCGCTATTACGGCTGGTACGACGGCCAGTTCAGCGACTTCGGCCCCTGGGCCGACCGCGCGCGCGCCGCAGTGCCCGCGCGCCCGATGGCGGTGGCCGAGTACGGCGCCGGCGCCAGCGTGCTGCACCAGCAGGACCCGCCCGTGCGCCCCAAGCCCACGGACCGCTGGCACCCGGACCAATACCAGGCGCTGTTCCACGAGGCCTACTGGCCGCAGATCGCCGCGCGGCCCTGGCTGTGGGGCAGCTTTGTCTGGGTCGGCTTCGACCTCGCCTCGGCCGGCCGCAACGAGGGCGACCGCCCCGGCATCAACGACAAGGGCCTGGTGAGCTACGACCGCCAGCAGCGCAAGGACGCCTTCCTGTACTACCAGGCGCAGTGGGCTGCAAAGCCCGTTCTCCACATCGCCAGCCGCCGCGCCACGCCGCGGGCGGCCGGCCCGGTGCAAGTCAAGGTCTACGCCAACGGGCGCAGCGCGGTGCTGAACCTCAACGGTGTCGACCTGCCCGCGCAGGCCGTGCAGGGTGGGATTGCCAGATGGGACAGCGTTATCCTGCGGCCCGGCCGCAACCGGCTGCAAGCCCGCGCTGACAACGGCGCCACTGACAACACCACCTGGGTCGTCCTGCCTTGAAGCATTCCATGAAGCACGCTTTCCGATTCGGCCTGCTGGCCGCCTGCCTGTCTGCGGCCAGCCTGTGCCAGGCCGATGACATCGCCCTCAACCAGCTGGGTTTCCTGCCCGGCGCTGCCAAACTGGCGGCCGTATCGGCGCGCGGTGCCGATGCTTTCCGCGTGATCGACGTGCGCCGCGGCCGGGTGGCGCTGGAGGGTCGCCTCGCGCCTGCGGCGACCTGGGAGCCGTCCGGCCAGGCAGTGCGCCTGGCGGACTTCTCCGCGCTCAAGCTGCCGGGCCACTACCTGCTTCAGGTGGAAGGCCTGGGCGATTCGCCGGGATTCGAGATTGGTGACAACGTCTACGCCGAGGTGAACGCCGCCGCCATCAAGGCCTTCTACTTCAACCGCGCCAGCACGCCGCTGCTGCCCCAGCACGCCGGCCGCTGGGCTCGGCCCGCTGGCCACGCCGACGACAAGGTCCTCGTGCACGCCTCGGCCGCCAGCGCCAGCCGGCCCGAAGGCACCGCCATCAGCTCGCCCAAGGGCTGGTACGACGCGGGCGACTACAACAAGTACATCGTCAATTCCGGCATCAGTGTCTACACGCTGCTGGCCGCGTGGGAGCAGTTCCCTGAGCTGTTCAAGGCCCAGAACCTCAACATCCCTGAGACCGGCAACAGCCTGCCCGACCTGCTCGATGAGGTGCTGTGGAACCTCGAATGGATGCTGACCATGCAGGACCCGGCCGATGGCGGCGTCTATCACAAGCTCACCAACAAGAGCTTCGACGGCAACCAGATGCCGCACGAGACCAGGGGCGAGCGCTACGTGGTGGCCAAAGGCACCGCCGCCGCGCTGGACTTCGCCGCCGTGATGGCGCACGCCAGCCGCGTCTTCAAGCCGTTCGAGGCGCAGCGGCCGGGGCTGTCGGCGCGCATGCGCGAAGCGTCCGTCGCTGCCTGGAAGTGGGCCCGCGCCAACCCGCAGGTCGCCTACAAGAACCCGCCCGATGTGCGCACCGGCGAATACGGCGACGCCAAGCTCGACGATGAATTCGCCTGGGCCGCCGCCGAGCTGTACCTCACCACCGGCGAGGCCGGCTACCGCGAGGCGCTGAAGCTGGAGACGCAACCCATCCGCGTGCCCAGCTGGGGCGACGTCGTCGGCCTGGCCTGGGCCAGCCTGGCCCAGCACCGCGACAAGCTTTCCAAGCCTGATGCCGACCTCGTGGCGAAGCGAGTGAGCGGCCTTGGCGACGAACTCGCTGGCAGCTGGAAAGCCTCGGCCTACCGGCTGACGATGGAGAGCAAGACCGACTTCGTCTGGGGCAGCAATGCCCATGCGCTGAACCAGGCGCTGATGCTGATCCAGTCCTACCGCCTCAGCAGCGACCGCGCACAGTTGGACGCCGCGCAGTCCGTGCTGGACTACGTGCTGGGCCGCAACCCGCTGGGCATGAGCTATGTGACCGGCTTCGGCACCAGGGCGCCCATGCACCCGCACCACCGGCCGTCCGAGGCCGACGGCGTCGACGCGCCCGTGCCCGGCTTCATCGTCGGCGGCCCCAACCCTGGCCAGCAGGATCAGAAGAACTGCCCGGCCTATCCGTCCAAGCTGCCGGCGCTTTCCTACATCGACCACGGTTGCAGCTACGCCGCCAATGAGGTCGCGATCAACTGGAACGCGCCGCTGGTCTATGTGTCGGCGGCCATACAGGCGCTGACGCCCAACCTTGAATCGGCCCGATAAGACCCGTCAGGGCTTCGGGGAGGAGACCACGATGAAAAAAGCCAGGTGGATGTCAGCGCTGCTGCTGGTGGCCGCGCTGGCCTTGGGCGCGGCGCCCGCTTTCGCTGCGCAATGGCACCGCGCCGAGTCCCCGCACTTCCGCGTGCTGGCGCGTGGCTCGGGGCCTGCGGTGCAGCAGCGCATCCGCAACCTGGAGCGGCTGCACGCCGCCATGCTGCTGACCCTGGGCGTCACTGAGGGGCAGGGCCTGAGCCGGCCGCCGTTCGAGATGTTGATGAAGGACGACGATGAAGTCTCCGCCGCCTTCTTCCCGAAGTTTCGTGGGCGCAACATCGCTGGCTTCTTCCGCCAAACCGCGGACGGGTCACTGGCGGTCGCGACGATCTGGCCGTATCAGGGGCGGATCGACTACTCCGGCAAGGTGGTCTACCACGAGTACGCACATCGCGTGATGTTCACGTATGCGCGCATGGGCTACCCGACCTGGTACGTCGAGGGCTTTGCCGAGTATTTCGCCGCGACCTACATGGACGCCGACGGGCTGGAAATTGGCGCTGGCAGCCTGGGCTCGGATGTGCTGGACCGCGAGCCCTGGCTCAACGCCGCGAAGCTGCTGAAGCCGGGCGTCATGCCAACGGGCGAACGCGATATCGGCAAGCCCTTTGTCTTCTACTCGCAGGCGTGGTTGCTGACGCATTACCTGTTGTCGGACAGCACACGCTCGCAGCGCTTCAACGACTACTTCCGCCGCATCGCCGCGGGCGAAGACGCCTTGGCCGCCTTCGAGTCGGCCACCGGCATTGCGGTGGACAAGCTCAACGACGAGCTGCGAAGCTACCGGACCACGATGTTCGCGAGCAAGCTTCCGAACAGCGCGCTGCCGTCAGTCGATGTCCGTGTGACCACCCTCGCGCCGGCGGACGCCGAGGCTGAATTCGACGCCATGGTCGTTCGGGTCCAACCGGACGCTGAGGTGGGCAAGGGGGCGCTGGTGCGGCTGCAGCAGAACGTCGAGCGCTCCGGCGGCGAACACGCACCTGACGAGATGCGCCGGGCGCTTGCGTACGCCGAGATCCGCTACGGTGATCCGGACCGCGCGCTGAAGATCCTGGCGCCCTGGGCCGCCCGCGACGATGCGCCCTTTGAGGCCAACCGGCTGCTCGGCTGGGCGTGGCAGGCAGAGGCCGCACGCTCCGAGGGCGGCGACCGCACCCAGGCTTTGGACCAGGCACGTGCCTTCCTCATCAAGGCTTACAAGCAGCGCCGCAACGACGCTCCTACGCTGTACCAGCTGGCGCGCGTGCTCCAGACCAAGGGCACCAGCGTCAGCCTGAGCAACGCCGCTGAGGCCGCCAGCGTGCTGGAGCCGCAGTCGTCCGAATTTGCCCAACTGGCCGCCGCAGTCCACCTGGAGGCGGGCCATCGCGACAAGGCCGTGCGCCCGCTGCAGGCGCTCGCCAGCAACCCCCACGGCGGCGAGGACACCGAGCGCGCCCGCGCCGCCCTCCAAGCCCTGCAGTCCAACCAGGACGCCGCCACCGTCCTCGCCCTGCTCAACGCAAGCAAGAAGGCCAAACCATGAAATCGTCCGACCGCCACCTGCTCACCTGGGTGCCCTCGCTGTACCTCGCCATGGGCCTGCCCAACGTGATGGTGGGCGTCGTCGCGGCCATCATCTACAAGAACCTGGGCGTGTCCAACGAGGACATCGCGCTCTACACCTCGCAGCTCTACCTGCCCTGGGTGCTCAAGCCGCTGTGGGCGCCGCTGCTGGAGGCCTACCGCAGCAAGCGCTTCTGGGTCATCAGCATGGAGTTCACGATGGCCGCCGCGCTGGGCCTCATTGCGCTGGTGCTGCCGCTGGCCGACTTCTTCAAGCTGTCGCTCGCGTTCTTCTGGATCGTCGGCTTCGCCTCCGCCACGCAGGACACCTGCGCCGACGGCGTTTTCATGACAACGGCCTCCAAGAAGGACCAGGCCCGCTACGCGGGCCTGCAGGGCATGTGCTGGAACATGGGCGCCGTCGTCGCCTCCGGCCTGTTCGTCTCGCTGACGGGCTACCTGCACAACCACGCCGGCCTGAGCTGGGTGCAGTGCTGGACCATCGTCGTGCTGCTGGCCGCCACGGCGATGGCCGCTTTCGGGCTTTGGCATGTGCGCGTGCTGCCACCGGGGGCGCCGTCCAGCCTGCACGGCCAGGGCCTGGGCGTCGGGCTGAAGGCCACGGCCGAGGCCTGGATCACCTTCTTCCAGAAGCCGCAGATCTGGATGATGCTGGCCGTCATCTTCTTCTACCGTTTCGGCGAAGGTTTCATCGAGAAGTTCGGCCCGCTCTTCCTGCTGGACACCCGCGCCGCCGGTGGCCTGGCGCTGGACAACGAGACCCTCGGCCACATCAACGGCACGGTTGGCACGCTGACCTTCATCGCAGGCGCCTTCCTCGGCGGCTTCCTCGTCGCCAAGCGCACCCTGCCGCGCAGCTTCTTCACGCTGGCCCTGGTGCTCAACGTGCCGCACCTGACCTACTTCTACCTTGCGCAGTCGATGCCGACGGATTCGCTGACCATCGCCATCGTCGTCTCCATCGAGAAGTTCGGCTTTGGCATGGGCTCGGTGGGCCACATGCTGTACATGATGCAGCAGGTCGCCCCGGGCCCCTTCCGCATGGCCCACTACGCGATGGCCACGGGCGTCATGGCGCTGACGAAGTGGGGCACAGGCACCGTCAGCGGCGCGCTGTGGAACCATGTCGACCACAACTACCTGAGCTTCTTCGGCTGGGTGCTGGTCTTCTCGATTCCGCCCGTCATCCTGGCCTGGCTGGCGCCGTTCCCGCATGACCACGAGGAAGCCGAGGAGTTCGGCGGGCAGGCTGCGCCGGCTGGGGGGCATTGATGGGGCTGTTGATGAGCATGGTCCTGGCTGCCGAGGGGGCTACTTAAACTGGAGTCACTGGAGAAGTGACCATGCCTGTCTGCCGTTGGCTCTTTGCCTGCTTGCTATGCGTTTTGGCCGTGCCGCTTTCCGCTGCGGAACGCGCCGACCCCCGACAGGCCGTTGCACAGCTGCTGCCTGCGTTGCGCCACTTGGACTTCGTCTGGGAACAAGCCGAGGGCGACTTGAACGGCGATGGCATCGCCGATGTGGCGATGCTGTTCAGGGGCCGCAATCGAGACGATACCGACATTGAGGAAAGACTTGTGGTGCTTGCCGGCACGCCAGCCGGCGACTACCGGGTTCTGTCGGTGTCCGGGGAGTTCTGCCGTCCGAGCAAGTTCTACAACATGGTGATCCAGCGCGGTTCTCTGCTTGTTGAGGTGGTCGAGACGGCGGATGGAGGTCGATGGGGCAGTAACACCATGCGGTTCCGATACAACTCGGATCTCCGCGACCTTCAGCTCATCGGCGAGGACACCCGCTCCGAGGATTACGAGAGCGGTGAACAGGAACGCAGCAGCACCAACCTTCTAACCGGCAAGTACATCTCAACGACGCGCATCAAAGGGAAGACCAAGACGTCGACGCGGCAGCTCACGGTAACCTCCCGGCCGACGTTGAACGGTTGGGCTTGCAACGGTTGATACGCGAGTCTGCCGGGCCAGTAGTAGGGGTGAACGCAGTGAACCCCAACACTTCGATCTCCCGTGACCCCGATCTCTCGCTTTCTGCCGATGCGCACGTGGGGGGAGTTGAGGCTGTTTGGCGATGGCCCTATTCGCTCGGTGCATCGCGGTGGGAGTCGGTTGCTTTTGCGAGGTGCGTGTCTGCTCGGTGCATTGCCGGGGGTCCGTCCCGGCGGCCGGGTAACTTTCTTCTGCGGGGCCAGAAGAAAGTCACCAAAGAAGAGGCCCTGAACCGCACACGAGCACCACGCCACCGACAACGGCGCGCGGAAACGCTCACCTTCATTTCGGGCAGACGCGACCCGCTGCGCTCTCGCTGCTGTCCTTGTGACGAGCGCCATGGCGCGCCTCTTCACGCCGCCTAACGCGCGGCTGCACGCCGTGCTCACCAGGAACAGCCGCGTCGCTGGGGCGACGCCGCAGGGGGTGGGCGGCGTGATGTTGGGGTTCGCTGTACTCACCCCAACCTACGAGAAGCAACGAGACGTCGCGTCGCCCGAGCGACGCTGTCTTCGAATTCCTCGTGAGCACGGCGTGCAGCCGCGCGTTAGGCGGGCTGCTGCGGCGATGGATGGTGCCGGTGATAAGGACAGCAGCGAGAGCGCAGCGGGTCGCGTCTGCCCGCTAACCCGGCAGCTGTTGCACGGCGCAACTTGCGCATGTGGTGCTGGTGTGCGGTTCAGGGCCTCTTCTTTGGTGACTTTCTTCTGGCCCCGTGTTTGGACCGGAGACATGGGTAACACCCGTGCCAGGACATGGGTAACACCTTCTCAAGGGTCCACCGGCGGCTCGCGCAGGTCGAACTGGGTGAACCGTTGATGGCAGAAGTACACGTC
>Ga0187843_10002955_pt1 | contig 10082 bp, 5 predicted proteins | sample SpaLakP09_SKY_43_FD_134516 | JGI IMG/M metagenome (GOLD analysis project Ga0187843, IMG submission 134516) | Oligotrophic lake water microbial communities from Sparkling Lake, Wisconsin, USA - SP09_SKY_43 | ecosystem: Environmental > Aquatic > Freshwater > Lake | place: USA: Sparkling Lake...
GCTGAGCTGGCGCCTGGCCGCGCTGATCCTGTCCTGCGGGCTGATCGTGCCCTGGCTCATCAGCTTCAACAGCCTGCTGGCGCAGAACCATCCGAACGCGGCACGCCTGGTGCCCGGCCATGTGAAGCGTCTGCGGTCAGTTGCCGTACTCAGTTATTTGCTGGTTTCTGTGCTGTGCGCTTCGCTGCTGGCCAGCCAGTTTCCCGGCGGCCAGGCCTGGCTGCAGGGCCTGGCGCTGGCGCTCTTCCTGCTGGCCCTGGCCGCGCGCTGGGTGCAGCTCTGGTTCTGGGGAACGCTGATCTTGTCTGCCATGCCCTGGTGGGGGAAGTCCATGCCCGCGATGATGGTCTGGAGTGCGTTGCTGGCCTGGCATCAAGGCCAGGCCTGGAGCCTGAGTCTGGTCCTGTTGCTGCTGCTGTCCTGGGGCCTGGCGGGCCTGATCCAGGCCGGGGGCGGGCAGCATGTCCGCCAGTTCCAGGCGCGCCAGAAGTGGCGCCGCCTGTTCGAGTCCCAGTCCCTGGGACTGGCCACCCATGCGCAGATCAATGCGCCCATGGACCGCCTGGCCCAGGTCTTCCGCTGGATGCAACCGCTCTGGATGCGCCGGGTGCTGCGGCAGGCCCGGCCCACGCCGGCCAGCGTGATGGCCCGCCTCGATCTCGTCAGCTTGGGTCAGGCGCACTGGACCTGCCAGCTCAGCTCGGCCACGGTGCTGCTGGCCTTGCTGGTTCTGGTCTTCGGCACCATGGGCTGGGGGCGGCCCGAGTTCTGGGCTGGGCTGACCCAGCACGGCACCATGGGCCTGTCCTTCGGCCTGTCCAGCATGTGCCTGGGCGTCTTGCTGACGGTGCCGGCCAATCTTTACCGCAGCCGGCGCGAACAGGCGCTGCTGATGCTCTTGCCCGGCATGCCGCGGGGCCGCGAGCTGAACCGCTTGCTGGCGCGCCGCCTGCTGTGCCAGCTGCTGCTGGCGGTGGGCGTGACCTTGCTTCTGTGCGCGGCCCTGCAGTCGCTGCCGGAGCCGCGCGCGCTGAACTGGCTGGGCGTGCATCTGTGCCTGGCCTATCTGATGATCGGTTGCGTGATGTTGCTGCGCGACTGGTCGCGCGAAAGCCAGCCCGGCAACTACCGTGCACTGCTGCCCTTCCTCGCGGCCCTGCTCATGGTCGCGGCCTTGCAGGGGCTGCAGTGGCTGGGCCTGGCCATTCAGGCGCAGATCGGCCTGGTCATCCTGCTGGTGCTGGCCCTGACGGTCTACCGCTGGCGGCGCCTGGTCCTGGGCGCGGCCCAGGCCATGCCGGTGGGCCGCTGGGCCTGAGGCGCAGCAGGGGCGGAAGACCCGAGGGCCGAGTCAGGCCCGCTGCAGCCAGCCCAGGATCTGCGCCGTCGACAGCGCGCCGCTGATGCGCTGCAGCTCGCGCCCGCCCCGCAGCTGGATCAGGGTCGGGATGCTGCGTATGGCGTAGCGCTGCGAGAGTTGCGGCGCCTCGTCGCTGTTCACCTTGGCGAGCAGGGCCCGGCCCTTCAGCTGGCGTGCGGCCTCGGCGAACTGCGGCGCCATCTGCCGGCAGGGCCCGCACCAGGGCGCCCAGAAGTCGAGCAGCACCGGCAGCTCGCAGCCGCTGACGACGCGCTCGAAATTGGCCTCGCTCAGCGCCAGCACCTCGCCGCTGAGCAAGGCCTCGCCGCAGCGGCCGCAGACCGGGTCTTGGGTGGCGCGCTCGTCGGGCACGCGGTTCTTGCTCAGGCAGTGGGGGCAGGTGATCAGCATGGTCTCTTCAAGCTGAGGCCGGCCGCCGGCTTTTCAATCCCGGGCGCTGTACCTCTGCGGCCGCTGATACAGCGCAGCGCCGGCGGGCCTTCGCTGTGCCTTGGCCGCGCGCGGCGCGCCGCCTACGCTGGCACCGGGCCTTGAAGCCCGGCCCGAAACCCAAGAAAGCGAAGCCCGCGTCATGCTGCCGTCCCCCACCGATCTGCTGCCCCTGGCCAGCTACTGCCTGCTGATGTCCAGCACCCCCGGGCCCAACAATCTGATGCTGGCCACGGCCGCCGCCAATGCCGGCTACCGCCGCACCCTGCCGCAGATGCTGGGCAGCAACAGCGGCGTGGCCCTGCAGACCTGGCTGACCTGTCTGGGTCTGGGCAGTCTGTTTGTCGCCTACCCGGTGCTGCACCAGCTGCTGCGGGTGCTGGGCACGCTCTACCTGGTCTATCTGGCCTGGCAGCTCAGCGGCCTGCGCATCGGTGCGGCGCAGCAGGACGCAAGGCCGCTGAGCTTTGCCCAGGCGGCGCTGTTCCAGGCGGTCAACCCGAAGAGCTGGGTCAAGGCCATCACCCTGGCCACGGTGTTCATGCCCAGCGGCTTGGGGCCTTGGGCCGGTGCCAGCCTGGTGGCCCTGGTTGGCGTGCTGGTCGGCCTGCCCAGCTCGACGCTGTGGGCCTTGTTCGGCTTGGCGATTCGTCGGCTTCTGCAGGACCCGGCCAAGCGACGTGCCTTCAACCTGCTGATGGCCGCAGCCTTGCTGCTGCTGGCTTTGCAGTTGCTGCGCTGAGGACTGGGGGTTGAGAAGGCTTGCCGTCGGCGCGGGCGGAGTCCTGTGGCGCCTCGGCGCGTTCGCTTCAACGTCGCCCGTTCTGCTCGTCCAGAGCATGGCGATCTGCCTCGATCTTCCTGATGAAGTTCTGACCTTCAGGCCTCATTTGAAGACGGCATCCAAAGGTTTGACAATAGGTCCAAATAACACAATACCTAAGTGGTTTAGTGATCTTGTAAAAATGAAAATAGAACGATAAACAGTTCAGCTATGAACCTAGCATGGCGATTCAATTTCAATCAAAGTGCAGAGGGTTGTTCATGTCGTTTGTAGTCATTGGCGAGCGAAATTTTCTGTCCCTCGCCATTTGTCTGTCCTTGTTCGCAGCCGCCACGGACAGTCGTGCTGAACCCAAGGCTCCCGGGCAGCGCAGCCAACAGGCTCCCGCACCGGCTGCAGCTCAGCGCAGCCCGGTATCTCCTGCACTTGACAACACCTGCCAGTCCGGACTCTTCGCCTCACCGGGATCTGAGCAGATGAGCGGTCGCAAGGTCAGGCCGAAACGTCCCGTCATTGAAGAGTCTTGCGAGCCACCGGAACAAGCCGAGATTCTTCTGAACGAGGTTTATCTGAATCAGCACACCAACAGCTTTGATCGTGTGCGCGTGGACGGTTTTTCGCATCGCGGCGACTACACGCTATGCGTTGGCAATGAGTGCGAGGCCCATCTGGCCAGTCTGGGTGAGGTCGCCGAGGTCGCCGCGACAATCCTGGGCGGCTGGAAGGAAGAGATCGTCCAAGTGCTGAGCCCGAAGCTGCCCCACTGTGCGCGCGTGGCTCCAGGAAACAGCATCACGGTCGATCAAGATGCGCTTCTTGAATACATGTTCGCCAGCGAAGCGGTTCGGCTTGCCTATGCTGGTACCTTGCACACCCTCAGCAAGTGGAGCAGGGTTGACGTCAAGTACAACGGCGGGCACACCTTCACCTTCTGGGTCGATGAGATCAAGTTGCAAGGTGCTGGCGGACAACCGGTCATCACTCTCTCCGGCCCCACCCATGCCAAGGCCGGAGGCCCTTGCGCATGACAAGGACGCTGCGGCGCAAGCACCTGTTGTCTGGCGCTGTGATGACAGGGCTTGTGGGCTTGGGCTGGTGCTTGCTGGCCTCTCTGTTCGTTGATGCAGACCGTGCTGCGGTGTCGCTTGAACCGTCTGTGGTTCAAACCTTGCCCGTGGTGCCGGAAACCGCATCGTCTGAGCGCGACTCCCGGGACGAAGCCGCCGGCAGCACGGTGCCGCAACAAACCTCGGCTGCTAGCCTGCCCATCGTCGAAGGCTGGCGCCGCAGTTTCAGCAGTGAGCAGATGTATGCCGAGGCCATACGGTTGCGCGAGGCGCGCGAGCCCGGTTCCTTCGCGGCGGCATGGGCGCTGACGAGAGCTTGTCGGTATGCGATGGGCCAGGTGCTGGCCGGCAAGATGATCGGTCCACACCGAGATCCTCTGGTACTCGGAGCGCAGACACCCACCCATGCGCAGCGCCTGCGCGCACGGGATGCCTTGCAAAGCCGCTGCGAAGCGTTCAGCCAGCATGCGGGTCTGGACAAGCCTCTGCAGGATGACGGCCCGGGCCAAGCCTTGTACCTGGCCATCAGCGAGCCGCAGCAGTACTTCCTGGAACCGCTAGCCCGGCAGAATGCGCGACTGCTGGCGCAGCAAGGGCATCTGCAGCTGTATCTCGGTGTCCTTCCCTACTGGAACGGCCGTACGATGAACTCGGCCAAGGATCGGCGCCTGTACCAGGATGCGCTTAGCCTGGCCAGGGAGCTTGCCACGGCGTCGCCGCAAGCGCCGGAGCAAGACGTGCGACTCTTGACGGCCTGCTTTGTGCAAGGATTCTGCACCGACGACTTCATCAAGCTCTGGCGCCTTCGCAACCCGCAGGACGACGAGGCGAGCCGGCAGGTGGAGGTTCTGGCACTGGACATGGCAGCGGCCATGCGGGCCGGCGACTACGGAAAATTCGTTCGCTGACGCGGGCGATCCCAGTGGCCGGCGGCTATTCTGTCCGGCCGTGCTTCCCTGTGCCTTGTCCCGCCAGACGAACAGCCCGCCGTGGCGGCCCTGTTTCCCCGCCTGAAGAGCCAGCCTGACTTGTCGATGTTTGCCCTGGACCGCCATTCCCCCATCGCCCTGGGCGACCAGATCGAGCTGCGCCTGCGCGAGCTGATCGCCGCACGCCAGCTGCCGCCGGGCGCGCGCCTGCTGTCGATACGCCAGCTGGCGCTGAGCCTGGCGGTCAGCCCCAACACCGTGGTCGGCGCCTATGACCGCCTGGTGGCCTCGGGCCTGATCGATGCGCGCGGCACGGCTGGCTACTTCGTCAGCGAGCCGCGCTCCGGCCCGGCTCAGCTGCCCGACGCGGCGGCGCTGGAGGCCGGCGAGGAGCAGGAAGGCGTCTGGCTGGCCCAGCAGGCCAATGACCAGCGCAGCGGCGTGCTGCTGGCCAGCAGCACGCCGCTGCGCTGGTCATTGGCCTGCTGGGCCAGCCAGACGCCTTCCTGCTCCTCGCCGGCCTCCAGCGCCGCCGCGTCGGGCAGCTGAGCCGGGCCGGAGCGCGGCTCGCTGACGAAGTAGCCAGCCGTGCCGCGCGCATCGATCAGGCCCGAGGCCACCAGGCGGTCATAGGCGCCGACCACGGTGTTGGGGCTGACCGCCAGGCTCAGCGCCAGCTGGCGTATCGACAGCAGGCGCGCGCCCGGCGGCAGCTGGCGTGCGGCGATCAGCTCGCGCAGGCGCAGCTCGATCTGGTCGCCCAGGGCGATGGGGGAATGGCGGTCCAGGGCAAACATCGACAAGTCAGGCTGGCTCTTCAGGCGGGGAAACAGGGCCGCCACGGCGGGCTGTTCGTCTGGCGGGACAAGGCACAGGGAAGCACGGCCGGACAGAATAGCCGCCGGCCACTGGGATCGCCCGCGTCAGCGAACGAATTTTCCGTAGTCGCCGGCCCGCATGGCCGCTGCCATGTCCAGTGCCAGAACCTCCACCTGCCGGCTCGCCTCGTCGTCCTGCGGGTTGCGAAGGCGCCAGAGCTTGATGAAGTCGTCGGTGCAGAATCCTTGCACAAAGCAGGCCGTCAAGAGTCGCACGTCTTGCTCCGGCGCTTGCGGCGACGCCGTGGCAAGCTCCCTGGCCAGGCTAAGCGCATCCTGGTACAGGCGCCGATCCTTGGCCGAGTTCATCGTACGGCCGTTCCAGTAGGGAAGGACACCGAGATACAGCTGCAGATGCCCTTGCTGCGCCAGCAGTCGCGCATTCTGCCGGGCTAGCGGTTCCAGGAAGTACTGCTGCGGCTCGCTGATGGCCAGGTACAAGGCTTGGCCCGGGCCGTCATCCTGCAGAGGCTTGTCCAGACCCGCATGCTGGCTGAACGCTTCGCAGCGGCTTTGCAAGGCATCCCGTGCGCGCAGGCGCTGCGCATGGGTGGGTGTCTGCGCTCCGAGTACCAGAGGATCTCGGTGTGGACCGATCATCTTGCCGGCCAGCACCTGGCCCATCGCATACCGACAAGCTCTCGTCAGCGCCCATGCCGCCGCGAAGGAACCGGGCTCGCGCGCCTCGCGCAACCGTATGGCCTCGGCATACATCTGCTCACTGCTGAAACTGCGGCGCCAGCCTTCGACGATGGGCAGGCTAGCAGCCGAGGTTTGTTGCGGCACCGTGCTGCCGGCGGCTTCGTCCCGGGAGTCGCGCTCAGACGATGCGGTTTCCGGCACCACGGGCAAGGTTTGAACCACAGACGGTTCAAGCGACACCGCAGCACGGTCTGCATCAACGAACAGAGAGGCCAGCAAGCACCAGCCCAAGCCCACAAGCCCTGTCATCACAGCGCCAGACAACAGGTGCTTGCGCCGCAGCGTCCTTGTCATGCGCAAGGGCCTCCGGCCTTGGCATGGGTGGGGCCGGAGAGAGTGATGACCGGTTGTCCGCCAGCACCTTGCAACTTGATCTCATCGACCCAGAAGGTGAAGGTGTGCCCGCCGTTGTACTTGACGTCAACCCTGCTCCACTTGCTGAGGGTGTGCAAGGTACCAGCATAGGCAAGCCGAACCGCTTCGCTGGCGAACATGTATTCAAGAAGCGCATCTTGATCGACCGTGATGCTGTTTCCTGGAGCCACGCGCGCACAGTGGGGCAGCTTCGGGCTCAGCACTTGGACGATCTCTTCCTTCCAGCCGCCCAGGATTGTCGCGGCGACCTCGGCGACCTCACCCAGACTGGCCAGATGGGCCTCGCACTCATTGCCAACGCATAGCGTGTAGTCGCCGCGATGCGAAAAACCGTCCACGCGCACACGATCAAAGCTGTTGGTGTGCTGATTCAGATAAACCTCGTTCAGAAGAATCTCGGCTTGTTCCGGTGGCTCGCAAGACTCTTCAATGACGGGACGTTTCGGCCTGACCTTGCGACCGCTCATCTGCTCAGATCCCGGTGAGGCGAAGAGTCCGGACTGGCAGGTGTTGTCAAGTGCAGGAGATACCGGGCTGCGCTGAGCTGCAGCCGGTGCGGGAGCCTGTTGGCTGCGCTGCCCGGGAGCCTTGGGTTCAGCACGACTGTCCGTGGCGGCTGCGAACAAGGACAGACAAATGGCGAGGGACAGAAAATTTCGCTCGCCAATGACTACAAACGACATGAACAACCCTCTGCACTTTGATTGAAATTGAATCGCCATGCTAGGTTCATAGCTGAACTGTTTATCGTTCTATTTTCATTTTTACAAGATCACTAAACCACTTAGGTATTGTGTTATTTGGACCTATTGTCAAACCTTTGGATGCCGTCTTCAAATGAGGCCTGAAGGTCAGAACTTCATCAGGAAGATCGAGGCAGATCGCCATGCTCTGGACGAGCAGAACGGGCGACGTTGAAGCGAACGCGCCGAGGCGCCACAGGACTCCGCCCGCGCCGACGGCAAGCCTTCTCAACCCCCAGTCCTCAGCGCAGCAACTGCAAAGCCAGCAGCAGCAAGGCTGCGGCCATCAGCAGGTTGAAGGCACGTCGCTTGGCCGGGTCCTGCAGAAGCCGACGAATCGCCAAGCCGAACAAGGCCCACAGCGTCGAGCTGGGCAGGCCGACCAGCACGCCAACCAGGGCCACCAGGCTGGCACCGGCCCAAGGCCCCAAGCCGCTGGGCATGAACACCGTGGCCAGGGTGATGGCCTTGACCCAGCTCTTCGGGTTGACCGCCTGGAACAGCGCCGCCTGGGCAAAGCTCAGCGGCCTTGCGTCCTGCTGCGCCGCACCGATGCGCAGGCCGCTGAGCTGCCAGGCCAGATAGACCAGGTAGAGCGTGCCCAGCACCCGCAGCAGCTGGTGCAGCACCGGGTAGGCGACAAACAGACTGCCCAGACCCAGACAGGTCAGCCAGGTCTGCAGGGCCACGCCGCTGTTGCTGCCCAGCATCTGCGGCAGGGTGCGGCGGTAGCCGGCATTGGCGGCGGCCGTGGCCAGCATCAGATTGTTGGGCCCGGGGGTGCTGGACATCAGCAGGCAGTAGCTGGCCAGGGGCAGCAGATCGGTGGGGGACGGCAGCATGACGCGGGCTTCGCTTTCTTGGGTTTCGGGCCGGGCTTCAAGGCCCGGTGCCAGCGTAGGCGGCGCGCCGCGCGCGGCCAAGGCACAGCGAAGGCCCGCCGGCGCTGCGCTGTATCAGCGGCCGCAGAGGTACAGCGCCCGGGATTGAAAAGCCGGCGGCCGGCCTCAGCTTGAAGAGACCATGCTGATCACCTGCCCCCACTGCCTGAGCAAGAACCGCGTGCCCGACGAGCGCGCCACCCAAGACCCGGTCTGCGGCCGCTGCGGCGAGGCCTTGCTCAGCGGCGAGGTGCTGGCGCTGAGCGAGGCCAATTTCGAGCGCGTCGTCAGCGGCTGCGAGCTGCCGGTGCTGCTCGACTTCTGGGCGCCCTGGTGCGGGCCCTGCCGGCAGATGGCGCCGCAGTTCGCCGAGGCCGCACGCCAGCTGAAGGGCCGGGCCCTGCTCGCCAAGGTGAACAGCGACGAGGCGCCGCAACTCTCGCAGCGCTACGCCATACGCAGCATCCCGACCCTGATCCAGCTGCGGGGCGGGCGCGAGCTGCAGCGCATCAGCGGCGCGCTGTCGACGGCGCAGATCCTGGGCTGGCTGCAGCGGGCCTGACTCGGCCCTCGGGTCTTCCGCCCCTGCTGCGCCTCAGGCCCAGCGGCCCACCGGCATGGCCTGGGCCGCGCCCAGGACCAGGCGCCGCCAGCGGTAGACCGTCAGGGCCAGCACCAGCAGGATGACCAGGCCGATCTGCGCCTGAATGGCCAGGCCCAGCCACTGCAGCCCCTGCAAGGCCGCGACCATGAGCAGGGCCGCGAGGAAGGGCAGCAGTGCACGGTAGTTGCCGGGCTGGCTTTCGCGCGACCAGTCGCGCAGCAACATCACGCAACCGATCATCAGATAGGCCAGGCACAGATGCACGCCCAGCCAGTTCAGCGCGCGCGGCTCCGGCAGCGACTGCAGGGCCGCGCACAGAAGCAAGGTCACGCCCACCGCCAGCAGCAGCTGGCACAGCAGGCGGCGCGCCAGCAAGCGGTTCAGCTCGCGGCCCCGCGGCATGCCGGGCAAGAGCATCAGCAGCGCCTGTTCGCGCCGGCTGCGGTAAAGATTGGCCGGCACCGTCAGCAAGACGCCCAGGCACATGCTGGACAGGCCGAAGGACAGGCCCATGGTGCCGTGCTGGGTCAGCCCAGCCCAGAACTCGGGCCGCCCCCAGCCCATGGTGCCGAAGACCAGAACCAGCAAGGCCAGCAGCACCGTGGCCGAGCTGAGCTGGCAGGTCCAGTGCGCCTGACCCAAGCTGACGAGATCGAGGCGGGCCATCACGCTGGCCGGCGTGGGCCGGGCCTGCCGCAGCACCCGGCGCATCCAGAGCGGTTGCATCCAGCGGAAGACCTGGGCCAGGCGGTCCATGGGCGCATTGATCTGCGCATGGGTGGCCAGTCCCAGGGACTGGGACTCGAACAGGCGGCGCCACTTCTGGCGCGCCTGGAACTGGCGGACATGCTGCCCGCCCCCGGCCTGGATCAGGCCCGCCAGGCCCCAGGACAGCAGCAGCAACAGGACCAGACTCAGGCTCCAGGCCTGGCCTTGATGCCAGGCCAGCAACGCACTCCAGACCATCATCGCGGGCATGGACTTCCCCCACCAGGGCATGGCAGACAAGATCAGCGTTCCCCAGAACCAGAGCTGCACCCAGCGCGCGGCCAGGGCCAGCAGGAAGAGCGCCAGCGCCAGGCCCTGCAGCCAGGCCTGGCCGCCGGGAAACTGGCTGGCCAGCAGCGAAGCGCACAGCACAGAAACCAGCAAATAACTGAGTACGGCAACTGACCGCAGACGCTTCACATGGCCGGGCACCAGGCGTGCCGCGTTCGGATGGTTCTGCGCCAGCAGGCTGTTGAAGCTGATGAGCCAGGGCACGATCAGCCCGCAGGACAGGATCAGCGCGGCCAGGCGCCAGCTCAGC
>Ga0187843_10002956_pt1 | contig 10080 bp, 5 predicted proteins | sample SpaLakP09_SKY_43_FD_134516 | JGI IMG/M metagenome (GOLD analysis project Ga0187843, IMG submission 134516) | Oligotrophic lake water microbial communities from Sparkling Lake, Wisconsin, USA - SP09_SKY_43 | ecosystem: Environmental > Aquatic > Freshwater > Lake | place: USA: Sparkling Lake...
GCCGCCAAAAACAATGGGCTGTCCTTTGTCGGCGTGGAACTGAACCCCGAGTACGTGACGCTAATTAGGAACCGTCTGGCGGGGACGTTGGAAACGGTGCCGGCAGCAGCAACGGCAGCAGCAGTGCCGGTCTTGTCCACGACGCCCTGAGCTCAAAAAATACTAGAGGCCCCTTGGGCTCTTTAGTATTTTTTATTATTTTGATTTTGGTTTTTGTTTTGATAAGACTATGCGAACATCTCGCCGAGCTTGAGATAGGACAGCGCGGGTTTGCTGCTAACAGTGCACGAGCCAACGATATGGGTTCTGAGTTCGGGTGTGACGGCCAGGTGAATCCATAGCTGCGACGACATGCTGTAGGTGATGCTCATATGAGAGCCCTCTACCTCGTTCGTCTCCCAACCAACGACCTCCCCCTTCTTGGGCCCTATCTTTCCCGTCTTGTGCCGCCACTCGTAGGAGGCCGGGCTCAGGGCTGGGTGGTCCGCCGGAATCATGTACCAATCATATTCCAAGGTCTCGCCCTTCTCGGAATAGACGACCACCGAGTAGTACTGAAAGTCCTTTTTTCCGTCAATGGCAGCGACAATGGACTCTGCTGTTCCATGGGCCGTGGGCGAGCAGACCGTCGTCAGCCGATAGGAGCTAATAGACATTCGGGACTTCTTACCGTCGTACTTAGCCGATTTATTACTGAGATCCCCAAGAGCACAGGTAATGTCGCTGCCAGACTTGTGGGAACCGCTGCTCTTGGAGGTCACTGCACAGCCGGCGGCAGCCAAGACCTCGGCGTTAATGTTCTCCCAAGGCGATTCTTTGATAGGCTCCGCACTCACATGATGATAGCCCTTCACGCACTTTGCGAATAGTTCGCCGAGACGAGCCTTCAACTCGGGCGTGAGAGCGGTGGGAGCAGAGCCGGCACCCCCGACCGCCGGAGCGGCAGGGGGTGTAGTAAGGACGAGTGCGGTAGTAGGGACGCTGGTCATTTTGAAGAATACGACGGAAGAATGTAGGGAAGAATGCGGTGAAGGTTGCTGTGGAAATATACCCTCCTGTATACCCCACCTCGTGGGACTTTCAAAACGGACGCTTCAATTTTTCCGAAAATCCGACTTTCCTGTGACTTCCCCACATTCGTCCCCGCAAACGCCATGTCTTTTTGAGTCGAAATCTAAAGGCGAAAGTCTCCCCACAGAGTAAGATGGCGACTTCTATGGTGTCGATCCCTCTCGAACGTTTGCGTGCGCTGGAGGCGTTGGAGGCCAGTCTGCCCGAGGTCATCGCGAAGGCGAAGGCGGAGGCCAACGCAGAGCGATTTGCTACACTCCGCGCCAGAGACGCCGCGGATCCTGAGGCTCATCGGCGACGCACTAACGAATCGCGTACAAAGAACAGAGAGGAACTCAACGCAAGACGTAGGGAAGCGTATAAGGCCAAAAAGGAAGCCGCCACGGCCGGAGCCGGCGCCCCCACGGCCTGAATCTCCCGGGTTGCGGCCGCTTCCCGAAAACAATTCCTCCGGCAAACTCAGAAATGACCACACTCCGCCAATTCTTGAACGCACGCCGTGCGACCACGAATTTGACACATCTATCGGTGGCACCTGGTGGAAAGTACAGTGTGACCAACGCAGACCTACCGGACCTCTATCGTATCATTGCCGCGGAGACGGGGCCGAAGCACGTGTTGGAAACCCATGGGGGCTTGACAGCCGGTCCGTTGCTCATCGATCTAGATTTCGAGTATCCTGAGGAGCCTCGGTTTCACACACGGCAGTACAAGGCCGATGAAATCGACAAGTTCATCGAGTGTATCCACGAAGCCGTTACCTACTTCTACGGTCCCCTCGACGACGTCGAATATGTTGTGAGCGAGAAGCCCTCGCCGACCGTGGAGACTGGGAAGCGCGTCAAGGACGGCCTACACGTCGTAGGACGCAATCTGATTCTTTCCTACAAGGACCAGTTGCAGTTGCGGCTCTACGCGTTGGAAAAGCACTTCCTACAGACCTCCTTTGATACGGTTCACGTCAAGAACGATATGTCATCTGTCTATGACATCGCCGTCATCGAACGAAACGCTTGGTATTTGATGGGATGCTCAAAACCGGATAGAGCCCCTTATCTCCCTACACGGTCCTACAGTATCGCCGATGACTCTCTTCGCTGTCGGTGCGTGGGGCACTTGGACTATAGCATCGCGGACTTGAGCATTCGGTGCGGAGGAACTCCACGAGACCTGCGAGCCGAAACGGCTGCCGAGTGGCCGGGCAATGTCGTGCTTATGAAGAAAGGGCGTGGGAAGGCGAAGGCGGCAAAGGAAGCCGCAAGCGAACCGACGCTGTCCCACGTCGACGAAGCAGGCAGCGTCATCACGCACAAATCGGAGGGTATCTCAAAGTTGTTGAAGTTGGACGGGATGGAGTGGGAGATCGCCGAAATGGACGATGGGTTCAAGCTGACCCACAATTCGCATCGCTGCTTGGTGGCGGACGATGCTACGCACGGCGCCATTGGCCATTCCTGCGTCTTTGTACAAAAAACGCGCGCCAACGTTTTTTGCTTTTCCCACAAAACAAAGCCGCTGTCCAAGGCCTTGAGTGCTGCTTTGTGGCAGCTCGTGTGCCCCGCAGGGCGAGCGGACCCGAACGAAACGATGTATGCGAAACGGAAGACCGAGTTTGAGAAAGGGGCGTTTCGCGTCTTGAATCCGCCGGGCTACATGGTCTTCATCGAAGACGGGTGGGTTCACTATACGCGTCAGCAACTCATCGATATGAACAGCGGCATCTTCCTGGACGGGGGGAAGGAGGAGCGGTTTATCGATTGGTGGCTGCGCGACGAGCACATTCGGACCTACAATCGCATCGGCTACTTTGTTGATGCCGCGGAGTGCCCGCCGTCCGTCTTCAATACCTTTGCCGGCTTCGCGGCGCAACGAATCGCCGAGTCGGCAGGGGATGTCTCCAAGGTGCTGTGGCACATTCGGCACATCTTGGCAGGCGGCAGAGAGGACGTCTACGACTTTATCATGGATATGTTGGCGTCGTGCGTCCAGTGCCCGCGTCGGCTCATCGGCATCTGTTTAGTCGTTATGGGACAGCACGGCTCGGGCAAGGACATCCTGTTCAATTGGTTCGGATCCAAGGTAATTGGGATGGAGGCCTACTTCAAGACGGCCAGGCCACACATCGATATGTTTGGGACTTTCAACTCGTCGCGACTCAATCGCGTCTTTTACCACATCGAAGAGGGCAACGCCAAGTCATTGAACGGTGAGGCGATCGAGCAGTTCAAGAACTTCATCACAGACGAGTTCGCGTCCATCCAACTCAAGGGGGTGAATACGGCCTCGAACGTCACGAACTACAACCACTTCGTGATCAGCACCAACAACGCCGTGCCGTTCGAGATTCACCCCGACGAGCGGCGCTTCTTTGCCGTGAAGGCGAGTGCGGCCAAGGTGCGAGACAACGGCTACTTTACGGAACTGGGGGACTGTCTGCGATTGCCGGGGGTCGCACGGGCGTTTTACGAGACGTTGATGGCGCGAGACCTGTCGGGGCGCGATTGGAAGAATCCGCCCGTTACGGAGGCTATGACCGAATGGAAGCACAGTTGCGAATCGGACCTCGTACAGTTCGTGGAGCATTACAGGACAGTTCATCCAGAAGTCGCGGAAATCAAGTCGTCCGAGTTGTACGCCGAGTACAGAGGCTACTGTAGGGAGTTCCATAGAGAACCGTTGAAACTGCGTCAATTTGGGATGGAGATGAAGAAGGTGGTGGGGGAGTCGGTTCATACAAGGATTGGGAGTGTCTATAATTTCATATCACATTCCTAATATGTGACAGATGTGACAGAAACGTGACAGAAGAACATAGTTCCCGTGACAGAAGAATGACAGAAGAGTTTTAAACTTCTCTTTTTTTCATAGTTCTTTAATATAAAGAAAATAGAATGTGACAGAAGAAAGACATTTTACAGTACCCCTCTGGAGTTCTAGGAAGAGCGCAATCCTCATTTCGGGGGTTCAAGGACTGATGGGTCCCTTTGAAAATCGGATTCTTCTGTCACACGAGAAAACTAAGTAGGATTATCGCATAAAATGGCGTGACGGAAGAAAAAGAGGGTCCATTTCTTCCGTCATCTTCTGTCACCGCCTCCCTACATTCAATCCCGATGCATTCCCTGTCAGTGAGTTGCGGGAGATTATGTTGGACGCGGAGCGAACGCCTGAGGAGTCGTTCTTGATCGAAACGGCAGCGGATCTGTCGGGTGCCGAATGGACGGGGACGAATCAGGAGTTCTATCGTCTGTATTCTGATTGGTGTAGGAAGTACGAGATGCGACCCAAGTCGGCGGTGGGCTTCGGGCGCGATCTGACGCCGTTCGTGATGCGGGGATGGGTCGTCTCACGAAAAATAGGTGGGATTCACGGGAAGGTTATCAATCTCGTTGCCGTTCGGGGAGGGTAGAAGGCGGACAAGATGGGCAAGATGAAAGATGGGTTTTGAGCTAAGCCGGCTTTTTAGACTTTTAATTGGCTGATTGAATCAATCAATTGAAGGTTCCTTGTGGCTTACTTTATAAATTTATCTTGCCTATCTTGCCCGTGCTATACAATTTATAAAAACTCAAATGGATTCCTACACAGATTGAGTAGTGAGAGCTGGGCAAGATAAACGGGCAAGATGAGGGCAAGATGTGAAAGATGAACCATGCGCCCACTCTTCCCAAAAAATTGAGAACGAGATGACCCTCCAGCAGTTAGCACATGGCGTTTCTCTACGTGGGGGCCACCAATCACGACTACCTCCGCAATGTAGCAAAAGGAGGTATGACGCTCGATCCCTACAAGCGAAAAGCAGCCTACGGCACCGGTGCGCATCGAGACGATCCGTTTCGGTTTCGGTTTATCGCAAAGTTGAATGCAATGGGGGAGACTCTCCTGAAAGACGTTGAATCCAGGTGGCTCTCCACCTTTGAGAGAATCGCGTCAAGCGATTCGGACGAAGAAGACCTGAATCGCGCTGCAACGGTGGAAGGCATACGCTTCACGTCGTATGCGCAATTTCTGTCCAATCTTCAGACCGTCTTGGTGCACCTCGGTCTGTCTGACCTCTTTGTTTGCGCGTATACTACCAACGAGCAAATCAACAGTCTTCTAATCGAGTATCGAGCCAAGAACGTCCCATCTGCCCCAGTCGCACCCAGTCACTCGGGTCTGGACCTTCGCCCCTACCAATTGGAAGACATCCGCAGCACCCTTCACGCATTTCGCACAGAAGGAATCCGTCGCGGCTACTGGTCTATTGAGTGCGGCCTCGGTAAAACCGTGATGAGTTTCGAGCTCATTCGTTCGCTCGGTGAGATTCGATGCGCGTTTGTAGTTCCCCGTCTGACCCTTCTGACTCAGACTGCCGAAAACTTTCTCAGATGGAAATATCCTGCCGCCCAGCTGTTTGCCTGCGGAAGCGCCGCGCTCACAGGTGCGCTCGCTGGAGTGCGTCGCGTCGCGACCCCCTCTGAGCTTCCAGCAACGGGAGCCTTCATCTGTATCGCCACCTATAATTCGCTGCCCCTTCTGAAAGGGCTCGTTGTCGATATGCTCCTTTCCGACGAAGCTCATCACCTTGTCCCGTCCGAAAAGAAAACAGCACTGACGGGCAATCTCTTTGGTCTGTCGGACGAGAACATTCCCGCACGATGGCGCCTCGCGATTACTGCGTCGCCTAAAAATACGCCTCTCATCGACGACGGTGCCGTCACGCATACAGGAATGTCGCACCAAGAAGAACTCTACGGCCCGTGTCTCGCAGAGCGAAACTACGTCTTTGGGAGAGACAGGGGATATCTTGCACCGTTCGAAGTGGTCGCGATGAAAACGACGGCTGAAAAAATCCGCAGCGTCATCGCCTCGTTGAAACGGGCTCTGAGGCTCCCCGAGCAAACCTTTGAGGGGTTTCTGCGCGAATTAGTCCGATGGGAGTCAGGTCTCCCGCGCAATTTGACCAACACGCTGACCTACGAATCGTCGTCCGGAAGCGAAGACGACGAAGAGGAAGAGGAACGTGAGCCGCCTCTCTCCGACGACACCTTGCTTTGGTACGCAGTCGTCGCCCACCTTGTGGTGGAATCCGTTCAACGGTACAATTCCACCCGCATTGTGACGTACCACACAACCAAGCGACGTGCTAACCTATTCAAACGCATAATGACGGCGGTGTGGGCTCTATGCGATTTGCCACCAGGCGATGCGACGTGCGACACCATTCACTCAGGGCAAAGTGAAGCCGATAACAAACGCATAAAAGATGCGTTCAAGGCGGGAGAAGGAGCTCGCATTCGCATTCTCTGTAATATTCGCACGTTGATTGAGGGCTTCGATGAGCCCACCATCAATACAACGGTCATCGTCGACAACAAGTTCAGCCCCATCGACTGCAAGCAGATTGTGGGGCGCGGAAACCGAAAAGATCCGGCTAACCCTTACAAGTGCCATCGCGTTCTCATTCCGTTTCTGGCGTACGAAATCCAAGAAGACGAGACCTTGACGCGCATTCGCAGCACAGGAGATTACAGGGTCATGCGGTACACCATCAAGCACATCATTCTGTCGCACGACCCAAATCAAGCGATCTCGCAATCCGTGTGGGTGCCGCGCCCCCGTGCGGCGGGAGACGCAGTCCTACCTGACGGAAAAGAGCCTGGAGAAGTCGACCCGAGAGAACGCGTGTGGATTCCTGACGAAACGGAGAGGCTTCACGACGCGGCATTGTTGTCCACTTGTCCTACAGAGGAACTGGCGAAGGATTCCTTCTATGCCGCAAGGCGCTGGATGCACGATGTGGCCCGCGTTCTTGGGTGGGGTAGATTCACATCAGAATCTCAGATAAGCCACGCCTGGAATCAGCACCGTGCGACGCATTTGTTGCCGACTGGGATTCCCCACAATCCCTCAGCCGTGTACCGCGAAGTAGGGTGGATTCACTGGCGCGATTACACAGGAGTCTTCACGAAGCGCGAGGAGTGGCAGGAAATTCAACCGAGCGAGTTATTGGATTTGATTAAGGCAGGACGCATCAACATCTTTAACCACACCATGTCGACGCTCCGGACGACCGTGGAAATGGAACTTACTAGAAAAATGCCACGGGATCCAAAGTCTAAATGGAAACTCTCCGTATACGATTTGGCGGAAAGGGCGCGGGCTGGAAGTACAACAGGAGTTCGCTCGTGGGGTCTGCACCCCGACCGCCTGTACGACTTGCTCAAAGCGGAGGGCATCATGGACGCTGGAGACTTTGAACGGCACTGGCCGTTGCTTCACGCAAAGCATCGCACACTTCCTGGGCTACCTGGTGAACTATGGAACAGCGCCTTTTGGGGAGGATACGATGGGTAAAAATTGAACGGGGGACGGTCGCATTTTTTTGCCCTTACAAGAAATGCCTCGCGGAAAAAAAGTTGCCGTTGCCGTCACATCCGTCGCGAATGCCGTTGCTTCCGTGGCCGTTGCTAATACAGTCATGTATGACGGAACCAGTTCAACAATGAACAAGCCGACCGACCTCAAGACCTTTCTATTCAAGTTGCGCGACCTGTGCCGCAACAAGGGAGCACAAATGGACGAGAACGGAAACGTGTACGCCGATTTGATTTACGACGACCTGCTCTTCCTAAAGAATGTGTGGCGTCTCGCGGAATCGAAGCGTCTGACACTCGATGTCCCTGCGGTCTTGGATGGATTCCCGATCGCGGACATTCAATTGAGCAGTCTGGCATCGATGGGAAAAAGCGACCAAGCCCTTGTAGGGGCTGCGTTCAAGCGGCTCTGGACGCAACTTCAACGCTCCAATCTCAAGGACATCTTCGATCGTGACTTTGCGCTCACGAGCATGCTCAAGGATGAGAAGTTGAAGACGCAATACCTTCCGCTCTTAACTGCTCTTCTCGACTATGTGGGGGGTGTTCTGCTCGCGCCGCATGAGGATACCGACCCCTACGAGTACTTTACACAGAATTTGAAGAAGGCGAAGAGCAAGTATTTCGGACAATTCTACACACCACAGGCTATTACGGAATCGTGCGTGAACGAGATTGTGCCGCGATACGGAGAACTCGGTATGGACACAATGGCGGGCACCAGCAAATTCATGCGTGCTGCGGCGACCTACATTCATAAGCACCAACCTGAGTACACTGAGTGGGATTCGTTTCAGTTCATGCGCACCGTAGAAATCGAGTCTAAGATTTATCGCCAGGGAGTGATGAGTACGTTTGCGAAGTACAATCAATTGCCGAACCTCTCGCACATTCGAAAAGGTGACGCGTTCGACCTTCTTTCAAAGGAAGACGAGCAATACGACTACATTCTTGGGAATCCTCCTTATGGTGGAACGGTGGATGGCTTCGAGGAATTGTATTACGACGTGACCGTTACAGCCGTTGGGAAGAGCATAAAGACCACGAAGGCAGTCAAGCCCGAGATTCGGCACCCGTTTCCCTTTGTGAAGAAGGATACTTCCGTGCTCGCAATTCAACTCATCGTCAATAAATTGAAGGTGGGAGGTCGTGCCGCGGTCGTGTTCAATGGGACGATTATGAACGACTCGCACCGAGACGTCATGAAGTGGTTCTTGGACTCTTGCGACCTGCGAAAGGTAATCGTCAACCCAGGCGGGACCTTCAAGTGCACATCGATTGAGACGTACTCTCTTATCTTCTGGAAGGGGGCTCCCACCGAACGCATCGAATATGTTGAGTTTGGAACGGACAAGGCGTTGGGGTCGTTCACGAGGGCGGAATTGGAAGCGCGAGGGTTGGATATTCGACCGATCTTTGCTTCAAAAACGACGGTAAATGAAATATTTACCAAAATACCATTGGGTGATATTATTACACTACACAAAGGAGATTTACAAGCCACCAAATGCGATGGTGGAGAATTTCCAGTAATTGCTATTTCAGAGAAAAGAACCCATTCCAATTATTCTGTTGATGGTGAGTATGTTTACATTGCTTCCACATCTAGCGGAAATTCAAGCGGTCCTTTTAAGACAGAAATCAAATATTACAATGGCAAATGTGGCATTACTTCATTGATGCAACGAATTGCGATTAAAGACAAATATGTATGTCTTTATAGATATCTCTACTTTTATCTGTTGTTTAACAAGACAAATGTAGAAACATCTTGTGAAAAGGGCGTAGCAAACAAATCATTAGACAAAGAGAAATTTCTAGCATATTCTTTACCTCTTCCTCCTCTTGAAACACAACAAGAAATCGTAGCCACCCTCGACCGCATCTACGCCCCAGGCACGACCGACCTCGCCGATACAATCAAGCTCACCAGCCAGGCGATGGACTTGGTCTTGGCGACTCCCAGCGGCGCGACGCTGGAGCCGATCGTGGAAGCGCAGCGGCTGATCCGCAAGTCTGCGCAGATGGTGGCGGACGTCAAGGCGCAGATGGTGGCGATTATGAAGTCTGTAGTAAGCCGTGGATTTGAAGAGAAGACCATCCGCGATTTGTTTGAAGTCAAAGGCGGAAAGGCTATATCAAAATTGGGACTTGTTGGAAAACTATATCCGTATTATGGATGTAATGGCATCAACGGATACGTAGACGAGCACCTATACGATGGTGAATATATTCTATGTGCTCAAGATGGAAGCATTGGTTCTGTTTATCTTCTTAATGAAAAGTTCTATCCTAGCAATCATACACACGTTCTCAAATCAAGAGATTCTACGCGAATGTCCAATGCGTTCGGAGCATATTTCTTAAAATTCAGCGTCGATTGGAAACCATTGATTACATCAATAATACCGAAAGTGACCCAGGGCAAACTCTTGGAAATAAAAGTCCCAGTACCGCCCGTTGACTTCCAACAGTCGGTCGTCGCCCGCCTCATTGCCCTCGAATCCAAAATTTCCGACGAAGCATACTTCCAACGCAGCACAGAGGACAACGCTCGGTTCATTCTGGAGTCCTATCTGGGTGCCAAGGGTTCCGCGGAGCCCGTCGCAGAGGCCGCCGCGGAGGCAGGCGAAGAGGACGCCGAAGAGGA
>Ga0187843_10002958_pt1 | contig 10079 bp, 8 predicted proteins | sample SpaLakP09_SKY_43_FD_134516 | JGI IMG/M metagenome (GOLD analysis project Ga0187843, IMG submission 134516) | Oligotrophic lake water microbial communities from Sparkling Lake, Wisconsin, USA - SP09_SKY_43 | ecosystem: Environmental > Aquatic > Freshwater > Lake | place: USA: Sparkling Lake...
CAGAATCGCCGGGAACAGGCCTTCCGGATCGGCGCCGGACAGGGTGTAGTAATCGGTATGGCAGATGCCGGTGGCCTTGATTTCGACCAGCACCTCGCCTTCGCGCGGGCCGCCCAGTTCGACTTCTTCAATCGTCAGGGGCTTGCCCGCTTGCCATGCTACGGCTGCTTTGGTTTTCATGAATGTTCCTTTCGCGTGGGAACATCATGATAACAAATCAATCGTGGAAAGCGTCCACCACTTTGCGCTGGCCCAGCATGAAGGCGTCGGCCACATGGCGCAGCGGCGCCACATCCACATCCGACTTGCGGGCGCGGATGATTTCAGCGAAACGCTGATACAGCGACGGGTATTCGGCTTCCTTCTCCAGCGTCTGCTCGGCGCCGTTGATCCACAGGCGCGAGCCGCCGTCGGCCAGCTTGACCTCGCCGTTGGCGGTGGTGACCACGATATCCCAGCTTTGCTTGCCGGTCTGACGCCAGTCGAATTCGGCGTGTACCTTGACGCCGTCGGCGTTCTGGAAGTGCAGGTCGGCGCCAATCGGCGCATCGCGGTTTTCCGGGAATTCCAGCGCGGCCTTGGTCAGGAACACGGCCGATGGCAGGATCTCGGTGACGATCGACAGCGCGTTGATACCCGGATCGAACACGCCCAGACCGCCCGCTTGCCAGATCCAGTCCTGGTTCGGGTGCCACTGGCGTACGTCTTCTTTCCAGATCACGTGCATGGCGGTGGGCGGGTTGGCGGCCAGGTAGGCTTTGGCGGGCTGCACGCCCGGCGCGTAGCGCGAGTGCCAGCTGGCGAACAGGCTGACGCCCTGCTCAGCGGCAAAAGCTTCCAGGTCGGCCACTTCCGACAGCGTGGCGCCCGGCGGTTTTTCCAGGAACACGTGCTTGCCAGCGGCCAGCGCCTTGCGCGCGGCGGCGTAGCGATACTGCGGCGGCATGCACAGCGAGACGGCTTCGATGGACGGATCGGCGGCCAGCATCGCCTCGATGGTCGGGAAGCTCGGCACGTTGTCGATGGTGTTGTTGCGGCTGGCCGTCGCGACCAGCGCGTAGTCGGCAGCTTGTCCGGTGATGGCTGGCAAGTGCTGGTCGTAAACGATCTTGCCCACGCCAACGATGGCGAGTTTGATTGGTGACGTCATCTGTGTAGTCCTGATTGAGTGGATCCGGCAGACTATCACTTACGCCAGTCACGCAACAAGGCCGGATGGCCGTCACCCTGTATTTATTATCAATAACGCGATTATTGGGGTTCAACCGGCATCGCAGGACCGATGCCCAGCAGGTCCGACACGGTGCGCCACAGCTGGCGCGGCGAAGTCCACGGCTTGGGCAGGAAGGCGCTGCCGGCGTTGTGCTGTTCCGGATGGCGCGCCGAATACATCAGCACGCGGGCGCCGTCCTGGTAGGCGCGCACCTCGGGCAACAGGTCAGCGCCGTCGCCATCCGGCAGGTCCGGGTCCAGCACCACCAGCGCAAATTTCTCGGACTGCAGCAATTCCTGCGCCGCCGCCAGCGTCGGCGCGTGGGTTACCTGGGTTTCCGGCACCAGCAAGGCGGCCAGCACCAGCGCCGCGTCATGGTCGCTGTCGACGTGCAGCACGCGCGGCGCGGCGGCAAAGATGGAAAAACCGATGGCGCCGCCACTCTCTTCGGTGAACGGACGATAGGTGCTGCTTGGATGATCGTTGGTCATGGCTGTCTCCGCTTGGAAAGCTAAATGCAAGCTCGGCGGAGTTGGGCCGAAAAAATCGGGGGTGGCGCAGGGTGCAGGCGGCCAGTGAGGCGACGGGCGCAGATTGAGGCCGGTCGCGGCTGAGGCGGGCGGATGATTTATCCGCCGCTCAGACCATAGTGTATAACAAAAATGCCGCAGGGCAAGGAAATTTGCCCCGAGCGTTTACTTTTTCAGACGGTTGTTGAATGCAGAATGCAAGCTGTTGAGGGTTTCCTCAGCGGCCAGCAACTGGTCCGCCACCTCGTTGACCTTGCGCCGGTTGGAGCGGGCATGGTCGCGCAGCACCTCGAAAGCGGTGTTGCGGTCGGTCTGGAATTTGCACATCAGCAGGCCGACAGCCAGGCTGGTTTCGCGGCCGGCAGCCAGTGCGGCATTCAGGTTCAGCTCGGTGCGGCGCAACTGACGGATCTCGTCGGCACGGGCCAGACCGGCGGCAAAGGCCGGCATCAGCTGCTTCTCATCGACCGGTTTGACCAGGAAACCGACCGCGCCGTACGAGGCGGCCTGCTTGCCGGCATCGGCATCGCCGCGACCGGACAGGAACATGAACGGCACCGAACTGGTGGCGTGCAGCTGCTTGGCCAGTTCCAGACCGTTCATGCCGGGCATGTGAATGTCCAGCAGGGCCAGGTCGGGTTCGCGCTGGGCGATGGCCTGCAGGGCTTGTTCAGCGGAGGATGCCTTGGCTACATCGTAGCCGGCATGGCTCAGGACTTCGCCCAGAAAATCGAGCAGAAGGGGATCGTCGTCGACGATGAGGATCAGACGCTTGGGAATGGCGGCAGTTAAAGGCATAGGGGCGGCTACCTCGGGCTAAATGTGACGATCCCATTATAAAGCGGAAAACCGTCCGCACTCCAAGCGTTTTATTGCTGAGTGAAAAGCGCATGAAACTGGTTCACCGCCTGCGCCACACTTTCAGCTTGATAGACGCTGCTGATGGCAGCCACCATGTGGGCGCCACGGGCGACCAGCGGCGCGGCGTTTTCGGGGGTCATGCCGCCGATGACAACGCTCGGCACGCGGATGACGTCCCGCGCCTGGTCGAGAATGGATGGCGGCGTGGTGACGGCGTATTTTTTGACCCGCGACGGGTAGAAGCCGCCGAAGGCGACGTAGCTGGCGCCGGCTTCTTGCGCCTGCAGCGCGCGCGGCAGGTCGCCGTAGCAGGAGGCGCCGATGGTTTTGCCGGTGCCGAGGCGGGCGCGCACGGTGGCCACTTCCTCATCGGTGCCGCCGAGGTGGATGCCGTCGGCGTCCAGATGTTCGCACAGGTCTACGAAATCGTTGACGATGAAGGGGACGTTGTAGCGGCGGCACAGGGCCAGCAGCGCGGCAGCCTGTTCGGCGCGCTGCTGCGGGCCGGCTTCCTTGTGGCGGTATTGCAGCATGGCGATGGGCGCGGCTTGCAGCGCTTGCTCGCTGAGGTGCAGCAGGCGGTCGGTGTCGTCCCAATTGGGGGTGACGAGGTAGAGTCCTTGCATGGTGTGCTCTCTTTAGCGTAAAGGAATGCGCTGGCCGGGGGCGATGGCGTAGGCATCGCGCAGCGCGTGGTAGACGTAGTCCTGGGCGTGTTCCAGCGCCACGGCGGTCGGCAGGCCGAGCGCCAGTTGCGCGGCGATGGCCGACGCCAACGTGCAGCCGCTGCCGTGAAAAGCGCCGTCAAGGCGTGGCCAGCGCCATTCGCGGTGGACGGCGCCAGCGCTGGCGGGCGGCGTCGCGGCGGGTGCGTACCAGCGGTTAACGACTTCATCGCCTTCGCCATGGCCGCCGGTGATGAGGATGTGGCGGCAGCCGCGTGTGCGCAGGGCTTGGGCTTGCGCGTCGGGCTGGGTGGCGTCCGTGAGCGCCTGCGCTTCCGGACCGTTGGGCGTCAGTAAGGTGGTCAGCGGCAGCAGCGGCGCCAGCGCCTGCACCGCATCGTCGCGCGACAGCAAATCGCCATGGCCGCTGGCCAGCACCGGGTCCAGTACCACAGGCAGGTCCGGCACCGCTCCCCGTTCCCGCAGCCAGCCGATGAACTGCGCGATCGCCTGCGCGTTAGAGGCGCTGCCGGTGATGCCGATCTTGATCGCGCTGATGGTGACTTTGTCGGCCAGGGTGCGCGCCTGGCGCAGCACCAGCTCCGCGTCCACCGGCTGCACGCCATAGACGCGGTCATTGTCCTGCACCGTCAGCGCCGTGCAGACCGTCAGCGCATGCGCGCCCTGCCCTGCGATCGCCTGCAGATCGGCGGTCAGCCCAGCGCCGCCGGACGGATCAAGCCCGGCGAACACCAGCACACATGGCCGCGTCTCAACCGTCATGCCAGCCGGCCCGCCATCGGCGATGACGGCGACGCTGCAAATTTGCGCGCTATACGGCCGGCCAGATACGCCTCGCGCCCCGCCTGCACGCCCAGCTTCATGGCCCGCGCCATGCGTACCGGATCCTGCGCGCCGGCGATGGCGGTGTTCATCAGCACACCGTCGCAGCCCAGCTCCATCGCAATCGCCGCATCGGACGCCGTGCCAACGCCGGCATCCACCAGCACCGGCACCTTGGCCTGCTCGATAATCAGCGACAGATTCCACGGATTCAGAATGCCCATGCCGGAACCGATCAGCGACGCCAGCGGCATCACCGCTACGCAACCGATATCCTCCAGCATCCGCGCCTGAATCGGATCGTCGCTGCAGTAGACCATCACATCAAAACCATCATTCACCAGCTCGCGCGCGGCGATCAGGGTTTCCGGCATATTGGGGAACAGGGTCTTCTCGTCGCCCAGCACCTCCAGCTTGACCAGCTTATGGCCATTCAGCAGCTCACGCGCCATCTGCAAGGTGTACACCGCATCCCTGGCGTTATAGCAGCCGGCCGTATTCGGCAGTATCGTGTACTGCGACGGCGGCAGCACATCCAGCAATGACGGCGCCTTTGGATCCTGGCCAATGTTCACGCGGCGGATCGCCACCGTAATAATCTCCGCTTCGGCGGCGTCGGTCGCCTCGCGGGTCTGCTGCAAATCCTTGTACTTGCCGCTGCCAGCCAGCAGCCGCGATTTGTACTCCTTGCCTGCAATCGTCAACACATCATTCATCTCTTATCTCCAATTAGCCGCCACCGATGGCGCGCACGATATCCACTTTGTCCTGCGCCTGCAGCACATGCTCCGGCCAGTGCTGGCGCGGCACCACGTTGCGGTTGACCGCCAGCGCCAGCGCCTGGCCACTGAGCTCCAGCGCAGCAATCAGCTGATCCAGCGTCTGCTGCGCCGGCACGCGATGCGGCGCGCCGTTCAATGTAATCTCGATCATGGCTCAGGCCTTGCTATACAACTCGGCGCCGTTCTTGATGAACTCCACCGCCTTGACCTGCATGCCATTCTCCGCATACGCCCTCACCTCCTGCGTGATCTTCATCGAGCAGAAATGCGGACCGCACATCGAACAGAAATGCGCCACCTTGGCGGAATCCTTCGGCAAGGTCTCATCGTGGAATTCGCGCGCCTTGTCCGGGTCGAGGCCCAGATTGAACTGATCTTCCCAGCGGAATTCAAAGCGCGCCTTGGACAAGGCGTTATCGCGGATCTGCGCGCCCGGATGGCCCTTGGCCAGATCCGCTGCATGCGCCGCGATCTTGTAAGTGATGATGCCGTCCTTGACGTCATTTTTATCCGGCAGGCCAAGGTGCTCCTTCGGCGTCACATAGCACAGCATCGCCGTGCCATACCAGCCGATTTGCGCCGCGCCAATGCCAGACGTGATGTGGTCGTAGCCTGGCGCGATATCGGTGGTCAAAGGCCCCAGCGTGTAGAACGGCGCCTCATGGCACTGCTCCAGTTGCAGATCCATATTCTCTTTAATCAGCTGCATCGGCACGTGGCCCGGACCTTCGATCATCACCTGCACATCGTGCTTCCAGGCGATCTGCGTCAGCTCGCCCAGCGTTTTCAACTCGCCCAGTTGCGCCTCGTCGTTGGCGTCGTAAATCGAGCCCGGACGCAAGCCATCGCCCAGCGAGAACGACACGTCGTACGCCTTCATGATTTCGCAGATATCCTCGAAGTGCGTGTACAGGAAGGATTCCTTGTGATGCGCCAGACACCACTTGGCCATGATCGAACCGCCGCGCGAAACGATGCCCGTCATGCGCTTGGCCGTCAGCGGCACGTAGCGCAGCAGCACGCCGGCGTGAATCGTGAAGTAGTCCACCCCCTGCTCCGCCTGTTCAATCAGCGTGTCACGGAAAATCTCCCACGTCAGATCCTCGGCCTTGCCATTGACCTTTTCCAGCGCCTGATAAATCGGCACCGTGCCGATAGGTACGGGCGAATTACGGATGATCCACTCGCGCGTTTCGTGAATGTGCTTGCCGGTCGACAGATCCATCACCGTATCGCCGCCCCAGCGGATCGACCACGTCATCTTCTCCACCTCTTCGCCGATCGACGACGTCACCGCCGAGTTGCCGATATTGGCGTTGATCTTGACCAGGAAGTTACGCCCGATGATCATCGGCTCCACTTCCGGGTGGTTGATGTTGGCCGGGATGATGGCGCGGCCACGCGCAATCTCTTCGCGCACAAACTCCGGCGTAATCTCGGCCGGAATGCTGGCGCCATAATTCTGCCCCGGATGCTGGCGGCCCATCAACTCCGCCAGCCGCTGGCCGTTAGGCCCGGACGTCTTCAGACTCTCGATGTACTCCTTGCGGCGCAGATTCTCGCGAATGGCGACATACTCCATCTCCGGCGTGATGATGCCCTGACGGGCGTAATGCATCTGCGTGACGTTGCGGCCTGCGCGCGCACGGCGCGGCTGGCGGTGCAGGTTGAAACGCAATTCCTCCAGCGCCGGATCGGCCAGGCGCGCCTTGCCGTAGACGGAGGTCGGACCATCCAGTTCCTCGGTATCGTCGCGCTCCAGTATCCACGGCAGGCGCGGTGTCTCGGCCAGGCCGGAACGGATATCGATGACGGCGTCGGGATCGGTGTACGGGCCGGAGGTATCGTAAACATAAACCGGCGGATTGACCTCGGCGCCGAACGACGCCGGTGTGTCGGCCTGGGAGATTTGGCGCATCGGCACGCGGATGTCGGCGCGGCTGCCTGGCACGTAGATTTTGCGGGAATTCGGCAGTGGCTGTATCGCTGCCTGGTCCACCGTGGCGGTGGCGGACACGAATTTTGGGTTGGCGTTCATTTGGCTCCTTTGTTGGGCTACAGGAGCCAGCAAAGGAGGTTGGACAACGGCCCACGCGACAGGGACTGGCGGCGGCACGGCATCCTAAGCTTCCCTTCGCTGGCATTATCCAGATCAGGTTCGGAGGGTATTTCTCACCCGCGCAGTAAAAACGGCGCAGGACCCCTAGCGTTTGCCACCTTGCGGCAGCGCGACGATTATAAACGTGTTCTTCACAAAGTGGCAAAAATCCTACAGGCGCGGGGCTGGCACTCAGGTATAGTGTTCTCATGCCACAAAGCAATGCTCAACCACCCTCCGCCATCAAGGGGCGCCTGCCGCGCGTCGCCGCCGCGCTGTGCCTGACGCTGAGTCTGCTGAGTCCGCCCACTGCGGCGCAGGGCGACCAGGCCGACCGCTGGGCCGGCCTCAGCCACACCTCGTTCAAGCACACCGTCCATGCCGACCTCGGCAGCGGTCTGTGCTTCGCCCAGGATCGCCAGGGCTTCCTGTGGATCGGCACCCAGGCCGGGCTGGTGCGCTGGGACGGCAACCGCCCGGTCAAGTACATCGCCGACGCGCGCGAGGATGCGCTGCCGGACAATTACATCATCAGCCTGCACCTCGACAGCCAGGGCCGGCTGTGGGCCGGTATGAATTCCGGCGGCCTGGCGCGCTACGATGCCGAGCGCGACAAATTTGTTCGCTACCGTAGCAGCCCGACCGGCCTGCGCGATCCGCGCGTGGCGGCAATGACCGATGATGGCCAGGGCGGGCTGTGGATCGCCACTGGTAGCGGCCTCGACCACCTGGCCGCCGACGGCCGCTTCACCCGTCTCGGCGACGCCTACGGCGCCGCCTCGCTGCCCGACAGCGGCATCGACGCGCTGCTGCGCGACGCCGACGGCACATTATGGGCCGGCACCCGGCGCGGCCTGTTCCGGCTGCGCAAGGATCAACCGGCGCAAGCGATCACGCTGAGTGGCAAGCCCAGCCTGCCGATCGAAAGCCTGCTGCGCGACAGCACCGGCCAGATATGGATCGGCAGCCGCAACAGCGGCGCCTTCGTGCTGGCTGCCGGCGCCGGTACCGCCACACCGGTGGCCGAGAGCGGTTCGCAGCCCACACTGCAAAATGAGCGGGTCACGTCCATCGTCGAGGCGGCACCCGGCGAAATCTGGTTCGGCACCGGTGGCGGCACCGGCGGCATCGTCATCTTCGATGTGGCACACCACACCACGCGCCGCATCAGCCACCGCACCGACACGCCCGACAGCCTGGCCGACAACGATGTGCTGGCCATGTTCCGCGAACGCAGCGGCGTCATCTACACCGCCAACATGAACGGCATCAGCCAGCATGCGCCGCAGCCGCGCGCGGTGGCCACCATCCGCCACCTGGCGCCCAGCCACGGCGGCCAGCTCAGCGTGACCAGCATCATGAATGCGGCCGACGGCAAGCTGTGGCTCAGCATGATCAGCGGCAGCGTCGAAATCATCGATCCCTACCAGGGCTACAGCGGCCAGCTGGCGGCCAATGCCGGCCTGCCGGCGGGACGCGTGCTGACCACCGCAATCGGCCCCGACGGCGAAACCTATATCGGCACGCAGCACGGTTTGTTCCGCGTCGAGGCAGGCACCCGCCGCGCGCAGCGTGTCACGCTGCCGCCGCGCGACGAGGAAGAGGTCTGGACCATGGTCGTGCGCGGCCGGACGCTGTGGATGGGCGGAATGGACGGCCTGTGGCAGTTCGACTTGCCGGCAGAGGGCCCGCCGCGCCTGCTGCGCCACGAGGGCAAGAGCCTGGGCGATCCGCGCGTCACCACCATGTTGCCGGACGGCGATGACGTCTGGGTCGGCACCCGCACCGGCCTGGCGCGGCTGGGGCCGGACAAGGTGGAAGTCATCCCGACCGATCTCACCACACCGGACCGGCTGCCGCCCGGCTATGTATCGTCGCTGCTGATCGATACCCAGGGCCGGCTGTGGCTGTCCAACTTTGGCACTGGCGTGGTGATTCTGGAGCGCACCGACGCCGACGGCCGCCGCCGCTTCCGCCGGCTGGGCATCCAGCAGGGCCTGCCGGACAGCGGCGCCAACAAGCTACTGCAAGACCAGCAGGGCATGATCTGGGCCAGCACCGACGCCGGCCTGGCGCGCATCGATCCGCGCTCGCTGTCGATCCTGCCGCTCGGCCCGGGCGAAGGGGTGCAGGTGACCACTTACTGGGCCAATTCCGGCGCAATCACCGCCGCCGGCGAACTGGTGTTTGGCGGCTTGTCCGGCCTGACCGTGGTACGGCCGCAGGCGCTGACCAGCTGGCACTACAAGCCGCCGATGGCGGTCACCCGCGTCCTGCTGAACGACAAGGAAATCCCGGTCGGCCCATACAACGCCGGCCTGGGCAGCAGGGCGGCGCCGATCACCGTCACCACCGCCGCCCGCGAACGCGGCTTCTCGGTGGAGTTTGCAGCGCTTGACTACTCGGCGCCGGAGCGCAACCGCTACGCCTACCAGCTCAAGGGCTTCGACTCGCATTGGGTGGAGACCGAAGCCAGCTCGCGCCGCGCCAGCTACAACAATCTGCCGCCTGGCGATTATGTGTTGCAGCTGCGCGGCTCCAACCGCAACGGCGACTGGGCCGAACCGCTGGAAGTGCCGGTGCGGGTACTGCCGGCCTGGCATCAGCGGCCGGAAGCGCGGCTGGCGATGATCGTACTGTCACTGCTGGCCGGCGCTGGTCTGGTACAGGCCCGCACCGCCTATCTGCGCCGTCGCCAGCGCGAACTGGAAGCGATGGTCGAAGCACGCACCGCCGAACTGCGCGCCACCCAGGCGCAGCTGGAAACGCTGGCCTATGGCGATCCATTGACCGGGCTGGCCAACCGCCGCCTGTTCAACGACGACCTGCGCCTGCTGGTGGCGCTGGCCGAACGCGGCGGCACCGCCAGCTTCGCGCTGCTGCTGGTCGACCTCGACCGCTTCAAGCCGATCAACGATACCTACGGTCACGACGCCGGCGACGCCTTGCTGGTGGCTGCCGCCGAGCGCCTGTCTGCCGCCGTACGCGAAACGGACCGACCGTTCCGGCTGGGCGGCGACGAATTCGCCGTGCTGCTAAGCCAGCCCGCCGACCACGCCGCGTTGGAGCCGGTGTGTGCGCGCATCC
>Ga0187843_10002959_pt1 | contig 10078 bp, 8 predicted proteins | sample SpaLakP09_SKY_43_FD_134516 | JGI IMG/M metagenome (GOLD analysis project Ga0187843, IMG submission 134516) | Oligotrophic lake water microbial communities from Sparkling Lake, Wisconsin, USA - SP09_SKY_43 | ecosystem: Environmental > Aquatic > Freshwater > Lake | place: USA: Sparkling Lake...
GAGTTGGCGCCGCTATTGGCGCGGGCCCGTCGATGGTTGGCGGCCCCGGCGCTGGCCCACCTGTTTGATCCCGACCGCTATGTCGAGGCCTACAGCGAATTTCCGCTGGTCAACGCGCACGGTGAACAGCGCTGCATCGATCGGCTGGTCGTCACGCGTGACGCCATCTGGATCGCCGACTACAAGACGGGCGACGCGCCGGCCGTTGCCTTGCGCGAGGACTATCGCGAGCAGTTGGCGGATTACCGCGCGGCGGTGACGGCCATCTGGCCCGACCACACGGTGGGCGCCGGTCTGGTGGTGGGCGAGGGCGAGTGGCTCGATCTCACGGCTACACTGTCCGCATGAATTCATCCGGCATGACCCCGTCCCGCCCGATCGGCGCGTACATCATTGGCGACGAAATCCTCTCCGGTAAGCGCGAGGACAAACACCTGCTGCGCGTCATCGACACTCTGCGCCAGCGGGGCCTGACGCTCAGCTGGGCCCAGTATCTGGGCGATGACCGTGAGCGCCTGATCGGCGAGTTCCGTCGCAGTCTAGCGACCGATGCGCTGGTGTTCAGCTTTGGCGGCATCGGCGCGACCCCCGACGACCATACGCGGCAGGCGGCTGCCGCTGCAGCGGGGGTGCCGATCGAGCGCCACGCTGGTGCAATCGCCTTGATCGAGCAGCAATTTGGCGAGGCGGCCTACCCCAAGCGGGTGCTGATGGCCGATTTTCCGCAGGGCGTCGCGTTGATTCCCAACCCGGTTAATCGGGTGCCAGGTTTTTCTTTGGGCCACCACCACTTTTTTCCGGGATTCCCGGACATGGCGTGGCCGATGCTGGATTGGGTGTTGGCGACGCACTATCCGGACTTGCGCGTCGAGCCGGAGGTCGAGCTGGCGATCCGGGTCAACGGCGCCGGCGAGAGTCAGCTGCTTGACCTCATGGAGCGGGTGGTGCGCGATCATCCAGCCTGCAAGCTGTTCAGCCTGCCGAGCCTCAAACCGGAGCGCACCATCGAGCTCGGCGTGCGCGGCCAGCGCGCGGACTGCGAGCCCGCCATCGCAGCGCTGCAAGATGGCGTGACGGCGGCGGGCTTTGCTTGGGACCGGATCGCCGACCGCGGTTGAGGGGGCGCGGCGGGGCTTCCGCCGGCACATCCGTCTGGCTCCGCTGCGCTGCGCACAGAAGTCGCTGCGACGGATAGGCCAACGCGCCCCGCGGTGACGGTCGCTGTGGTGCTCGGCGGGGCTTCCGCCGGCACATCCGTCTGGCTCCGCTGCGCTGCGCACAGAAGTCGCTGCGACGGACATGCCGACGCGCCCCGCGGTGACGGTCTTTACGACTCAGCCCGCCAGACCCCGCTCTTGCCGCCGCGCTTCTCCAGCAGCTGCACGCCCTCGATCACCATGCCGCGGTCGACCGCTTTGCACATGTCGTACACGGTGAGCAGCGCGACGCTGGCGGCGGTTAAGGCCTCCATCTCGACGCCGGTGCGGCCGAAGCATTCGGCCACCACCTCCACCCGAAGCGTGCTGGCCGCAGGGTCAGGCTGCCACTCCAGCGCGACTCGCGTCAGCCCGAGGGGGTGACACAATGGGATCAGCTCGCCGGTGCGTTTGGCCGCCTGGATGCCGGCGATGCGGGCAATGCCCAGCACGTCGCCCTTTTTGGCACCGCCCTCGAGGATCATCGCCAGGGTTGACGGCTGCATGACGATGCGACCGCCGGCGCGTGCCAGGCGGGCGGTTTCTGGCTTGCTGCCAACGTCAACCATGTGCGCTTGGCCGGCAGCGTCGAAGTGGGTCAGTTCGCTCATCCGCGTGTCCTGAAAAATTTGCGGCGTCGTCAGGTGAACGCCAGACGGGGACACGTATCCTACCCATACCCATGAGCCCACGCGCACCGTGCCCCGTGCCGACCGTATTGCCCCGCAAGCGCTGGCGCTTGTTGCTGGCCGCTGCGCCGCTGTGTCTGTTGATCGTCAGCCTGAGTCCGGCCACCGATTTGCCCGATCTCGGCGATCCCTCGTCGGCCGTGTTGTCGCCGCTGATGGAGCGCAAGCTCGGCGAGCAGATCATGACCGACATCCGCAACGACCCCGGCTATCTCAAAGATGTGGAGACGGTGCAGTACCTCAACGAGCTGGCCGACCGTCTGCTGGCGGGCTCGCCGGACAAGTCCACACCCATCACGGTGTTCGGTGTGAAGGACCGCAGCATCAATGCGTTTGCCCTGCCCGGCGGATTCATCGGCGTGCACACCGGGCTGATCCGCTCGGCTCAGAGCGAATCCGAACTCGCCGGCGTGATGGGCCACGAGATCTCGCACGTCACCCAGCGCCATATCGCGCGTTTCTTCGAGAAGCAGCAGGCGACCACAGTGCCAGCTTTGCTCGGTCTGGCCGTGGCTCTGCTGGCGGCGCGCTCCAGCCCCGATCTGGCCGCCGCTGCCATGACCGTGCCGCAGGCGCTGATCATGCAGAACCAGCTCAATTTCAGCCGCGACAACGAGCGTGAAGCCGACCGCCTGGGCTACCAGATGCTGGTCAACGGCGGATTCGATGCCAATGGCATGGCGGGATTCTTCAGTCGTCTGCAGGACGCTACCCGCTTTCTAGAGAACAATGCACCCGCCTATTTGCGCACCCACCCGCTCACCCAGGAGCGGATGGCAGACATGCAGAACCGCGCGCAGCAGACCCCCTCGAAACGGGTGGCAGACAGCCGCGATTTTCAGTTGATCCGCGCCAAGACCCGTGCCGCCGAGGGCGATGCCCGGGAGGCTGTGAGCAGCCTGCGCGAACCGACTGCGTTGCGGGGGATGCCGGAGCCGGCGCGCATGTACGGACTGGGTCTTGCCTGGATGCGGGCGGGCGACCTGCAGCAGGCGCGCACCGCGCTGGAGGCCGCGCGCAAGAGTTGGCCGGACAGTCCCATCATCGAGTCTGCGTGGGGGCGCTGGCTGTCGCAGCAAGGCGACCGTGCCGCCACCACGGCCTTCTACCAGCGCGCCGTTCAGCGCTTTGGCCAGAGCCGCGGACTGGTCTACGACCAGCTCAGCTGGATGCTCAACGACGGCCAGGCGGCGGCAGCCTTGCCTTTATTGCAATTGCAGACCCGTAACTTCCCTGGGGACCTCGAGCTTTTGCCCTTGCTGGCGCGCGCCTACGCCGACAACGGCCGTCAGCTGATGTCGCACGCCACGCTGGGCGACTACCACGCCAAGCGCAACGAACTTGGGCGCGCCATCGAGCAACTGCGTATTGCGTTGATGGCCGGCGATGGCAATTTCTACGAACTGTCGGCGGTCGAAGCGCGCAAGCGCGAGCTCGAGGCCCTGGAGCGCGAGCGGCGGGCTGAGCGCAAGGGGTTCTAGGTCAGCCCGTGCAAGGCTGCACCCAACGCAGCGCCGGCCAGCAGCAGCGGGAGGGCGGACCAGCCAAATGCTCGCCGCAGGGCGACAAGCACCAGCAGCACGGCAGTGGCGCGCAGGTCGAGTCCACCGGTGGGGTCGGCATCGACCCAGCCGAGCGGCCATAGCACGTGGGCGGCGAACGTCAGCCCCAGCGCCGCGATCAGCCCGACCACCGCTGCCGAGATGCCAGCCAGTGGTGCCTTGAGCCAGGCCAGATTGCGGCTCTTCTCGACCCACGGTGCGCCGATTAGGATGAAGGCGAACGAGGGTAGAAAAGTGAATACCGTCGCCACCAGCGAGCCCAGCCAGGCCTGGCCAGCGTCGGCCGATGCGTTCCACGCCGCCATGAACCCCACGTAACTGTTGACCAGTATCAAGGGGCCGGGCGTGGTCTCGCCCAAGGCCAGGCCGTCGATCATTTGTGCCGGGCTGAGCCAGTGCGCCTCGCGCACCGCCACGTCGAACACGTAAGGCAGTACGGCGTAGGCGCCGCCGAAGGTCACCAGCGCGACACGCGTGAAGAAATCCGCGAGGTCGCCAAATAGCGGTGCGGCCAACAGAGTGAGTGGCGCTCGCAGGACTAGCCACAGCAGCAACGCCAGTACGGTGCCGGTCAGCAGCGAGCGATGCAGCGCCGGTGCGCTGCTATCCGGCGCGGCTGGCGTGTCGGGGGCTGCGGAGGGGTCTCGCCCGAGCCAGCCAGCCAGCGCTGCCAGCGCGATGATCAGCGCAAAGTGCAGCAGTCCCGAGAGCGTGGCGGCTAGCGCAGCGGCAGCGATGACCCCGGACCGAGGGTTGGCGCTCAGCCGGCCGAGCAAACGCCACGCGGCTGCCGCGACGATCACCACCACCGCTGGTTTGACCCCCGCCATCACCGCTGCGACGCTGGGCGTGGTGCCGAACGTGGCAAGTAGCCAGGCTAGGCCGGTCACCACCAGCCATCCGGGCACGATAAACAGCAGCCCGGCTGCGATGCCGCCAGCGCGGCCGTACAGCAGCCAGCCGAGGTAGGTGGCCAGCTGCTGCGCTTCCGGCCCGGGTAGCACCATGCAGTAGCCGAGGGCATGGCTGAAGGCGGCGCCGCTCAGCCACTGCCGCCGCTCGACGATCTCGTCGTGCATCAAGGCGATTTGTCCGGCGGGACCACCGAAGCCGGTGGCACCGATGCGCGTCCAGACGCGCAGGAATTCGCTCAGAGTCGGCTTGGAAATCATGATCTTGTCGCAGTCGAACGTAGGCGGGCGGCTGGATTCTGGTACAATTCGGCCTCAAGTTTTACCGTCATGGGCCGTCGAGCCCATTTTTTATTTTTGCGAGATTCATGCAGCCCGTTGAACAAGTGATCCAGTCGGTCGCCACCGGCCTCGGTTTCGATGTCATTGACATCGAGCGCGCGGGCGGCGGGCGGTTGCTGCGAGTGTTCATCGACAAGCCTTGGGACGGTGTTCCGGGGCCGCTGCCGACGACGCCCGGCGCCGGTGTCAGCATCGACGATTGCACGCTGTTGAGCAACCAGCTGACCCGCGTGTTCATGGTCGAGGAGATCGACTATGAGCGGCTCGAGGTGTCGTCGCCGGGGCTCGATCGGGTGGTTCGTCGCGAACAGGATTTTCGCCGCTTCGCCGGGCAACGCATGCGCATCACGCTGCGCTTGCCGATCGAGGGGCGGACACGGGTGCTGGTGGGGGACTTGCTGGCGTTTGATGGTGGGCAGCTGACCGTCCGCGTCGACCAGAAGACCCACACCGTCGATTTTGCCAATGTTGAAAAAGCCCGGCTGGTGCCGGTGTTTCAGGGGGTTTGATGAAATCCGAGATCTTGATGCTGGTCGATGCTCTGGCCCGCGAAAAGAACGTCGACCGCGAGACGGTGTTTGTTGCGCTGGAATTGGCCTTGGCCTCAGCCACGAAAAAGGCCTGGCAGTCGAAGCAGAAGTTCGCCGAGGACGCCGACGTGCAAGTGCAGATTGATCGCGATGAGGGCACCTACCGCGCGTTCCGCCGCTGGGAAGTGGTCGAGGACGATCTGTTCGAGTTGCCGGACGTGCAGTACCTGTTGCGTGAGGCGCAGGAGATCGACCCGTCGAAGCAGATCGGCGACTTCGTCGAGGAGCCGATGGAGGCTGAAGACTTCGGTCGCATCGGCGCCCAGGCCGCCAAGCAGGTGATCCTGCAGCGCGTGCGCGATGCCGAGCGCGAACAGCTGCTCAACGACTTCCTCGACCGCGATGAGAAGCTGGTTACCGGTACCGTCAAGCGGCTCGACCGCGCTGGCCTGATCGTTGAGAGCGGCAAGCTCGAGGCGCTGCTGCCGCGCGAGCACATGATCCCGAAAGAGAACCTGCGGGTCGGCGACCGGGTGCGGGCTCTGGTGCTGCGCGTCGACCGTCAGGCGCGCGGCCCACAGCTGATCCTGTCGCGCACCTCACCTGATTTCATCATTCACCTGTTCGAGCTGGAAGTCCCCGAAATGCAAGAGGGCTTGCTCGAGATTCGCGCCGCTGCTCGCGACCCGGGCCTGCGCGCCAAGATCGCGGTGAAGAGCAACGATGCCCGCGTCGACCCCATCGGCACCTGCGTTGGCATGCGCGGCTCGCGCGTGCAGGCGGTCACCACCGAGCTCGCTGGCGAGCGCGTCGACATCATCCTGTGGTCGGACGAGCCGGCCAACTTCGTCATCAAGGCGCTGCAGCCGGCTGAAGTCAGCGGCATCGTCGTCGACGAAGAGACCCACTCGATGGACGTGGTGGTGCAGGAAGACCAGCTCGCGCAGGCCATCGGTCGTGGCGGTCAGAACGTGCGTCTGGCGTCGGAGCTCACCGGCTGGCAACTCAACATCGTCACCGTCGAAGAAGCCGCGCAGAAGAGCGCCGAGGAGTCGGAATCGATCCGCTCACTGTTCATGAGCAAACTCGACCTCGATGAGGACGTCGCTGACGTGCTGATCGCCGAGGGTTTCAGCACACTCGAAGAGATCGCCTACGTGCCGATCGCCGAGATGCTCGAGATCGACGGCTTCGACGAGGACATCGTCAACGAGTTGCGCGAGCGCGCCCGCAATGTGCTGCTGACCGAAGCCATCAGCACTGAAGAGCGCGTCGAAGAAGCGGCCGATATCGCCACGCTCGAAGGCATCGACGCAGCAACCGTAGCCACACTCGCGGCGGCCGGCATCCACACCCAGCAAGCGCTGGCCGATCTGGCCACCGACGAGTTGGTCGAAATCACCGGCATGGGCGAAGAACACGCCAACGCATTGATCATGAAGGCGCGCGCGCCCTGGTTCGCGGAAGGTTGAGGGCTCGATAACAGAATGAACGTCAATGATTTCGCCAAAGAACTGAACATCCCGGTCGACCGGCTGCTAGAGCAGCTCAAGGCAGCCGGTGTCAGCAAGGCGGCTGCCAGCGACGCCGTCAGCGCCGACGACAAAGCCGCACTGTTGGCGCATCTGCACAAGCAGCACGGCAACACCGGCGAGCGTCGCAAGATCACGCTCACTCGCCGCGAGACGACCGAGATCAAGCAAGCCGACAGCACCGGCAAGGCGCGCACGATCCAGGTCGAGGTGCGCAAGAAGCGCGTCTTCGTCAAGCGCGAGCCGGGAGCGCCGGAGACGGTCGAGGAGTCCCCGATCGCCCGCGCGGAGCAAGAGGCTGAACAGGCGCGTATCCGCGAAGAAGAAGCGCGCAAGCAAGCCGAGCTGATCGCCCGTCAGGCTGCCGAGATCAAGGAGAAGCAGGACCGGCAGGTCAAGCGCATTCAGGAGATCGAGGCGGCTGCCGCAGCTGCGGCAGCGACGGCTGTTGCGTCCGGACAGCCGGTGCCGGCCTCCACAGAGGCTGTCCCAGCCCGTCCTTCGGACAAGAAAGAGGTCAAAAAGCCCGATGCCAAGCCCTGGGGCGACCGCGACCAGAAGCGCCGCGGCGGCATCAAGACGCGCGGTGCCAGCGGCGCCGACGGTTGGCGCGACAACAAGCACCGTCCGCGCCATCGCGACGATGGCGAGCATGGGTTTCAGGCGCCGACCGAGCCGCTGGTGCGCGAAGTGCACATCCCTGAGACCATCTCGGTGGCCGACCTCGCCCACAAGATGTCGGTGAAGGCCACCGAGGTCATCAAGACGCTGATGGGCATGGGCTCGATGGTCACCATCAACCAGGTGCTTGACCAAGAGACAGCGATCATCGTTGTCGAAGAAATGGGCCATAAGGGGTTTGCCGCCAAGCTCGACGACCCGGATGCCTTCCTTGAGGACGGCGACACCCTGGCCAGCGATGGCCCGGCCCTGCCGCGCGCCCCGGTGGTGACGGTGATGGGCCACGTCGACCACGGCAAAACCTCGTTGCTCGACTACATCCGTCGCGCCAAGGTGGCGGCCGGTGAGGCGGGCGGAATTACCCAGCACATCGGTGCGTATCACGTCGAGACGCCGCGCGGCATGGTCACCTTCCTCGACACGCCGGGCCACGAGGCGTTTACCGCCATGCGGGCGCGGGGTGCCAAGGCCACCGATATCGTCATCATCGTGGTTGCAGCCGACGACGGCGTCATGCCGCAGACCAAGGAAGCGGTGGCGCACGCCAAAGCGGCCGGCGTGCCGATCGTGGTCGCCATCAACAAGATCGACAAGCCCGAGGCCAACCCTGACCGTGTTAAGCAGGAGCTGGTGGCTGAAGAGGTGGTTCCGGAAGAGTACGGCGGCGACGTGCCGTTCGTGCCGGTGTCGGCCAAGACCGGTCAGGGCATCGATGACCTGCTCGAGAACGTGCTGCTGCAAGCCGAGATCCTGGAGCTGACAGCGCCGGTGGAAGCGCCGGCCAAGGGTCTTGTCATCGAAGCGCGCCTGGACAAGGGCAAGGGCCCGGTGGCGACGGTGCTGGTGCAGTCGGGTACCCTCAAGCGCGGCGATGTGCTGCTGGCAGGCTCGGTGTTCGGTCGCGTGCGGGCCATGACCGACGAGGCCGGCAAGACGGTGCAGACCGCCGGTCCGTCGATTCCGGTCGAGATCCAGGGCCTGCAGGACGTGCCGGGTGCCGGCGACGAGGCGCTGGTGCTGGCCGAAGAGCGCCGCGCGCGTGAGATTGCCTTGTTCCGCCAGGGCAAGTTCCGCGACGTCAAGCTGGCCAAGCAGCAGGCGGCCAAGCTGGAAAACATGTTTACGGCAATGACCGAGGGCGAAGTGCAGCAGCTGCCCCTCATCATCAAGGCCGATGTGCAGGGCTCCTTCGAAGGCCTCACCCACGCCCTGCAGAAACTCTCGACGCCAGAAGTGCAGGTCAAAATCGTGCACGCCGCGGTGGGCGCGATTACCGAGTCCGACATCAACCTGGCGATCGCCTCCAAGGCGGTGGTGATCGGCTTCAATGTGCGTGCCGATGGCGGTGCGCGCAAGGTGGCCGAGGACAATGGCATCGACCTGCGCTACTACAACATCATCTACGAGGCGGTGGACGACGTAAAAGCCGCCATGTCGGGCATGCTGGCGCCGGAGAAGCGCGAGAACGTCATCGGCACGGTCGAGATCCGCGAGGTGTTCCGCATCAGCAAGGTGGGCGCAGTGGCGGGTTGCTATGTGCTCGACGGCATGGTCAAACGCAATGCCGGCGTGCGCGTTTTGCGCAACAACGTGGTGGTGCATACCGGCGACCTCGACTCGCTGAAGCGCTTCAAGGACGACGTCAAGGAGGTCAAGGCTGGCTTCGAGTGCGGCCTGACCCTGCGCAATTTCAACGACATCGAACAGGGCGACCAGCTCGAGGTGTTCGAGATCGTCGAAGTGGCGCGGACGCTGTAAGAGGCGCCCTTGGCCGACAACCGCGTTCAGCGCGTCGCCGACCAGCTGCAGCGCGAGCTGGCTGAGATCATCCGGCTCGAGCTGAAAGACCCGCGTGCCGGCTTGATCACGGTCACCGGCTTTGAGCTGACCAGCGACTTCGCCTACGCCAAGGTGTTTGTTTCGGTGCTGGGCGACGCTGACGCACAAGTGTCCTCGCTGGCCACGCTCAAGCGCGCCTCGGGTTTTTTGCGCAGCCAGCTGGCGCGTCGCACCAGCATCCACCAGACGCCGCAGTTGCGGTTTCTGCTGGACGAGGCGATCGAGCGCGGCAGCCGCTTGTCGGCCCTGATCGATCAAGCTGTGGCGCAAGACCGCGAGCGTTCGACGGACGATCCGGCTTGACAGGCGCCGTACCGCGCCGCAGTTGGCGGCCGGTCGACGGCCTGCTGCTGCTCGACAAGCCGGTCGGCATCACCTCAACCGCGGCGCTGCAACGCGCCCGCCGCGCGCTGCGAGCCGAAAAAGCCGGCCACACCGGCACCCTCGATCCGCTCGCCAGCGGCCTGCTGCCACTGTGTTTTGGCCAAGCCACCAAGTTCGCGCAGTTTCTGCTGGACGCCGACAAGCGCTACCGCGCCCGAGTCGCGCTCGGCCTGACCACCTCCACCGGCGACGCCGAGGGTGAGCCGCTCGAACGTCGGCCGGTTGCGGTCAATGTTGCCGATCTCGAGCCGGTGCTGGCGCGGTTCCGGGGGGCAATTCAGCAGGTGCCGCCGATGCATTCGGCGCTCAAGCGCGACGGCCGTCCGCTCTATGAACTCGCCCGAGCCGGCCAGACAGTGGATCGAGCGGCGCGGCCGGTCGAGATTTTTGCGCTTGACCTGCTGGACTTCGA
>Ga0187843_10002961_pt1 | contig 10074 bp, 8 predicted proteins | sample SpaLakP09_SKY_43_FD_134516 | JGI IMG/M metagenome (GOLD analysis project Ga0187843, IMG submission 134516) | Oligotrophic lake water microbial communities from Sparkling Lake, Wisconsin, USA - SP09_SKY_43 | ecosystem: Environmental > Aquatic > Freshwater > Lake | place: USA: Sparkling Lake...
ACTTGATGATCACCCGAGATCGAGAATTCTCAAGCATATGGATCCATATATATATTCCACAATATATTCAGTAATGAGGTCGGAAGTTTGGAAGGTGATAATTTCAACTTTTAAGTACCCAGAATTATCAATAGATCCCGAGGAATTAATTGAGCAACAGTTTGAGTTAGCTGCATGCCTACTTGGAAAAAGTAAGGTAGTAAATCAAATGATGTGGCTAAGGTCCTTGGAGGACTTACCAGTAAGAGTTAGATATCCAAATTTGTATATAAAGGAAAAACCAACCCCATATCAGTGGTGGAATTCTGATAAATATACATTAGAGAAAGTTAAGTTTTTAAATGAAATGGAGATAAAACTTAAAACATACTCAAACGAGTTCATGGCAGGTGAGTATATAAAAGAGGGTTTAGATTTATGGATGAAGGGTGACTGGCCGATGAAAAATCGCATTGATGAAAATTTTGTCAAATACAAAGATACCAAAATTTATAAAAAAATTAGTTGGATTGCCAAAGCTCTCATGAATATGAATCCGCCACTTATCGAAAATTATGCAAAAGGTCTTATAACTGAGGGATACAATATAGATTTATCAGAGTTAGAAGATGTGGTTAAATTTATAACGATTAATAGGATTAATGATGAAATGTAGAAATTGTGACCATTTTTTAGAATTAAAGTTTACCGATCTTGGATTTTCTCCGCCATCAAATGCATATTTAGATGCAAATGCACTTTCAAAAAAGGAAATTTATTATCCATTGAGAACACTAGTCTGTGAAAATTGCTGGATGGTTCAGACCGATGACTACGCCTCATGTGAGGAGTTATTTAATAATGAATACGCATATTTATCTAGTGCTTCAAAAAGTTGGCTGGATCATGCAAGAAAATACAGCGAAATAATCATAGATCAGTTGAAGCTGAATGAAAAATCCTTTGTTGTTGAAATTGCATCAAATGATGGATATTTATTAAAAAATTTTAAAGATAAAAAAATTCCTTGTCTTGGAATAGAGCCCACTAAAAGTACTGCAATATACGCTCAAAGATTGGGAATCGATGTTATTCAAGAATTTTTTGGGGAGGAGCTGGTAAAATCAGTGGCAATGAAATATCCTAAGGCAGATTTAATTATTGGTAATAATGTATTTGCTCATGTCCCTAATATTAATGATTTTTCAAAGGGGTTGAAGTTATGCCTAAATATTGATGGGGTTATTTCCATGGAATTTCCTCATCTATTGCAGTTAATAAAGAATAATCAATTTGACACAATATATCATGAGCATTTTTCGTATCATTCATTATTTGTTTTGGTTGAATTTTTTAAAAAACATGGGCTAAAGCTTTTTGATGTTGAGGAATTAAATACTCATGGCGGTAGCTTAAGGATATATGTTTCACATATAGATTCTAAGTATGATGTTAGTAAAAGTGTGGATCAATTAACTGTCAAAGAGTTATCTTTTGGACTAAAATCAAGAGAAACGTATATTAATTTTCAAAAAAATATACTAGAAATCAAATATAAATTATTGGCTAAATTATTAGAATTAAAAAAAGATGGAAAGAAAGTTGTTGGATTTGGCGCAGCTGCAAAGGGCAATACTTTATTTAACTACTTTGGAATAAAAAAAGATTTGGTCGAATTAATATTCGATAATGCGGAAACTAAGCAGAATATGTACACACCTGGGGCTCATATACCCATAATTCATCCAAAACACCTAAAGGAGATTAAGCCTGACTATGTTCTCATAATCCCTTGGAATTTGAAAAACGAAATAATGAAAGAACTCGACTATATAAAAGCTTGGGGTGGAAAATTTATAACAGTAATTCCTGATTTATCAGTTGAATAATGATATTAAAAGGTAAATAACCTTGAAAATTAATAAATATAAAAAAAAACTAATAAGCTTCAATTGGATATTAAGCGAACAATTTGGTTTTGATATAAAAAAATTTATTCTAGCTATATCTAGATTGCCTAAATTTATTATTCAATTAATATGCTTTAGAAAGATATACAAGGGGAAGATATTTATAAAACCATGTCTTCACGATGCCAATGAGGACTCCTCTGGAAAATTAGGCGAGTATTTTTATCAGGATTTATTTGTCTCCAATAGAATATTTAAAGCTAATCCACAAAGGCATATTGATATTGGGTCTAGAATTGATGGATTTGTATCAAATGTAGCTACATTTAGAAAGATCGATGTGCTAGATGTCAGGCAATTAAGCTATCAAATTACTAATGTAAGTTTTAAGCGAACAGATTTATTATCAGAGAACTTTTATAAAATAAAAGATGACATCGGCTTAACGGATTCGCTTTCATGTCTTCATACAATGGAGCACTTTGGACTTGGAAGATATGGTGATGAACTCAGCATAGCAGGGATAGATTGCGGAATAAAAAATCTATCAAGTTTATTAACAAGTAATGGAATGCTTTATTTATCAGTGCCAACAGGAGTAGATGCTGTTTATTTCAATTCCCATCGTGTATTTCATGCCGATAAAATTATTAAAACTGCTAATGCAAATAATCTAAGATTAGTTGAATGTTTCACTGTAACAGATCTTGGCGTATTTAAAGTTGAACTAAACCAAATAAATCATCAAGAAATACTCGTTATCTTTATATTCAAAAAAAATTAAAAATGAAGAAGATAATACTAAAGATCTATCTATTATCTGTGGCTTTTCTTGTGGCCTTTTATCTTATACCTGGATACTTAATGCTCTATGGAAATTGGCCCGAAGAGTTGATTGTTATGAAGGGCCCAAGTTACTATAGTTCGGCGATGGTTTATATTTGGCTAATTATTTTATCGTATTCATTCTTTTTTATTTTTGGACTATCTTTATTAAAAGAAAATAAATTTTTGAACGATAAAAACAATATTTACAGTTACATAAATTTGATAAGTATTATATTTTTGTTTTTTGGGTTTGGAGTCATCATATATGCAATTGATTTTAAGGACTTTATTAGTGCAGAAACTAGATTTTTTTCAAAGCACAATAGCCTCTTGAACTTTAGTTCTGCCCTTTTTTTGATTATTTTTGTCAGCAATTTACTCGTATTAGAAAAAAATATATACAACAAAACATACATTGTATTAAGTTGCGTAGGTTTTTTAGTATACCCAGTCGCTCATTCAAGTAGAGCAGCAGCAATTCCTTTTGTAGTAATTTCACTTTATCAATTATTTTATCAATCAAGTTGGAAAAAATTCTTATTGTATGGTTACTTGGCTGCAGTCTTCCTCGGTTCATCCCTTTACACTAGAGATGAATTAGGATTAATAAACTATTTAAATAACTTATTTTATATTGCTATTAATCCTCAAATAATAATTGAAAAATTAATGTGGATAATGCCAGGCTTAGGGTCAACTTCACTTGCAATGCAAATGATGGGTGAAAATTGGAATTTTACAGGTGGACTTGGTAATTTTACGCTTTATATTTCCCCGATACCATCGAATTTTCTTCCTGATGAATATTGGGAGCTGGGATATTCAACATATTTGAATGTAACGTATATGGGTTTAAACTCAGACTTTATATCAGAGTGGATATGGTGGTTTGGATTTTACGGTTGTCTTGTTGCGGGTTTATTTACTTCATTTATAACACTTCTCCCGTTGATACTTGCTCAATTTTTTAAAATTGATAAAAATTTTTTTGTGATATTCGGAATATTTGGATTATATTTTCTGATGGCGGGTACCAGCATGAGTTTAAGATCATCGAGTAGATATTTGATCTATGTTGTTATTATTTTTTTGATGGTGAAATTCCTAAAGAATTTTTTAGCTGATGAAAAAAAAGAGAAAAATTATAATTTGTAGGTTGAGTGGCGGTATTGGTAATCAGTTATTTATGTATGCAGCATGCAAATCACTTGCTATACGTTCTGACGCAGAATTATATATTGATTCTTATAGTGGATTCGCAGGTGATGCGAGTTATAAAAGAGTTTATGTATTATCCAATTTTAATATTAAATGTAAATATGCAAGAAAAATTCATTTTCCATTAATGTTAAAAATAATAAGGCGCATAAGACTATACTTTAATAATTTTAAAAAACTTGAAAATCGTGGGTATATATTTCAGAGTGGCATTGCCGTTGATAGGAACTTTCTAGAGCTTAAGGTAAACCGCAATGTCACTGTAGAGGGTTATTGGCAAAGCGAAGAGTATTTTAGTGAAGTAAGTGACATAATTTCAGAAGAGTTTAAGGTAGCACAAAATTATATATTTTCTATTGAATATCTTAATAGTTTAGCCTTAATTAATGGTATAAACTGCGTTGCTGTTCATTTTAGAGTGTTTAAAGATGTGAAGGGAAATCTCTCATGCGATTATTATCGTGATGCTATTAATTTAATAGAAAAAAATATAAAAAATCCAATTTTTTTTATATTTACAAATGACATTGAATTTTTTGATTTACATTACTCAAATTTATTCATCAGTAAGACTATTTGGAAGATTGGAAATTTGCCTGATATTGAGGTTTTTCATTTAATCAGTAAATTTAATTTTCATGTCATATCTAATAGTACATTTAGTTGGTGGGCTGCATGGTTGTCAAATTCTAAAATGGTTATATCTCCGAAATTTTTTAAACCAGATGGTGAGGGTACATGGGGTTTTGAGGGCCTAATTCCGGATAGATTTATTAAGATATGAAATTTATTATTGTTGGAGATATAGTTTGGCATCAATATGAAGAAGCATTTGGAAATGCTCTTGAATCTGAGGGGCATGAAGTAAAATATTTAAAAGTAGAATCATATTTCAGAAATAAATATTTATCTTCATTAAGTAGTTATTTAATCTTTCTGAACAATAAAATAAATAAAAAAATCATAGATGAGGTTGCTTTATCAAAACCTGACTGTGTATTATTTTGGAAGCCTACTAAAATATATATAAGCACTTTATTAAAAATAAGGATTCATGGTTGTAAGGTTGTTTCTTATAATAATGATAATGCTTTTCCTGATTATAAATTTCACAGTTCTAAATTAAGATTTTTTTTTAAATGGCTTCAGTATAAAAATTTAGTAAAATACTTTGATATCAATTATGTTTATAGGAAATCAGACATATTACGATTAAAAAATATTGGCTCAAAAAATACTAAAATTCTGATGCCATATTTCTTACCATGGATTGATAAACCCGTATATTGTTCCCACAATTCAAAGAAAAAATATCCCTCTGATGTAATTTTTATTGGGCATTATGAAAATGATGGACGCGATAAGATTATTAGATATTTATATGATAACGGGATTAATGTTGCTATTTGGGGTAACAATTCATGGTTGAAGTCAAAGGTTCTAATTGGCACCTCTATTTATAGGGGGAGTGGTTTGACTGGTGAAGATTATAGGATGGCTATTTCTTGTTCAAAAATTGCATTATGTTTTCTATCGAAATTAAATAGGGATGTTTATACTAGACGAAATTTTGAAATTCCTGCAGTGGGAACTGTAATGGCATCAGAATGGTCATATGAATTATCTAATATATTTGTTGATAGTGAGAGTATAATTTTTTTTAATAACGCTTCTGAACTGATATCTAAAATTAAGTCTTTATTAGAAAATCAAGAAACTCGTGAATCTATTTCTCGAGAGGCGACTAAAGTAATTTGGAACGGTGGTTTTGATGTTTATTCTCAGGCAAAATATTTTGTACGCTCTCTAGATGAATGAGAAAAGAATTTTAGTTTTGTATGCCGATCTTATGGGCTATACAGTTTCAGTCTTAAATGTGCTTGATAAGCTTGGTTATCACATTTATGTAGTGCATTGGGGTGGAAAATTTGAAAATATAAATAAACATTCATTAGCCTCTAATATTACTCTCTTTAGAAGGTCCGACTTATCCACTCGTGATCTAGTTGCCCTAACCCTCAAAATCTCACCTAGTTTAATTGTTGCGTCTGGCTGGATGGACTTATCCTATCTCTTTATATGTAATAAATTTAAAAAATATAATATTCCAATAGTTTGCGCTATGGATACAAGATGGAATGGTTCCCTCAAGCAGAGATTTCTATGCCTACTATCAAGAATATTTTTTAAAAAATATTTTTTCTCTAAAGTTTGGGTTCCTGGTATTTATCAATATGAATATGCTCGCAAACTTGGATTTTTAACGGAAGATATAATATTTGATTTATATACTGCTGACACAGAAGTTTTTACATCAGACTCTTTTCATATTAAAAGAAAAAATCAATTAATTTATGCTGGTAGAATTTCCAAGGAAAAAAATATTGGATTATTGGTAGAGGCTTGGGCTGAATTATCAAGTATTTATAATGATTGGACCTTAATAATTGTCGGCGGTCATCATGGGGATGTATTTTCAGAAGACTTTGAGAGAAATAATATTCAGCATATATTGTCTCTGCCACCAGCGCAGCTCTCAGAATTATTTTGTGAGTCAAAAGGATTTATTTTGCCAAGCCTCTATGAGCCCTGGGGTCTTGTTGTTCACGAGGCATCATACTGCAGCTTACCCATATTAGCTTCAAAAAATGTAGGCTCTGCATCAATGTTTCTGATTAATGGATTTAACGGATATACTTTTGATCCCTTAGATAAATTTGAATTAAAGCAATGCATTGTTAAAATAATTCAATCAAGTGATGCAGAATTGGATTTAATGGGAAGTAGATCTAAAATACTTGCTGAGCGAATTTCCCCGCTTACTTCGGCTGCTAATTTGATTTCAGTTCTTCAATGAGGAGTTTATGTATATACAATTTGGGTCAGGTCTGAGGGCTGTAGAGGGTTGGATTAATTATGATTCAAGCCCAACTCTTAGGATTCAGAAATTACCATTTGCTAATATTCTTTTTAAAAAAGTATTATCCTGTCGATTTGACGATCAGATACTATATGGAGATATTGTGAAGGGTTTGGGTGTGCCAAATGAAAGTGCAGATGGTATATTTTGCTCCCACGTACTTGAGCATTTATCACTTGATGATTTTCATACTGCATTAACCAATATATTTTACATGCTAAAAAAAGGTGGGAGATTTCGTATTATTGTGCCCAATTTGAAATATTACATAAATAATTATCTTGACTCTGCCCCATTGCCTAAAACAATAGAGATGACATCAGCTTACAAGTTTAATGTAGAAACTTGCTATGGTCGAAATTATTCTAGATCTACCATATCAAAAAGATTATTCGAAGCTTTTGGTAATAGTTATCACTTATGGATGTGGGATTTGGAATCTTTGAAGCTTGCTTTGGAGTTGGCCGGGTTTCATGATGTTACTGAGTTTAGTAAAGGCTCGTGCAATGATGTTTCTTTTTTAGCGCCCGAGAGAGATTATCAATTTATGAATAATGCTATTTCATTAGAGTGTTTTCGCCGCAATTAATCAATATTAATACGATATATATACATGTGTGGAATAATTGGAGTAGCTTCATTAAAAATTATAGATAATAAAAGCTGGTTAACCAGTGGCCGTGAAATGCTGTTAAGTAGGGGCCCAGATCAGTTTGGAGAAGAGTGGTTTGAGGGCGGCCGTGTTGGTTTTGGACATCGGAGATTATCCATTATTGATACATCTGAAAAGGGCAGACAGCCTCTTTTTGATATTTACAAATCTAATTGTATTGTATTTAATGGTGAAATTTATAATTTTAAGGAAATACGCTCTAAGTTATTAAGTGCTGGCCACCAGTTTCATTCAGGTACAGATACCGAAGTTATATTAGCGGCATATAAGCAGTGGGGAGTGGAATCATTTGAAAGTTTAGTTGGTGCATTTTCATTTGCCATTTATGATTCGCACGCTAAAAAAATTATTCTTGCCCGCGATCGGGCGGGTGAAAAGCCGCTTTTTATATTCAAGACTTCTGATTCAATTAGATTTAGCTCTGAAGTCAAGGGTTTTTTATCGGACTCAACAATATGTCGTGAACTCGATGAGTATGCACTTCAGGAATATTTTCAGTATGGATACACATCAGGAGAAAGCTGCCTATTAAAGGGGTTTCAAAAATTAGAGCCTGGTCATTTTGCAGAGTTTAATCTGAAGAGCGGTGATTATATGGTCAGGCCTTACTGGACGCTACCAGACATTGAAGAAGATATATCAATAAAATCAAATGCTGAACATATCTTGGAAATTGATAAGTTGCTAAATAAGTCGGTTGAGTCTCAATTAATCTCAGATGTACCTGTCGGCATTTTTTTAAGCGGAGGATTGGATTCAAGTGTAATAACATCGATTGCATCTAAGTACAGAAAAAAAATTAAAACTTTCCATATTTCATTTCCTGGATATGGCGACCTAGATGAATCAAAATATGCACAACAGATAGCAGACCATTTCCACACTGATCATATGGTACTCAATGGCAACATCGACTTAACTAGTGAGCTCCCAAAGATTGCCAAATATTTTGACGAGCCAATAGCGGACAGTAGTATATTGCCAACATATATAGTATCTAAATTAGCTAGCGCTCATTGCAAAGTCATGCTTGGTGGTGATGGGGGGGATGAGTTATTCGGTGGTTATAGTCACTATTGCGAACTTGCAAAACTTAAGATGGCTATTAATGGGATTCCATTGCCTATTCGAAAAATCTTAGATTATGCCTCCAGATATATATCACCTATTGGCTATAGGGGTAGAGCGTTTGGTTCAAGATTGGCTTTAGATTACGGCCTGGATGATATTAGGGATGCTCCATTTTTTCATCCATCCGAAATAAATTATCTATTTAAAAATAAACTAAATAAAATAGAGACTCAAAGTAAATATATTAATCATAGTTTTCGAGGAAATGATTTAATTGGGAAAAGGATGAGAAATGATTTTCAGAAATATTTGCGTGAAGATATTCTTGTAAAAATAGATAGATGTGGAATGATGAATTCTCTGGAGGTGCGCTCCCCCTTCCTGGATAAAAACCTAGTCGAATATTGTTTTAAAAATATCAGCACAACTAATAAGGTAAATAGCGTTCAAAAGAAAATTTTATTTAAAAAATTTGCCAAAAAGATTCTGCCGGAGAATTTTAATTTTGAGAGAAAACAAGGATTTTCATTTCCTTTGGATAAGATGTTGTTGGCTGGGTCATATAGAGACTTTAGCTTAGATGTACTTTTAAGAAGCAATTCATATTTTGATAAAAAATTGATAATAAGTTTATTCAAAGGTTTAGATTCAGGGAGAGGTAATAGTTCGAGAATTTTTATGCTTACTACTTTTGAGTTGTGGAGAACGGAAAATGGCCTTTAAACAGATCAATAATCGTGCTTAAAATTGCCATAGATGCATTAAACATAAGCAGAGGTGGTGGTTTAACGTATCTGATTGAGTTTATACATGCGTTCAAAGAAAGTGATACCAATTCAATTGAAATTCATATTTGGTCAAGTGAGTCGGCTTTAGAATCAATACCTGATGGCGTTGTAATTAAACACAAAGTGCGGCCTGCTCGCAACTTTGTTTCAAAGTTGATTTGGCAAACATTCTCTTTCCAAAAGATACTTAAAGCAAATAAAATTGACATACTACTTGTGCCAGGAACTTTATACTTAGGCCCATTTAGACCATATGTTGTTATTAGTCAAAATATGCTGCCATTTGAGATCAGGGAGGCCTTAAGATTTGGCTTTTCCTTAGAGACCCTGCGATTTTTCATTTTAAGAATTTTGCAGGGAATTTCAATTTTTAATGCAAGCGGAGTAATTTTTCTTAGTGAATATGCTCGTGAGAGTATTAAAAAAATAGTAAAAGTAAAAAACTCAATAGTAATTCCGCATGGCATCAATGATAATTACAGAGTTAGGCCTAAAGAGCAGCGATTCATAAATGATTATGACTCTAGTAAACCCTACAAAATTGTATGTACATCATTCATTGGGCCCTATAAACATCAGTGGAATGTTGCTGAGGCAGTAGGAAAACTTAGGGAAATGGGTTATCCAGTATCAATTGATTTTATCGGTAAACCTGTTTTTGATAAGTCTGTAGTGAGGCTAAAAAAG
>Ga0187843_10002962_pt1 | contig 10074 bp, 6 predicted proteins | sample SpaLakP09_SKY_43_FD_134516 | JGI IMG/M metagenome (GOLD analysis project Ga0187843, IMG submission 134516) | Oligotrophic lake water microbial communities from Sparkling Lake, Wisconsin, USA - SP09_SKY_43 | ecosystem: Environmental > Aquatic > Freshwater > Lake | place: USA: Sparkling Lake...
CATCGGCGCTCCATTTGCGCAGACGTGCCCATGAAGAAGCCCCTCCCCCGCTGGCCTTTGAGCCTGCTCGCCACCCTGGTGCTGGTCGGCTGCGGTCAGACGCCCCGGGCGCCGGCCGGCGCCGAGTGGCTGGCGGCTTGGGGCAGCGCCCAGCTGGAGCAGGCGCCCGCCGCCGGCGCCCAGCCGCTGCGCGACGTCAGCCTGCGCCAGGTCGTGCGCACGACGGCGGCCGGCAGCAAGCTGCGGGTTCGCGTCAGCAATCTGTTCGGGCGTGAGCCGCTGGTGCTGGGTTCGGCGAGCGTGGCGCTGGTGCAGCCGGGCACCGAGGGCGGCAAGCCGCAGTTGCAGGCCGGCAGCCTGAAGCCGCTGAGCTTCCAGGGCCGGCGCGAGCTGAGTGTGGCGCCAGGCGCCGAGGTGTGGAGCGACCCGGTTGCCCTGCCCCTGCAGCGCGTGGCTGACGTGGCCGTGCAGATGCATGTCGTCTCCGCGCCCGCAGTGGCGACCGCGCACCCAGGGTCCCGCATCAGCAGTTGGACCCTGCCCGGCAACCGCGCGGACACGCCCGACTGGGCCGATGCCGCGGCAAAGGACGGCTGGTGGCACCTCGCCGCCGTGGACGTGGGCGGCGCCGCGCCGCAGCCCGTGTTGGTGGCCACCGGTGACTCCATCACCGACGGCTACGGCGTGCCGGCCGGCAGCTACCAGCGCTGGACCGACGCCCTCACCCGCCGCCTGGCTGCGCAGGGGCGTGCCGCATCGGTCGTCAACACCGGCATCGGCGGCAACCGCATCCTGAAGGACGGCTTGGGACCTCGTGTGATGGACCGGTTCGATCGCGATGGGCTGGCGCGCAGCGGCGTCACCCACATCGTGCTGCTGGCCGGCGTCAACGACCTGGGCACCAGCCACCGCCAGCGCGCGACGACGCCGGAGTCCCGCGCCGCCTTGCTGGCGGATCTGCAAAAGGGCCTGACCACCATGGCAACACAGGCGCGCGAGCGGGGTGTCTGCCTCTTCGTGTCGACCGTCATGCCCTACGGCGGCAGCGGCTACTACCAGCCCCAGCCCGAGAACGAGGCGGACCGCCAGGCGCTGAACACCTGGATCCGCCAGCCCGGCCGCTTCGACGGCGTGGCGGACTTCGACGCCCTCACCCGCGACCCGGCCCGCCCCTCGCACCTGAAACGCGAGGTCGACAACGACGGCCTGCATCCGTCCATGGCCGGCTACCAGGCGATGGCCGATGCCTTCCCGGTGGAGTGGCTGGACCGGCGCTGCGGGAAGAAATAGACGACAAGCGGACGAGAGAAAGGGCTCCCGAGGGAGCCCTTTCTTGTTGCATTCCGGGCCGAGCGCCGGGCCGCCCCAAGCCGGCCCGCCTGGCGATGTGCTCGCGGCTCAATGCCGCGAGCATCGCCGCCCCCTCGGGGGGCCGACCAGACTCGCCCGCGTTCAGCGCGGCGAGCTGGGCGGGGGGCTTCAGAAACTAGCGCGAAGGCCAATCTGGTACGTGCGACCCGGCTCGTAGATCGCGTACGGCGCGTTGGCGAACTGGAAGTTGGTGCGCTGCCTGGCGCGGGTCACGTTGAAGATGTCGAACGTCAGTTGCAGGTCCTTCTTCCAGCCGGTAACTTCGCCGAGGTTCAGGCGCGACGTGAAGTCCACCTGGGCATAGTCCAGGCCGTAGAACGCGGCCGCCGTGATGCCGTTCTGGCCGGTGCCCGAGGTTTGCGAACCCTTGGTGAAGGTCTTGGTCACGCGGAAGCCGCCGAACCGGCCTTCGTAGTAGGCCGCCAGGTTGTAGGTATAGGGCGGCACACCGGTGGCCACGTTGGCGCCCGACTGCTTGACCTTGGTGTAGTTGGCGCTGACGCCCAGGCCCTTCAGGTAGGAGGAGACGATTTCCAGCGGCTGCTGCACCGTCAGCTCCAGGCCTTTGATCGTCAGCTCGTCGGCCGTGTTCTGCGTCTGCGTCAGCACGACTCCCAGGCCGTTGATGGCAGCAAGTTGGGAAGCCGTCGGCAGCGCGGCCAAGTCGGTCGGCACGGGCGTCACACCGGCTCGCGTGTACAGGCCGGTCTTCTGCGTGTCGGTCAGGCCGCCCTGGGTCCAGTTGACACCGTACTGGTTCAGGTCGGCGAAGCTGACGTTCAACGTGCGGTTGGCCGTGAAGCCCTTGATGCCCTTCTTGAACCAGGCGACGGCGACATAACCTTCACGTCCCGTGTACCACTCCAGGCCCAGATCGGTGTTCTTGGACTCGTAGGGCTTGAGGTCGGGGTTGGTCAGCTGGCCGTTCTGAGCCGCCGGATCGGTGAAGCTCAGGGCCAGCGCGCGCAGCTGCGTGGGGTCGGCGCGTGTGATGGTCTTGGACATCGAGGCCCGGGCCAGCACGTCCTTGCGCAGGTTGTAAGCCAGGCTGGCGGACGGCAGGAAGTTGCCGTACGTCGTCGTCGTGTAGGTCTCGACAACCGACGCCGGATAGCGGCCGCCATCGGCCAGGTTCTGCGCGGCGTTGCGCGGGTCGGCCGGCAGCGTCAGCGAGGCGAAGGTCTGCTGCGTCGTGGCGTAACGGGCGCCGGCGTTGTAGCGCAGCGTGTTGCCGAACACCTCGGTGTCACCGTTGACCTCCCCGAAGACGGACGTCACCTTCTCCTGGAAGAAGCCAGGCGCCACGTTGTTGTTGGAGTTGGCGGTGCCGTACAGCGCCGTGTCGCGGGCTTGCTGGTAGCCGGAGTCCTTGGCGAAGCGGGCCCAGTCCAGCGTGACGAAGCCGTTGGAGGTGGCCTTCAGGTAGCCGGGCACCGCCGAGTTCGGGATCGTCGAGCCGAGGAACTGCAGCGACGCCGGGTTGGCGCCCGCCGTGAAGCCCGTGCCATAGCCGGGATAGGTGCTGGCCGCGGCACCAGCGGCGCCAGCGCCGTTGCAAGCACCCGGATTGACCGTGTTAGGCCCGGGCAGGAAGGCGTTGACATTGCGGCGGCAGGCGATGTTTTCCCAGTAGCCGCTGTTGTCGAGCGTCCTGATCCGGCGCGAGACGCTGTCATAGGCGCCGCCGAACTTGACGTCGAAGATGCCGGCATCGATGTCGACGGCAGCGCGCAGGCCGGCGGTGCGGATGGCACGAATCTCATCCTGCTGGTTGAGTCGGCCACCGTTCCAGCCGAAGGCGGCAGGGTTGTTCAGGAAGTCCTTGTCGCCGGCTGCGTTGGTGGCGGTCAGGCGGCGGACGCCGCTGGTGTTGTCGTACTCGGTCGTGATGCCCGAGCTGCCCAGAGTCTGGAACAGCACCGTCGGCGACTGGCGGTGGAAGTCGCTGCGGGTCATGTTGGCCTGCACGTCGACGCTGAGCGAGTCCGTGATCTTCAGGTTCAGGCCGGGGTTGATGCTGTGGAACTTGGTCTCTTCCGTGTAGGGCCGGTACTCCATGAAGTACTGCGCGTTCGCGAAGGTGCCCTTGGTGACGGTGCAACCGTTGGCGCAGTCGGACTTGTCGACCGTCATGTTGATGGGAATGGCCGAGCCGTTGCGGCCGACCCAGTTCATGTCGACGCGTTCGAACTCGTTCTTCTTGTGGCCGTAGATGGCGTCCAGGAAGAACTTCGTCGAGCTGTTCGGGCGCGCTTCCAGCGACAGGATGGCGTTCTGGCGGTCGCGGCTGCCTTCGGCCACCATCGCACGGCCCAGGCGCGGAATGATGGCGTTGTCGATCTGCTGGATCGTCAAGCCAGGGTTCTTGGACAGCAGGTAGGCCTCGTCGATGACGGCGCCGGTCACCAGCCCGTTGCCGGCATTGGCGGGCACAGTGCCGGGGATGGTCCAGTTGCCGCCGCCGGTGCTGTTGCGCGCCGCGCCCAGGCTGGCGCCCTGCGCGGCCGACAGGTTGGCGTTGGTCCAGCCGATGGACTCGAAGCCGGTGGTCTTGACCTTGTTGGTCGACCAGGCCACGCCCGCCAGCACGCCAAAGGTGTTATCCCAGGTGTTGCTGATCAATGCGGAGCCGCGGTTGCCCCATTTGTCGGCCTGCTGGTTCTTGGTGCCGGTCACCGTGAACGCGGTGCGGAAGCCCTTCTTGTCGAACGGGCGGGCGCTGCGCATGTCGACGATGCCCGCGGCGCCGCCTTCCAGCATGGACGCGGTCGGGCTCTTGACGACGGTGACGCGGCTGAACAGCTCGCCCGGCATGAAGTCCATGTCGACTTCGCGGTTGGCGCTGCCGGTGTCGGTGCGGCCCGTCGAGGCCGACGCGACCGGCGCGCCGTTCAGCAGGACGCGCGTGAAGTTGGTGCCCAGGCCGCGGATCTGGATCTGCAGGCCTTCACCGGTGATTTCGCGCGTCAGCGTGACGCCCGGGATGCGGGAGATGGACTCGGCGATGTTGCTGTCCGGGAACTTGCCCATGTCCTCGGCGGTGATCGCATCGATGAATCCGACCGCGTTCTTCTTGGCATTGGCCGAACTTTCCAGCGAGGCGCGGATGCCAGTCACGACGACGGTGTCGAGCTTGGCCGGGTCCTGGGCGGGGGCGGCCGTCTGCGCATAGGCCTGGGCGATCAGGCCCGCCAGCAGCGTGGTGCCCAAGGCCAACTGGACCGGGCGAACGCGGCGATTCGGCCGCGAAGGGGTCGTGTTCATGTCTGTCTCCTCTGTGGTTCTATGACTCGCTGTCGCGAGAATGTGATGCGGTGGCCAACAAGTTGGTAGCGCGCTCATTTCCAATTTTCGTTTGCCGCCCACCCCAGTCAACAAGGGTGTGTACTAATGTATTAGCGGGGACCAAGGTCATGGCATGAGTGGCATTAACACCTTGGCAGGACGATCGGTAGCGCTCACAATGGAGGGATCATCGTCAAGCGATCGAAATGCAAGACAGCAACGCTTTCCCGCCGATGGGCCTGCCGACCGATGCGGCCAGCGCAGTCCTGGTGGGCCGTGCATGGCGCCCGGACGTCGGCGCCCCTGCCCTGGTGGCGGTTCGCGGTGGCGAGCTCGTCGACCTGTCCACCCACGCTGCGACATTTGCCGAACTGCTGGACCGACCCGACGTGCTGGACGTCGCCCGCAACGCGCCCGGCCCGAACCTCGGGTCGGTGCAGGCCGTGCTGGCCAATGCGCTCGCCACCGCGCCCGACCTCTCCCTGCCCCGCCTGTTGGCACCCTGCGACCTGCAGGCGATCAAGGCTTGTGGCGTGACATTCGCGGTGAGCCTGCTGGAGCGGGTCATTGAAGCCGAGGCCGGCGGCAGCGCAGCCCGTGCCCACGACCTGCGCCAGTCGCTCACCGCCTCACTCGGCACCGACCTGGCCAGCATCCGCCCCGGCTCGGAGACGGCGCAGCGGCTCAAGGCCGAGTTCGTCGCGCGCGGCGCCTGGTCACCCTATCTGGAGGTGGGACTGGGGCCTGACGCGGAAGTCTTCACCAAGGCGCAGCCGATGTCGGCCGTCGGCTTCGGCGACGCCGTCGGCCTTCACCCCGACTCGCAGTGGAACAACCCCGAACCCGAGGTCGTGCTGGCCGTGAACGGCCGCGCCGAGGTCGTGGGCGCCACGCTGGGCAACGACGTCAACCTGCGCGACATCGAAGGCCGCAGCGCGCTGCTGTTGGGCAAGGCCAAGGACAACAACGGCTCCTGCGCCATCGGCCCCTTCGTGCGCCTGTTCGACGGCCTGTTCACACTCGACACCGTCCGCGCGGCCACCGTGAGCCTGCGCATCGAGGGCGCGGACGACGGCTTCGTGCTGGAAGGTGTGAGCCGCATGCAGGAGATCAGCCGCGACCCGCTGGAACTGGTGCGCCATGCCTGCGGGCCGCACCACCAGTACCCCGACGGCTTCATGCTGTTCCTGGGCACCATGTTCTCGCCCATCCAGGACCGTGGTGCGCGAGGCGCCGGCTTTACCCACCACCTGGGCGATGTCGTCACCATCGCCAGCCCAGCGCTTGGCGCCCTCGTCAACACCGTGCAGCGCAGCGACGCCATCCCGCCGTGGAGCTACGGCATCGGCGCGCTGCTCAGGCATCTACGCGGAGCGCGGATGGCTGCTCACTGAATCTCTGGTCGGACGCCCGGGCTGGTGGGCGTCCTGTCTCTTGCGGCGGCCCGCCCTGCGCGGAGCCGCCGTTTTTTTAGCTGGCTCGCCGCCGCTGCAAGCAGCCGCTTGAAAGCCGCGTAGGCATTAACGCTCTAGTGCATTAGGGCATCAGTAACAAGAATCGAGGCCATGCCCGAGATGAATTTCACCCTGGATCCCACCCGCCACGCGGCACCGCAGGTTGTCGAATCCCTTCGCGCTGCCATTATCTCGATGGAGCTGGCACCCGGTATCGCGCTCGATCGCGGCGAGCTTGCACAGCGCTTCGGCGTCAGCCAGACGCCCGTGCGCGACGCGCTCATCCGGCTCAGCGAAGAAGGCCTGGTCATCATCCGCGCCCAGTACACCACGCAGGTCAGCCGCATCGACGTGCCGGCGGCCCGCGAAGCGCATTTCCTGCGCCGCTCCATCGAGATCGAGATCTCGCGCAAGCTGGCCATCACGCATGACGCGGCGGTCATCAACGACCTGCGCACACAGTTGTCGCGCCAGGCCGATCTCGCCGAAGAGAAGGACTTCCTCGGCTTCATCGCCGCCGACAAGGAGTTCCACCGAATCATGTACGTCGCTGCGGGCCTGCCGCGGCTGTGGTCGGTGGTTGTGCGCATGTCGGGCCATGTGGACCGCCTGCGCCTGCTGCACTCCCCTTTTGCCGGCAAGACGGAGTCCATCCTGGACGGGCACGAGGCCATCCTGAACGCCATCGCGTCAAGCGACGTCGAAGCAGCGCAGCATGCCGTGCGAGCCCACCTATCGGACACGCTGGCCTCCGTTGACGAGATCCAGAAGCGCTACCCCGACTACCTGATCGTCTAGCGACTCATCCGAAAACGATGCAGCGTCGCCGAGCGGAACACCTCGCCCGGCCGCAGCACGGTGCTGGGCCAGTCGGGGCCGACGGCGCGGTTGGGCGAGTCGGGGCTGTGCTGGGTCTCCAGGCAGACACCGGCGCCACGCGTGAAGGGCCGACCGCCGGGGCTGATGAGCGAGCCGTCGAGCCAGGTGCCGGCGTAGAACTGGATCGCCGGCTCGGTGGTCAGGATGTCCATGCGGCGGCCGGTGGCCGGGTCATGCAGCGAAGCCGCCGGGTGCAATGCACCGTCCAGCGGATGGTCCAGCGGCCAGTTGTGGTCGTAGCCCACCTCCAGGCCAATGGTGCGCTCGCGGCGGAAGTCGAAGGGCGTGCTGTCGACGGCCACATGCCGCAGCGGGATGCCGGTGGCGTCAGGCTGCGTGTAGCGGCTGGCGTTCAGCGTCAGCCGATGGTCCAGCGCCGAGCCCGACTCGGCGCCGGCCAGGTTGAAGTAGGCGTGCGAGGTCAGGTTGACGACGGTGGGCAGGTCGCAGGTGGCCTCGTAATCAATGCGCCAGCTCATGTCCGCGCCCAGCGTGTAGGTCACGGCAACATGCATCGTGCCGGGGAAGCCCATCTCGCCGTTCGGGCTGATGCGCTCCAGCCGCAGGCTGATGCTGCCATCCACACCGGCCGGCTGCGGCAGGCCGCGCCACAGCGCCGCGCCAAATCCGGCCGGGCCGCCGTGCAGGCAGTTGGGGCCGTCGTTGGTGGCGAGCGCGTGGCGCTGACCGTCGAGTTCAAAACTGCCCCCGGCAATGCGGTTGGCATAGCGCCCCGCGATGACCCCAAGGTGTGAACCAGCACCGGCCAGGTAGGCCTCCAGGCTGGCAAGGCTCAAGACAACGTTGTCTATGCGGCCAGAAAAATCTGGCAGCCAGAGGCCGGTCACGATGCCGCCCCAGTCCAGCGCCGTCAGCACCAGGCCGCGGCCGTTGTCGAGGCGGTATTCGTGGACGGCGCGGCCGTCTGGCAGGCGGCCGTAGTCGCGCGCCGTGATGAGAGGTTCAAGGCTCAACGGATCACCCCGCGTGCGTTGACATAGAGGGCGTACAGCGAATGGCTGCTGGCCATGAACAGGCGGTTGCCCTTGGCGCCGCCGAAGCAGAGGTTGGCGCAGCGTTCGGGCAGGTGGATGTGCGCGAGCGGCTTGCCGTCGGCGCTGTAGACGCGCACGCCGTCCAGCGCGGCGGCGTCGGCGCCCGGTTGGCCACCGCTGCCGAAGCCGCACCAGACGCGGCCTTTCGTGTCGATGGCGATGCCGTCGAGGGCGCCAAAACCGTCGGCGTCGATGAGCAGTCGCTTGTCGCTCAGGCCCGCGCCGTCGACGGCGTAGCTCCAGATCAGCCGGTTGGGCTGGGCGCGGCTTTCCACCACCAGCAGCCGGCTGCCATCAGGCGTGAAGGCCAGGCCGTTAGGGCCGGCCAGGTCGTCCAGCACGCACTGCAACTCGCCGCTGAGCGGGTCGATGCGGTAGACGCCATGCGGCTGCTCGGGCGTGGCAGGCGCGCCTTCCCAGTCGCCGTGGATGCCGAAGTCGGGGTCGGTGAACCAGACCGCGCCGTCGGGCGCGCAGGCGATGTCGTTGGGCGAGTTCAGCGGCTTGCCGTCGAAGCGGTCGGCCAGCACGGTGATGCGGCCATCGAGCTCGGTGCGCGTGACACGCCGGCCCAGGTGCTCACATGAGATCAGCCGGCCCTGCAGGTCGCGCGCATGGCCGTTCGCGTTGCCGCTGGGCTGGCGGAACACGCTGACCGCACCGTTGGTGTCGTCCCAGCGCAGGATGCGGTCGTTGGGGATGTCCGACACCAGCAGGTAGCGGCCGTCACCGAACCACACCGGGCCCTCGGCCCATTGCAGGCCAGTTGCGAGCTGCTCGACGACCGCCGAGAACAGCCGCAGCTCGCGGCCTTCCGGCGCAAGGATTTCAAAGGCGGCGTCCGGCAGGCGCGAGGCGGCCACGAACGGGGGGCTCATTCGCTGCCCTGCCCGGCAAACGGGAACGGCCCCAGCACGACGAACGCGCCGCCCTGGTAGCGCGCCTCGGGCCGACTCGGGTCGATGTGCGGCTGCTTGGCCTCGACCGCGGCGCGCCATGGCTCGGAGCTGTCCTCGGGCCGGTAGCCGACGTGGCGACCCTGCGAGTTGTCCCACCACGTCGTGCGGTTGTCGCTGGCGCCGTAGACGATGCTGTGGCCCACGACCGGCGCGCTCAAGGCGGCAACGAGCAGGCGCTCCATGTCGTCGTGGCTGATCCAGCTCGACAGATGGCGCCGATCCAGCGGCTCGGGCAGGCAGGATCCGATGCGGATGGTGACCGTCTCCAGCCCGTGCCGGTCGAAGTAGAACTGCGCCAGGTTCTCGCCGAAGGCCTTGGACAGGCCGTAGTAGCTGTCCGGGCGCGGCACGACGTGGGCGGGAATGGTCTCGCCCTGGCTGTAGAAGCCCGTCACGTGGTTGGAGCTGGCGAAGACGATGCGCTTGGTGCCCCGGCGGCGCGCGGCTTCGTAGAGGTTGTAGGCGCCGACGATGTTGGCCGGCAGCACGGTGCTGAACGGCTTCTCGATGGAGACGCCGCCGAAATGCAGCACGGCGTCCACGCCTTCAAGCAGGTCGTACATCGCCGCCTCGTCTTCCAGCGGCGCGATGACGACTTCCTCGCCCTCGCAGGCCGGGTCCATGGCGGCCAGGTCCGACACGCGCAGCGTCTCGCAGTAGCGCTTCATGCGCGGGCGCAGCATGCGGCCCAGGGCGCCGGCGGCGCCGGTCAACAGCAGGCGCTTGAAGCGCAGTCCAGTCAGTTCTTGCATGAGGTTGTCAGGCCCGCCGTCGGGCGTCGAATGAGGTGTCGTGGCGCGTCAGCTGCCGGCGCCCAGGCGGATCGGCGGGCGAAGGCGGGGCGCCGCGTCGGACTGGCGTCGGACCAGCTCGAAGTTCTGAAGCTCATGCTCGCAGGGCAGAGGCTCGCCGTTGCGGCGCGCGCGGATGTGGCGCACCAGCAGGTCCACCGCCGCGCCGGCCATCTCCATGATGGGCTGGCGCACGGTGGTGAGTTCGGGCCAGATCGTCGTGGCCAGGGGCGCATCGTCGAAGCCGACGACGGTCAGGTCGCTGGGCACGTCCAGGCCC
>Ga0187843_10002963_pt1 | contig 10073 bp, 9 predicted proteins | sample SpaLakP09_SKY_43_FD_134516 | JGI IMG/M metagenome (GOLD analysis project Ga0187843, IMG submission 134516) | Oligotrophic lake water microbial communities from Sparkling Lake, Wisconsin, USA - SP09_SKY_43 | ecosystem: Environmental > Aquatic > Freshwater > Lake | place: USA: Sparkling Lake...
GCGGCCCTGTCGGTCTTGCTCCAGGAAGGCATTGGCGACACCATCCGCGTTTCGCTCACGCCCCAGCCTGGCGAAGCGCGCACGCAGGAAGTCCTTGTGGCGCTCGAGATCCTGCAGGCCATGGGCTTGCGGGCGTTCGTGCCCAGCGTGACCGCCTGTCCGGGCTGTGGCCGCACGACCAGCACCACCTTCCAGGAACTGGCCAAGCAGATCGACGATCACCTGCGCGCTCAGATGCCCGTCTGGCGCACGCAGTACCCGGGTGTCGAGAACCTCAAGGTGGCCGTCATGGGCTGCATCGTGAACGGCCCCGGCGAGAGCAAGCACGCCGACATCGGCATCAGCCTGCCGGGCAACGGCGAAGCACCCGCAGCGCCCGTGTTCATCGACGGCGAGAAGGCCATGACGCTGCGCGGTGAGCGCATCGCCGAAGAATTCCACCAGATCGTCCAGGGCTACATCGAGCGCCGTTTCGGCGCCGCTGCGTGACGCTGGTTGCCCGCCTCAGCGCCCGCCAAAACGCCTCCCTCTACAAGAACAACATCTCCCTGATTTCTCCATGGCCGAACAGCTCAAAGCCATCAAAGGCATGAACGACATCCTGCCGCCGGACTCGGCGCGCTGGGAGTGGCTCGAAGACAAGGTCCGTGCGCTGATGCGGCGCTACGGCTACCTCAACATGCGCACGCCCATCGTTGAGCCCACGGCCCTGTTCGTGCGTGGCTTGGGCGAGGTGACCGACATCGTCGAGAAGGAGATGTACTCCTTCGAAGACAGCCTCAACGGCGACAAGCTCACGCTGCGCCCTGAGGGCACGGCCGGCGCGGTGCGCGCCATCAACGAGCACAGCTTCCTGTACGAAGGTGGCAAGCGCCTGTACTACATCGGCCCGATGTTCCGCCACGAGCGCCCGCAAAAGGGCCGCTACCGCCAGTTCCACCAGGTGGGCGCCGAGGTGCTGGGTTTTGCCGGCCCCGACGTCGATGCCGAACTGATCCTGATGACGGCCGCGCTGTGGTGTGACCTGGGCTTGTCCGTCGGCGAAGACGTGTGCCTGCAGCTCAACAGCCTGGGCCAACCCGAGGAGCGTCAGGCGCACCGCGAGGCCTTGATCGCCCACCTCGAAGGCCACGCCGACCTGCTCGACGAGGAAGCCAAGCGCCGCCTCCACAGCAACCCCTTGCGCATCCTCGACACCAAGAACCCGGCCATGCAGGCTGTGGTCGAAGCGGCGCCCAAGCTGATCGATTTCCTGGGTGAGGCGTCGCTCGCGCACTTCAATGCCGTGCGTGCCGTGCTGGACGCCGCGGGCCTGCCCTACGAAGTCAACCCGCGCCTGGTGCGCGGCATGGACTACTACAACCTGACCGTGTTCGAGTGGGTCACCACCCGCCTCGGTTCGCAAGGCACGGTGTGTGGCGGCGGTCGCTACGACGGCCTGATCGAACAGCTCGGCGGCAAGCCGGCCCCTGCCGTGGGTTGGGGCTTGGGCATGGAGCGCCTGCTGTTGCTGATTGAAGAAGTGGGGCAGCTGCCAGGCCCGGTGCCGCCGGATGCCTTCGCCGTGGTTTTCCCCGGCGTGCCTTTGCCCACGGTCATGGTGGCGCTGGAGGCCTTGCGCGCACAGGGCGTCAACATCGTGCTGAACCCGGCCGGCAAGGACGGCCCCGCCAGCCCGAAGTCGCAGTTCAAGAAGGCGGATGCCAGCGGCGCGCGTTTCGCGCTCGTGTTCGGGCCGGACGAAATCGCCCGCGGCGAGGTTGCGGTCAAACCCCTGCGCGACGGTGGAGAGCAGCAAATCCGGGCCCTCGTGGACATCGCCACCTGGGCGCCCAGCTTGCGTTCGCGCTGAGAAGCCGCAACACCCCGGTCATAATCCCCTGATCCCACATCCCGAGACACCATGGCGACCTACGACCTCGAACAGCAGGAGCAACTTGACCAGGTCAAGCACTTCTGGAAGCAATACGGCAACCTGATCACTTGGCTGTTGGTGCTCGTCCTGGGCGCCTATGCCGCCTGGACCGGTTACCTGTACTGGCAGCAAAAGCGTGCGGTGGCCGCGACCGGTCTGTACGAGGAACTCGACCGCGCCGCCGCCAGTGGCAACGCCGACCGCGTCTTGCAGATCTTCACCGACCTGAAGGGCAACTACGCGGGCACCGCACTGGCCGAACAAGGTGCGCTGCTGGCCGCCAAGGTGTTGGCCGAGGGCAAGACGGAGCAGGCCCGCGCTTCGCTGCAGTGGCTGGTCGACAGTGGCAAGAACGCCAGCCTTGTGGACGTGGCACGCCTGCGTCTGGCCGGCATGCAGATGGACGCCAAACAATACGACGCCGCGCTCAAGACGCTGGACGTGTCCTTCGATGGCGAGTTCAAGGCCCTGGCGGGCGATCGCCGTGGCGACATCTTCCTGGCACAAGGCAAGAAGGACGATGCGGTCAAGGCCTACAAGGCCGCGTGGGATGGCCTCGAAGCGACCGTCGAGTACCGCCGCTTCATCGAAGGCAAGTTGACCGCGCTGGGTGCTGCGCCTGAGGCCGCAGCGAAGCCCGCTCGGGTTGGCGCCGCTGCCTCCGCGCCCTGACACGCCGCCGAAGACCCGACGCACCTGACGTACCCGAAGCAACCGACGCCGCCATGACCCTTTCACCCGTTTCTCGCACCCGTCGCCACATCGCCCTGGGCTTGGGCCTGGCCGTTGCTTTGGCTTTGTCCGCCTGTGGTTCCAGCAAGCCGAAGCCAGCCTCTCTCGAGTCCTTGAGCAACCCCGTGCGCCTGGTCCCTGCGTGGACGGTCCGCGTGGGCGAAGTGGCACCGACGGTGGCCTTGTCGATTGCGGGTGATGCGGTGGCCGTCGCCAGCGCCAGCGGCGACATCGTGTCCCTTGACCTGCAGACCGGCCGTGAACGCTGGCGCGGGCAAGCCAAGGCGGACCTCTCTGCTGCGGTGGGATCAGACGGCCGCTTCGCCGCGGTCGTCGGTGCCAACAACGACCTGATGGTGTTCGATCAGGGCAAGCTGGTCTGGCGTGATCGCCAGCCTGGCCGTGTCCTGACGGCCCCGGTCGTCGCGGGCGAGCGCGTGTTCGTGCAGGCCGTGGACCGCAGCGTCCGCGCCTACGACGCGCTCGACGGGCGTTACCTGTGGCTGTACCAGCGCCCTGGCAGCGAGCCACTGGCCCTGGCAACGCGCAGCGTCATCGAGCCGTTCCGCGACACCTTGCTGGTGGGGCAGGGCAACCGCCTGGTCGGCCTCGACCCGGTGAAGGGCACTCCTCGCTTCGACGTCAGCGTCGGCACACCCCGTGGCACCAACGAGGTCGAGCGCCTGGCCGACCTGGTCGGGCCCATGGCGCGCATGGACGACGAGGCCTGCGTGCGCTCGTTCCAGTTCGCCGTGGCTTGCCTTGAACTCAACCGTGGCAGCGTGCGCTGGAGCCGCCCACAGGCAGGCACCCAGGCGGTGGCGGCGAACGTTCAGTTCGTGGTCGGCGCCGACGGCACCGGCCGCCTGAGCGCCTGGAAAGTCGACAACGGCGACAACGTCTGGCGCATCGACCGCTTCATCAACCGTGGCCTGAGCGCGCCCGCCATCTGGGGTGAACGCATCGCCGTGGGCGACGCCCAAGGTTACCTGCACATCCTGTCCCTGGCCGACGGCCGCACGGTCACCCGCACCGAACTGGACTCGCCTTTGGCGGCTGCGCCTCAGGTCGTGCGCGGCACGCTGTTGCTGTTGACCCGCAAGGGCACCGTCTACGCTTTCCGCGGCAACTGAGCCGCCACCGCGGCCCCAGGGCCGCCCACGATCACCTGTGATCACGATCACCTGATTCCATGAAACCTGTCATTGCGCTGGTCGGACGACCCAACGTCGGCAAGTCGACCTTGTTCAATCGACTCACGAAGAGCCGCGATGCCATCGTGGCCGACTTCGCGGGCTTGACCCGCGACCGCCACTATGGCGAAGGTCGCCTGGGCCCGCACGCCTTCATCGCCATCGACACCGGTGGTTTCGAGCCCGAGTGCAAGTCCGGCATCTTCAAAGAGATGGCCAAGCAAACGCGCCAAGCCGTGGCCGAAGCCGACGCCGTCATCTTCGTGGTCGACGCCCGCAACGGCCTGTCCGCCCAGGACCACGACATCGCCAAGTTCCTGCGCACCGCCAACAAAAAGGTGCTGCTGGTGGCCAACAAGGCCGAAGGCATGCAGAACGCACCGCAGCTGGCCGAGTTCTACGAACTGGGCCTGAGCGACCCGATGCCGGTGTCGGCGGCGCATGGCCAAGGCATGCGCGACATGATCGACCTGGCTTTGGCCGACTTCATCGACCCGGACGCCGACGACGAAGAGACGGCCGAAGAAGACCGCCCGATCAAGCTCACCGTTGCAGGCCGCCCGAACGTCGGCAAGTCCACGCTGATCAACACGTGGCTGGGCGAAGAGCGCCTGGTCGCCTTCGACATGCCTGGCACCACACGCGACGCCATCAGCGTGCCGTTCGAGCGCGATGGCAAGAAGTTCGAGCTGATCGACACCGCAGGCCTGCGCCGCAAGGGCAAGGTCTTCGAGGCCATCGAGAAGTTTTCGGTCGTCAAGACCTTGCAAGCGATCTCGGATGCCAACGTCGTGCTGCTGCTGGTGGACGCCACCCAGGGCGTGACCGAGCAGGACGCCCACATCGCAGGCTTCGTCCTCGAGTCGGGCCGTGCGGTCGTCATCGCCGTCAACAAGTGGGACGCCATCGACAGCTACCAGCGCGAGATGCTGCAGCGCTCGATCGAGCACCGCCTGTCCTTCCTGAAGTTCGCACCCGTGCTGTACATCTCGGCGATCAAGCGCCAGGGCCTTGGGCCGGTGTGGAAGGCGATCGCCGACGCGCACGCGTCCGCCAACCGCAAGATGCCGACGCCGGTGCTCACACGCCTGCTCGGCGAGGCCGTGGAGTTCCAGCAGCCCAAGCGGGCAGGGGCCTTCCGCCCGAAGTTGCGCTATGCCCACCAGGGCGGCATGAACCCGCCGGTCATCGTCATCCACGGCAATTCGCTGGAGCACGTCACGGACGTCTACAAGCGCTTCTTGGAAAGCCGCTTCCGCGAGCATTTCAAGCTCACGGGGACACCGCTGCGCATCGAGATGAAATCCTCACAGAACCCGTTCACCGACAAGGACTGAACGGCTTTGACCCTGTGCGCCACCGTGTCACATGCCTGACCGGCGCCTGTGGTCAAGGACTGTGTTATGGTGAGCTCTTAAACACGTTTCAACACGGAGCATATCGTGAGCAATAAAGGGCAACTCCTACAAGACCCCTTCCTGAACCTGTTGCGTCGTGAGCACGTGCCGGTGTCCATTTACTTGGTCAACGGCATCAAGCTCCAAGGCCACATCGAGTCGTTTGACCAATATGTGGTTCTGCTGCGCAACACCGTGACCCAAATGGTCTACAAGCACGCCATCTCGACGGTCGTGCCCGGCCGCGCGGTCAACTTCCACGCCAGCGAAAGCGAAGAGGGTTGATTGGCCTTGCGCCCTGACCCGACTCGCCGATGCCTGACGCGTCGCCCTTGACCCCCGACCTCCCCGACGCCGCGCTGGGCGCCTCTCCAGGCGTCCACCCCGGCATGTTCGCGCAGGGAGATCCCCGGGTGGTCCTGGTCGGGGTCGATTTCGGCCCTGGCTCCTCATTCGATCCCACCTTGGACGAACTCGCCTTGCTGGCAGAGTCGGCCGGTGATGCGCCCGTGGCCAAGGTCACGGCCAAGCGCAAGGCACCTGATGCGGCACTGTTCGTCGGCTCAGGCAAGGCCGACGAGATCAAGTCCATCGTCACCCTCTACCAGGCCCAGGCCGTGATCTTCGATCAGGCCTTGTCGCCCGCCCAGCAGCGCAACCTCGAGCGGCACCTGGGTGTGGAGGTGCTGGACCGCATCGGCCTCATCCTCGAGATTTTCGGTGCCCGAGCGCGCAGCCACGAGGGCAAATTGCAGGTTGAGCTCGCTCGCCTGCAGTACCTCTCGACACGGCTGGTGCGCCGCTGGTCCCACCTGGAGCGTCAGCGCGGCGGTGTGGGCCACCGTGGCGGCCCCGGTGAAACCCAGATCGAGCTGGACCGCCGCATGATCGACCAGAAGATCAAGTCGCTCAAAGAGCGGCTGATCAAGGTCAAGAAGCAGCGCAACACCCAGCGCCGTTCGCGTGAGCGCGCCGAAACCTTCCGCGTGTCCTTGGTGGGCTATACCAACGCGGGCAAGTCCACCTTGTTCAACGCCTTCACGAAGGCGGGCACCTACGCGGCCAACCAGTTGTTCGCGACGCTGGACACCACCACGCGCCAGATGTATTTGGCGCAGGCCCAGCGCAGTGTGACGCTCTCCGACACCGTCGGGTTCATCCGCGACCTGCCGCACAGCCTGGTGAAGTCTTTCGAGGCGACGCTGCAAGAGGCAGCCGAAGCCGACGTGCTCCTCCACGTGGTCGATGCGGCCAGCCCTGCTGCACACGAACAGATCGACGAGGTCCTGCGCGTGCTCGACAGCATCGGTGCCGGACAACTGCCGCAAGTGCTGGTGTTCAACAAGTGCGACTGCCTGCCTGAGCACCAGCAGCCTCACCACAGCCGTGACATTTACGAGTTGCCCTCCGGCCGACGCTGCACCCGTGTTTTCGTCAGTGCGCTGACCGGTGAGGGCCTCGATGTGCTGCGGGACGTGCTGGCTGAAGCGGCCTTGAATGGCCTTGACCCGGATTCGGCCGCGCACCGCCCGGTCGATCCCCGATTCGACATGCACAATGCGTTTGAAGACGCACTGCGCGACAACGACAACGACGACGATCCTCTTCGTACTGGTTCAACCGTTCGATCATGACCATGCCTTCTTTGGATGTGGGCTCCGCGCCCGACGCCCGTGTGCTCACGGTTCCCCACAAGCTGGGCCATGTCGCCCAGGCGGCGGCTGCTTTGCTGCATGGCGCCGTGACCCGCGGCCTCTGGCGCGCTGCGCTTGGGCTGCGTTTGCCCGTGGCGATCGAAAATCGCCAGGATGGCCCGCCCGATCTGGACGAGCTGTGGCGTGATTTCAACCGCAAGCTCAGTGGCGTTTTCTCTGGCAAGGGCGGCAGCGGCGATGGCCCTGGCGGCAACATCACCCCGGACCCGACCGGCGCGGGCATCGGTGCAGGCCTGATCCTCGGGCTGGTCGCCCTGGTCTGGCTGGGCAGCGGCTTTTTCATCGTGCAAGAAGGCCAGCAAGCGGTCGTCATGTCGTTTGGCCGGTTCAGCCACACGGTGGACGCAGGCTTCCAGTGGCGTGCGCCGTACCCGTTCCAGAGCCACGAAATCGTCAACCTCACGCAGTTGCGCTCCATCGATGTGGGCAGCAACTCCGTGATGCAAGCCACAGGCTTGCGCGATTCGTCCATGCTGACCCGCGACGAGAACATCGTCGACATCCGCTTCACGGTCCAGTACCGCCTGTCGGATGCACGCCAGTACCTCTTCGAGAACCGCAGTTCGGACGAGGCGGTGCTGCAAGCGGCCGAGTCCGCGGTGCGCGAAATCGTGGGCAGCAGCACGATGGACTCGGTGCTGTACGAGCAGCGCGATGCCATCGCCGAGAAGCTGATCGGCTCCATCCAGGCGCAACTGAAGAAGCTCAAGGCTGGCCTGGTGGTGACCAACGTGAACGTGCAGAGCGTGCAGGCGCCGGAACAGGTCCAGGCGGCCTTCGACGATGCCTTCAAGGCCGGCGCCGACCGCGAGCGCCTGAAAAACGAAGGCCAAGCGTACGCCAATGACGTAATCCCGAAGGCCCAAGGCACGGCCGCGCGCTTGCGTGAAGAGGCCGCAGGTTACTCGGCCCGCGTCGTTGCCCAGGCCGAAGGTGATGCGCAGCGCTTCAAATCCGTGCTGACCGAGTACCAGAAGGCGCCAGCCGTCACGCGCGATCGCCTCTACATCGACACCATGCAGCAGGTCTACAGCAACGTCACGAAGGTGATGGTCGATTCGCGCCAGGGCTCCAACCTGCTGTACCTGCCGCTGGACAAGCTCATCCAGCAGAGCACCGGCAATGGCTTGCCCGCCGCTGCGGCGCTGGCGCCCGCCGCTGGCAGCAGCCAGCCCGCCGAGCCCTCGGCACCGCTGGCCAGTGGCAATGCCACCGACCCCCGGTCCCGCGACGGCATGCGCACGCGTGACCGCGACGCCCGTTGATGCCTGTGCCCGACACGCAAGGAACCTGACATGAATCGCATTGGCACCATCCTGATTGGCCTCTTGCTGGCCTTCATCCTGGCCTCGTCCACCCTGTTCGTGGTCGACCAGCGCCAGTTCGCTGTGGTCTACGCCCTGGGCGAGATCAAGGAAGTCGTCAACGAGCCTGGCTTGAAGTTCAAGCTGCCGGCGCCGTTGCAGAACGTGGTTTTCCTGGACCGTCGCATCCAGACCCTGGACAGCCCAGAGTCGCGCCCCATTTTCACGGCCGAAAAGAAGAGCCTGGTCATCGACTGGCTGGTCAAGTGGCGCGTGGTGGACCCCAAGCAGTTCATCCGCAACAGCGGCGTGGACACCCGCAACCTCGAAACCCGGCTGTCGCCGATCGTGCAAGCCGCGATCAACGAAGAGGTGACCAAGCGCACGGTGGCGGCCATGCTGTCGGGCGAGCGTGACAAGGTCGTGCAGGGCGTCATCAAGCGCCTGGGTGACGACGCGCAATCGTTCGGCATCGAGATCGTGGACGTGCGCATCAAGCGCGTCGACTTCTCTGCCAACATCACCGAGTCCGTCTATCGCCGCATGGAGTCGGAGCGCAAGCGCGTGGCCAACGAGCTGCGCTCGACCGGTGGTGCCGAGGGTGAGAAGATCCGTGCTGACGCCGACCGCCAGCGCGAAATCATCGTGGCAGAGGCCTACCGCGACGCGCAAAAGATCAAAGGCGAGGGCGACGCCAAGGCCTCGGCCCTGTACGCGGAGTCCTTCGGCCGCGATCCGCAGTTTGCGCAGTTCTACCGCAGCCTGGAAGCCTACCGTGCCACGTTCCGCAGCAAGTCGGACGTGATGGTGCTGGACCAGAGCAGCGACTTCTTCAAGACCTTGCGCGGCGGCAGTGCTGCTGCGCCTGCTGCCAAGAAGTGACCGGGCGTCGGCTGGATGTCTGACGCCTTGTGGATGGCACTGGCCTTGTTGCTGGTGCTGGAGGGGTTGATGCCGGCCATCAACCCGGAAGGCTGGCGGCGCATGTTCGAGCAGATCCTGCGCATGCCCGATCACCAGATCCGCGGCATCGGTCTCGCCAGCATGCTGGCGGGCCTCGTTGTGTTGTGGGTCATTCAATCGGGCTGAACAGGCGCCCGCGGTGCGCTGACGCCAGCGGCTCGTCGCCACACAACCGACGAAAGCGATGAACACCCCTGCTGGGGCGTGTTTCTGTCGCCATGAATCGGTACAATCTCGTTTTTAACCCCCTCACGGTTTCTTATGTCCTCTGCTTGGCTGTTGCCAGAGCACATTGCCGATGTCTTGCCCGCGCAGGCCCGTCGGCTGGAAGAGCTGCGCCGGGTGTGGCTGGACGTTGCCCGAACCTACGGCTTCGAGTTGGTCATGCCCCCCTTGTTGGAGCACCTCGAATCCTTGCTGTCCGGCACCGGCCACGCGCTCGACCTCAAGACCTTCAAACTTGTCGACCAGCTCAGCGGCCGCACCTTGGGTGTGCGCGCAGACTCGACGCCCCAGGTTGCCCGGATCGACGCGCACCTGCTCAATCGCCAAGGCGTGACCCGCCTTTGCTACTGCGGCCCTGTGCTTCACACCCGCCCAGCCAGCCCGCACGCCAGCCGTGAGCCTTTGCAGCTGGGCGCCGAAATCTACGGCCATGCCGGCCTGGAAGCCGACCTGGAGGCTGCCGAGCTCGCCCTGGACGGGTTGCGCGCCTGTGGTTTCGCTGGCGCATCGGCAGGCCTGGTCATGGACCTGGCGGATGTCCGTCTGGTGCGCGGCATGCTGGCCGGCCTGGGCATCGACGACCTGCCAGCGGCCGAACACGACGCTTTGATCGCTGCGCTGTCCTCGAA
>Ga0187843_10002964_pt1 | contig 10071 bp, 13 predicted proteins | sample SpaLakP09_SKY_43_FD_134516 | JGI IMG/M metagenome (GOLD analysis project Ga0187843, IMG submission 134516) | Oligotrophic lake water microbial communities from Sparkling Lake, Wisconsin, USA - SP09_SKY_43 | ecosystem: Environmental > Aquatic > Freshwater > Lake | place: USA: Sparkling Lake...
CAAAACGCCCGCCAGGGAAAACCACTGGGCGAGTTGTCATCAGTTCTTGCAACTTCATAAATGTAATGATCGAACCGCTGAAAGATACACAGCCAACAACAACGGTAAAGACGGTAAAGATAACTTCGGCAGTCGTTGCTTCGGCGCCAAGATTTAGGTATTCAACGATTGCAACGAGCGCTGCTGCGCCGCCACCAACTCCGTTAAATAAAGCAACCAGTTGTGGCATCTGAGTCATCTGAACTTTACGAGCAGCGGGAACACCAATGATTAGACCAACTACAAGAGCTCCTAAGATCCAACCTAAGTTATTTAGAGGCGCGTTATATGCAAATACAACCAAAGTCGCAACGGTTGCACCAAGTGCGCCGATTAAATTTCCACGACGCGCAGTCTTTGGGTGAGATAAACCTTTTAGAGCGAGAATGAAGCAGACGCCGGCCGCTAGTCCAATTAAGTCATACATGGTGCGGTTCATTTATCTGCTCCTTTCTTATTTCCTTTAAACATTTCGAGCATGCGATCGGTAACAACAAATCCGCCAACCATATTGATGGTAGCCAAGACGATCGCGGCTAGAGATAGGCCAAGCTCTAGATTAGTTTCGCTGTGATCGGCCACAATAATTGCGCCGACCAAGATAACTCCGTGGATCGCGTTAGCACCTGACATTAAAGGTGTGTGCAGCGTTGAAGAAACTTTTGATACGACTTCAAAACCTACGAAGACTGCTAAAACAAAGATCGAAACAATTGCCATTGCATCCATTATTTGGCTCCTCCTGCACTTGGATCGCGACGAACCCCGCCATGAGTAACAGCCGATGCGTTAATAATTTCATCAGCAAAATCAAGATTTAGCGCAACTGGTGCACCATCCTTTGTTGCAGTTGTCATCAAAGTCAGCAAATTAACAACGTTTCGTGAATACAAACTAGATGCGTGGAAAGGCAATTGGCTCGGTACATCTTTACCGCCCCAGATGCGAACGCCGCCGCTAGTTACGACAACTTCGCCAGGCTTGGAACCTTCTACGTTTCCACCTGTTTCAGCAGCGAGATCAACAATCACTGTTCCAGGTTCCATCGAATCAATCATGGCTTGCGTCATCAAACGTGGTGCAGTGCGGCCTGGAACTGCAGCAGTTGTAATAACAACGTGTGATTTTGCAATATAAGGAGTCAAGAGTTCACGCTGTTTAGCAGCGCGTTCTTCCGTCATCTCGCGTGCATAACCGCCCGCGCCTTCAAGTGATTCAAGTTCGAGTTCAATAAAAGTTGCGCCCATTGATTTCACTTCATCGGCAGAAGATGGTCGAACATCGTAGGCAGATACAACTGCGCCTAAACGTCGTGCGGTTGCAATCGCTTGGAGTCCAGCCACGCCAGCGCCAAGCACCAAAACTTGTGCGGGAGTAACTGTGCCTGCTGCGGTCATCAACAACGGGAAGAAACGTGGTGACATTTCGGCACCTACTAATACCGCGCGATAACCGGCACAAAGTGCCTGTGAAGTAAGTGCATCCATTGATTGTGCGCGTGAGATGCGAGGAACAAGTTCGAGTGAGAACGCGGTAACCCCAGCTTTAATTGCAGCATCTATTGAATCAACAGCGGTGACAGTAGATAGGAATGAAATCGTAATTGCACCGCTCTTCAGCGTTGCCATCTGTGCAGCATTCAGTGGTTGGACTGAAAGCACGATGTCAGCAGAGCTAATTACATCGCCCTTAACAACTGAAGCACCTGCGGCGGTGTAAGCAGAGTCTGTGCCTTGCGAGTGATCGCCGGCTCCGGATTCGATTACAACTTCATAACCCAAGCGGGTTAATTTGTTGATGATGTCGGGAACAAGCGCAACACGCTTTTCGCCAGCTTTTACTTCTAATGGGACGGCTACACGCATGGGCAAACCTTACTTGCTCGGTTAAAAAAGAGGGAAATCAAAATCAATGAATAACGGGGAAATTAATTACCCTTAAGTTCACCGCGGGTCAGGTGATAGAGAAGGGCCTGGATCGTCGTGCGGCGATGGTAGGCCTCACGCCAGATAACCGATTTACCTCCATCGATTACCGAGGCTGCAACTTCTTCACCGCGATGCGCCGGCAGACAGTGCATAAAGATTGAATCTTTTGCAGTTAACGCCATTAAAGATTCGGTTACGGCAAAAGGTGCCAGCACTTTTATCTTCTCAGCTCGCTCGGCCTCAGGATCGCCCATCGACATCCAGACATCGGTATATAAGGCACTTGCATCACGAGCCGCGGATTCAGGATCATTTGTTACTTCAATAGTTGCACCAGTTTTTTTAGCGATCTCTTTCGCCTTTGCAACCACATCAGCGTTTGGTGACCATTTTCCGGCAGGAGTTGCTGCAACAACGTGTGCACCCATGATCGCACCCATGGTTAACCAAGCATGTGACATGTTGTTGCCATCGCCAAGATAAACAAATTTACGTCCAGCGATATCGCTACCAAAAGTTTCACGAATTGTTAGCCAGTCAGCGAGTAACTGAGTTGGGTGATCATCATCTGTTAGAGCGTTGATAACAGGAATAGATGCGTTAGCACCAAGCTCATCAACATCGGCCTGTGCAAATGTGCGAATAATTAAAGCATCGCAGTAACCGCTGATGATTCTTGCAGTATCTGCAATGCTTTCACCGCGACCCAATTGCAATTCATCGCCACGAATAAAAATAGGAGTTCCGCCCAGATGTGCAACGGCGGTTTCGGAAGAAAGTCTGGTGCGCGTAGAAGGCTTAGTCATATAGATAGCAACGCTCTTGTGCGCCAACGCATCTTTGGAACGAAGTGGATTCTTCGCAAAGTCAGCGGCAGTGTCGAGCAGTAAATTGACATCAGCACGTGATAAATCTGCTGTGCGGAGCAAGTCCTTCATCTTCAAATTCTACCTGCAACCACTATCCTTTCGGACATGGGTATTTTCCGCAGAAACTCTCCTGAATTAGATGGAGATACTGATCTGCTCACCCGTCCTGATTTACAGGAAGATGATGGCGGCCACGATCGATTCGCTCACTATGTAAAGAAAGAGAAGGTTGTCGAATCAGCCGTAACCGGTAAGGCAGTACGTGCACTTTGTGGCAAGAAATGGATCCCTTCGCGCGATCCCGAGAAATATCCAATCTGTCCTGTTTGTAAAGAAATCTATGACGGTCTTTCGCGCAAATCACCCGATAAGTAAAGCCTTAACCGCAGTACTAATTTTTACTTGCCTGGCAATCCCATCGGCACAGAGCGCTGGTCAACCACGGAAAATTCTGACAGGTTGGATTCCATATTATTCAATGAAGACTTCTTTGCCAGCAGCCCTTAACAATGCAGATTTAATTAAAGAGGTAATGCCATTTTGGTACACCTTAAAATATGACGGCAAGAACAAGTCAGCATTTGTCTCTGATTTATACGCACCCGCAAATCCAAGCGTTCCGATTGCAACTCCGCTTGCCGCACTGCGCTCTGCTGGTTTCCAGATTATTCCAACGATTACCGACGGTATGGATAAGTTAGTCCTTTCCAATTTACTGGCAAGTGCTGCTAATCGGACCAAGACCGCTAAAACAATTTACGACTTTGTAGCGTTAAATAATTACGATGGGATTGATCTTGATTTTGAAGGGTTTGCATTTGTTGATGGAAATGCGACTTGGGCAAAGACCGCACCGCTGTGGGTGGCATTTGTGAAAGAGCTTTCGGCGCTATTGCATGCAAATAATAAATTGCTTTCAGTTTCAACTCCGTACAACTTCGATCCGACTGGCAAACAGAAGGGTTACACCGTCTATGCCTGGCCACAAATTGCCGCGCATATAGATCGTTTGCGAATAATGACTTATGACTATTCAGTTGCAAAAGTTGGTCCGATTGGTCCAATAGCGTGGACTGAAAAAACCGTTGCTTATGCAACTTCAATCATGCCAGCATCAAAGGTTTATCTCGGATTGGCTGGTTATGGTCGAGATTGGGTTACAAAGGTAGATGGAATATGTCCTGCGCCGTTTATCAACGCAATAAAAGTTGGCGCAAAAGCCGCGACTTTTGTTATGCGCGATGCTGCAACCCTTGCTGCAAATTATCAAGTAACACCCGTCTATGACGAGAAAAATGGCGAAGCCACATTTACTTATACAAAGGCTTACGAAGGCCTAACTGCCGATGGGCGCTCCACAATTTGCACAGCAACGCGTACAGCTTGGTATCAAAATGCGCAGAGTTACAAGATCAGAAGTGAGTTAGTTGCGAAATATAAACTGGGGGGAGTGACTGCCTGGACGCTAGGCATGGAAGAACCACTAGCGATGGAGGCAATCCGCCAAACAGCGCTAAATATTGCTCCCGCGAAAGTGTTCAGTACCCTGTCATTAGATAAACCGAGCGCGCTATATGGATCAGCGATTACTTTAAGTGGGCAGGTATCACTCGAAGATAAATCTCCAGTTGCTTCACTTCCCGTTCGTATTGAAGGCAAGAGCGCAACCGATTTAACTTGGCGCAATCTTGGTTCTGTAAACACTTCAGTCGATGGCAAGTTTATGACTGGCATTTTGCTGGCTAAGCCAATGAATATTCGTATCGCAACGGATGGCACTTGGGAACGCGCCGAATCTTTAAGTAACGAAGTTGCTGTACTAATTGATCGCACTATTTCTTTGAGTGCACCAGGTACCGAAAAAGCAAAGACTGCATTTTTAATTTCTGGAACCGTTCTCCCACGTTCTGCCGGCGCAGTCGTTTCTCTGATGAAGTACACGGCAGGTACTTGGAAGAATGTGGCTACAGCAACGACTGATGAGAAAGGAAACTTTGTATTCCCGAACGCTGGCGAAGCGCGTTCCATCGTTCGCTATCAAGTCGTCGTTCAGGCAGACTCAGTTTGGCGGCAAGTAGCGGCTCCAGAATTCTCTATCATTATCAGGTGATGGTTAAGACCGATACTCATATCGAAGAGCAGATTCGCGAAATCTTCTCTAGCGATGCTCCATGGGTCACCATTGTTTGGGATGACCCAGTTAATTTAATGACTTATGTAACTTACGTTTTGATGGAACTTTTTGGTTATCCCAAAGCCAAGGCGCAAGAGTTAATGATGAAAGTGCATACCGAAGGCAAGGCAGTTGTTTCTACGGGCAGTCGTGAAGAGATGGAACACGATGTTGCGCGACTTCACGAATACGGACTTTGGGCAACACTGCAACGAGGTGATCAAGCGATATGAAATCCGAGGGATTTAAACGCCACGGCAGCAATTCATATGTTGCAGAATTTGCTGAAAATGAACGCGAGATACTAATTAATTTAACCGAACAGATAATCGAATTGCTAGCAGAACGCATTGATCATGGACAAGAAGATCCACTCGCTGCAATGGTTGGAATCACATCACATGATTCACCACCAGAAGATGAAGTTCTGCATCGCTTGCTCCCAAACGCCTATCAAGACGAAGTTGATTCTGCAGAATTTAGGCGTTACACGGAATCAACTTTGCGGAGTAAGAAACAGGCGCACGCCATGGCGATGCGGATGTATTTAAAAAGCGCCGAAGATGGCACTGTCGATTTAGAGCACGATGGCGCCAATGCTTGGCTCGGAGCGATAAACGATATGCGTTTGGCTTTAGGTGTTCGCTTAAATGTACAAGAGCGAACTCAGGATGAGTTAGAGCTATTAGCCCCAGATGATCCAATGCGTGGGGTTTATATAGTTTATGGATGGCTTGGTTGGCTGCAAGAAGGTTTGATTGAAGCCCTTATGGATGAAAGCTAGTTAAATGAAAGTTAAGATACGACCCTCATGTCACTAACTATTTCACGCGCATTTGTTGATGCAATCGTTGCGCAATCTCGCGCAGAGTATCCAGATGAATGTTGTGGTGCGATTCTTGGACCGATCGGTTCGGGAACTCCAACACGTTTACTGCCGATGATCAATGCTGCGCATTCACCAACGTTTTATGAATTTGACCCTAAAGATTTGCTCGCCCTCTATCGGGAAGTCGATGACAACGATGAAGAGATTGTCGTGATCTACCACTCACATACTGAAACTGAGGCGTACCCATCACGCACAGATATCGCATATGCAGGCGAGCCTGGAGCACATTATGTTCTGGTCTCTAGTCGCAAAGAGATTGCACCTGCAATTGAATTCCGTTCATATCGCATAATCGATGGCGTAGTAACTGAAGAAGAAGTTTCAATTACCGAATAATCCACTTCTTCGCCATAATAAAGACATGAGCATTGAAGTACGTATTCCAACAATTCTGCGTCCATTTACTAAAGATCAAAAGGCTGTTGTCGCAACAGGTGCAACTCTTACAGCGCTAATTACAGATCTAGATAATCAATATCCGGGTATCGGAGATCGTCTTTTGGAAAATGGAGCGCTCCGTCGCTTTATAAATATCTACATCAATGACGAAGATGTGCGTTTTCTGGGAAGCTTAGAAGCCCCAATTAAAGATGGTGATTCAGTAACAATTCTTCCTGCAGTAGCTGGCGGATAATTTTGGCGCGCTATGACTCTCTGGAAGCGTCGGTTGGTAACACACCTCTAATCGGTTTACCCAGACTTTCTCCAGCGCCAAACGTTCGACTGTGGGCGAAGTTAGAAGATCGCAACCCAACCGGATCGATTAAAGATCGCACCGCAATCTTTATGATCAACGCTGCCGAAAAGAGTGGCCAATTAAAACCGGGCGCAACAATTTTGGAACCAACTAGCGGCAATACTGGAATTTCACTTGCAATGGCTGCCAAAGTTCGGGGCTACAAATTAATTTGTGTGATGCCCGAGAACACAAGTCCAGAAAGACGCCAACTACTTGAGATGTGGGGCGCAAAGATCATTTCATCACCTGCCGCAGGTGGATCAAATGAAGCGGTGCGGGTTGCTAAAGAATTAGCGGCGCAAAATCCTGAGTGGGTATTTCTCTACCAATATGGAAATCCAGCAAACACGCAAGCGCACTATGAAGGTACCGGTCCAGAAATATTTAAGGATTTACCAACTGTTACACATTTTGTGGCAGGCCTTGGCACAACTGGAACTCTGATGGGTGCGGGAAGATACTTGCGCGAGAAGAATCCTGATGTGCAGATAATTGCTGCAGAACCACGCTACGGCGAAGTTGTTTATGGACTACGCAATATCGACGAAGGCTTTGTTCCCGAACTCTATGATGCATCGGTCTTAACGCGACGTTTTTCCGTTGGCGCCGAAGATTCAGTAAAGCGGGTTCGCCAGTTGCTAGAGACAGAAGGAATATTTGCTGGCATTTCTACCGGCGCAATTTTGCACGCCGCAATTGCTATTGGCAATGAAGCGGTGCGTGATGGGCGCGATGCCGATATCGCCTTTATTGTCTGTGATGCCGGTTGGAAGTATTTATCAACGGGAATTTATGGCTCCGAGATCGCTGCTGCAACAGAAGGCTTAGACGGCACGCTCTGGGCTTAACTTTTTTAAGGGTACGCTTGCCTATATGAGTGATGCACCAATCGGAATTTTCGATTCTGGAGTTGGCGGTTTAACCGTTGCTCGTGCCATTCTCGATCAATTACCTAACGAGTCAACACTTTATATCGGCGATACCGCACGCGGTCCTTACGGTCCAAGGCCGTTAGCCGAAGTTCGCACATTCGCACTTGAGACTTTAGATTATTTAGTTGACCAAGGTGTAAAGGCTTTGGTTATTGCTTGCAATACCGCTAGCGCTGCCATGTTGCGCGATGCGCGCGAGCGTTATTCAGTTCCGGTTATCGAAGTTATTCAGCCTGCGGTTCGTCGCGCCGTCGCTGCTTCACGTACTGGGCGCATCGGTGTGATCGGTACACGAGCAACAATTGATTCCAAGGCTTACCTGGATGCCTTCGCCGCAGCCCCACAGTTGCAAATAACTTCAATTGCTTGCCCGCTATTTGTGGAATTTGTGGAACGCGGTGAAACTTCAGGCGAAGCAATTACCAAAGTGGCTCGTGAATACCTAAAGCCTGTGATGGAAGCCGATGTTGATACTTTGGTGCTTGGCTGCACTCACTATCCGCTATTAACTGGCGTTATCTCCTACGTAATGGGAAATAACGTTTCATTGGTCTCTAGCGCTGAAGAAACTGCAAAAGATCTTTATCGCACGTTGGTAGAGAATTCTCTTCTGCGCGCACCATCTAGTACTCCCGCCATTCATAAGTTTTTGGCTACTGGTGATTCAGCAGCGTTTGAAGTACTTGCACGAAGATTCTTGGGACCTGAAGTGGGTTCTGTACAACACATCTCAAAGCTCAATTAACGCAACTCAATTAACTAGATTGGAAGTAAATCGCACGCATCGACGGTAGAAACGAAAGTCAACTTCGCGAAATAAAAATCACTCGCAAATGGCTTGACCATGCTGAAGGTTCAGTCTTAGTTGAATTCGGAAAGACTCGCGTTCTCTGTGTTGCCTCATTTACACCCGGTGTTCCACGTTGGTTAAAAGATTCTGGAAAAGGATGGGTTACATCTGAATATGCGATGTTGCCTCGCGCTACACACACTCGCTCAGATCGCGAAAGCGTTAAAGGAAAGTTAGGTGGGCGCACCCAAGAGATTTCACGTTTGGTAGGTCGTTCACTACGCGCAATTGTTGATATGAAAGAACTTGGCGAAAATACAATCGTGATTGACTGCGATGTTTTACAAGCCGATGGTGGAACCCGTACCGCTGCGATCACGGGTGCATATGTCGCACTTGCTGATGCGATTGCCTGGGCTAAGGCACAAGGGCACATCAAGGAAAACTCAAAACCGCTAAGCGATTCAGTTGCTGCGGTCTCTGTTGGAATAATCGACGGCGTTCCGATGCTTGATCTTTGTTATGAAGAAGATGTGCGTGCCGATACTGATATGAATGTGGTTTGCAGCGGCGATGGACGTTTCATAGAAGTACAAGGAACTGCCGAGGGCGTTCCATTCGATCGCAACTTACTTAACTCGCTACTTGATTTAGCCGTTGCAGGTTGCGTAGAACTTGGCGATATCCAGAAGGCCGCCCTTTCTAAGTGAGCCCGCATCGCTTACTTCTTGCCACTCGCAATAAAGGCAAGATAGAAGAGTTTCGACGCATTCTGGAAGATATTGCGGCAGGGCAGATAGAACTAGTCGGTCTTGATCAATTCCCAAATCTGCACGATGTCGCTGAAACTGGATCTACATTTGAAGAGAACGCACTTCTCAAGGCACGTGAAATGTGTGCCGCATCTGGAATCGCAGCGATTGCAGATGACAGTGGACTTTGTGTGGATTTTCTAAATGGTGAACCTGGGATTTATTCGGCCCGTTGGTCTGGTGTTCACGGGGATGACGCTGCAAATACTCTTAAAGTTTTAAATTCCTTAGCCGATGTACCTGATGAAAAGCGTGGCGCACATTTCACATGCGTGGCAGCTCTTGCCCTTCCCGATGGGCGCACCCACACGGAAGAAGCGCACTTTGACGGGTGGATTCTGCGTGAACCAGTTGGTGAACATGGTTTTGGCTATGACCCGATTTTTCGACCAGAAGGTTATGAGATTTCTAGCGCGCAAATGAGCGCAGAGGCTAAAGATACGATCAGCCATCGCGGAAAATCACTCCGCGCTATCGCACCTCATGTCATCAGTTTGCTCAACTCTCTAGGCTAAACTTGCCCCATACGAGATCGCTTAGCCCTAAAAGGAGTTTCATCGTGGCAGTTAAGAAAAAAGCTTCAGTAAAGAAAGTTGCTAAGAAAGCACCAGCGCGCAAGAAAGCCGCTGCCAAGAAAGTTGCAAAGAAAGCTCCTGCAAAGAAAAAAGCAGCGGCTAAAAAAGTTGTTAAGAAGACTGCTAAGAAAGCGGTAAAGAAGACAGCTAAGAAAGCACCAGCTCGCAAAAAAGCTGCTGTAAAAAAAGCATCTTCGGCTAGCAAGTTTGTTGTTCCTCCGGTTCCAGTAGGCGGTGGATCGAATACATCTCGTGCAAATATCACAACGATGCCGACTCCGGCAAAGAGTGCACCTGCTGCAAAGCCAAGTGCTGCACCTAA
>Ga0187843_10002965_pt1 | contig 10069 bp, 6 predicted proteins | sample SpaLakP09_SKY_43_FD_134516 | JGI IMG/M metagenome (GOLD analysis project Ga0187843, IMG submission 134516) | Oligotrophic lake water microbial communities from Sparkling Lake, Wisconsin, USA - SP09_SKY_43 | ecosystem: Environmental > Aquatic > Freshwater > Lake | place: USA: Sparkling Lake...
ACTGCTGGCGGCGTCCGGCCTTTCGCGGCGCGCCTCGATCACAAGCCGGCCGCCTTCCACACGGGCGTTCTCGCGGCGCTTCGCCGAATAGTACTGGAGTTCGTTATTGTACCAGCCGTCCCGGTTCCGCGCGACATCATAGGTCCAGCGGGTCGGGTCAGGCAGTCCGTCGACATCGAACTCGTCGCTCCAGACAAGTCGATAGCCCTCGGGACTGCTGACCTCGGCCTGAACCGGGGCCGCAACGAAGGTGAACAGGGCCAGAGTCAGACCTCGCCAGGTGCGCCGGTTCATGCAACCTCCCAAATCGTGTCAGTTACGCCGACGTTGATCGCCGGCACCGGGTGGATGGCGCGCCCGGCGCAGGCCTTGCGCACCGGCCCCTTCGATTCCCGGATCACCAGCGAATGCTGGGCCAGATAGGGCACCGAGATCTTTCCGGCCGCTTCTTTGGTGTTCCAGGCACCGACCGCGTTCATCGCGACACGCACACGCTCGCGGGTCCGCGCCTTGACGCTGTCGTGGTCCTTCAGCTCGCGCGAGACGGTCTTTGGCGAGACCCCCGCTCGCAAGGCTACATCATGGATCGTCGCCATCTATGCCGTCCCACCCAACTTCGCGTCACGCCGAACCGCGCGCCGAAAAGGCGACGCGTTCGAGCTCGATCGAGAGAACCTCAGTTGAGTCCCGATGTCATGCATGTGGACAATAAATGTCCAGGCATGTCCAGTTGCAAGCCATTTATGAGACATAACGGGCCATCCAAAGCGGCCTGGATTCGAGATTTTCCGGTCGGCATGCCTCGGATAGTGATCCTTGCGCGCCGAGACCGGCCGTCATCCGCGAGGCTGGCGACGGATCGATTTCAACATGTCGACATCTTGAGGACCATCGAGACATCCTTTGTAAATATGAGACTTATTCGCCAATTCGGCCTTCGTAACGCACCCGCACCGTCCACTGCGCCGCTCGAGTTTCGGCGAAAACCAACCGTTGTTGGCGCCAAATGACAACGTTGACATTTTCGTTGACATGGCCGGGACACTTGGTGATGTTACGGTCGTGCCGGGGAGGGCGTAAACCGGTAGGCGCATCGCAAGGTGCGGCTTTTCGCCAAGAAAATAACGCGTTTCGCGAGATTCGCCGGGCAGGCCGGCGCAAAAGGATCGGCGAGGCGCGATCGCTGGCCTTCGCATCTTTGGCGCGGGTCTAAAAAACGCCAACAAGAACTTAAGGGGAGCGAAAACCTTGTCTAGTCACCGCAAAATGTCCGTGCTCGGCCGGGGAATTACCCTGGCCCTGCTGACGGGCGCCTCCACCCTGGCCCTCGCCACCGGCGCGTCCGCCCAGGACAGCCAGGCCACTCAGGTTGACGAAATCGTCGTCACCGGCATCCGCGCCAGTCTTCAGCAATCCCAGGATATCAAGCGCCTCGCAATTGGCGTGGTTGATGCGATTTCAGCGGAGGACATCGGCAAGTTCCCAGACACAAACCTGGCTGAGTCCCTTCAGCGCATCACGGGCGTATCGATTGATCGCAGCAGTGGGGAAGGCTCAACCGTCACAGTTCGTGGTTTCGGCCCTGAGTTTAACCTCGTCGTTGTCAACGGCCGTCAAATGCCGACATCGACGTTGGGTGACGGCTTTTCGGCACCGTCATCGCGCAGCTTTGACTTTGGCAACCTTGCTGCCGAAGGTGTGGCAGGTGTGGAAGTCTACAAATCGGGCCGTGCTTCGCTGCCGACTGGCGGCATTGGTTCGGTCATCAACATCAAGCTCCCGCGGCCGCTGGATCGCCCAGGCTTTAGAGCCAGCGTTGGTGTAAAGGGCGTTTATGACACGTCAGAGCTTTCCGGTACTGACGTAACCCCTGAGGTTTCAGGCATTATCAGCAACACTTTTGCTGATGATAAGGTCGGAATACTGTTCACCGGATCTTATCAAAAGCGCAATGGTGGCCAGGCGCAATTCAATGTTGGCAATTGGCGTCCGGGCTATACTGGCGCTGAAAATAACTGGGGTACGCTGGCGCAAGCAGGCGACCCTCGCTTCGCGAGAATCCAAAATCGCCCTGGCCCGACTGACGTCTATCAGGTCCCGCAGAATGCAGCTTATGACTTCTTTGACTTTTCGCGTGAGCGGGTAAACGGTCAGGCTGTTCTACAATTCAAGCCCAGCGATACACTTGAAGTCGCACTTGATTACATTTTTGCGCAGAACACGTTCGAAAGCCGCCAGGACAGCATTGGCGTCTGGTTTAACCACGGCGACACGTCCAGCAGCTGGACGCCTGGGCCTGCAGCAGGCGCAAACTTCTATGCCGAGAACTTCGGCGCAGGAGAAGGCAAAGACCTGGCCATTACTGGTGCCGTCGGCTCGAACCGAAACATCAACCACTCTTTTGGCGGTAATGTTAAGTGGAAGGGCCCGCGCGGGCTGCGGCTAGAGCTCGACGCGCATCACTCGACGGCTGAATCCAAGCCAACGTCGCCGTACGGCAGTGGCATTGCTGTTGGAACCGCGATCTTTGGAGTCAAAAGCCAAAGCGTCGACTTCACAACAGATATGCCGGTCATCTCCGTGACCATGCATCCAGGTGCCGCGATTGACGCCGCGAACATTCGGCCGGCGGGGAACGCGTTCCGTAACGCTTACATGAAAGATACGATCGATCAGATCAACTTGAACGGCGGTTACGACTTCGATTCCTCCTTCATCAAGAGCCTCGACTTCGGCGTCGGCTATATTGAAAATGAGGTTCGTACGGCGTTCGGTGTGATCCAGAACGATACCTGGGGTGGAACCCTGTCGGCAGCCGATACGCCCGACTCGCTCTTCACGCCGCGCGGCCTGCCGGGTGATCTGTCGGGCATGAGCGGATCAAATGGCGCAGGGGTCATTCCAACCTACTTCCAGATCAACACCAAAGAGCTGATTAAGCTGCTCGATACGCGACTGGGCATTTGTAATGCTGCCCCTGGCGATACTTGCCTGGCCCCTTACTCGACGGACCGGCGTATCACCGAAAAGTCGCTCACGCCGTGGATCCAGTCGGTGCACGCGTTTGAGATGCCGAATGGAAAAGACCTCAATCTGAGGCTTGGTGTGCGCTACGAGAAGACGGAAATCACCTCGAAAGCCCTTGCGTCAATTCCAACGGGTACAGTTTGGGTTGCTCAAAACGAGATAAGCCTGATTCAAGCCCCGGGAACCGGCTTCTCTACGCTTAAAGGTGAGTACAACAACTGGCTGCCAGCCGTCGATGTTGACTTTGCGCCAATCGACAATGTCAAAGTACGTGCATCATACAGCCAAACGATCACCCGCCCAGATTATGCCAGCATGCAGGGCGGCATTACGTTGGGCCAGCCGTTGCGGGTGGGTGCAGGTGGCAGCCAGGCCAGCGCCGGCAATCCGGCTCTTGAGCCCTACAAGTCTGAGAACATCGATCTATCGGCTGAGTGGTACTATGGCAGAACCAGCTATGTGTCGGTCGGGCGTTTCGACAAGAAAGTTAGCAACTTTATCGCGAATGGCACAACTCAAACGCCTTTGTTTGATTTGAATGACCCCTCTCAAGGTGCAGCTGCTGTCGCTGCGCGTGCAGCCCTTGGAGCCAATGCGTCGTTCGATCAGATCGTGAACTGGGTCCGCGTCAATCGCTCGGCGGACTTTGTCGCGGGCGTCGGTACGGCGGGTGGCATCATCGGCCGGCCAGCAGACCCCGATGTGGCCTTCACCTTCACTCAGCCTTCCAACAGTGATCAGGAAGCGAAATTGAGTGGCTGGGAGTTTGCCGTCACGCACAATTTCGGAGAGACCGGGTTCGGCGCGATCTTGAACTATACAATTGTGGAAAGTGATACGTCTTTCGACAATTCACTGCCCTGGACAACCACCCAGTTTGCCGTGACCGGCGCGAGCGATAGTGCAAACGCGGTCGTGTTCTACGACAAGAACGGTCTCCAAGCACGGGTTGCCTATAACTGGCGCGACAAGTTCCTGGCTGGCAAGGACCAGGACCCATACTACATCAAGTCCTATGGGCAGTTTGATGCCAGTGCGAGCTACGAGTTCCGCAAGGGTTTCACGGCGTTCGTTGAAGGGATCAATGTCCTGAATGAGGATCGTACGGGCGTTCGCCGAAATGATCGTGCGATCTTCTTTGCGGCGCCTGGCTATTCGCGTTACTCGTTCGGCGTTCGTTACACCTACTGATCACACTGACGAGCTACGAGTCATAGACTGAGGAGAACCACATTGCATAAGCAATGTGGTTCTTTTCTCTTCACCTCGTATTTATCGGGCTTAGAACTAGGTGCGATGAAGAGTTCAATTCAACAGGTTGTTGTCGTCGGGGGTGGCACTGCGGGATGGCTGTCCGCGTGCCTTGTGGCGGCTCGGCGGCCCGACCTGTCTGTCACTCTCGTTGAAGCGCCCAACATTCCCACAATCGGCGTAGGCGAGGGCACCTGGCCTACGATGCGCGAAACCCTGGCCACAATCGGCATCTCGGAAACGGAGTTTCTGAGCGAATGCGATGCATCCTTCAAACAGGGATCCCGTTTCGACGGCTGGGTAGATGGCTCGGCCGGCGACAGCTATCTGCACCCTTTCAGCCCGCCGCCCGCATCTGACATGCGCGACCTGCTTGCGGCTTGGCAGGCAGGCGGATCCGGCACACCGTTTGCAGCGGCCATGAGCCCGCAGCATGCTGCGTGCGCTCATCACCTTGCCCCCCGACAGCGTTCGATGCCCGACTACGCAGCGGCTCTGAACTATGGCTATCACCTTGATGCGGGCAAGTTTGCCGCTCTGCTCGCCCGCCATGCGACGGCAAGGCTTGGTGTTACCCATCTTGCTGGAGAAGTCGTCGGCATTGTCACCGCGCAAGATGGCGACATTGCCGCGCTCGAACTGAAAGATAAATCGTCAGTTTCGGGTGATCTCTTCATTGATTGCTCTGGCCAGGCGGCGATATTGATCGATAAGCACTGCAAGGTCGATTGGGTCGACCGCTCAGGTGTTTCGTTCAACAATCGAGCGTTGGCCGTTCAGGTGCCGGTCGATAGCGATACACCCATCGCCGCGCAAACGATCGGAACAGCACATAAGGCAGGTTGGCTTTGGGATATCGCGTTGCCGACGCGACGCGGAATCGGCTGCGTCTATGCGTCGGAATTTTTGAGTGACAGTGAAGCTGAAGTGATCTTGCGCGACTACGTGCGCACAAAGGTCTCCAGTCTTGCTGCCGACAAACTCAATATACGACAGTTGTCATTCAAGACGGGGCATCGCGCCAAATTCTGGGAGCGCAACTGCCTGGCAATTGGCCTTTCGGCTGGCTTTATCGAACCCCTTGAGGCCTCAGCAATTGTCTTGATTGAGCTTTCGCTCAAGGCGTTGACGGACAATTTCCCGACCCGCCGCGACGTTATGGATATCCATGCTGCGCGCTTCAACGAACTGTTCCGCTACCGCTGGGACCGGATCGTTGATTTTCTCAAGTTGCACTATGTCCTCAGTCGCCGCGACGAACCCTATTGGCGCGCCCAACGTGCCCCCGAGACCATACCAGAGTCATTGAAACAGCAACTCTTGCTCTGGGCAGATCAACCGCCATCTTCATGGGACTTACCCCGTGTGGATGAAATGTTCTCTCCAGCCAGCCAGCAATATGTGCTTTATGGTATGCGCCCGGCGAATACGCCTGGTGCCAAACAACCGACATCTGCGGCCTTGGCAAGATTGGCAGATGTGCGAGAAAAAGCGCGGCTGATTGCAACGGCCTTGCCAACCAATCGCGCCTATTTCACCGCCGCTCAATCACAGAACCAGAATAAAGTGGCCCAGGGAGACACGATCTGAACATGAGTAGCCACCAAATCCTCGATCCCGCACATCACGCTGACCTGAGAATCCATACGAGTGCCAGTGCGAGATTTGGTGACAATATTATGGGGTGCCTGACAACGCCCGGCGAGTTTCGCGATGTGCAGGCCAATTATCCCATCGTGTTCCGGCGGGATATTACAAGTCGGAAGTTTTCACCCCTGGCGTTGTTTGGTTTCGAAAACGGCGAAAACCTGTTCCTTCAGGGCGAGCGTTGGGATGCGCGATATCGTCCTCTGTCTCAGACTATTCAGCCCTTCCTGATCGGCAGAGCGGCTGCAGGAAGTGACATCGCACAGGTTCATATAGACACGGACAGTCCCCGCATCTCCACGACCGGTGAGGGCATGCGCGTGTTTGATGTGGCCGGTAAGCCGACGCCCTATCTCGAGGCGGTGGCCAGTCAGCTTGCCGAGCTTGACGAGGGGTACCGGCAAACTCCGGAGTTCTGTGCAACATTAGAACGTCTGGAGCTGCTTGAGCCCTTCTCGCTGGAAGTTCCGTTGAAGGATGGGTCTCGTAACTCACTGGTCGGCTATCACATCATTGCCGAGGAGCGGCTCTCTACACTTGACGGCGCATCCCTGGGTGAACTTCAGGATCGCGGTTACCTTCTCCCGATTTTCATGGCCGTCGCTTCACTGTCCAACTTTAGCGACCTGGTTGCTCGCAAGAACGCTATGTTGACCCTTGTCTGACTCTATACATTCAATTTTTGCCGGCATGGAAACGGTTGAAGAGCGTGAAGCGGGCGACGCCGCTGCGCTTGACGCCCTGTTGAAGACCGCCCGCACGCCCTTTGTTCTTCGCGGCCTTGTAGCCCATTGGCCACTTGTGAAGGCCGGATTGCAATCGCCACGCGCGGCTCGCGCCTATCTGCTGGAGCGCGCGCGCGACGTGCCCTTCTCGGTATCGATTGGGCCACCGGGCCATGATGGCCGCATGTTCTACAACGATGCCATGGCCATGAACTTTCAAACGGCCCGTGGAAAGCTGTTCGATATATTTGGCAGTATAGACGCCAATGAAGACCGCGCTGATCCGCCGTCCATGTATCTCGCCTCTATTGACGTGCCAGGGCATTTCACGGGTGTCGACGAGGAAAACGCGCTCGATCTGGGACAGCGCGATACGCTGAAAAGCCTTTGGATCGGGACGCCAACCCGAATCGCTGCCCACAATGATTTCCCAGACAACCTGGCCTGTTGTGTTGCCGGTCGTCGTCGTTTTACCCTGTTCCCACCTGAACAGTTTTCCAACCTTTATCTGGGTCCGATCGACAATACTCCAGCGGGTCGTGCGGTGAGTTTGATTGATTTTCACCGACCTGATTTTGGGGCTTACCCTGATTTTGCTGAGGCCCTACGCCACGCACAGGTCGTAGAACTTGAACCCGGTGACGCGCTCTTCATTCCTTCGATGTGGTGGCATCATGTTGAGGGGCTCGCAAAGTTCAATATTCTGCTGAACTACTGGTGGCGCGATACGCCCCGCTTTCTGGGCCAGCCCCAGGACGCGCTCAATCTCGCGATCCTGGCGATCCGCGATTTGCCGCCCGAAGACAGGGCGATCTGGCGTGAACTGTTTGATCACTACGTGTTCAACAACAGTCCCGCCATGCACCAACATATCCCGTCAGAAGCGCGCGGTGTTTTAGACACTTTGAACGCAGAGACCGCAGGCCGATTGCGCGCCTTCTTACTCAGGGCACTAAGCCGATGACCCATGCTTACCAGAAACAACGTATCGTGGTTGCAGGAGGCGGAACGGCAGGCTGGATGACGGCGGCCGCTCTCACCAGAACCTTGGGCGATGCCATCGAGCTAACCCTGGTGGAATCCGATGCGATCGGCACGATTGGTGTTGGCGAAAGTACCATCCCGCCCATCGTCTTGTTCAATCGCTTATTGGGGATCGGCGAGGCAGAGTTCATGCGCGCCACCCAGGCTACTTTTAAGCTCGGGATCAAGTTTGAGAATTGGAAGGATGTCGGCGAGAGCTACTTTCATTCCTTTGGGACAACGGGCAAGGATCATTGGTCGGCCGGATTCCAGCATTTCTGGATGCACGGACTGACCAAGGGCCATGTTCACAGCTATGACGACTATTGTCTTGAGCTGAAGGCCGCGCTGGAAGGCAAGTTCGCGCACTTGCCGGATGAGCGCATGAACTATGCGTATCAATTGGACTCCTCGCTCTATGCAGCCTTCTTGCGCAAAATTGCCGAGGGTGAAGGGGCCAGGCGTGTCGAAGGCAAGATTGCCAAAGTCGAGCTGGACGGCACCACCGGCAATATCGCAGCGCTTTGCCTCGATGGTGACCGGCGCGTAGAGGGCGATCTCTTCATTGATTGCACGGGATTTCGCGCCTTGCTGATCGAAGGCGCGCTTCACGCCGGCTATGACGACTGGAGTCATTATCTGCCCTGCGATTCAGCGATTGCCGTTCAGACCTCCAGCGTGCGCCCGCCCGTTCCGTACACGCGTGCAATTGCTCATGATGCAGGGTGGCAATGGCGCATTCCGCTGCAGCACCGCCAGGGCAACGGGATCGTCTATTGCAGTCGCTATCTCGACAAAGACGCTGCCCTTGAGCGACTGCTCGGTTCGGTCGAAGGCGAGGTTTTGACCAAGCCCAATGTTATCGGCTTTACAACGGGCGCGCGGCGCAAGCAGTGGCACCGCAATTGTGTAGCTGTTGGGCTTTCGGGCGGCTTTATGGAGCCGTTAGAGTCAACCTCGATCCATCTCATTCAACGCTCGATACTCCGGATCATCCGGATGCTGCCAAATGGTAAGGTGAGCGAACGGGATATTGCCGAATTCAACGATCAGCAATTTGCTGACATGTATCAAATACGCGATTTCCTCGTTTTACACTACAAGGTGACAGAACGCCGCGACTCGCCGTTCTGGCGGCATTGCGCTGCATTGTCTGTGCCGGATAGCCTTGAACAAAAGATCGAGTTGTTCCGCGAAACGGGCCGTGTTTTCCGTCGCAACGAAGAATTGTTTGCCGAGAATAGCTGGGTGCAAGTGATGATGGGGCAGGGCATTATGCCCAAGACCTATCATCCGGTTGCGACAAAACTGCCGCCCGAAGAACTGGAAGTCTTCCTTACGTCACAACGCGAATCTGTCGCGCGCACGGTCGCCGGATTGCCAGACCAGCAGTCTTACCTTGCCTACTACTGCCCTGCGAAAGATGAGCAGGCTGCGTGAGGCTGGCGATCGCGACCATGCTTACTGTGTGAAGCCGACGATCAAACCACCCAAGGCCGCGCTTGGCCGGATCGAACGAATAGGGGAGGTGCATTTGGGCGGTGCTGGTCTCCGCCAAGGCCTCCGATCTTGCGCCACGTCCGCCTTGGCCTTTCGGGTGCGTGACTTCCCGGAGGCGTTTCGTGGTGATTGACGCTCCTGCGTTCCTGCCTGTTTCACCCGCAGGACCTAGATCATCCGCGCTTCCGCAGATATCGCCCGCTTCAAGTCTGCCCCCCCCGCCAGGCGCAGGCTCCTGAGCGCCTCAAGCGTGCCGGCCCTCAGGACGGCGATCCGGGTGCCGATGCGCGTGAGGTCTGCGCGGCATCACGCGCCTCAAGCGCCTTGCGGATCGCATCGTGCGCGGCCTTGTCCAGCGTGTGGCCGGCGATCAGGGCCGCGCCGGCCAGGGCCAGAAGGGCGGGCACCACGGCGAAGCTGGCAGAGAGTACGTGTAATGCCTGTGGCGCATTCCCGGCCCCCAGGTCAGCCTTGAACCCAAAAAACTCCAGGGCGCTGACGGAGGCGAAAACCGCGGCGGCAGAGCCGATCTTTACGGCCCCGCTCAGCAAGCCAAACATGAGACCGCTGCGATCAATGCCGCTCCTGAGCCGCTCTTCGTCACCCAGGTCGGCCATCATGGCGCGCAGCAGGATTGGCCCCGCGCTGTAGGGCAGGCCGGCCAGGATCATGGTCACGATCCCCCAGACCAGGCCCTCCGGCGCGATCAACACCGAAACCTGTGCGACGGCATAGGCGACTGCGGCGATGGCCAGAGCGCGATGCTTGCCGATCGCCTGTCCGATCCGCCCCCAAAGGGGGGCACCCAGCAGGGCGCCGATAAAATAGAGCAGCAGCAGCAGGCCGGCTTCGGATCGGTCCCAGCCACGGCTGGCTTCAAAATAGAAGAAGAATAG
>Ga0187843_10002966_pt1 | contig 10067 bp, 7 predicted proteins | sample SpaLakP09_SKY_43_FD_134516 | JGI IMG/M metagenome (GOLD analysis project Ga0187843, IMG submission 134516) | Oligotrophic lake water microbial communities from Sparkling Lake, Wisconsin, USA - SP09_SKY_43 | ecosystem: Environmental > Aquatic > Freshwater > Lake | place: USA: Sparkling Lake...
AAATTTATTGCCTTTTAATCCTGTAGAAATATAAGGATGAGTTTGAGCATCCACATCTGGATTAACACGCAAAGAAATTGGTGCGCGGCAATCAAGCTTGGTGGCAACGCGATTAATTTGGTGAAGCTCAGCAATTGATTCCACATTAATGCACTTAACGCCAGCCTCTAATGCTTGAGCAATTTCACTTGCGGATTTACCAACGCCTGCAAATACCAAACTCTTTGGATCTGCACCTACTGCTAATGCACGAGCTAATTCACCGCCGCTGACTAGGTCAAAGCCAGCGCCTAATTTTTTAAAGCAATCAATAATCGCTAGATTACTATTAGCCTTCATGGCGAAGTGAACGCGGGCTCGTCGCTTGCCTGCGGTGTCTAAGCAGGCCTTATCGTAGGCTTGATAAGCCTGTGTTAACGCTTTTTTGCTATAGATGTATAGGGGCGTGCCAAACTCTTTTGCTAAATCTGCCAAAGGAATTTCTTCGGCGTACCAATTTCCGTTACGCTCTGTAAATCCAGCTAAATCTGGGAGTGGAATTGCTTTACTTGTCATTGCTTGGCCGATGTTGGGTTAGTCACAGCAGGGCTTTGGGGCGGGTAGAGTTTGCCTTTAGGCTCTGGCTCGCTAGGCGGCAGAGGGGCGGGCGGCACATTTGGCAAATATAGTGGTCCTCTAACCCCACATCCAACAAGGGATAATAGAAGGCAAATGCCGAGAGTTCTTTTAATAATCGCTATCATGAATGTCTCTAAAACGAATGATTGAATATAGCATGCAGGACTCTAATATGAAGCCAAACAATCTAGCTGTGGAAACCATTGATGACAAGCAATTTCATCAGATGGGAAGTAATTTGTTGGGGTCTATTGAAGCTGCCTTAGAGGCTGCTGATGATAAATTGGATTTAGATCTCGATGTGGAACGTCAAGGCGGAAATGTCATCAATATTCGATTTAAGGACCGTAGCGTGATTGTGGTCAACACTCAACCCCCTCTTCATGAAATCTGGGTGGCAGCCAAATCTGGTGGGTATCACTATCGTTGGGCTGGTACATTAGCCATGCCACTCTGGCTAGATACCAAAACGGGGCGAGAATTACTCAGCGATCTTTCTGAGTTTACTAGCGCTCAAGCTGGCCAAGCTATTACTATCCGCCTTATTAATAAATAGACCCTCAGCAGAAATTAAACAGCGCCCGTTGCAGTCAAAGTTTCAATGACTTGAGAATCGGGAACGCTCTTAATTTGAGCTTTGCCAATTTTTTCTAGAACGACGTAACGAATCTGGCCGCTCTCAGTCTTTTTATCGACTTGCATTAATTCCATGAAACGCTGTGCGCCAAACTTCGGTGGATTGGTAGGGAGATTCATGGATTGGATGATCTTGGTTAAGCGATTTACTTCATCTTGGGTGATGAAATTCAGGCGTCGTGATAAGTCGGCACCCATAACCATGCCGCAAGCAACAGCTTCACCATGTAGCCATGCACCATAACCCATGCCTGCTTCGATAGCATGACCAAAAGTATGCCCAAAGTTAAGCGTAGCCCGAATACCGCCCTCTCTTTCATCGGCGGATACTACTCCGGATTTAATTTCGCAAGATCGCAGAACGGCATGAGCCATGGCTGTCGTATCACATTCCAATAAGGCTTGCGCATTAGCCTCAATCCAACTCAAGAACTCAGTATCAGCAATAGCGCCGTGCTTTACTACTTCAGCAAGGCCAGCTGAGAGCTCGCGGGCAGGTAAAGTTTTCAGAGTATTAAGGTCTGCAATAACGGCGGCAGGCTGATGAAACGCCCCAATCATATTTTTCCCGAGCGGGTGATTAATGCCCGTCTTGCCACCCACGGAAGAATCTACTTGCGCTAACAGAGTTGTTGGTACTTGAATAAAACGAATACCACGCATGAAACTTGCTGCGGCAAAGCCAGTCATATCTCCAATAACTCCACCGCCTAAAGCCACCAGCATGGCTTGACGATCTGCACCAAATTTAAGGAGATCATCAAAAATTAGTTGGAGATTTTTCCAGTCCTTATACGATTCTCCGTCAGGCAAGATAATCGTTCTGATAGGCTTACCAAGCTTCTCTAAAGTCTTTGTCAGGCGCTCTGCATACAAGGGGGCAACAGTTGTATTGGTGACAATAAAAACCGATGTTGCTTTCTTGTAAGCGCTAAATAGTTCTGGCTGATCTATTAAATCGCTACCAATATAGATGGGGTAACTACGATTACCTAGATCAACTTCTAATGTTTTCATGGATAAATTCAAGTGGAAAGTTCGAGCTGCATAATTAAAGTATTGACCAATTGATTGACGCTGGGCTTCCCAGTTTCAATGACATGATCGGCGATTTCGCGATAAAGGGGGTCGCGGATAGCGTATAGATTTTCTAAAATCTTTTTCACATCTCCGTTTCTAAGTAGCGGTCTTCCTTCGCCACCTTTAGTGCGATGCCATAGCTCCATCGGGTTGGCATGAAGATAAATCACTGTTCCTCGTTCGCAAAGGAATTGACGGTTCTCAGGGAGTAAGACAGCTCCACCACCAGTTGCCAAAATGATGTCTTTCTCGGCGGTAATGTCTCTAATGGCCTGAGCTTCACGTTTACGGAAACCCTCCTCACCCTCCATCTCGAAGATGACAGGAATCTTGACGCCGCAGCGATCTTCAATCACATGGTCGGCATCTAGAAAGCGGCGACCCAATTTCTTAGCCAGCAGTTTGCCGACGGTCGATTTGCCGGCGCCCATGAGGCCAATCAGAAATATATTGTTGGATGCAGAGTTCACCCTTCGATTTTATTAGGGTTTATCCAACACGGTGGGGGTTAGAAAGACTAATAGTTCAGTTTTGTCTGCTAATTTAGATTTATGGCGAAACAAATGACCAATTAATGGGATATCACCCAAAAGAGGAACCTTGATCTCATCATCTCGCTCGGTGGTTTGAAAGATACCACCAATGATGGCTGTACCACCATTTTCAACCGTAACTTCAGAGCTGAGGTTTTTAGTGTCGATCGCATAACCCTGCTCAGTCTTCATGCCAATAGTGTCTTTATTAATGCCCACCAACATTGAGATCTTCCCGTCAGGATGAATCTTGGGCAATACTTCGAGGCGAAGGTTAGCCTTGCGGAATTGCAACTTACTCCCACTTTGAGTGCTCACTTGGTAGGGTAATTCAGTCCCTTGCTCAATCGTCGCCTTAACCTGATCACCAGTCATGATGCGGGGATTGGAGAGAATCTTGCCTTGTCCATCAGATTCCAGGGCCGAGAGCTCCATCTGAAGAAGTCTGGCAGAATTTTTAGATACAAGAGTGGCTGCTAGGGTGGCTGGATTAAATCCCGCCAAACCAGTTCCTGCTAAATCGATGTTGGCACGCGCGTTCTGGCCTGGGTTACTTCCCATTCCATTCGCCTGATACCCCAACTTGATACCCAGTTCGCGGGCAAAGCGTTGATCTGCTTCGACGATGCGAGCTTCTATGAGAATTTGGCGTGGACTATTAATGTGGTCTCCACCAAAGGGCAGGGCGGCATCCTCTCGGCGAAATTTCTGGAAGCTTTGAATTTCTGCATGGGGGCCAATCCAGTAAATATCTCCGTTTCGGACAAGACGCAATCCTCTGCTGGCAAGGATTGAGTGGAGAGCAGTTTGCCAGGGGGTATCCTTCAGGTCGACTGAGATCTTCCCCTGAATGGACTCGCTTAGGAGGAAGTTGGAATTCCCCATTTTGGCTAAAACCTGCAACAGCTCGGTCAACTCGATCTCGCTGAATTGGAGGCTTATACGAGTTTCTATCGAAGTGTTCTGGGGATTAGTTTCTAGATGGGTCCCTTGGACTGGTTTAACTAAAAAAACCAGGAATAGCACAGCCAAAAATGAAGAGCTTGGCCTAAGGATTTTCATTAAGGTCATTCCGATTTAGCCGATTTCAAGGTGATCAATTTACCTTTGGAATGGGTCAAGATGGCCGCTTCCTTTAGGGCTTGGCTTAGGCGCCATTCCCCTAATGCCAATGCCTCTCTTGGAAGCATGATGACGGATTTGCCTGTGTGAAAAAAGGCCTGCTCAACGAGCCCCATTCGAGTAAGGCCCAAATATCTCCAGCGACGGAGCTCAGCTTCATGGGGTAAAAGCACTTGCTTACTTTGGGGTGGTGGGATTGTTGGTTTTATTTTAAATGAGTGAATACTCACTTCTATTTCATCTAAGGCATCATATAAATCGGCTTGTTCTGTTAACCAATCGGTTCGAGCTAAGTTAAGCTCATTCTTTAGGGTTGATATTTGGCCCTGTAAGGTGTTGAGCTCTAGTTCAGAGCTGGCTTGATGCGTTTCAAGGAGCAAAAAGACGGCTGCAATGGTGAGAACAAACAGCACGCCAATAATTAAAATGGGGTTAGTTTTAAGTCCTCCAAAGTGAAAATCAGGAACTGAAAATGACGGGGATTTTGTTTTAACTTGGGGCTCAAGAGGAATCCGAGGAGCCGCAGGGGATTTGCGTATTCCATGGGGGTCTGGAATGGCAGGATCGTCTCCTAACTCACTTAGGATGTCATCGAAAGATTGGGGGGAAATGTGGCGTGGAGGCATGTCATATTGTTTGCCCTGAGGATAGGAAATACGATCAGGAGTTGCAGAATTTCAGGTCAGAAAAATCTGCCTCAAATTTTCATGTACAAGGGCTTTGGAGTTTTAAGGAAAATAGACCAAGCACCCTATAATTTGAAACTATGGCTATACCCCCAAAAGACAAGCCGCCCTTAAACCAGCGGTTTAACCAACAGCCTGATAGACGTCCTGGCCAAAATAGAGCGGGAGCATCCTCCTTAAATAAGTCAGGAAGCAATCCCCTTGTAAAAGCCTTGCTGATTATGTGCATGGTTTTTGCTGTGGTGTTCACTTTGCTGCTGGGCTATGCCTTTTTGATAGCCAAGCCAAATTTGCCAAAGATTTCAGCTTTGGTGGATTACAACCCCAAAACACCATTACGAATTTATACCGCTGATAAGGTGTTGATTGGTGAGTTTGGAGAAGAGCGCCGTAAGGTCATTCCACTAAATGAAATTCCGATGAGTATGCGTAATGCAGTTTTAGCGATTGAGGATGATCGCTTTTACTCCCACGGTGGAGTGGATTACGTAGGCATCTTAAGGGCTACCCTCACAAACTTAAAGGGCAACCTTTCACAAGGCGCATCAACGATCACGATGCAGGTGGCCCGTAATTTTTTCTTAAGCAATGAAAAAACCTTCAGTCGTAAGATTTATGAAGTATTACTCTCTTGGGAAATTGAGTCCCAGTTGAGTAAAGACAAGATTCTTGAGATTTATATGAATCAGATTTTCCTCGGCCAAAGGGCTTATGGTTTTTCTAGTGCAGCCCAGATCTATTTTGGTAAGGATTTAAAAGATATTTCTATAGCGGAGTCAGCAATGCTGGCTGGCTTACCAAAAGCGCCTTCTGCCTACAATCCAGTAAGTAATTTCCGTCGTGCAAAAATCCGCCAAGAATATATTTTGCAGCGGATGCGGGACTTATCCTATATCACTCCCGAGCAATATCAAATTGCGATGGCTGAAGAGTTGCATATCCGCGGTCTTGGTAATGAATTTAGTACCCGCGCTGATTTTCCATCGGAAATGGTACGCCAGTTGCTTTATACGCAATATGGTGAAGCAATTTATTCCCAGGGTGTTGATGTTTACACTACCATTCTGAAAGCGGATCAAGATGCTGCATATCAAGCGGTTCGTCGCGGTATTTTTGAATATGATTTACGTCATGCATATCGAGGACCAGAAGGTTTTATTGACCTCCCCGAGAGCTTAGTGGCGCGACAGCGAGCAATAGATGAGGCTCTACTTGCTTACCCCCAATTGGATGACTTGCAATCAGGTGTAGTGCTGGATGTAAAGCCAAAAGAAATGCAAATTATGATTTCAACAGGGGAAACCATTACCCTTAAGGGAGATGGTTTGAAGCTTGCAAGCGCTTCTTTGACAGATAGCGCTCAACCTAAGAAACGTTTGCGTCCCGGCGCAATCGTAAGACTCTTATTTGATGGCGGCACTTGGAAGTTAGCGCAGTTGCCACAAGTAGAAGCTGCTTTTGTTTCTATGAATGCAGAGACGGGCGCGATTCTTTCCTTGGTTGGCGGATTTGATTTCCGCCGTAATAAATTTAACCATGTAACCCAAGCATTGCGTCAGCCAGGATCTTCATTTAAACCTTTCATATATGCTGCGGCAATTGAGAAAGGCTTTTCTCCAAGCACGATGGTAAATGATGCTCCAATATCAATTAGTGGATTAGAGACAGGAAGTCAGGCTTGGGAGCCCAAAAACTACGATACCAAGTATGAGGGCATGATGCGTTTACGTACTGCCTTAGCTAAATCAAAGAATTTAGTTTCCGTACGAATTATTCGCGCTATTGGTCCTTCATATGCGCAAGAATATATTCAACGCTTTGGCTTTGAAGCAGAGAAGCATCCTCCTTATTTAACTATGGCTTTAGGCGCTGGTTCTGTAACACCTTTACAAATGGCATCTGCCTACAGTGTCTTTGCTAATGGGGGTTATCGCGTTGATCCATTCTTAATTAATAAGATGGTGGATTCAAAAGGCGTTGTGATTTTTGAGGCAAAGCCTACTCATGCACGAGAGGATGCAACCCGCGTTCTTGACGCTCGGACAGCTTTTGTAATGGATAGCATGTTGCAAGAGGTAACCAAGACTGGAACTGCCGCTAGTGCAAGAGCAAAATTGGGCCGAAACGATATTGCGGGCAAAACAGGAACCACCAATGATTCACATGACGCATGGTTTGCGGGATATAACCCTAAGGTAGTCGCAATTGCGTGGATTGGGTTTGATAAGCCTGCGAGTCTGGGTGATCGAGAAACGGGGGGCGGACTTGCTTTACCGATGTGGATTTCTTACATGAGCACGGCATTGAAGGATGAGCCACAGCAAGGTCGTGAAGTGCCAGCAGGGGTTAATCAGGTTGATGGTGATTGGTTTATTCCTGAGTTTTCCAATAATGGCGGCGTTCGCGAAGTTCAATAGGTTGCTTGAGTAATGGCACGGCAAGCGCGCACCATTATTCCTGGCCAAGCAATGCATGTGATGGTTCGCGGTAATAACCGAGAAATGTTGTTTTCTAGCGATGTCGATCGCAGAGTCTACTTGGACTGGCTCCGTGAGGGTGCCAAACAATTTGGCGCTGCAGTGCATGCATATGCTTTGATGCCAAATCATGCGCATCTCTTCATTACGCCTCAGTACGCTGATTCACTTGCTAAAACTATGCAATCTTTAGGTAGGCGCTACGCTCAGTACTTCAACCAACAGCACCATCGCTCAGGGACAATATGGGAGGGTCGCTACCGTTCTTCCTTGATAGATCCCGACTATGTCTTGCGTTGTCAGCGCTATATCGAATTAAATCCAGTGAGAGCCGGCTTTGAGACTAGTCCCCAGGATTCCACCTGGACTAGTTTTGCATCCCACATTGGTGACAATGCAGAGTCGTGGCTAGTAGATCATCAGCAGTTTTGGCACTTAGGTAATACCCCTTTTGAGCGGCAAATGGCTTGGGCAAGCTTTGTAAAAGAGGGCGCACCTCATTGGGAAGATCAACAAATTACTGAAGCGCTGATTCGATCTAAGCCTTGGGTAAGCGATATTTATGCTAAAAAGCTCTTTAAAGAGAATCCTGAGCAGGTAGTGATTCGATATCGCGGCCGACCAAAGAAATTAAAGCCAATAAATTCAGTGCCTTAGTGATAATTCTAGTATTCGGGTAAGGTAAGGTCGCGTCGCCAAAATTAACCCTGTCCCTTTATTATAAGTTCATTTTGGTGCTTATTAATATTAAATGGGACGGAGTCATTTAATTTCTATTGCATCACTATGGGTATTCACCTATATTTGATCCTCCAAAAGTACTCAAGCCTTAACGGCACACGGAAATACCATGACTACACAGACAACTGCAGATCTTCGTCCAATCGCACAAGGTCTCTATGACCCAAGAAACGAGCATGACGCATGCGGCGTGGGATTTGTTGCCCATATAAAAGGGAAAAAATCGCACGAGATTGTTACTCAAGGATTGAAAATTCTTGAAAACTTAGATCACCGGGGAGCAGTTGGCGCTGATCCATTGATGGGTGATGGTGCTGGTATTTTGATTCAGGTTCCTGATACTTTGTATCGCGAAGAAATGACTAAGCAGGGGGTCGTGTTGCCGCCGTTTGGTGAATATGGTGTTGGTATGATTTTCTTACCAAAAGAGCATGCATCCCGTTTAGCTTGCGAACAAGAGTTAGAGCGAACTGTTCGTTTAGAAGGTCAGGTTGTTCTGGGTTGGAGGGACGTGCCCATCGACGTGCAATTGCCTATGTCTCCAACAGTGCAAATGACAGAGCCATTTATTCGTCAAATCTTTATTGGTCGTGGTCGTGACATCATGACGACTGATGCACTAGAGCGCAAGTTGTATGTTATCCGTAAAACTGCAAGTCATGCTATTCAAGATTTGCATTTAAAGCATGGAAAAGAATACTTTGTGGCATCCATGTCAGCTCGCACCATTGTTTACAAGGGCTTACTCTTGGCAAACCAAGTGGGAGCCTATTACAAAGACTTACAAGATCCGCGCACAGTGTCCGCATTAGCGCTAGTTCATCAACGCTTCTCAACCAATACATTCCCTGCGTGGGAGTTGGCTCACCCGTACCGAATGATTGCGCACAATGGTGAGATCAACACAGTTAAGGGTAACGTCAACTGGGTAAATGCACGTGAGGGAGCAATCAGTTCTCCAGTGCTTGGCGATGACCTTAAAAAGTTATGGCCACTAATTTACCCAGGACAATCCGACACAGCTTGTTTTGATAACTGCCTAGAATTATTGGTTATGGCAGGATACCCATTGGCACAAGCCATGATGATGATGATTCCAGAGGCTTGGGAGCAGCATACCTTGATGGATGATAACCGTCGTGCTTTTTATGAATATCACGCTGCGATGATGGAGCCATGGGATGGCCCAGCAGCAATGGCATTTACGGATGGCCGTCAAATTGGCGCAACTTTAGACCGCAATGGTTTGCGCCCAGCACGATATTACGTTACTGATGATGACTTAGTGATTATGGGTTCAGAGGCCGGTGTCTTACCCATTCCTGAGAACAAGATTATTCAAAAATGGCGTTTGCAACCAGGCAAGATGTTCATGATTGATATGGAGCAAGGTCGCATTATTGATGACATCGAATTGAAAGATGCTGTCTCAAGAGCTAAACCATATAAGAGCTGGATAGATGCCGTTCGCGTTAAGCTCGACGAAGTAGATGCTAGCAAGGCAGATCTCGTGGATGAAAAAAATACCATTCGTCCAGCAGCAAAATTATTAGATCGTCAGCAAGCCTTTGGTTACACCCAAGAAGACATCAAATACCTTATGGCACCAATGGCAATGAACGGTGAAGAGGCCATTGGATCCATGGGTAACGATAGCCCATTGGCAGTGCTCTCCGAAAAGAATAAGCCGCTCTATAACTACTTCAAGCAATTGTTTGCACAAGTAACCAATCCTCCAATTGATTCCATCCGTGAAAACATGGTGATGTCATTGGTATCTTTCATTGGACCTAAGCCTAATTTGTTGGATACAAACAATATCAACCCACCAATGCGCTTAGAAGTAAGTCAGCCGATTTTGGATTTTGAAGATATGACCAAGATTCGTCATATTGGGCACTACACTAACGGTAAATTCCGTTCTTACGAATTAGATATATGCTATCCAGCATCTTGGGGTAAAGCAGGAATTGAGGCGCGCTTAGCTTCCTTATGTGCACAATCAGCTGATGCCGTTCGCTCTGGTTACAACATCTTGATCGTGAGCGATCGCCAAGTTGATGGGGGGCACGTAGCTATTCCTGCGCTATTAGCTACTTCAGCAATTCATCAGCATTTGGTTGAAAAAGGCTTGCGTACTAGCGTGGGTCTCGTTGTTGAGACTGGTAGCGCAC
>Ga0187843_10002967_pt1 | contig 10067 bp, 12 predicted proteins | sample SpaLakP09_SKY_43_FD_134516 | JGI IMG/M metagenome (GOLD analysis project Ga0187843, IMG submission 134516) | Oligotrophic lake water microbial communities from Sparkling Lake, Wisconsin, USA - SP09_SKY_43 | ecosystem: Environmental > Aquatic > Freshwater > Lake | place: USA: Sparkling Lake...
GATGGGCCTGGGCCCAGCGCCATGCCTGCTGCGCGGCCGTGCGCATGCGCGTTGCCAGCGCGGCGTCGTACGGCGCGTAGACGCGGCTGGCGGTGGCCATGACGGCGGCGAAGTCGAGCGCGGCGGCGGTGGTCTTCTGCACCACGTAGCGCGGCTGCGTGGCTTGCGCCGGCATCACCATGCCGTCGAATTTCAGGTTGGTCAGCTTGTGGTAGACGCCGCCGTCGGCCGGGTCTTGCATGGTCAGCATCCAGTCGAGGTTCCAGCGCGCTTCGTTGAGGATGTCGGGGACGCCGTTGCCGGATTCCGGGAGGTTCAGTTTTTGCGCCTGGAAGTAGGCGGGAAAGTCTTCAAACGCGGCCAGCAATGTGTAGGTGGAGATGCCGGAGTTGACGATGTATTTGCTGTAGTCGCCGGCGTCGTACCAGCCTTTCGGGCTGCTGATGACGCTGCCAGCCGGGCGTGATGGCGAGACGGCCGAGGCGTGGATCAGCACTTGCGTATCCGGGTGGCCAGCGGCGCGGGCGTAGATGCCGGCGTGGGCGGCGTCCAGCGCGATGCCGGCGCGGTTCAGGTAGTAGGCTTTGATGACGGCGGCGTTGACGGCTTGATAGACGTTGGTGCCGATCTCGAACGGCGGCGAGTCTGGCAAGCCGGCCACGCGCAGCTGGTAGCGGCCGGGTGCGCGCAGGCTGGTGAAGTTGGCCTGCCGCACGGTGTCGCCGGCATCGGGCGCGCTGGCTGCCGCACCCAGTGTGCCGGTCTGCACCACGTTGTCGCTGCCGGCTTGCACGATGCTGAATTCGCGCGCGGCGCCGTCCGGCACCACGGCCACTTTGTCGGCGCCGGGCAGGAAGCCGAGCTGGTTGAGCTTGATGCCGTCGGCAGCGTGTGCGGCATGCGCGCAGCTGGCCAGCGCCAGCAGGGAAAGGGCGTATTTCACAAAGTCTCCTCGAATATTTTGAAATCGTTTTCAAAATATCATCGCGCACTTTGGCGCGCGGCGCAAGCGCGGCGTGGATGCGAGGGGCTAGGCGCGTCAGCCGTGCGGCAGATCCGGCCGGCGCCGCGCCAGTATCCACAACGGGAACGGCAAGCTGGCCGCCAGCAGCAGCCACACCAGCGAATACACGCTGTCGACGCCGTCGTTCTGCAAGTTGATGTACAGCTGCACCGGCATGCCCTGCGGGAAGTAGGCAAACGTCATGACGATGCCGAACTCGCCTATCACGCGCACCCACGCCAGCGCCAGCCCGGCCAGCACACCGCGCGCGGCCAGCGGCAAGGTCACCAGCCGGAACACTTGCCAGCCGGTCGCGCCCATCGTCTCGGCCGCTTCCTCGGCGCTGCGCGGCACGCCTTCAAACGCGGTGCGCGCCGACAGGACGAAGTACGCCAGGCCGCCATACAGCTGCGCCAGCAGGAAGGCGCCGGCGTTGTTGGAGATCAGGTAGCCGGCCGCCGCCAGCGGTCCGCCGACGGTGCTGTACGGGCCGTAAGCCGAGACCAGCAGGATGCCCATTGCCAGCGGCGGCGTCAGCAGGGAGGCCAGCACCAGCGTCTGCACCAGTCCGCGCGCGCGGCTGCGGCTGCGCGCCAGCCACAACGCCAGCGGCGTGCCCAGCGCGGCGATCAGCAGCAGCGCCGCCAGCCCGAGGCCGAGCGAGACGCGCACCGAGGATAGGTCGGCCGGCGCGATGCTGAAGCTGCGCCATGGCGTTTGCTGCAGCAACGCCAGAAACGGCATCGCCAGCAGCAGACAGGCCGGCACACTGAGCCAGCGCAGGCGCAACGGCGACATGGCGCGCAGGGACATGGGGTGCATTTAGCGGTACAGCGCGTCGCCTTTGGGCTGGCCGTAGCCGTTCTGGCGGAACAGCGCCTGGCCTTCCGCGCTTTGCAGGAAGTCGACGAAGCGCTGGGCGGCGGCCGGCGATTGCGCGTTCTTCAGCACGGCCGCGTAGAACACCAGCGCTTGCGGTCGCACGGTCTCGCTGGCGCCGGCACGGTTGCGGATGGCGAAGCTGACCGTGTCGTACCATTCCTTGGCATAGCTTGGGTTGCTGAGGTTGATCTGGTCCGGCAGCGTCACATACGGCAGCTTGGCCGAGATGGTGGCGCTTTCGTAGCCGGAGGCGGCGTCCAGCTGGCCGGCTTGCAGGCGCGTCAGCAGACTGCCTTCGCCAAACACCTGCTGCGGATTTTCCACCGGCCCCAGCACGGCGTTCGCCAAGCCGGGCTGCTGGTAGTATTTCTCGGCCAGCATCAGCGTGAAGATGATGTTCTGGCCTTGCGGGTCGACCGCCGGATCGGTGCGGCCGAAGCGCAGGCCCGGCGTTTGCAGCACTTTCCACCAGGTGCCGCTTTTCAGCTGTTCGGCGTAGGCGCTGCGCGGGTTGTAGGCGATCACCATGCGGGTGCTGGCGACCGGCACGGCGGTGTCCACCAGGCCGGCCTGTTTGAGGATGTCCATCGGGCCGGGATTCACCGACACGAACACGTCGGCGACGATTTTCTTCGACGCCAGCAGCCGCGCCATGCCGTAGGCACCCTGCCCTTGCCCCTGGTATTCCAGCTGCTCGCGCGCGGCGAAGGTCGGGCCGAGGAATTTGTCCATCACCACGCCCATCGAGCCGGCATAGGTGATGTGGATCGGCTCGGCGGCGTACGCGGCCAGCGGGCCGAGCGCGCCGGCGGTCAACAATGCGGCCACCACGGCGCGGCGGGTCAGATGTGCTTTCATGCGGAGTCCTTGATATCGCTATATACACGAGTATATAGCCGGACACGCGGCAAATCTGCTATACCTGCGTATAGGTATCAGCCATACATATCAGCTGGTGCTGCGGCTGCGCGCGCTGCTACGGCGATGGCTGTGACGGGCGCTGCGGCTCTTGCGGCGCGAGGCAGCGCGGCGCACCGGCTTGTGGTGGTATTTCTCGGTCTCGCCGCTTTCGGCGCGCTGCTTGTTGACGATGCGCGACGCAACTTCTTCTTCGCGGCCCTGGTAGCGGCCTTCTTTCTTGAACTTGCGTTCCAGTTTTTGATATTCGCGCTCGCGCTTGGGACTGGCTCCTTGTGGCATGGTGGGCTCCTTCATGACAGATGACGTCCATCATGCCCGCAGCGCGTGGTTGAGTAAGTTCGCTGCCTCACTGAACCGCGTGACGCTGCATCAACTCGACAAAACTGGCGATGCCGGCGTTGCGTACCGGGTGGCATGGGACGCCGGCGCGCGCGGCCAGCTGGCGGGTGACGTGCATGGCGTTGTGGCTGATGCAGTCGACCGGGAATACCACCATGTCGGCGCGCGGCAGCAATGCCGCCAGCATGCCCTTGCGGTCTTCGATGCCGCCGTCGTGCGCCAGCAGTTCGCCGCCGGCGGCAGCCACCAGCCGCGCCAGCATCTGCGTCGATTGCGGCCGGCCGCCGACGTAGACCACGCGTCGGCCTTGCAACGGCGGCAGCGCAGCGGCGTCGCTGCCGCCATGAAATGTCTGCAGCAGGGCCTGCTCCAGCGCCTGTTCCAGCGCCTGTGCTTCGGCGCGCGCCTGCTCGGCGTTGGCGCCCAGTTGGCGCGCGGCGTTGCGGGTCAGTTCGGCGGCGGCGTCGCTGGCGGCCAGGCGGGCCTGCAGTTCTTCATTGCGGGCAGCGTACTGGGCCAGTTGGTCGTCGCGCGCGGCGACGGCGTCGCGCAGTTGCGCCAGTTGGTCGGCGGCGGCGGACTGGGCCAGACCGGCATGGCGTTCGCGCAGACGGCTCAGGTCCATCGACTGCTGCGCCACCACGTCGACTGCGTGCTGGTGCTGCGCGCCCAGTTCGTGCAGCCGGGCTTGCAATGCGGCGTTCTGCTCGCGCAGGCGGGCGTTGTCGTCTTCCAGCGTGCCGAGGCGGCGCAGGTCGGCGCGGTTGGAGGCGCCGACCAGGTGCGACAGCATATGGACGTCGCCAAACGCCTGGCGGCGCAGGTCGAAGCTGCACAGCGGGTGGGTCAGCAAGGCCCAGTAGGCGCCGGGCACGTCGCCCTGCGCCAGCGCGTCCGACCATAGCAGCGCCAAGGCGCGTTCGTCAGCGGGCTTGAAGCGTTTGATCGCCAGCGCGTGACGGCTGTCCAGCGCCTTGTGCAGTTCCTTGGCGGCGACCTCGCCTTGCATCGACAGTTCGACCGCCGTGTGGTGGATGTCGAGGTCGCTGGCGGTCTTGCGGTCCAGCTGCGGCGCGTAGCGCGGCACCAGTTTGCGCAGCTCGCCGGTGGTCAGACAGGTGCCGATGATAGAGCAATGCAGGTTGGCGTCCAGCTCGGCCAGTTTGGCGCGACGCGGGGTCGGCGCGGCGGGCTTGGCGACCAGCGTGGACGTCAGCACGGCAGCGGAGCGGGCGGCGGTCGTGCCGGCCATGGCGGCGGATGGCGCGGCGGATGTCCCCAGCAGCGGCGCGTCGTGCGGGCAGCAGGCCTCCGGCGGCACATTCAGCAGGCGGTGGATGAAGTTCGGCGGCGCAGGTTGGGCGGGCATGAAGGGCATGGTCGGACCGTGAAAACGCTATATATTCGTAAATATAACGCATCGACGAGCCCAACGCCACAAGCGCTGTATAATTTCCTATATAGCGCTTTTCTTGAAGGATCTCCGATGACCGTTTTGTTGCGACGGCTGCTAGTAGCCGCCTTGTTGGCCGGCACCGCGCCGGCCTGGGCCCATGATCCGGCGCCGCCAGCCGCGCCGGCTACCCAGCTGGCCATCAGCGGCGCGGTGACGCAGCCGCTGACGCTTGACGCGGCGGCGCTGCGCCAGTTCCCGGCTGACCAGATCGTCGAGCTGCGCCTGCCCGGCCGCGAGGCTGGCGCGCCGCCGAGCGTGCTGCGCGGCGTACGGCTGCGGGCGCTGCTGGAGCGCGCGCAGATCAAGATGACCGATCACAACACGGTCAAGAAGCTGGCCATCATCGCCAGTGCGGCCGATGGCTACAAGGCGGTGTTTTCGTGGAACGAACTGTTTAACGCCGCGCTGGGCGACTCGGTGCTGGTGCTGTTCGAGCGCGACGGCAAGCCGCTGGCGCCGGCCGAAGGACCGCTGGCGCTGATTTCGGGCCAGGATATCCGCAACGGACCGCGCCATGTGAAGTGGCTGCAGTCGGTGGAAGTACGGCAGATCGTCGAATGAAGACCGCGCTGATCGTGCGCCCGCCGGCGCGGGAGGAACTGGGGCCGCTGCAGCCGCTGCTGGAGCAGGCCGGTTACGTCATCCACTATCTGGAAGCGGACGTGGCGGCACTGGCGCAGCAGGCGCCGCTGGCGGCCGATCTGGTGGTGGTGCTGGGCACACCGGTAGCGGCGGCCACGCGCGGCAACGATCCCTGGCCGCCGGAGCACATCAGCTGGTTGCGCCAGCGCCTGCTGGCCGACCGCCCTACCCTCGGCATCCGCTACGGCGCGCAATGGATGGCGCGGGCGCTGAATGCGCGGGTGTACGCCGGCAGCCGCCAGCAAAGCGGCTGGGCGCCGTTGACACTGGGCCGCGAAGGCGAGGATTTTGCCGGCATGGCCGAGTATCTGGCGCAGGCGCCGGCCGTGCCGCACTGGCCGGGCGACGCTTACGATCTGCCATCCGGCGCCCGTCATCTGGCGGCCAGCGCGCTGTGCGAAACGCAGGCCTTTGCCTGGGGCGCGCATTGCCTGGCGCTGCATTTTTCGCCGCACGTTGCATCGCACATCGCAGCGTATGCCACGGCGCACACCCAGCAGCCGACGGCGGCTGCGCAATTCTTGACGACCTGGCTGGCCACGCTGTCCGGCTGCCGCTGCCGGCCGGTGTTGGCGCCGCTGGTGCGGATGGAGCGGCCGCCCTGCCGGCGCCATTTTTAAGGCATACTGCGCACATTTCCACTGCGCGCGCACGCCATGGCTGTCCAACTGAATCTGAAACTCCGCGTCCTCCACGATAACGAGGTGGCCTTCGGGCCGGGCAAGGCCGACCTGCTGGAGGCGATTGCCGACACCGGCTCGATCAGCGGCGCGGCGCGCAGCATGAAGATGTCCTATCGGCGCGCCTGGCTGCTGGTGGATGTGATGAACCGCTGCTTCCGCGCGCCCCTGGTGCTGAGCGCGGCCGGCGGTTCGCACGGCGGCGGCGCCCAGCTGACCGAGACCGGCGCCGCTGTGCTGGCGCAGTTCCGCCAGATGGAAGCGGCCGCCGATCAGGCTGCGCGCGCCCACCTGGACGGCCTGGAAGCGCTGCTGCGCTAGTGCTGCTTCAGGTGGTTGACGAACCACCGCCCCGCCGGTCCCGGCGGCTGATCTCTCATATGAATGGCATGCATCGAAAAGCCCGGCCCGAGACGGGTGTGCAGCTCGATCTCGATGCGCACCAGCTTGCCGCTGCGCAGATCCTCCTCGACCATGTGCAAGGGCATATAGCCCCAGCCCAGGCCGGCCTTGAGGAAGGCGTGCTTGGCGCCGAGATCGGCCAGGCGCCAGGTCTGCGCTGACATCACGCCGAAGTTACGGCCGGCGGTCAGCGTCGAACGGTCGGTCAGCACCAGCTGCACATGCTGGCCAGCCTGCTCCTGCGGGATCGGCCCCTGGTGCGCCGCCAGCAGGTGGCTGGGCGCGACCACCGCCACGGCGGCCACGCTGAGCAGAAACTCCGAAGCGCAGCCGGCCGGAATCTCCGGCAACGAGCCGATGATGGCAACCCGGCAGCGGCGGTCCAGCAGCGGCTGCACCACCGCGCCCAGCGCTTCCACATACAGCCGCAGCGGCGTGGCCGGAAACTGCTGCTGGAACGCCTGCACCGCCGCCGTCAGCGTGGCGATCGGGAACATGACGTCGACCGCCACCGCCAGTTCCGGTTCCAGTCCCTCGGCCAGCGTGCGCGCCTTGGCCTTGAAGGCATTCATGCCGTCGACGGCGGCGCGCGCCTGTTCCAGCAGTGCGGCGCCGGCTTCGGTCAGGCGCGGGTAGCGGCCGCTGCGCTCGAACAGCGCGAAGCCGACCTGCTGTTCCAGCTTGGCCAGCGTGGTGCTGACCACCGATTGCGCGCGCCGCAGCTTGCGGCCGGCGGCCGAAAAACTGCCTTCGTCGGCGGCGGCAATAAAAGTGCGTAGTTGGTCGAGCGACATGGCGTCCAGCATGTATCTACTCCTTGAATGCTATACATCTAATTATATAGTCTACTCAGATGGATGCCAACGGCCTAAGATGCTCCACATCAACGCAACATTTTCAGGAGCACAGTGATGAATCAACGCAACGTGGCTTTCCGTACCGCCGGCCATACCCGTGGCCCGATCATCCGGCTGGCCAGTCCCGGCGATGCCGGCGAACTGATCAAGCCCTTTGTTTTCCTTGACCGCTTTCTGCTGCCCGCTGGCGGCGGTGGCAAGATGGGCATGCACCCGCACTCGGGCATCGCCACCGTGACGGTGCTGCTGGACGGCGCCATCGAGTACCGCGAAACCACCGGCGCCGAGGGCGTGCTGCGCAGCGGCGGCGTCGAATGGATGAGCGCCGGCAATGGCGTCTGGCATGACGGCGGCCCGGTCGAGGGCGAACACGCGCTGGGCTTCCAGCTGTGGCTGGCGCTGCCGCCAGAAGACGAAAACGGCCCGTGCGAGAGCCGTTACTTATCTTCCGATCAGGTGCCAGGCGTGGGACCGGCCCGTATCATCCTCGGTCGCTATGGCGACGCCGCCAGCCCGGTGCAGCCGCGCGCGTCTCTGACGTATCTGCATGTGAAGCTGAACGACGGCGAGCGCTGGACCTACACGCCGCCAGCCGGCCACACGGTGGCCTGGGTGGCGCCGGCCAGCGGCGCGCTGCGCAGCGGCCGCACCACCATCGGCCGCGAGCTGGCGATTTTCGAGGAAGGCGCAGCGCCGCTGGAATTCGTAGCGGAAGGCGCGACCGAGTTCGTACTCGGCTCGGCGGTCAAGCATCCGCACGATCTGGTGACCGGCTATTACTCGGTGCATACCAGCGCGGCCGCACTGACGCAGGGCGAAAACGAAATCCAGCGCATCGGCAAACAGCTGCGCGCAGCAAACTTAATTTAAACAATCAAGGAAGCACCATCATGAACAGCAATACCATCTCGATCATCGGCCGCGTCCTGCTGGCCACCATCTTTGTGTTCAGCGGCATCGGCAAGATCATGGCGCCGACCGCCACCATGGCCTACATCGCCTCGTCCGGCCTGCCGTTCGCGCCGGTCGGCTTTGCCATCGCGGTGGCGGTGGAACTGGGCGGCGGCCTGGCGCTGGTGTTCGGCTTCCAGACCCGCATTGTGGCGGCGATTCTGGCGGCGTTCTCGATCGTAACAGCGCTGGCCTTCCACAACAATCTCGCGGACCAGAATCAGCTGATCAATCTGCTGAAGAACTTCGCCATGGCCGGCGGCCTGCTGCAAGTGGTGGCCTTCTACGGCAACAAGGTGAAGGCAGACTAACCCTATCCGCCAGCATTAGCCCCTTCTTCGGTCAGGCGTCAGATGCCCGGCCGCCACGGATAATCCTTCTCATCTTGTTTGAGAAGGATTATCCACATGAACACCCAGACTGTTTCCCTGATCGGCCGCATCCTGATGGCGGTGATTTTCTTTTACAGCAGCTTCAATAAAATCATCGGGCCGGAGGAAACGCTGGCCCTGATCCGCAGCTCGGGCCTGCCGTTTGCGCCGCTGGCGTACGCGGCTTCGGTGCTGGTGGAGCTGAGCGGTGCTCTGGCGCTGGTGTTCGGCTTCCAGCTGCGCATCGTGGCGGCGATCCTGGCGGCGTTTTCGGTGGTGACCGGGCTGGCCTTCCACAATAATCTGGCCGACCAGGCGCAGGTCTACAACCTGCTGAAGAACTTCGCCATGGCGGGCGGCTTACTGCAGCTGGTTGCCTTCTATCAGCCTAAGGCTTGAGGAACAGCGCTTGCAGGTCGCCATACGGCATGGCCTTGGCGATCAGCGGGCCGGCGTTGCCGCTGTCGATAAACCCTTTGGCCATGCCGGCCGCCACCGACCATAGCGCCTGCGGGATGCCGGAGCCGGCGCTCAGGCGCGCCACGCCTAGGCGCTGCAGTTCCTCGCTCAGTGGTAAGCCCGGCCAGTCCATGACGTTGAGCGGCAGGCCGGCGTCCGCCACCACCGCCTTGATCTCGTCCGGCAGGCAGAGGCCCGGCACGAACAGGCCGTCGGCGCCGGCTTCCTTGTACAGTTTGGCGCGCTTCAGCACTTCGGCCACGCGCTGCCCTTCCGGCGCCAGCCCTTTCAGGTAGACGTCGGTGCGGGTGTTGATGAAAATGTCGTGGCCGGACTGCGCGGCCAGCGCCTTGATTGCGCGGATCTTGTCAGCCAGCAGCGCCGGTGCGTCGTTGCCGTCTTCCAGGTTGATGCCGGCCACGCCGACCTGGATCAGCCGCAGCACATTGCGCGCCACCTGTTGCGGATCGGCCGCGTAGCCGTTTTCAAAATCCACCGACAGCGGCACCTTGATCACGCGCGCGATATTGGCCGCCACCGCGATGGCGGCGTCGACCGGCAGATGATCGTTATCGGCATAGCCCTGCGCCCAGGCCACGCCGGCGCTGGTGGTGGCGATGGCGGCTGCGCCCAGGCTTTCAAACAAACGGGCGCTGCCCGCGTCCCAGGCATTCGGCAGGTGCAGCAACTGGCTGCCGTCGTGCAGTTTTTTAAAGTCACTCATGCGGTCTCCATTCAGAAAAGGCTGGCTTGCGCCGTGGTCAGGCTGTTGAAACTGTCGTGCATCGGCAGCAGGATGGCGTCGGCGATCGGCTGCAGCTGCTTGGTCAGGTAGTGCTCGTAGTCGATATTGGACCGCTGCACCTCCAGCGGCTCGGGGCCGCCGGTGGTCATTACGTAGCTGATCCAGCCGCCGTTCTGGTAACGCAAGGGCCGCCGCTGCGACTGATTGTACTCATCGGCGATGCGCGCCGCGCGCACCTGCGGCGGCACGTTGACCTTGTATTCGTCCAGCGGCTGACGCAGACGCTTGCGGTACACCAGCAGTTCGTCGTGGTCACCGGACAGCGTGCGCTCGGCATAGTCGCGCACATAGTCCTGGTA